>Ga0193741_1000512_pt1 | contig 11526 bp, 10 predicted proteins | sample L2s2metaG_FD_143059 | JGI IMG/M metagenome (GOLD analysis project Ga0193741, IMG submission 143059) | Soil microbial communities from a riparian zone of the East river system, Colorado, United States - L2s2 | ecosystem: Environmental > Terrestrial > Soil > Riparian zone | place: USA: East River...
AGCGCATCAATCTTCAGCAGGTTGAGCTTCTCAGCATCGTGCTTATCACACATCGCCGCTCCGGAGCGGCGATGTGTGATAAGCACGATGCTGAGAAGCTCAACCTGCTGAAGATTGATGCGCTAGGCCTCACGCAACTGTCGGTCTTTGAAGACACACTTGAGGCTGCGGGGCTCCCCAAGAACCACTTGGAGACACTCCCGCTCAACGATAAGAAGGCGTTCAAGGTTCTCAATGAGCACAAGTATGCGGGCATCTTCCAGTTCAACGGAGTCGCACTCCAGTCGATCATCAGGGAGTTCAAGGCCGACAAGTTTGACGACATCGTCAGTGTGACCGCACTGGCGCGACCGGGGCCGCTGGCGTCCGGAGGAGCCGCAGAGTGGTTGCGACGTCGGCAAGGTATAAAGCCAGTTACCTATCCTCACAAGTTGTTCGAGCCTTACCTGAAGGACACTCTGGGCATCGTCCTCTATCAGGAGCAGGTCATGGAGATAGGGCGGAACGTCGGGGACCTCGATTGGGGGCAGGTGACCGCGCTGCGCAAGGCCATGAGCCGCAGCTTGGGCAAGGAGTTCTTCGATCAGTTCGGAGATCCGTGGAAGCGTGGTGCGATCGCCAAAGGCGTAGCACCGGAGGTCGCTGCTAAGGTCTGGGATGACCTTTGTGCCTATGGCTCTTGGTCCTTCAACAAATCCCACTCGGTTGCCTATGGGCTCATCAGCTACTGGTGCTGCTGGTTGAAGGCCCACCACCCTCATGCGTTCGCGGCGGCCACGCTGACCCATGAGCTAAACGCCGATCAGCAGATCAAGATACTGCGTGAGCTAGCCAAGGAGGGGATCGGCTACGTGCCTGTGGACGCGAAGAAGAGTACAGACCGCTGGACCGTGGGGACCGTTGATAGGCGTCCAGCGCTCATCGGCCCGCTCCACAACGTCAAGGGGATTGGCCCGATGCTCGTGACGGACATCCTCTGGTCACGCAAGGCTAAGAAGCCAATGTCCAAGCGCGCTGAGAAGCTCCTCACCGATCCTGTCACGAGCCTTGATAGCCTTACGCCGATCCAGGATGCGTTCGACCAGCTTCTCCCTAACCCGCTAGCGATAGGCATTCAGAAGACGCCCACGAAGATCGCAGCCTTGGAGAAGGAGGAGCGCGACAAGATCGTCATCATCCTCTGTACCCTCAAGCAGATCAAGCCACGCGACGAGAATGAGGCGATACTGGTGGCCAAGCGTGGCTATCCGATCAAGGGCAACCTGACTGCCTACCTTAACTTGCGGCTTCAGGACGATACGGACGACATCCACGCCAAGGTGAACCGCTTTGACTATCCCGAGATTGCCCCCGACATCATCGAGCGAGGGCGGCCAGGGACGTGCTTGTATGCGATCCGGGGCCAGTTGCTCGGGCATCGTGGTAACCCAGGTGATACGTTCAAGATGATTCGCGTAACAGGCGCAACCTATGTAGGAGACTTAGACCATGACCATTCAGATCAAGGGCAAGCCGAAGGACGGTCTGATCCAGGCAAAGGAGATGAATCGAAACGAGAGACGGCAGCTTGAGGCCGGGCTCGTGAGGATAGCAGCCCAGCGGCTCCCTGGCGGCGGCATCGAGGCCATCCGCAGGCTCGATGTCAATTGGATGATCACGTTCTATCGACGGATCACTGGCGTGCCCATCATACCTAGCCGCAGCGAGAATACTGGACAGATCCTAACGCGAGAGGAAAGCGCGCTCTTTGTCCTCCATCAGTGGCGCGCGCTCCTCGGCAAGAACAAGACACAGTGTAAGGAGAGCAAGGATTGGCTCCGCAAGAACCAGCTACCGGAGCTGATCAACTTTATCAACTGAGGGGAACCATGAAGATCAAGACGCTCAATGATATCGAGCCGGTGCGCCGATATCTGAAGAGGATTGGGGCTGAGCCTCGCTCTCTGAAGACGGCGGTCGTGCGTGAGGATCATGGTCAGTACTGGCGTGACATCGCGGTTATCCGTTTTGACTTTGAAGGCAAGGTGGAGTGTGACCGAGAGGACTACCTGCCAACTGAGAGTGAGCAGGCGCAAATCTCCGGAGCCTGGGTGCGGGTCACCTTTCCCCAACTGAAGCTGGTCAAGCGACTGGAGAAGCTGCCCAAGGAGCTAAAGGGAGTGAAGCCTGAGCACCTGTTCGAGTATCGGGACGGCAATGGCGCCATCGTGATGCTCCAGGCGCGCATCGAGCTGAAGGGAGAGCGGGCCTATGTACCTTGGACGTTTTGGGATGATGATACGTGGCGCAATTGCGAGCCTGATGGCCTCTTGCCGGTGTACAACGCGGACCGGCTCAAGGAGGTCGCAACGGCCTTCATCCACGAGGGAGCTAAGGCAGCGCGCCACTGGCAGAGGCTCGTGGATGGAAAGACCCTCGCTGACCGGAAGGAGCTGGCTGAGCACCCGTGGTCGCAAGAGCTAACATCAGCGGTCCACTTGGGGTGGACCGGAGGGGCGATGAGCCCAGGACGCACCGACTGGAGGGTGATCAAGGCCAGTGGTGTTAAGCGAGTGGTCATTGTGGCGGATAACGATGACCCTGGCACCAGCGCCATCGCCAAGATCGCCAGGGAGATACGTCTACCTTGCTTCGCGGTCCGCTTCTGTGAGTTGTTCCCGGCCTCTTTCGATCTGGCTGACGCGTTCCCGAAGGATATGTTTGCTGAGGGTGTCTATGTCGGTCCCAGCTTCCACGATTGCCTCCACCCGGCAACGTGGATGACCGATGTGATCGAGACGGGGAAGAAGGGGCGGCCTGCTATCGTCCTTCGTGACTCCGCGCGTAACCAGTGGACCTATGCGGAGGAGAATGAGATGTTTGTTTGTACAGAGCTACCCTTCATGGTCCACAGCGAGGAGTCACTCAACAGCGTGCTCGCGCCCTACTCCGACACTACCTCCCCCGCGAAGCTCCTAAAGCGGGAAGTGAGTGCCCACGTTCGGCGCTTCGCGTATAGGCCGGACTTGGACAAGCGGTTGATCTTTGACCGGGGCCATAGGTCTATCAACCTCCACTCTCCCTCACCTATAGAGCCACGCGCGGGGGACGCGGGGCCGTGGCTCGAATATCTCGCCTATCTCTTCCCCAACGAGGAGGAGCGGAAGACTATGGAGGCCTGGTGCGCCACCCTGATCGCGCGTCCCCAGGTAAGGATCGGCTATAGTATCCTCCTCATCAGCGAGCGCCAGGGTATCGGTAAGACTACCCTCAGCAACGCCATCATGGCGCCGCTGGTGGGGTATGACAATGTGTCGTACCCGAGTGAGAGCGATATCATGAGTGACTTCAATGACTGGATGGCGCGCAAGCGACTCGTGATCGTTGCCGAGGTCTACCAGGGCTCATCATGGAAGAGCTACCAACGCCTCAAGGGCCTCGTGACTGATAGAGAGATAACCGTCAACGCCAAGTTCCAACACCGCTATACCATCGACAACTGGTGCCACATGATCGCTTGCTCTAACTCGAAGCGTGCGTTGAAGATTGAGACTGATGATCGGCGCTGGTTCGCTCCCGAGGTCAATGAGGTGCCTTGGGCCTTGAACAAGTTTGTGGAGCTCCGCCACTGGTTGAATACTGGTGGCCTAGGGATCATCAAGCACTGGGCTGATGAGTATGATGGCATCCTCAATGCGACGTCGCAACCTCCGAAGACGCAAACGAAAGAGGACATTATTGAGGGGTCGATGAGCCAGGCGCAGAGCGAGGCAGTGAGTGTGGCTGTGTCGATGGCCGAGGCCGGGGGACCGTTGGCCGTGCTCATGAGTGACCTGCGTGGCTACGTGAAGCGCCACTCGGATGAGAAGGTGTTCGATAATGACTATGAGATCAGGAAGGCGATGCTGAGGACCAAGAGCATCCATCAGTTCGACAAGCGTATCCGCTACGCAGGGCGCCTAGAGTTCATCATGTACAACCAAGGTGTCCAGGAGGAGCTAACCCAACTCAATGGGGCAGAGCCAGCCGAGAAGATCGAATTGGTCAAGAAGCACCTGAAGATGGTCGAGGCCATCATGAACGAAGGAGTGAGGATGTGAAGACTGGCTGGGGCCGCCCTGTACAAGCAAAGTTCTGGCACTACTTTGTTGGGAGCCGCGCGCTGTGCGGTAAGTGGTTGTTCTTTGGGCCACTCGAACTAGGCAAGGATGATAGCCCAGACAACTGCGGCACTTGCAAGAAGAAGCTCGCAAAGATCAAGGATAAAGAAGGAGTGAGGACGTGAACTTGGCACCACTCAAGGCGAAGCCATTCATGAGCGAGGCTGACATGCGTGGCTGGATGCGGTTGACATTCGGCAATCGAGTGTTCTGGTTGGAGCCGTCCACAGGCTCAACCTTTGGGTTCCCTGACGCCATGATCGTCCTCCCGAGCGAGCCCAAATTTGCCAGCCATACAGTGTTCGTGGAGGCGAAGCTAGCGACCGAGGCCCGGGGTGTTCTCCGCTTTAAGGTCCGTACCCCGCAGGTCATCTGTCTGTCGCGGCTCGTGGACCTTGGTGTGCCTGTAATTGGGCTGGTCGCAGTGCGGGGGACGGGGGGGCTTTACTGGGTGCCGGTGGGGGAGGAGTTCTTACAAGGTTCCCTAGGGGTCGGGAAGCAGAACGGTTCGCGCGGCCTCCTTTTCAAGGTGGCGAGGGGCACAACCTTTGACTACCAGATGGCGAGGTTGAGCGAGGCCCTGACAAGTCGAGTTCGCATAAGGTCTTGATCAAGCGAGAGGAACTGGAGAATCATGGGTTGGTTCCGGTTCTAGTCGAAAGTTCACGATCAACTTCTAGGCCAAATTTAATCTTAGAGAGAGGATTAAATTCAAAGAGAAAGGGAAACGGGACCAAACGGCTAGAACCGGAACTGTTCGAACCTTGGGGACTAAGATGAATGAGATCACTGTTGTCGAGACTTGGTGGTGTATCCTTCGTTGTCGTAGCGCGGAGACGGACACACTGACAGGAGAGTTGGTCACTGCTGGGTATCGAGCCTGGTGCCCTATGTTCCCGGTCCGCTTCCGTCCTCCCAACATGCGCGGGCATAAGACCGAGTGGAAGCCACTCCTTCCTGGCTTCGTGTTCCTCGATGCCGACGCTATCGGGAAGGCCAACAAGATGCGTTCACAGCGTAGATGTAAGGTTTTCCGTGAGTTCATGTTTAACAGTAGGCACGTGCGTATCACTGATCGAGAGCTACAACCACTCAGGGAGTTCGCAATGTCGCTGAACAGTAATCGTAAGGTCATCCCATCCGTCTTCGGGCCTGGGCAGGACGCCATCGTCAAGGAAGGGCCGTTCAAGGGCCTGCGCGCGCGTATTCTTGAACCAGGGCCAAACTATAGCTGGGTTGAGATAAAACAGTTGAAAATCCAGATAAGCACTTTGCTTCTCTCTCCGCTTCAGGCATAGCCGGTGTACTGATGTGGGGTTAGCTTCCAGAAAAATCTCGTGAGCGTCCAGGGGACCGAGCCGGAGGTCTGAGCGAGAGTTCACTCAGACTGGACCGCCACCTGGTGAAAAGCCATTGGGGCATCGCCTCGGTGGCTTTCAACGTTTCCGCTACCCCTCTTCCAAAGAAGAACTGGAGACTTCAGATGCACCAGCTCATCGCGAAGACGCGCATGCGTCAGGTCTTGTTGGTGTTGGGTCTAGTGGGTTTGTTCATTTCCGCTCGGATGACCTATGCGTTCGGGCGGACCATGACTTTCGATCATGCTATGCTACTGGTGGGCGTTACCTTGCTCGCAGGCATCATCTTCGCTGCGCGCGAAATTCTCGTGGTCCAGAGGGACAGCTGGGGAGCGAGAGCGGCCTTGGGCGTTGGCGTGCTCTTCATTTTAGTGGAGCTGTTTTCCCACGTGGGCTACACTGTTGGGATGCGGGTTGGTTCCGTTGAGCGCGCGGAGACGCAGAATGCGCGCTACGATGATCAACGCGACAACGTGAAGGAGAGCCAAGGCAGTCTCACTCTTTGGCGTGACCGTCTCGCCAAGATGGAGAAGGAGCATGCTTGGGTCGCGACCGTAACGGCCACCGGCCTTCGGGCGAAGCTCCCCACGATGGATAAGGCCATCGAGCTGGAGACTAGGCGCGGCGGTTGTAAGTCACTCTGTAAGCTTCGCATGGAAGAGAAGGCTGAGCTGGAGAAGCAAATCGCTATCGCTGAGGAGGCTGACAAGGCCAGGGCTCAGATCGCTGGCGTCCAATCCACTCTCGTCTCCTTCCGCGATAAGAGCGCGGTGACTACTAAGGGAGATACCACAGTCAAGCATCAGACGTTCTGGGTGTCTCAGATCGCAGCTATGTCGCTAACTCCGGACGTGGAGATGCGTACAGCAGTTGAGATCGCTATATCCCTTCTCCTCGCTGTCGCTGGTGTGCTCTTTGCCCCTACCTGTCTCTGGCTGTGGGCACGCCTTGCCGTCGAGCTAGACCAACCCGCCCATCTCGGGCAACGTCGTTCCTCCACCGTCTCCTCTCAATCCACGCTCGCCCATAAGCAGCCTCAAGAGGAAGCAACGGTGGAGGTCCGTAAGATCGGAGAGGGAGCACCAACACCAGCGCAGATCGCTGCTGCCTCTCCCCTCGGTCCTATCGAGGTTGATGTACCTATCCACGTGAGGGCGAACGTCACCCACGAGGGTAGCGACATCGACACTCTTCTCCCCACGAGGCGTATCACTCGCGCCTCACAAAGTGGTAACGCCTTTGCGCGTCGAATTGCGGACATCACCGCGCACCTACGCAGCAAGGCAGCGGCCTGAAGCCCTAGGTAGTATGGGGGAGGACATTAACAGTTTTATAGACCCCATCGGGTCCTTCCCTGGTCGAAAAAGAAAGCGGGGCGGCAGAGCGCACCATTTTTCTAGATGTAAGTGTCAGTTTCGGGTTGCCAGTTGTCAGCCTAGGCTGGAGGAGGAGCGGTGTTAGAGAGGTCCGGCACCGCTCCTCCCTTGAGAAAGTTTCAGCGAGTGTAGCCATGTGCAGCCAATCGGGGGAATGAAATGAATCCACAGGTCCAACAAGTGACTGCGGTCATCGATAGCGTCGGCTCCTGGATTGTCTGGGCGGCCAGCTGGATCGTCACTGTCGGCCTTGCTCTCCTTATCGCTCAAGCCGTCCTCAGCAAGTTTGGTTGGGTGAAGCTCCCTCTCCCTCTGGTCTCTGAAAGTGTTCTCGCCTATCTGGCCGGAGCCTGGTGGCTCTACAGGGGCGGGAAGCTCTTCTGATAATCAGTCGGACAGCAGAGGTTTTCACTTCCCTGAGCGAGCGATAGGAGCGAGGATAGGCGTGGACCTTGGTGGCCCCTAGCTAGGTGACGCGGCACGCTGCGGGGCTAGCTAAAGAGGAGTGCCCGAGGCTGGGTGGGGTTTCTTCTCGGGTGGCCCCACTCCGGGCAGGCCACCAAGGTCCAACACCCCTCGACAGAACGAATGCCGGCTCCAAGCCGAAAGACTGCCTTGGTCCTCAATGACGACACAATCGTCACAGCGACCGATCTAGCGAAGCTCATCCATCTCTCACACCAGCGCATTCGCATCCTTGTGGATGAGGGTGTTCTGGAGCGAGGCCCGATGGATACCTTTCGGGCCATCGACACCTGTCAGGCCTATGTGAAGTATCTCCGCAACCAGTCGCGGCGTAACTCCGGCAAGGACCGGATGACCAACGCCAAGGCGCAGATGGCCGAGCTGGACCTTCAAGCACGAGAGGGGACACTGGTCCCCATGGAGGAAGTCGAGCGGCTACTGGCCGACATGGTGTTGCGTTTCCGCTCGCGTATCCGCGCCATCCCCAGCCGTCTCGCGCCGATGTGCGCGCCGGAGACGGATGTGAGAAAGATCCACGAGCTGTGTGAGACCTTCCATGACGAAGCACTTGAAGAGTTGGCCATTACCCCCATTGAAATTGTCGAGCAGACTCGCACCAATGGCTCAGCGGGTTCTTCTGAGGGTGAAGCCTCCTCTGAAGATGACGATATCTGAATGGTCTGATAAGTATCGCCGCTTGTCGTCTGAATCCTCCGCAGAGCCTGGCCGCTGGCTTACGGCCCGTGCCGAGTTCCAACGCGGCATCATGGACTGCTTCGCGTCCGGAGTCAGCAAGATCGCTCTCATGTGTTCGGCTCAGGTTGGTAAGACCGAGATGCTTAACAACGTTTGTGCGTTCCATATGGACCAGGACCCGGCGCCGATCCTCATGCTTCAACCGACAATCGAGATGGCAGAGACGTGGAGCAAGGATCGTCTCGCGCCGATGTTGCGGGATACTCCTGTGCTCTTGAACCGGGTTGGTGACCCGCGCACGCGCGACTCCGGCAACACGATCCTTCACAAGAGGTTTCCCGGCGGCCATCTCACTGCGGTGGGCGCTAACTCTCCGGCAGGTCTAGCTTCACGGCCGATCAGAATTGTCTTAGCGGATGAGGTGGACCGTTACCCACCGAGTGCTGGTGCTGAGGGTGACCCGCTCTCCCTGGCCGTGAAGCGCACCACCACATTTTGGAATAGACTGGTTGTCGAGGTCTCAACGCCCACCATCAAAGGCCTCTCGCGCATCGAGCGCGAACACGACAACAGTGACCAGCGCGTCTACATGGTCCCATGCTCCTACTGTATGAAGAAGCAACGCCTGCTTTGGAAGGGCGTGCGGTGGCCGGATGGGGAGCCGGAGCGCGCGGCGTACCATTGTGAGGATTGCGACCGGCCTTGGACGGAGAGCGACCGTCACCGGGCCGTTGCCGATGGCCAGTGGACCGTGACCAACCCAGCCGGTCGCTATCCTGGTTTTCACATCTCTGAGTTGTACTCGCCTTGGTCCACCATCCCCAGGATAGCCGTATCCTTCCTTGAGGCCAAGAAGAGTGCGGAGACGATGCGCGTCTGGGTGAACACCGTACTCGGTGAGCCCTATGAGACGGATGCGGAGGTCATCGACTATCACATGCTCTCCGATCCTTCCCGGCTCGAGGTTTGGGGCGACAGGCTGCCACTGAAGTGCCTCTTGGTTACGGTCGGAGTGGACGTTCAGGATGACGGGTTCCATATCGAGCGCGTGGCCTGGGCGGTTGATGAGGAGAGCTGGAGTGTTGACTACGTGGTCATGCCGTGCGACCCAAGCGATCCAAATTCTTGGCGGCGTCTGGACGCATATCTTCTGGAGCCGTCAATGCGGGAGGACGGTAGGCCGCTCCCGGTCCGTGCGACCTGTATCGACTCCGGCGGGCACTTCACCCAGACGGTCTACAAATTCTGTAAGCTACGTCGCAGGCGCCGCGTCTTCGCCATCAAAGGTCGTGACGAGGCAACGAGCGTTTGGCCAGCCTTGATCCAGAAGAAGAAGGACAAGGTGAAGGACGTGACCATTGTCGGCGTCACACTCGCCAAGGACTGTGTGTACTCGCGTCTGAAGGTCATGCTCCCTGGTCCTGGCTATTGCCACTTTCCGCGCGGGAGAGCGATCAACTGGTTTGAGCAATTGACCTCTGAGATCGTCCAGACCAAGTTCACCAATGGGTTTCCAAAACGGTTCTACGTCTTGCCGCAAGGCAAGCGTAATGAGGCGCTGGACTGCCGGGTTTATGCATATGCTGCACTGCAAAGCCTGGCAGTCCGGTGGCCCACCGAGGCCTTGGCGTCGCGCGTCGGAGGAGAGGCAGCGAGAGAGATTCATCCTCAACCTGCCTCTCCCCCGTCAGAAGGACAACTGACCGTTCCTCCGGAGCTAGTAGCAGCGTCCCAGGTTGTGCAGAGTTGGAGCCAGCCTACTCCGGCCCAGGCTCCTCGACAACGTTCGGGGTTCCTAGGCCCGCGCGCGGGTGGCTTCTCTCGTGGTGGCTGGTTGAGAGGAAGATGACATGGCCTGGACCCAATCAGACCTAGACGCAATCAATGCGGCTATTGCTGTTGGCTCACGCATGGTGCGGCACGGGGAGACTATGGTTGAGTACCGCACTCTTGAGGAGATGTGGGCCATCCGCACGGCGATCATGGCCGAGCTTACACCAACTAAGGTGCCACGTCGCACGGTCGTTAAGTTTAGCTCCGGGGTGTAGTGATGTTGGAAGACCTGATCCGCTACTTCTCTCCGAAGGCTGCTGTGCGTCGCCAGATGGCGCGTACGCAACTCTCTGGCCTCCGGAGAGCACGCGCCTATTTTGACGGGGCCACGACGTCGCACCGCGCAGGTGGCTGGCGGATCAGCAATACAGACGGGACCGCAGAGGCCCGCATTGGTGGAGCTCGGCTTCGTGATGTCGCGCGCGACATGTGTCGCAACCACGCCTACGCTACGCGCGGCAAGAACGTCATCGTGTCCCATACGGTCGGTGAAGGAATCATCCCGACTATCGACACCAAGAAGAAGAAGACCAAGGAGGTCTTAGAGGAACTGCTGATTGATCACTTTGACTCCACAGCTTGCGACGCGGCAGGCAAGACCGATCTATATGGCCTCCAGCAGCTCGTGCTCGCCACTGTGGTTGAGAGTGGCGAATGCCTCGTGCGCTTGCGGCCGCGTCGGGTCAGCGATGGCCTTCCGCTTCCCTGGCAGCTCCAGGTTCTTGAGCCCGATTATCTTGACCCTTTGAAGGATGGAGAGCTGCCCAATGGGAACATGGCCGTCTCTGGCATCGAGTACAACAAGATTGGCCAGCCGGTCGCCTATTGGCTGTTCGACGAGCATCCTGGCTCCATCATTCGTCGCAACGTTTCGCTGGAGAGTCGTCCGGTTCCTGCGAAGCTCATTGCGCACATCTACAGGGTGGATCGCGCGGGGCAAAACCGAGGCACTTCCTGGTTCGCCCCAGTCATCCTCCGGCTCCGTGACTTCCATGACTACTCTGACGCGCAGATGATGCGTCAGAAGATCGCTGCCTGCTTCGCTGGCTTCGTCTGGCAGGAGGACGGGGGCGGCGTCACTCTCGACGGTGAGACCAGCGCCACGGGTCTGCCGCTGGAAGCCTTGGAGCCTGGCTTGCTTGAGCGGCTCCGGCCGGGAGAGCGGGTGGAGTTCGCCAACCCTCCCTCCGTCACCGGGGACCTTGATCCCTACGCGCGCCTAACGCTACGCGAGATTGCCGCGGGCCTAGGCATCTCCTATGAGGCACTCACTGGCGATCTCACCGGGGTCAACTTCTCCTCCGGGCGTATGGGCTGGATTGAGATGCACAAGAACGTTCGTGGCTGGCAGAACCGGATGTTGGGTCCGCAGTTCTTGGCTCCGGTTGCTTCCTGGTTCTTGACCGCCGCGCGCGTCATGGGCCTCGTGCCCGCGACCGAGAAGGCAGCGGACCAAGTGCGGATCAAGTGGACGCCTCCGAAGCGGGAAATGATATCGCCCCGTGATGAGGTTCCCTTCGCCATTGGTGCTATCCGTGGCGGCCTCATGACGCGCTCCGATTGGTTGAGACAGAGCGGCTATGACCCGGAGAAGGTCGAGGCAGAATATGCCGAGGATCAAAAGCGCGCCGACGCTTTGGAGCTCGTCTTTGATAGTGA
>Ga0193741_1000513_pt1 | contig 11524 bp, 10 predicted proteins | sample L2s2metaG_FD_143059 | JGI IMG/M metagenome (GOLD analysis project Ga0193741, IMG submission 143059) | Soil microbial communities from a riparian zone of the East river system, Colorado, United States - L2s2 | ecosystem: Environmental > Terrestrial > Soil > Riparian zone | place: USA: East River...
CCGGTGTGCTCGTCGCGCTCGGGTTGTACTTCTTCGTCATCATGCGCGCGCTCGATGCGGCCCGTCTGGCCAAGGACCGTCTCGGCGCCTATCTCGTGCTGGGCGTGCTTGCTGCATTCACGTTCCAGGTCATTTACAACATCACCATGTCGGCGGGTCTGGCGCCGGTCAAAGGATTAACGCTGCCGTTGATGAGTTACGGCGGCTCTTCCCTGATCGCGACGCTGGCCGGATTCGGGCTCATTCTCAACGTCAGAATGCGCCGCTTTACGAACTAGCCATGCTGCCACGTCCCGCGCGGAGTTTCCCTCATGAACAAGGAGATGATCATCTCCTCGAACGGCCACGAAACACGAGTGGCCATCCTCGAAGACGACCAGCTCGCTGAACTTTTCGTCGAGCGCGAACAGAATCGCGGCGTCGTCGGCAACGTCTACAAGGGGCGGGTGTCGAAGGTGCTGCCCGGCATGCAGTCCTCGTTCGTCGACATCGGCCTCGAGCGCGACGGCTTCCTCTACGTCTCGGATGTCATCGCCAATCTCGACGAGTACGAAAAGGACGACGACGACACGGAGGTGCCGCCCGCCAGTGCCGCGAACGGCGCGAACGGAGGCGCCACGGAGGGCTCTTCAGCGCCGCCGGAGCGGCGCGGCCGCGATCGCCGCGAGCGTCGCGATCGCGACGACGAGAAGCGGGCGCCAGAGCCGAAGATCGAAGAGCTGCTGAAGGAAGGGCAGGACGTCATCGTGCAGGTGGCCAAGGAGCCGCTCGGCACGAAGGGCGCGCGCCTGACCTGCCACGTCACGCTGCCGGGCCGCTTCCTGGTCTTCATGCCGACCGTCGATCACATCGGCATCTCGCGCAAGATCGACAGCCGCGACGAGCGCTCGCGCCTGCGCGGCATCGTCAAGGAGTTCCGCGAGCAGCACAGCTTCAGCGGCGGCGTCATCATCCGCACCGCCGCATCGGGCCGATCGAAGGAAGACATCCTCGCCGACCTGAACTACTTCTACAAGATCTGGGTCGACATGCGGCAGCGCGGCGAGCAGCGCCGCTCGCCGGTCACCGTCTACCAGGAGCCCAGCCTCGTCGCCAAGCTGCTGCGCGATCTGCTGACCGACGACTACACCGCGATCCGCATCGACAATCCGGTCGAGCATCAGCGCGCGCTGGAGTTCATCGGCCGCATCATGCCCGACCTTGGCAAGAGCGTGAAGCGTTACGACAAGGACTTCCCGATCTTCGAGGAGTACGGCGTGCAGGCCGAGCTCGACAAGGCGCTGCGCAGCAAGGTGTGGCTGAAGTCGGGCGGCTCGATCGTCATCAACCAGACCGAAGCGCTCGTCGCGATCGACGTCAACACCGGCCGCTATGTCGGCAAGAAGACCGCCGGTCGGCTCGAGGACACCATCATCAAGACCAACCTCGAGGCCGCGAAGGAAATCGTCCGGCAGATCCGGTTGCGCGACCTGGGCGGCATCATCGTCTGCGACTTCATCGACATGGAGGAGAAGAAGAACCGTCAGAAGGTCTTCCAGGCGGTCGAGCAGGAACTGCGCAAGGATCGCGCGCCGTCGAAGGCGCTGCAGGTCTCCGACTTCGGCCTGGTCATCGTCACGCGCAAGCGCGTCAAGCAGAGCCTCGAGCGCGTGCTCACCGAGCCGTGCCCGTACTGCTCGGGCGCCGGCACGATCAAGTCGAGCGCGACGGTGTGCTACGAAATCCTGTCGGAAGTAAAGAAGGTCGGATCGGATCTCGACGGTCCGGGCGTGCTGCTACGCGTCAATCCGGATATCGCGAGGGCCCTGCAGGAAGAAGAGCGGGGCGTGCTGAAAGATCTGAAGAACATGCTCCAGAGGGACGTCATTGTGAAGGCTGACGTCCATCTGCATCATGAGCAGTTCGATGTGATGTCTATCGGAGGATGACGACGATCTCGGATTTCGGATCGAGATCCGCTCGATCCGAGATCCGAAATCCTTACGCCGGTGGCATGTGAATGAGGTACTGGACACCCTGGCGGGTGATCCAGACGCGCAAGTAATCGCCGCCCTTCAAGATGTCGACGCGGGTACCCGCTTTGGGCTGCTTGCCCGGAAGGTCCGGACCCTGCTGCGTGTCCTTGACCTCTTCCGGCGGGATGATGCTGGCGACTTCACGCCCGACGACCTTGCCGCCCTGCACGAACTCGACCCAACGCTCTCGGATAATCCCGACAGCGGGCGGCGCTGCGTCTTGAGCCGTCAGCCGTACTGTGTAGGTGCCGGCCTTCAAATCCTTACCGTCTGCCTTGACGGTGCGGGGGATGCGCACGGAACCGAGCGCGGTTTCGGTCGTCGGAACCTGACCCTGCTGTGCGGCGGCGACGCCCGTGAATGCGGCCAACAGGAATGCGACGAGCCATCTGACCTTCATGCGATTTCCTCCGCTGCCTATTATGCCAGAAGCGTGCCGCTCCGCTGCTTGGGCTTCGGGGCTAGTGCTGAGTTGGAGTAGGGCGTTGGAAGTGCGGAGTTGGGTACTCGCAGCTACTTCTTTGTAATCACCACCGACCCGCTGTGGCTTCGGACGGAGAGGAAGGCGCTGGCGTCGCCGTAGGACCCGCGGATCGCACGGTTACTGCCGCGCCGGTTTTGCTCGGTTCGGCCAATCGCGCGCAGGGTCACGGGCACGTCGGATCGGACACTACCGCTGAACGTATCCGCATCCAGCTCGAAGCCGGTGTTGCCCGACAACACGATGCGGACGTTGCCCGAGTGCGACGTGAACTCGTAGCGCCCGCCCTTGGTGAGCGGCGCGTCGTACTCGATGCTGCCCGAGACCGATTTCGCTTCGAGGCGCTCGATGTCGGAGCCGACCAGCCGGACGTTGCCGCTGACCGATCCCGCCTCGAGGGCGCGTACCTTGAGTCCCGTGCCGAGCACGGTGCCGCTGATCGTGCTCAACACCAGCGTCGTCTGCGTGCCGATGTTCTGCGCGGTGACGTCGCCGGAGATCGTCTTGGCGATCGCCACGTTCGGCGTGCCGTTGATGTTGACGTCGCCGCTCACGGTCTCGGCGCGCACTTCGCCCTTGACGTTGGTGATGCTGATGTCGCCGGAGATCGACTTGAGCGACACGCTCACGCCGGCCGGCACCGAGATCACGTAGTCGACGCTGGCGGAGACGTTGTTGCCGAATGATCCGCGGCGCGGATAGATGGTGCGAACTTCGACACGGCCGTTGAAGTTGTTGACGTCGACACGCAAGGCCTCGAGCAGCCGCTTGCCCTGCTCGGGATCGCGATGCCGCACGCGCTTGGTGGCGTCGACCTTGATTTCCGATCCGGTGCCGCCGGTGACGCGGATGTCGCCGGCGAGATGCGAGAGGTCCAGGGCCGCGCCCTCGCCGACCTTGTAGGTCTGCGACACCTTTTCGATCTGCTCGGGACCCTCACGGGCCTGGGTGTAGCGCTCGAGCCAGCCGGTGCGCGGGCCGTCTTCCGGCACGATGCCGCGCAGCGTGACCGCGGCCGACGCCGGCGACGCGACCGCGCAGAACCCCAGCACCAGCGCTAACCCGGAAGCCGGAACGCGTAACCTGGAACACATCCGCATAGTCATTATTGGGACAGCGTCTGGGCGCGACGGCCCGCTTCGGCCTGATTGCCCTTCCGCATTTCGTTGATCAGTTCGACCGTCTGCTGGAGCAGCGCCACCTTGGTGCGCAATCCTTCGAACAATCCGCTTTGCGCGCTGGCATTCGCGGGTTGCGCTTTGAGCGCCTCGCGGCTCTCGCTAATCGCCTGATCGATCACCGTCAGGTTCTTCTGCAGCACCGACGCGACCTGCGGATCGAGCTCGCCGGTGTCCTTGCTGGCGAGCGTTTGCAGATCGTCGATCGCTTTCTGGTAATGCTTTTCCGCGGCTTCGAATTCCGCGGTCACCGATTCGACGGTGGCTTCCGTGCCATCGGCGGCCTCCGCGGAGTCATCGTGCGCCGGCTCGGGTCGACTCATCAGCGGCAGCAGCCCGATCATCGTCGCGAGGATCAACGCGGCCGCGGCGCCCAGCCACACCGGCCAGTTCGTGCCTCGGAAACTGCGGCGGGCCGCGCTCATATCGAGCAGGCGGCCCTTGGGCGCCGGCTCCGCGGCAATCGCCGCCTGCACCCGCGACCACGTCTCGGTCTTCGGCTCGCGCCGATCGAGCATGAATGCGGCGGCGCGAATCGAGCGCAGATCCTCGACAAGGGCGCGGCAGTTTTCGCAGCCCTCGAGATGCCGCTCGACGCTGCGCTGTTCCGCGCCGTCGAGACGCCCGTCGACCAGGTCGACGAGGGCTTCGTTGAGGTCTTCGCACTTCATGTTTCCCGGCCTTCAACTTTCTTTCTTCAAACCGTGCGCCAGATATGAACGAATCCGCATGCGCGCCTTGTGCACTTGCGACTTCGACGTCCCTTCCGAGATGCCGAGCATCGTGCCCACTTCCTGGTGCCCGAACCCTTCGACGTCGTGCAGCAGGAACGCCGCCCGGCACGCCGGCGGCAGCGACTCGATGGCCCGCTCCAAATCGATGCGGCTCACCGCGCCGAGCACCGGGACTCGCGACGCCACCGGCACCGCATCCGGTTCGTCCAGCGAGTCCGTCTGCTGGCCCATCCGCGTCTGGCGGTTGCGGAGGACGTCGAGACAGTGGTTCATCGCCAGGCGATACAACCAGGTGCCGAGCGACGATTCACCGCGGAAGCTTCCGAGCTTTCGATACGCCAGCAGGAAAATGTCCTGCAGCAGATCGTCGGCCTCGCCGTGCGCGCCGATCATCCGGCTCGCCAGATTGTAGAGCCGGGTGGCGTGCTGCCGGTACAACGTCTCGAAGGCCGCCCCGTCACCCGATCGGATGCGCCCGACCAGATCGAGGTCGGCGCTCTTCACGTCACCTGTAGGGTTAGACGGGACCATGTCAGGGGAGGTTGATAAGGCGATAGCCAAGGGTCACGACTGTTCATCACAGACGTGTCAGCCAACGAAATGGTTCGTATTTATTTGCCTTTCCACCGGATTTTTGCAAATCCGACGACCCGTCGAGGGGTGACGGTCAGGCCTTCCGCGGCGAGCAGCGAGCGCTTCAGCGGCAGGCTCGAGTAACCGCCAAGCGCGCCGCCGGCGGCGATGACGCGATGATAGGGCAGCCCCGGCCGATCGGCCTGCCGCATGATGTTGCCGACCGCGCGCGCCGCCCCGGGCCGGCCCGCGAGCCTCGCGATGTCGCCGTAGGTGGTGACCCGTCCGATCGGAATGCGCGACACGAGCGTCAGGACCCGTCGCTCGAACGGCGTCATTGCCCGATCGTGACTTTCACGCGGAACGTCGTGCCGCCGAGATCGGTTTCGTTGAAGACTTTCGAAACGCCCGCCTCGCCGATCGCGTCGGGTACCGTGGTCCACGACGCTTCACCGGCGACGCCGAGCCAGGGCGTGATCTTGTATTCCGCGCCGCCGAGCACGTGATACCCATTGAAGGTTCCATCGACGTCATCACTCGACGTCGAAAAGTCAGAGGTCTCCTCGTAGCGCAGCGACGTCAGGCCGCCCGCGGCGTACGGGATCAGCTTCGGCAGCTTGCGGATGCGGAATTGCCACCCGGCGCTGATCTCGATTGGCGTCACTCTCACATCCACGGGGATGCCGAGTCCGATCACCTCGTTGTCGAAGATGAACGCGCGTTCGCCGACGGCGTGAAACCGCCACGCCCCGACGTCGAAGAGCAATCCGCCGAGACCGAGCCCGATGCGTATCCCTCCGCCAAGGATCGGTCCGGACGGTTCACCGACGATCGCGTCGAAACTCTCGACTGCAGTGAAGTTGACGCGGCCGAACATGGCGTAGCCTTCGATACTGGCAGGCGCGCGCGCCGCTTGCGCGGAGGCGTCGAACGGCGATCCGAGCAGAAGCGCGATCGCGGCCGAGACGATCGCGAGGTTCCGGGCGACGGTCGTCACACTCATCGCGCCAGACCTAAACCGCGGAGCGTCGCCCGCGGGTTGATCAGGCCGAAGCCATACAAATCATCGCGTCCAGTGGCGCCCCGATCGGTCGAGAACTGTTTCATGGCGGCTTCGATCGCCGCCGGATTGGTGATGCCTTGCTGCATCAGCAGCGCGGCGAAACCCGAGACGTGCGGCGTGGCCATCGACGTGCCTTGAAAGTATTCGTAGGCGAATGAATCGGCGCGCGGCGGCCCGTACCGCAAAGGGGGGCGCGTATAGGTTTCGAGCATGTCGAGATCGAGCGTCTGCTGCAGGATGCCCGCGGACGTGCCGCCTTGCCGCTGATCGCCGCCGGGCGCCGAGAGCTCGACATACGGGCCGGTCGTCGAATAGAACGCGATGTCGAGCGTGCGGCCAACGCCGCCGACCGCGACCATGCCGGCGATCGTCGGCGCGGGTTGGGCGAGCCGATTCGGTTGATTGCCATCCGCGCGCGTGTTCCCCGATGCGACGACCACGAAGCAGCCGCGGCCGATCGCATATCGGATCGCATCGGTCACCGCGGTGGCGGCCCCGCCGTCTTCGCGGCCGATGCTCAGGTTGATCACCTTCGCGCCGTTGTCGGCGGCATAACGAACGCCGCGCGCGACGATGTCGTCGGTGCCCTCGAAGGGGCTGCCGAAGATCTCATCCCACAATCCTTGAATCACTTTCACCGGCATCAACCGCACGTTGTAGGCCATGCCTGCCGTGCCGCTGCCGTTGTTCGTGAGTTGTCCGATCGTGCCGGCCACGTGGGTGCCGTGCCCGTCGAGATCGACGGGCAGATCGTCGTTCCAGATGAAATCGCGCGGTGACGCGAACCGCGTCGATCCGCTGGCGCCAAGCTCCGGTGCGGCGGCAAACGGCACATCGACCAGGCCGAGCGCGGGATACACCGGGCCGTTCGGCGTCAGGCGGAACGAGAAGCGCGAGTTGTAGCGCACGGTGCCCGATCGGAACGCCATGCCGCTGTCGAGCACGGCGACGATGATGTCCGCCGACGCGCCGGGCTGGATGTCCCACGCGCGCTCCATGTCGATCGCGGGGAAGTTCCATTGATTGCCGTAGAGCGTGTCGTTGGGCCGCGCCATCGCGTGGTTGCGATAGCGCGGCTGCGCGTATTCGACATCAGGCCGCGCGCGCATCGCGGCGGCGGCGGCTTCCGGATCGACGCTGGTCGGGATGTCGACGATGTCGAAGTCGGCCCATGACGATCGATCGGCGATCGTCCCCGCCACCTGCGCGGTCGCCGTGGTGATCGCACCGCGGGTCGCGTCGTCCTTGAACTTGACGATGATCGATCCGCGCACGTAGGGCAGGGTGTCGCCCTGGCTCGAGCGGACGCGATCGGCGTCGGCGTTGGCGCCGGTGCGCGCGGCGCGCGGCGGATCCTGATCGCGCAGGCCGCGATCGATCGCCGGCAGCGCCGCCTCCTGGATCATGGCCTTGGCGGCCGGCGCCGAGCTCAGCTGGCCGTGCCCGATCGCCGTCCCAAGTGCGATGAGCGCAACGATGGCCGCGCCCATGCGGGCGCCCGGCGACGACGAAGGACGCATACGCAATGTTAGGCCGGAACCCGATCCGGCAGTTTTGAAAACTTAGAGATACGTGAGCGGATCGATGCCGTGCTCGGCGGGGTCGAGCGGCGCACGGACGCTCTTCGGCCCTTGCGCGTCGGCGGCGGCTTCCCACAGATTGATCTCGTAGGGCGTGTCGATCCGCTCGCCCTTCGGTGTGACGATCACTTTCACGCGCGGCTTGAACGGGTCGGGCGCGTGCACGGCCATCACCACCGCGGTGGCGCCATCGTCGAGACGCACCAGGTTGCCGGGCGGGTAGATGCCGAGCAGTTGCGTGAAGCGGCGAACGAGGTGTTGATCGAACTGCTGTCCGTCGCTGCGCTTCATCACTTCGAGGATGCGATCGGACGGAAACGCCTGCTGATACACGCGCTGCGATCGCATCGCGTCGTAGACGTCGGCGATGCTGCACAGCATGGTGCCGACGTTCAATCCGCTGCGCGAGACGCCGAACGGATAGCCGGTGCCGTCGAGCCGCAAGTGATGTTCGAACGCGATCACCGGCGCGATCGCCGGCATCTCCGGCGTGCGGCGCAGGATCTCCGCGCCGTCGACGACGTGCATGCGCATCACCGCGAATTCACTGTCGGTCAGCTTTTCCGGCTTGTTGAGAATCTCCGTCGGCGTGCGCACCTTGCCGATGTCGTGCATCAGCGCCGCGAGGCCGAGCTCGCGCAGAATCGCTCCGTCGATGCCGAGGGCGCGGGCCTGCGACATCGTCAGGATCGAGACGTTCACCATGTGCGTGAACGTGTAGTTGTCGTAGTTCTTGAGCGCGGTCAGCGCAATGAGCGCGGTGCGGTTCGCCGACACCGCCTGCGCGAGCGAATCGACCAGCGCGCGCGCCGCCCGTGGATCCGGCACGCCTTCGGTTTGCGCGCTCTGCCACACCGAGCCGGCGATGTTGGTCGCATCCGAATACAGCCGGCGGATCGTGGCGATGTCGGCCGCCGACGTCTCTTTCTTTTCCTCGGTTTGAATGCGGCCGACGCGAACATGCGGCAGGTTGTTGAACACGGCCAGCGGATCCGCGGCTTCGACGCCCGGCGCCGATTGTCCCGGCCGGCGTTCCGGATGCGCGATCGTCAGCGCGAGCGTCTGCACTTCGTCAGGCGTGACGCCTTGATCGAAGGCGATGCGCTCGATGCCGAGGGACTTCAAGCGCCGGATCATTTCGCCCATCGACTCGGCGGCGCGCGGCAGCGGCACGTCGCCGACGATGATTTCGTTGCCGATGATGCCGATCGCGATCGTCGGCTGGTCGGTCAACAGCTGCGTGAGTGCTTCGTTGAGCGTGTCGAAGGCGCGCTGCACGAGCGGGTGCGACGGCGCATATAACTGCCCGGCGCGAAGCGCCGCGGCCAGCTTGCGCACCAGGTCGTCCGCGGCGCGCAGGCGCGAGACCTGGTCCATTACTTGATTTCCTCGGCAGCCACAGTCTGCTCTTTCCTGCGGCGCGGCGCCGCCGGTTCGGCCATTGCCGCGACCGCGATCTTGCGCACCGCGCCGGGGCCCGAGGTGATCGCCTCTTCGAGAGCGCGGTCGGCGCCGGGGGTGCCCATGCTCCGCAACGCGCGGGCCGCGGCCGTGCGGATCCGCGCGGTGCGGCCGCGCGCCCACCATTCGCCGCGCAAGAGGATGTCCTTCAACGCCGCCACCGTGCGATCGTCGAGCGCGACCTTGCCGAGCGATTCGATCGTTTGCGTGTAGATCCCTTCGTTCGCGCCCTTGTAGTCGGTGTTCGCCAGGATGTGGAGGAACAGCGGCGCGGATTTCTCGTCGCGGAACGCGCCGAGCGCCTGCATGATTGCCTCGCGCGTGTGGGCGGCGCCGCTCTTCAGCGCCTGCTCCAGCAGCTGATACGCCTCGGCCGTGCCCACCTGCACGATCGCGCGGAGCGCCTCGCGCTGCACCTGCTCGTCCGCATCGTCGAGCATCTGGCGCAGCTCGGGCAGCGCGGCGTCACCGGCCAGGCCGCGCAACAGATCGATCGCGGCACGCCGCACCGCGGGATTGCGCGAGCTCTTCAACTCGTTGGCGTATTCACGCGCCGCCGGGCCGAACGAGACCAGGATGTCGCGCAGACGCCGCACGATGCGGGGGTTGTCTTCGCCCATCAACGCGTCCGACATCGGCTTGACCAGCGACTGCCCGATCACCATGCACATCTTCTTGGCGATCGCGAACTCCGTGTCCGTGGCCTTCTGCATGAACATCGAGAGGTGGCGGACCATCGGACCCTCGACCAGCTTGCTCACGCCCGCGGCAGCGGCGGCGCGGAACGGCGCGTTCTCGTCCTTCGAGACCTTGACCACCGCTTCGAGGAGCTGCGACGCGCGCGGCAGGTCTCCGACGAGCACGAGCTGATCGATGTTGGCGACCGCGGTGTCCAGCATGCCGGCCCACGCGTCGGGCCGGACTTCGATCCTGAGCAGATCGAGAATCAGCAGCTGATCGAGGGCGCGGATGTCCGTGTCGCTGACCGTCGAGAGCCACGCGCGGATGCGCACCGGCGGGTCATCGCCGATCTTGTCGACGTCGACGGCCTGGGTCTGCGCCGTCGTCAGCTCGCGCGCGTAGTCTTCGGTCACGAACTTCGCGTCCGAGTAGGACATCAGCATTTCTGACGAGCCTTTCCACACGCTCTCGAATTGCGGATCGTCCTTGAAGAGCGCCCCGGCCTGCTCGGCCGCCGCCGCGAGGATGTCCTGCTGCTTCGACGGATCCGGAACCAGGGTTTGAAAGGCGGCCGCCAGGCGGTTGCTCGCGCCGCGATCCTTGACGACGTTGTCGACCAGGAACTTGGTGAGCATCTCGTCGGTCAGGCGCGCCTGCAGCTCGCCGGCGAGGTCCATGCGCGGGCCCCCGGCGCCTCCCGGCAGCGGCGGCGGATCGGTGATCAGCGTCAGCAGCATGTCGGGCGACATCTGCGCCGCGGCCCCGGCCATCTTGTTCAACACCGAATCGAGCTCTTCGGGCTTGCGCTCCGCGGCGTAATTGGCGAGGCCGTGCATCAGCTCGAGCAGCGACTTGCGCTGCTGGATCGAATCGTCGCCGCTGGCCTTGCCGACGTCCTGCAGGCGTTGCGCGAACTGCGCGAGGCGATCCGGATCGTCGGCGAGCGCCATCATGTTCTGCATGGTGGGCTGCTCGACGCCCTCGCCGCCCCCGCCGTCTTCTTCTTTCTTTTCGTCCTTGAGCGCCGTGAGGATGCGGGTCCACGTGGCGCTTTCACCGCCGCCGGCGCGCTCGCGCAGGATGTCGGCGTAGTCGATCTCGGTCAGCTTGATCGACTTGTTGCCGGTTTCTTCCCACGCCTTGGCCACGCCGCCAATGGCGCGCGTGTCTTCGGGGGACTTGGCGAGCAGCGACAGGAAGGCGTGCCAGCCGTCGTTGTCGAGACGATCGTAGAGCGTCAGCTCGCTGATCAGTTGCTGATGGAGCAGCGTGGCGAGCTCGGTCGCCGATGATTCCGGTTTCGCGAGGCCACGGCCATTCACGAGCAGCGCATCCGGCAGCACCGTGATCGAGAACGGCCCGTTCATCGTCGCCTGCCTGGTGGCTTCACCAATGCGGGCGAGCGCCGACTGAATCGCTGGATGTGTCGAGGGATACATCGACACGATTCGCGTCGCGGCCTTGCAGGCCTTGGCGAATTCAGCGAGACGGCCGGCAAATTCCGGCGACAGGGGCGCTGGGGGGGCTTGCGGCGCAGCCATTGATGAGCTTAGCCAATGATTATAGATAGGCTAGGGGGTCTATGCCTACCTGCGGTCCATCGACCGCCTCCACGACTGCACGGGCAAATCCACCGCGCGAGTCACGATCCCACGTGTTTGTCAGCAAGGGTGTCTCCAGTTTCTCACCCTTGCCGTCCGTGAGTAGTTTAACTTGCGGCCGGAACGGATCCTCCGGATGGGTCTGCGTCACCACCGC
>Ga0193741_1000514_pt1 | contig 11518 bp, 12 predicted proteins | sample L2s2metaG_FD_143059 | JGI IMG/M metagenome (GOLD analysis project Ga0193741, IMG submission 143059) | Soil microbial communities from a riparian zone of the East river system, Colorado, United States - L2s2 | ecosystem: Environmental > Terrestrial > Soil > Riparian zone | place: USA: East River...
GAAAGGGGATAGAGATTGCAACGTCAATCGCGCGTGCGCGATGAAGGAGCCGCGCGCGAGCGACTAGGAGGAGATACTTCAGCGCACGTAGTCCGCGCGTAGTCGCCATGAACCTCCGATCCTCCGGAGAGGGGAGGGGTGGCGAGCCGTCCACTGGGTGATCAGCATTGGCGGACAATTGGATGACCTCAACGTCCTCCTCCCCCGGATCGGTCAGCAACGGCTGTACGTCTCCAAACAACTCAAAGGTCACGCGCTCAGTATAGCCTCGCTCCAGATTGAGTCGCACGAGGAAGGAGTCAACGTGTATCTGCTGCCGCATAAAGAGAGCGGCCGTGTTATCCTCGACAATGAAGCCGGTCGGAGACTTGTGGAAGGCCCGGTTGCCCATGATTGTGAACTTGGATGACTCGACCTCCCAGTGCTGACCGATCCTCTCCCCTCCCTTCGGCCACGCATCGACCAGGCCTTGCCCGGTATAGCTCTCAATCTTCCGAGGGAAGCGGCCAGCAATCTCAAGGCCCTTGCCGACGAGCTGGGTCCAGTTCACATCAGCTTGCATCTTGACCGAGCGAGCGGCCACATTCGTATAGCTCACGCTGAGCGAGTCATAGAAGAACGACTCACCGACTGCGAGTGTGCTAGCCTCTCCAATTATACAATTGGAGTGAGTGACCGCATGGCTCACGCGATCGATGTGCCAGAGACTTGGCCGTGCCTCAAGCACAGAGTCTGGCTCCAACAAGGCCTCCTCCGTCAGCCACATGGGGTCCCAGTACGGCTCCACCTTGAGGGTATCCGCAAGAGCTGTCTTGGCCGCTTCAAAGTCTGCTGGCTTCGCTAAGAAGACCAGGCGCACGACCTCGTTATGGAGTTGCTGAGGGACGCCGATGAGGCGGCCATAGAACATGGCTGTGATGACGCTGGCTTCGTTCTGAGAGAACCACAGCCAACGCTTACGGCCTGCGTTCAGCAGGCCAATGCGTGGGTTCTTGACATCGACCGTGAGCTGGGCAAACTCTCCTTCTGAGTGTTGGAGCTCGAAGGAGAACACCTGCTCATCCACGACGTTGTGGACGGCAGGATTGAAGGCCACGCCTTCATCCACCCAAGCAAAATAGAAAGTGGTCACTAGACCTCCTCCAGCTCTAGCGTCCACGCGGTCTTAGCAGCGTACTCGTCATGAGTGCTTTGGAAATTGACTATGCGCATCGTCAGTTGTGGGCGATAGAACGTGTATGCTCCATCCACCCGGCTCGAGCCGGAGACGACAGGACGGCCTGCCGATCCTCCCGTCAAGTAGCTCAGCTCAGTCGAGCAATCGACCGTCACCAACATCCCCGGCCACTTGCTGTCGAAGGCCGGAGGGAGCTGGTCACTGCCTGTGATGAGGCTCTTGTATTTCCGGAGTTGTGTGGCGGAGATATCTATCAATGAGCCATTGACGGTGCGGCGCAGCTGGGTTGCCGCCTCGACATGCTCCAAGGTCTGGGTGGCCCCGCGTAGGGACCACGGCGAAGCTCCAAGGCCCGTCAGAACTAGATTGCTCATCGTGTTCCCCCGTACCAGGCTGGCTTACGTCCTGCTTGACGTGCCTGCTGTGCCATGAGGAAAGCTTCCAGGCGACTGGCCGTCTCCTCCGGCGCATACAGGTTCTGGAACGTCTCGCCGCCAAGATGGATGTCAAACGTCTTACCGGGAAGGACCGGGGAGGCGAGATGATCGAGGTTAGGGAAGCGCATCGCGCTATCGACCAACCCGCCCATCGCGAACCTCGGCAGGCCCATCTTCATAGACCGCGCTCCAAGCCTCATGCCATTGATGGCGGAGAGGAAGGAGGCCCCATAGCGTTTCACTGCAGCCGCCCTGATAACAAACTCCCCGGACGAGAGCCAAGCGGGGATGCTATCGGATGTGCCTGTTCCCGGTCCGTAGACTGGGCCGCCGCGCGCGAATTGCGGGCCAAGGCCTCCTCCCCCAGCCGCCGCTCCGCCACCGCTAGGCACGGCTTCTATGGCCCGCTTCGCAGCCTCAGCCGCGCGCACGATCCTCGCCATAGCCTGCTCGATATCGTCGGCCATCTGGTTAACGATCCCGACGACCCGGAAGGCCGCGTTGGCGAATGCCTGAACAAGTATCTGGCCGAATTGCTGGGCACCTTGTTGGACGATTTGCGGAATTTTGGTTGAGATGATAACGCCTATCTCAGCAGCCGCCTTCTCAAAAGGAGCCGCCAGCTGCTTGGCTAGCTTCTCCTGGCTAGCGATCTCCCCGGAGATGTCGATGGCCTTCTGGATGGACTCCTTGATGACCTGAGCAGCGGCAATGATACCATTCGTGGTCCCAGTGAAGACGTTAGCGATAGCTGCTGCGACGCGACTACCGATGCTCTCAAGGATATTGAAGATGGGGGAGAGGATCGTGGTGGCCGCGCTCGCAATGGCGTTGAACGTCGAAATGGCAGCATTCTGGATACCCTTCCAGATGCCAGAGCCAACCCGCTCAATACCGCGCCAGATGCCGCTCGCAACTCCCTCGACAGCCACCCAGATATCGCTGGCAACCTTTTGGATTTGTGCCCAGGCATCCTGGGCCATCTTCACAGCACCATCCCAGAACGCCTGGGGTATCGCCATCAGGCCGTCCCAGAAATCTGAGACGATCTTCTTGATACCGGCCCACGCATCCCGAGCTATCCGCTGGACACCTTCCCAGAAGTCAGCCGCAACGAGCAAAAACCCGTCCCATATCCCGGCCACCATCGTCTTGATCTTGGTGAAGGCTTCGCGCGCGAATGCCGTCACTTCCTTCCAGTAGACGGCTATGAGGGCGATGCCCGCGATCAAGACTGCGGGCCAGCCGATGATGGCCGCAATGAGACCCAACACAATGCGCAAAGCTCCTCCAGCGATAACGCCGAACCTCGTGAAGAATGTCGCCGCCGCAGACGCGGCTCCACCCATTGCCTTCACCTTCTCAAGTACAGAAGAGACGGCGGTGATAAGTCCGCTCGCAGGCTTCGCCAGAAAGATTAGCTTGAGGCCATTGTTCACGACCTTGAGGATTGAAATGAAGAGGCCAAAGAGTGACATGATGACGCCGATGCCGGCACCGAGGAGCCGGAAGGCTCCAGTCACCTTACCCAAGACGAGAACGAAAAGGAGCGCACCGCCGGTAAGTTCTGTGCCGAAGACCAGGTTAATGACCTTGGCGACTTGGTCAGCCGCAGACCTCACTGCGTTGAACGCAGGGATGAGGATGTTGCTGAAGAGGGCCTTGACAAATTTGAAGGTGCTGAGGATTGCATCCCGGAGGCCGATCAGGAATTTGTGCTGCTCTGCGACTTGATCCTCATTGATGAACTTGAAGTTGCCAGCCTGATCGCGCGCGCCGACGAAAGCACCGATCACACTCTTGAGGAACGTGCCAATATCGCTCGCAAGAGCAGCTAGGTTATTCTTGATGTCAATACGGCTGTCCTTTAATGACTGAAGGACAGCCTCCAAGGGTCCAGTGAGAGCGTTGGCGAGCGCGACTGAGAAGTCAGTCTTAAGTTGTGAGACGCCGAGCTGAATGGTATCGACCAGGTCATTGAACTTCTCTGCGACCTCAGAGTTGGTTGAGTCGAGTGCGGTGCCGATCCCTAGGTCTTCTAGGTCTTTGCGCACCTTGGCGATGCCCGCGCGACCCTGGTTCAGAAATGGAATCAGCTTGGGGCCAATCCTCTCACCAAACAACTTAACCGCCAGTGCGGTCTTCTCTGCTCCGTCCGGAAGGCTCTTGAAGTGATCCGCGATATCATCGAGCAGGTCCACGAGTGGACGGCCTTGATCGCGCGCGCGGCGCGCCATAATGCCGATCTGGCCCAGAGCCTCGACAACTGGATCAATCTCCTTGCCCAACTGCTTCTGCTGCTGGGTGAAGATTTGGATCATCTGCTTGAGATTGTCCTCGGTAACAAGGACTGCGCGACGCACACCCTTCTCGATGAATGTGAAGAACTCCCCCACGACTGGCGTAGTGTCGCGGAACACACCCATGGCGCGCCGCTTCAATTCCTCAAAATTCTCGGCAGTGACAAGGACCGCGCGCGTGGCACCCTTATCGATGAAAGAGAAAAATTGCCCAATGACCGGGAGTGCGCCCTTGAAGTTGTCTGTAGCACCATTGATAGCAAGCTGTATCTTCGTCAGGGCCTTGGCAAACGTCTCACTCTCCACTCCGGCTAGTTTCGAGATGGCGGCTAGACGATTGTACTCCGGAACCGCCAAGCCAACGCGCTGCGCGGTCTCAGACGCTTTCTCTGAAGCATCAAGAGAGCTTTTGACTAGCTTGACGAGACCTGCTGTGGCGAGAGCAACGGCGCCAGTGAGGATGGCTGTCTGCTTTGCGGCCTTGGAGAAGGCTGTCGTGAAAGCTGCGCTCGCAGTCGAGACGTTCCCCATGGTCTGACGGAGCAGGTTTAAGCTATGATTGAACTGCCCCATCGGGCCTTCCTGAGCCCGCACTGCCTCCTGGAGCTTACGGAACGCAGCTGTGCCCACCGCGCCAAGCGTAGCAAGTTCACGTTCTATCTCTTTGCCACCATCGAGCGCGATGCGCTGAACGATGGTTTGCCTTCCGCGCGTAGCCATTTCAGTCCACCTTCAGATTAGCAAAGTAGTTGGCGGCCAACTCCTGCGTTGCGATAGCGACCGCGCGCTGGAGGGAAAACTTCTGCGGGATTTTGACAACAGGGACGCCAATGAAGATCACCATGCTCTTGGTACGCTTGTGCTTGCGGCCGACCTCGACATTGGCGACAAGCATCGGTGTTGAAGTGCCATGTGTCGAGCGGAGAGGAGCCACGCCGCGCGTAAAGTTTCGCGGTGTCAGTTTCCCTCCTCCGACGCCACGGCCCCAACGCCGCTTGGCCTCGCTAGTCGGGAGCCACATGAGCGGTTGGCCCCTGATCGTGGCTCCCGTCTCGAACACCCCAGCATAGGGTATCTTGTGCCACATCCAGATTGCGCCGCTCGCCGTCACCTTCTTGCGACGCGGGTGAAGATCGACACGAAGGGTATTCTGCCAGCGAATGCCGAACCCTCCCCCACCTATCGCCGCGCGCGCGTTACGCTTGAGGGTGTTGGATGTCTGGACTAGGCTCGCGCGCGAGGCATCAACAATGATTCCATACTTGGCGCGGAAGGCTTCCTCAAACTGGCCTCTGATCGAGGCGACCACGAGCTTCATCTCTGTAAATCCCGAAACTGCTTCTTCAGCTCTTTGGGGTCACCACGCGCAGCGAGGGTATTGAGCGCCAGCTGGTTGGCACTCTCACGCTTGATACGGGAGGAGGCTAGGGAGATGAATGCCACCAGCTGGCGCGGGCTGTATCCCCAGACGACCTCCGGGGAATGCCCACGGGCAATTAGCTCCTCTACTGCGGAGGCGAGCTCACTGCTGGGGCTGCGTCGGCGTGACCGTTGGCCGCTGCTCCGACGCTGCTCAAGTTGATTGAGGAGCCTAACCTTGTCAGGCGATCCACGAAAGGGCCAAACCCGCCAGGCATCGTCACCTCAAGGATAGCACCGATCAAATCAGCTTGCGCTTCTATCGGGAGACGGGAGGCTGCGGCCTCGTGTTGCTCGTCTCCCGGATGGCCACAGCCTGCGGCGATGATTGCGGGGACGATATCCCCGCTCAACGCCATGAGGCCAGGCACATCAACATCCTTCCCGCCAAGCATATCTGCGAGTTGCGGGAACCTCGTCATGAGCGTCACTATGCCTTTGGTCGACACGCCCATCACTTCAATCTGAACGCCTAATACTGGAACAGTCTTCGCTGCTGGAGCGATATCTAGGAGGCTCGCCATGTCTAGTCTCCGGACTCAGGTGCTCAGAAAACTGGAGCGTTGCCGCTGAGCAACCAACAACGCTCCAGCCAGTTTGAGGCCGCCTCGGGGGAGAGGGTCAGGCCCCAGGCCTGCCGTACAAGGCAGGTTTCAAACCTAGATATTCTTCAAGTTGCCGAAGGCTGCACCTGCCGCATCTGCGATAGCGATGAACCTCCAGTGTGCGGTGCCGTCTGTGATGTCATCGAGGAACGTGCTCGGCCCACCGGAGCCTGCCGACGTGCCGGCAGTTATACACTCGTATATCTTCGTTGGTGTTGCGTTCTTGCGGATATCCCCGACAACATAGGCCGTGGTCGGTGCCCAGGCGAGCGGCGCGAGCGAGTTCACCTGACCCGTTAGCTCCAATGATCCCCATTCATCCGAGATCAAATTGATGGCCGAGCCAGGGATGAACGACACCGACAAGAGGTGAAGTTGGAACTTGGTTCCCACGTCGTTGGTGCCGACAAACTTGAGCTGGCCCGTGACCTCGGAGTTATTGAAGATGTCGATGTGCTTCGTGCCACCATCAATGGTGATATTGCCGAGGAAGGCGACAGCGAGGTTGTCAGTGGTCCACTCCTCAAGGACCACGCGGACCTGGCCTGCTTTACTGATGATGATCGAGCGGTCCTTGCTCTTCACGCCGCTGCGCGAGGAGAAGTGGTCCAGCTTCTCAATCTCCGGCTGCCACTCAAACTCAGGGACGTTGCCCACGTCCCTGAATGTGGTCTCTGTTGGCGCCTTCTTAAAGCTGACGATGCCTTTGCCGATATAATAGTCTGCGACGCCCATGGTGAGGCTCCTTTTGCGCTAGTGCCTTGCCCAAGGGCTATGGGGCTAGGTCAGATGGACGCAACAGATAGGTAAAGGCGATGCGCACCACCATTGATCCCTCGATGCGCCGCCCCTCCTCCAGAGCTGAGTGGCACCCTTCATAGACAATCTCATCGTCAAGGAGCAGATCCTTGAGCGTAGTGTCAAAGAGGAGCGCATTGAGTATCTTGACACGGAGAGCGTTCAACTGCGAGCCCACGCCCTCGGTCGCGCCTAGCAAAATCCAAATCTCGGGACCTAGGGTGACGCGTCGGAAGAACTGCGCATGGCGCGTAGCGTCCTGGGGCGAAGCCTCCTCATCCCCGTCAAAGAGGAGGAAGCAAGGACGTTGAGACTCGGGAACGTCCGTGCGGTTGCGGTGGGCCTTGACGCCGACTTGAACGGTGCCGAGTGTCACCAGTATCCGGGCCAGGATTTGTTCGCGCTTGTCGATCATGGAGCTTCCACGAGTATGAGCCACAGCTCCCCATCAGCCTCTCCTCCGGGAGATGGCTTGGGGTAATAGCTCCGGACTTTCCAGGAACCTCCGGAGATATCGACCAGGGCGTCCATGAGATCATCAGGCGCCAGATCAACAGTCGCTAGATCGGCCATGCGAAGGATCGCTGCGGGCCGCACAGTTTGAATGCCGATATCTCCCTCAGTCTGGACATCAACTCCAGCGGTCTTGTCGAGGCCGCGAATGATGTAGACCTCGTTGCCCGGAGGAGGGAGGACAAACGTCATGTCCACGCCCAACGTTCGATACACCGGGCCGTAGAGGAGGTTTGTATAGTTGATCGGCATCAGAGCCGTCCCCAGACAAAGATTTGACCAGCGGTCAAGTTGCCGCCCGCAGAGTTGTTGATGCGCAGCGCGTTCAGACCATTCGCTTGCGGGATGAGCAAGGCCCCGAGCGTTGTGTTGAGGTTACGGCGTGAAGCAACCTTGGGAACTGTCGGCATGTTCCAATTCGGGAACCAGACGTGTCCCCCGCGCGCTGTCGTAGCAGCAGTGATATGAAGACTGGCTGCGGCCAAATTGGCTTGTGACCCATCGTTGCCGCTGACCTCCTTGTAATCGCCTGACGCTGTGAGCCAGCTGGAGCCATTGTTAATACTCACCTGCGCCTGCAGCAAACCGGAGTTAGCGGTGGTGATGTTACGCAGCAGAGCATTCAGCTCGCTATAGGCACCCAAGTTGAGGAAATCGCGCTCTGTGATGTTCACTGAGAACGTCCAGCTGTCGATCAGCACCCATGGATTAGGCATCAGGGCTTCCCCAATATGTAAATGGTCCCGCCGGTGAAGTTGGCGCTGGCTCCATTGAAGACGCGCAAGGCATTCAGCGCTGCGTTGTTCGCGACCATGAATTGGGTCAAGCCTTCATTGCCTGAAATGATAAAGGCTTGCTTCCATTTGCCTACTAAATTCCACCACGGGAACCAGAGCACTGACGACAATGGGGAGCCTGCGACGTTGGTCAACGCTATCTGGGTCCGGTCAGTAAGCGGGTGGGCGCCTGTAGTCCCGAGCAGCTTATAGTCTCCTGACGCTGTGAGCCAGCTGGAGCCACCGTCAATGCTCGCCTGCACAAGGCACGTTTGCGCGATGGCGCAAGTGCGCGCATTGATGACCAGCATCAATTCCGAGTACGAGCCTAGCCCAGCAAAGTCCGCATTGGCAATGCCACTAGGAGACATGGTGGCTACACTTGCGAAACCAGCCATGGTCCCTACCTCCCGAACACGTGTGCTGCGCCACCCGTCAGATTGGCAGCGGATATTGTCGTCAAGCGGATGGCATTGAGCGCGCTCGCCACTGGAATGATGTAGGCCCAAACAGGCTGAACATCGAGCCAGGCAAATTTGGGTGAGGCCAAGTTGAAGTTCTGGATGTGGACAATAGAGGAGCGCGCGGCTGTCTGCGAGGCAGTGTTGGTGTCGATCCTGGTGTCATTTGTCTCCACGCCGGTTGTGACGATGAATTTGTAGTCCCCGCTCGCGCTGAGGAAATTCGCGCCATTGTCTGAGCTCACCCTCAGCATGAGCCGCGTCGCAATAGAAGTCAGCACACCGTCCATGTGCACCAGCAACTCATTGTAGTTGCCCAAATTGAGAAAGTCCTTTTGGGCAATGTCTCCTGCGTGCACCCAACTCTCAACGAGCGTCCACCCCTCAGTCGCGATCAAGCTGCCAAATCGTCGCGGATGAAGACTGCTGATGCCCAGTTTACCAAGCCGCTGCATCCGCGTGCCCTTTCGCATCAAGCCTGAATGACTGCGACCTTGTGGCCAACCTCAAGCCAAAACTGCAGCCGCTCTCCCGTGAGCATTTTGCGACCGGAGCCTGCCACTGCCACGGGAGTAAGGCCAATCATGACCCAGCAATCGGCTCCGGCTAGGAGCGAGGCTATGCGGCGCTGAGCGGTAGCGACTGCTGTTGTGGCGACCGAGGAGCCACCAATGACCTCCACCTCAGTCTCGATGTCTGCGCCCTTTTCAAGCGGAACGATCTGGTTGCGCGGAGGATCGCTCAACGCGCCGGTGTAGGTGATGATGAGATCAGCCATTGTGGAGCTCCGGGAGAGTTAGTCCCTGGCTAGACAGGCACGTGTCCAGCCAGGGCCTTGCAGGAAGCAATACGCGAACCTACGCAGACAACTAGGTTCCGCTCAACCGGAGACGGCCAATAGCGGTAGGGTTGGCCGCTATGGCTACTGCCGTGCCGCGCAGGGTGTTGCCTGCGGAGACGGTTGTGAACAACTTGGCGGCATTATCCCAGTAGATCAGGTCACCAACGGCCCAGGCCTGCGCACTGACCTTCTTAACGTCAAAGACACCACGCGTGCGGATTTGGGCCTTGGGATCGGCGTTGGCGTAGGTGGAGATGGCGATGCCGAACAGCTGGGCGCCGACCAGCATTCCGTCTCCGGAGGTTACAGCGTAGGGAGCGGTGACGGGCCCAACCACATCACCTTCAGCAACGAAGCCCTTCATGGTCTATCCTTTCGAGAGTGGAGAGAATTTGAATTGGTCAGGGGAGAGGAAGGTGGGACCAGCGGCAGCTGGGTGTGTCTTCCTCTCCCCATCACTCCGGCTATTAGGCGCCGGCATTCTTGTACACGCCGCGATGATCGAAGACTTGGACGCCCGCATCCTGGCGGACCTTCATCTCCACGCCATCAACGTTCCAGCCGTCCCTCTGCTCCAGCACCGGAGTCTGAACGCCATTGAGGTAAGCGACCTCGATGGTGTCGATGGTGTTGGGGTTGGCGGCCAAGTACCAGGCTGTGGCCGAGTGCGTCGACAAGCGCGCATCGGAGATGACCTGTGCGAGGCCACGAACATGGTTGGGTACACGTTGTGTCTGGGCCGGGGAGAACTCGCTAGTCATCAACACATTGGCGGTCCCCTGCAACTCGACAGGAACCAAGAAGAACGCGGGCCGGATATTGAGGCCTCCGGTCGCATGGCTGTCTGGGTCCTTCTGGAGAGCCATCGCCGTCCGTCCCGCGTCCACGGTCGTGACTGTCGGAGCCGCGCCAGCGCCAGCGAGGTTCGCATGCTGCGAGGAGAAGAGAGCGAACCCGTCGGCCATGTTGGCGTTGGCGGTGAGGATCGCATACACCAAGTTGCCGATGGTCCGCTTCGCGGCGCGACCCATGCGCTGCGGTATCTTGGTGAAGGAGGAGAGATCATCATTGATGATCGCCTGCCTTGTGATCGCGAACATCTTGCCATAGGTAGCCAGCACGATGTTGACGCCACGGTCGCTCATGGTGGCGAACGTATACTCAGCGCCTTCCGCGACCTCGGTCAGAGCCGGAAACAACCCCAGGTCCACCCTCTTGCTGATCTTGAAGTCGGTGAGGGTGCCGGTGCTGGTCCAGAGGCCAAACGTCTCCTCAGCCTCCTCGTGGCCCTTCAACATCGCCTTATTGGCGACATCCGCCAACAAGTTGGCGAAGTCCGATGTGGTATGCTGGCCAGCGTACATCGTCGGACGGAATGCGCGCGCGACCATCTCCATGGGGTCATTCGGAACGGCCTGACCGTTATGCTGGAGGGTAATGCGCGCCATCTCCCGGAGGGTAAGGCCGGAGAACTCGTTACGCGCGCCACCAGGCAGGTTGGCCTTCATCAGCAACGAGAGGCCCATACCCATGAGAGCCTTCTGGCGCGCGTCCTGCCCCTGCTCGACGCGAGAGGGAGCCTGTGGCTGATTGGGCTGCTCGCCATGGAGCCTGGCGAAGATCATGTCAATCGCCGTAGCCATGACGCCATTCGAGGCCATCACAATCTCGTTGGTATCCGCGAGCGAGAGACGAGCAGCAGTACAACGAGCGAGGATCGCACGCGTCTCATCGACTTGGCCCGGAGCCTGGATGGCGATCGGAGCCGGAGCGGGAGCGGGAGCCGGAGGAGTAGGCGCCAGCGCCGGCGGCACAACCTCTTGGGCAGCAACGACAACCGGAGGAACCGGAGCGGTGATGGGGGCAGGGCTAGCTGCCGCAACTGGCTTAACCATGGTCTGTCCTTTCAGGAGGGTTGGTGGCAGCTCACGCTGGCCGGAACTCATCAAATACGCGGGCGCACTCCGATACAAACTGTAATCAAACTGCGAAGGAGCGGCGGCAAAAGCGGCCGCATCCTGGGTGATCTCTTCTTTGGAGTCAGCGAGGCCGACCTCAATGGCCTCATCGGCACTCAGCCACGTCTCCGCCAGCATCATCTGACGGAACTGCTTGGCGTTCTTGTCGCCGTGGCGCGCGTAGATGTCGGCCATCTGGTTGCCGAGCCGGTCTAGAAGCGTGGCCGTCTCGG
>Ga0193741_1000515_pt1 | contig 11512 bp, 9 predicted proteins | sample L2s2metaG_FD_143059 | JGI IMG/M metagenome (GOLD analysis project Ga0193741, IMG submission 143059) | Soil microbial communities from a riparian zone of the East river system, Colorado, United States - L2s2 | ecosystem: Environmental > Terrestrial > Soil > Riparian zone | place: USA: East River...
TGCGCGGACGATCACCGCGTCGACCACATTGCGCAGCGTGAAGGACCAATCGTCGCCGACGCGCGTGCTGGCCATGCCGGCGCCGGCCCCCATCGCCTGGATGTCGGGCGATCCGGGACGCGATCCAATTTGCAGCTGCTGCGCGCGGAAATCGAATGGCTCGCCGGTGTCGCTCACGACCGTTCCGTTGATCACCGATCCGGGCGCGGTGACGAGCGTGAGCCCATCGAGATCATCCGTGCCGACCGACAGTTCGAGCCGCGCCAGCTCGAACTCGCGTCCGCCGGCGCGCGCCTGCACTTGATAGCGGCCGGGCGCGACGTTGGTGACACGAAACGCGCCGGTTTGATCGATGCGATTGCCGGCGCCGCCCTGTTGCATCGCGATGCCGGGACGTCCGCTCGCGTTTGCCGGCACGAGCACGATCATGCCGTTGGTCGCGGCCGCGCCGTCGGACATCAACACCTGCCCCGCGACGCGAACGAGTCGCGTGGCGATCAATCCAAAGCTGACGCCCGTGTTCTCCTGCGAAACGGCGAGCGTGACGCGCGTGGCTTCCGCGACATTCGATGTGCCGGGAAAATAGGTCGCCGCATAACCCGAGAGCTCGCCCATCGGATCGGTGACCTCGGGCCCGCCGCTACGAAGCGTGGCGCTGACGTAGTAATCGCCGGGCGGCAGGCCGAACAACCGGAAGTGTCCCTGATCGTCGGTGGTGTCGCGCGAGTTCTGGCCCGCCGGCATCATGCGCCGCGCGCCGCCGGCGTACGCATATCGCCACGCGCTGACGCTGGCGTTGGCGACGGGCTCGCCGAATTCATCGGTGATGCGTCCGCCAAGCACGCTGCCGCGCGGCAGCGCGATCGCGATCTTCTCCATCGTCTGGCCGTCGCCGAGCTCGATCGGCGTGCCGGACTCGGACGGACGACGCTGTCCGTACTGGAGCGACACGAAGCCGCCCTTGCTCGCCGTCATCGTGTAGCGGCCGGCCGGCAGCTCCTTGAACTCGAATCGTCCCTGCTGATCGGTCGTCGCGACGCGGCCTTCACGCGCATCCGGTGACGTCACCCGCACTTGCGCGCGCCGGATCGGTGAACCGCTGTCCGCCGCCACGATTTGTCCGCGCATGATCGATGTGCCTCTCGGCGCATCGACGCGCTGAGGCTGCGCGCGCATCGGCCGCTGCCCGCGTCCCGGCGCACCCTGCGGTGGGCCGGCTTGCGCACCGCCCGGCGGCTGTGCGTACGCGGTCGCGCTGATCGCCAGCACGAAGAGGGTGAGCGCAATCTTCATGGAACTAGCTTAGACAATTTGATGTCGAAAGCCTTGGTTTCTCCTTCATTCAACGAGAACGATTTCGCCTCTTCCCTCGCGCGCGTCAGAAACTCGGGATCGGCGCTCTGGCCCTGCTCGAGATTCTGCACCGCGATGATCAGGTAGTCGTCCAGCGGCGGCAGCGACTTGATGTTGTATTTGCCGTTCGTATCGGGACGAACCGACCGCATATAGCGCGACGTGTAGGTCCAGAGATCCTTGTTGGCGGGGAAGATCACTACGGTCGCATCGAGTATGGGCTTGCCGCGTTCGTCGGTCAAGAGTCCGGAAAGATCGGTCGTCTTCCGCGAGAAGATCACTTGTATGTCTTCGTACGATCGGCCCGGCGTGAATTCGATGCCGCTGTCGGTCACGTCCTGGCCGTCGAACATGACGGCCTTCGCGTACCAACCGAGGGTCGGGGGCATGTTCGCGCGAAGCAATCGACGATCGGACAGGCCGCTCATTTCGAACGTGAAGTCGTCGTTGATGCGGTTCTGATTCGGGCCAAACATCATTCCACCCGGTTCTGCCGAACTCGGAAATATGGAAACCTGATCGGGCCTGAATGACGGCACCGAGCCATCGTCGGTCAAGACAACACCCCGCGCTATAGCCCCCACCGATGTCGTAATGATCACGTTATCGATGTCGTCGTTGCCGACGGTGACCTTCATCACCGCGAATTCGCTCGAGGCGCTCGGCATGCCGGAAGGACGGACCTGGAGGTTGTAGCGTCCCGGCGGCACGTTGGTGAACTGGAATGTGCCGTCGCCGGCGGCCATGGCGTTGTTCATCGTCACCGCCATCATGATCGGCTCGTCGGGCATCAGCATCATCATGGCGCTCGCGACCGGTTCGCCGCGCGAGTTGATGGCGCGGCCGCGAATGCGGGCCATGCGCGCGACGATCAACGCGAAGTTGGCTCCGGTCATCTCCTGTCCCGCCCTTACCGTGATGCGTGTCGCTTCTGACATGTTTGGCGTGCCGGGGAAATACGTCGGCGCAAAGCCGTCCGCTTCCGTGTTGTTCTGCCCCGGCATCATCATCATGCCGTTGCGATTGTTGGCGCTGATGTAATAGTCACCGGGCGGAAGTCCATACAGACGGAAGCCGCCCTGATCGTCCGTCCGATCGTTGCCGCCTTCACCGCCACCCGGCACCAGCCGCCGCGATCCCGCCATGAACTGATAGCGCATCGCGTTGACCATCGTTCCCGACACCGGCTCACCGCCGTCGTCGACGATGCGGCCGGCGATGACGCTGCCGCGCGACAGCACGAAGTTCACCTTGTCCGCCGTCTGTGCCTCACTGAGATCGATCGGCGTGCCGGGTTCGCCCGGGCGGCGCTGTCCGAATTGCCCCGTGACGAAACCGCCTTTTGACGCGCTGATACTGTAGCGCCCCGCCGGCAGCTCCTTGATCTCGTAGCGGCCCTCGGCGTCCGTGCTTGTGACGCCGCCGCCGCGCCCTTCCATCGAGCTCGCGCGCACTTGCGCGCGCCGGACCGGCGCGCCCGAGCCGGCGGTCAGCACCTGGCCCTTCAATACGCCCGTGCCTTTCGGCGGGGTTTCACCGGGCCGAAGCGGCCGCGCCGGCATGCGTTGAGGCGTCGCGGACGATGGCTGCGGAGGTTGAACGGTTTGGCCGGGAGTCGTCGCTTGTGCGTACGCGAGTGACGACAGCACAACGAAAGACGCCAGGGTCAGGACGCCGATCAGTCGCATGGCGAGCTCCTTGGAAAACTTACCAACTATAGACGTCAATACGCTGAATCAGGGCGGCGTGTTACCCGAGATCACGTGCAATTTCACGCGCGGCGTTCAGCCCTGACCCGCCGGTGAGTCCGGTGCCGGGATGCGAACCTGAGCCGCACAGGAACAACCCCTTCAGTGGCGTGCGGTACTGTCCGAATCCGAGCAGCGGCCGCATCGTGAAGAACTGATCGAGCGACAGCTCGCCGTGGAAAATCTGGCCGCCGGTCAGGCCCCAGCCGCGCTCCAGATCGAGCGGGGTGATCGTCTGCCGATCGACGATGAGCGATCCGAGGCCGGGGGCGTATTGCGTGAGCGTCTTCACGACGCAATCGCCGAGCGCGTCGCGCTGGCTGTCCCACAAACCCTGATCCCTGACCCCTGATCCCTGATCCCTGAGATGGTAAGGCGCGAATTGCGCGTACGCGGAGAGCACGTGCGCACCCGGCGGCGCCAGCTTTGGATCGGTGAGCGACGGAATCGTGAACTCGATCCACGGCGCCGTTGAGAATCGCCCGTACTTCGCGTGATCGAACGCGCGCTCGAGGTAATCGAGATCGGGTGCAAGACGCACGCGGCCGGCGAGCATCTCGGGCGTGGCGCCGGTGAACGGTGGCAGGGCAGACAGCGCCAGATTCACTTTCGCGAGCGTGCCACGCGATCGGTAGTGCTTCATGCGCCACAGGAATTCCGGCGGAAGATGATCGGCGTCGCACAGCGTGAGGAACGTGCGCTTTGGATCGACACCCGACACGACCGCTCGCGCTTCGATCTGTTCGCCGCCGTCGAGCGTTACGCCGACGGCGCGATCGTCACTGGCGTCGATGCGAGTCACCTGGCAGCCAGTTCTGATCTCGACACCGAATCGCGTCGCCGCCGCTTCGAGCGATCGCACGAGCGCGATCGGACCGCCCGTGACCAACCGTCCCGCCGGCCAGGCGAGCGCCCGATTCGCCGAGGACAAGAGCAGTTGCAATCCGCTGCCCGCGGACCACGGGCCGAGCATTGCGCCGAAGATGCCATCCGCGGCGACCGTGGCTCTCAGCAGTTCCGTGTCGATCGATTCGCTGACGAGATCGGCGGCCGCCATCGGTCCCCAACGCAGCAGCCGCCACTGATCGGCCTTCGGCAGGGATCGAAAACCGCTGAGCGTGCGCATCAGCGCGAACACGTCGCGCGCCGACGGCGCGTCAACCGACGGCGGCGTATTCATGAACAGCGATGCGATCAGCGAGCCAAGGCGTTGCAGCGAAGCCTGGAACGATCCCCACCGCGCCGCGTCCTTGGCGGACCACGCACGAAGTCCCTCCGCCGTCTTGCCTCCGTCCTCGAAGATCACGAGCGGCCGGCCGTCAGGAGAAAGCGCGCTGACGGTGATCGCCGAATCGGTGAACTCAAGGCCGTGCAAGGAGAGCTGTAGCTCTTCGATCACGTCGCGGCGGACCGGACCGGTCGCGTGCGCAAGCGTCGGGATCGTGAAGCCGGGGGCGATCTCGCCTTCAGCGGCGCAGCCGCCGAGTTCGGCGCGTTGCTCGAGCAGCAGCGTGCGCTTCCCCTTCCTGGCGAGCGCGGCCGCGCAGGTCAGGCCGTTGACGCCGCCGCCGATCACGATCGCGTCGTAACCCGCGCGCGTGCTCGTCACGATGTCCTCAGAATACGTTCCGCCGCGTTCTTGCCCGGCGCGCCCATGATGCCGCCGCCAGGGTGCGTCGCCGAGCCGCACATGTAGAGGCGATCGATCGGCGTCGAGTACTGCGCCCAGCCCGGCACCGGCCGCAGGAAGAACAACTGCTCGAGCGTCAGCTCGCCCTGGAAGATGTTGCCTTCGGTCAGCCCGAAGTCACGCTCGATGTCGAGCGGCGTCAGCACTTGCCGGTGCAGGACGATGTTCCTGATGTTCGGCGCGTACTCCGCGATCGCGTTGATGACCGCATCGCCAAACGCGTCGCGCTGTCGATCGTCCCAGACGCCGTCCTGCAAGTGATAGGGCGCGTACTGCACGAAGCACGACATCACGTGCTTGCCCGGAGGCGCCACCGACGGATCCGTCAACGACGGGATCACCATGTCGATGTACGGACGCCGTGAGAACTGCCCGTACTTCGCGTCGTCGTACGCGCGCTCCATGTAATCCACGCTCGGCGAGATCGAGATGGCGCCGCGCAGGTGCGGGCCCGGGCCCGGCATGCACGTGAAATCCGGCAGCGCGTCGAGCGCGAGGTTGACCTTGCCCGACGAGCCGCGGTACTTGTAGCGGCGCACGCCTTCGACGAAATCGGACGGCAGCTCGCGCTCGTCCATGAATTTCAGGAACGTGAGATTCGGATCGACGCTCGACACGACAACGCTGGCCGCAATCTCGTCGCCGTTCTCGAGGACCACGCCGGTCGTGCGGCCGTTCTTCGTCAGAATCCTGCTCACCGGCGCTTCGGTCCGAATCTCGACGCCATGTTCGACGGCCGCGGCGGCAATCGCATTCGAGACCGCGCCGGTCCCGCCGCGCGACAGTCCCCACGACCGGAAGGCGCCGTCGATCTCGCCCATGTAGTGATGCAGCAGCACGTACGCCGTCCCCGGCGATCGCACGCCGAGAAACGTGCCGATGATCCCCGACGCCGCCATCGTCGCCTTCAGCACGTCGGTCTCGAACCACTGGTCGAGGAAATCCACCGCGCTCATCGTCAGCAGCTGGACCTGGTTCAGTCGATCGTGGAAGCGCATGCCGCGGAAGCGCCTGCCGATCGAGAGCAGATCGAGGAGGCCGCGCGGATCGAGCGAGGTCGGATCGGGCGGCAGCATGCCGAGAATCGGCTTGGCGAAGCGGCCCATCTCGACCATCGCCTTGCCGTATTCGTCGTAGGCCTCGGCGTCGAGCCGCGAGTGACGGGCGATCTCGCGGCGGGTCTTGTAGTGATCGTGGACGCGCCAGAGATGATCGCCGTTCGGCATCGGTGTGAGCGTGCCGTCGAGGGGCAGCAGCTCCATGCCGTGGCGGGGCAGATCGAGATCGCGAATGATCTCGGGCCTCAGAAGCGAGACGACGTACGAGCAGACGGAGAACTTGAAGCCGGGGAAGACTTCTTCGGTGACGGCGGCGCCGCCGATCACGTGACGACGCTCGAGCACGAGCACCTTGCGCCCGGCGCGCGCGAGGTAGGCCGCACAGGTCAGGCCATTGTGGCCGCCGCCGATGATGATCGCGTCGTAGCGCAAGACGGAAAGTATACTTTCGACGTGCCTGTTGGCTCAGCCTTCCACGCCCGCACGCTCGAGCTGTGCGAGAGCCTCAACTATCGCGACTGGGCGGGCTACTACGCCGTCAGCGCGTACGAAGCGCATCACGAGCACGAGTACAACGCGATCAGGAACGCCTGCGCGGTGATCGACATCTCGCCGTTGTTCAAGTACCGCATCTCGGGTCCGGACGCGATGCGCCTCGTCAATCGCATCATCACGCGCGACGCATCGCGGATGAGCGTCGGCCAGGTGTTCTACACGCCGTGGTGCGATGAAGACGGCAAGGTGATCGACGACGGCACGGTGACGCGCGTCTCCGATCAGGTCTTCCGCTGGACCGCGGCCGATCCGAACCTGCGCTGGTTCACCGGGAACTCGTCGGGATTGAACGTCGGCATCGAAGACATTTCCGAGAGCGTTGCCGCGCTCGCATTACAGGGTCCGACGTCGGCGCGTCTGCTCGAGCAGGTGTGCGATGCGGATTTGTCCGGCCTGAAGTACTTCCGCGCCACGAGCGGAAAGATCGCCGGCGTGCCCGTCGATGTGTCGCGCACCGGTTACACGGGCGATCTCGGCTACGAGATCTGGATGCCGTGGGACTCGGCGCTGCGCGTGTGGGATGCGATTGCAACCGCCGGGCAGGCGTTCGATCTGCATCCCACCGGCATGCTGGCGCTCGACATCGCGCGCATCGAAGCGGGGCTGCTCCTCATCGACGTCGACTTTCACAGCAGCCGCAAGGCGATGATCGAAACGCAGAAATACTCGCCACACGAGCTCGGCCTGGGCCGGCTCGTCGATCTGAAGAAGGGCCCGTTCGTCGGCCGATCCGCGATCACTGCCGAAGCGAAACGCGGCGTCGCCCGCCAGATCGTCGGGCTCGAGATCGATTGGACCGAGGTGGAGAAGTTGTACGACACCGTCGGCCTGCCGCCGACGGCTCCGGCGGCAACGTCACGCGTTGCGGTGCCCGTCTACAAAGGCCGATCGCAGGTCGGCCGCGCCACCTCGACGACGTGGTCGATGACGCTCAAGAAGTTGATCGCGCTGGCGACGATCGACGCGCCGCATTGCTCGCTGGGCACGACCGTCGAAATGGAAATGACGGTGGAAGCGGTTCGTCACCGCGCCACCGCCACTGTTGTGCAGACGCCGTTTTTCAATCCGGCAAGAAAGACAGCCAGGGTCCTGTGAGGGTCCGGCTTTAGCCGGACCTCAGCGACCCAGCCTCGCCTTTCGCGCGGCAATGAACGATTGAACGCCGAGCGCGACGTAGATCAGCAGCAACACGCCCATCGCCAGCTGTGACATCACGGCGGCACGGCCGATACCGCCGCTGATTGCCGCCGGCACGCCGCGCGCCAGCGCCGCCAGCGCGCCGAGCAGGCCCACCGCCACCGCCGCATGCATCGCATGCCTGCGCGCCGCTTCGCTGCTGCGCGCGACCAGGGCGCAGATCACCAGGACGACGCCGAAAAAGGCGGGAATCAGCGCCGTCACGCTGGTGCGGTCCGTCAGCACGTAACTCGCAACACCAAGGACGATCAGGATCAGTCCGAACAGTCTCGTTGTACCAGGCATCTTCTGATTGTACTCTGAGCTTTCTGTGCCTTCTGTGGCCCTGGGATTCTCTGTGGCTTACTTCTCCGCCCGGACGGGGTTTTCAAGAGTGCCAATGCTTTCGATCGTGCACGTCGAGACGTCGCCGTCTTTGAAATAGATCGGCGTGCCGCGCGCCGTGCCGACACCGGCCGGGCTGCCCGACGAGATCAAGTCGCCGGGCCGCAGCGTCATCATGTGCGACGCGAACTCGACGAGCTCGTAAACGTTGTGCGTCATGCGATCGGTGTTCGAGTCCTGCATCACCTTGCCGCTGAGCGAGAACTTGATCGCGAGCTTCTGTGGATTCGGCACGAACTGGCGCGGCACCACGTACGGTCCCATCGGGAAGAACGTGTCGTGGCTCTTGCCGAGCACCCAGTCGGAGCCATGCCGTCCGTCGGCGCGGCCGCCGCGGTCAGACACGTCGTTATCCAGCGTGTAGCCGAAGATGTATTCGGCGGCATTCTCCGCCTTCACGTACTTCGCGGTCTTGCCGATGACGATGTTCAACTCGCATTCCCAGTCGATCTGCGCGCGGCCTTTCGGCAGGATGATCGGATCGCCGTTGCCCGTGATCGAGACCGGCGCCTTCAGGAAGTAATACGGGTTTTGCCGCGGATCGCCGGGCTTGCGGTTCCAGTAGCTCGGGATGCCCATCGCCACTTTCGGATCGACCTTGTCCGCGCTCGCGGCAACCGTGGCTTGTCCCGTCATCTCCATGCCGTGCTCGCTGTAGTTCACGGCGGCGTTGAGCAGGGCGGACGGGTCGGGAATCGGCGCCAGCGTCTTCACCTGCTTGATCGGGATCGTCGCGGACGGCTTCGCCGCCAGCGCCGCGCGCTGCCCATCTTCGCGTCCCAGCCGGCGATCAGCTGTTTGAGCGTGGCCGGCGCGTTCACGTTGGCGCGCGATAAATCGACGACCTGGCTGTCGTTGTTGATCACCATCCCCACAAAGGCGCGGCCGTTCTGTTCGAACATGCCGAGCTTGTACGGCGCCGCCGTCTGTGCGCCAGGATGCTGGCTGGCGATTGCGAACGCAATCGCGACAGCAAAAACCAAACCACCCATCTGCTTTTGCATTCGATCCTCCAGAGCGAAGAATAATAACCCTACCCTAAGACCCTAGGACCCTAAGACCATGAAAATTGCTCTCATTCAGCAACACGCCACCAAAGACAAGTCGGCGAATGTGAAACGTGGCCTCGCCGCGCTCGAGACCGCGGCCAAAAATGGCGCCGAGCTCGCATGCTTTGCCGAGCTGGCCTTCGAATGGTTCTACCCGCAGCGGCCCGCCGAGCGCGGCTTTCGCGAGCTCGCCGAGCCGCTGGACGGTCCGACCGTGACGGCGTTCCGGCAGAAAGCGAAAGAGCTTGGCCTCGTCACGGTGATCAATCTCTACGAGCGTGACGGGCCGCACACCTACGACAGCTCGCCGGTGATCGACGCCGACGGCACGCTGCTCGGCGTCACCCGGATGATCCACATCACCGAGTATCCGTGCTTCCACGAGCAGGGCTACTACACGCCCGGCGACAAGGGCGTCCCTGTCTTCAAGACCAAGGCCGGCGCGATCGGCGTGTCGATCTGTTACGACCGTCACTTCCCCGAATACATGCGCGCGCTGGCCGTCGCCGGCGCCGATCTCGTGATCGTGCCGCAGGCCGGCGCGGTCGATGAGTGGCCCGAAGGACTGTACGAAGCCGAGATGCGCGTCGCCGCGTTTCAGAACGGCTACTTCACCGCGCTCTGCAATCGTGTCGGGAAAGAAGACTGCCTCGATTTCGCGGGAGAATCGTTCGTGTGCGGACCCGACGGTGAAGTGATCGCCCGAGCGGCGAAAAGTCGCGATGAGATTCTGTTTGCGGATATCGATTACGGAGAGCTGGCCGACTCGAACGCAAGAAAACTGTTTCTAAAGCACCGAAGACCTGAGTTGTACGCTGATTGGCTCAGTAAGTAATTAGCTCTGCGTCTCTGCGTCTCTGCGGCCAACTTTTGACAGAACGAACTGATCGAACTCCCACAACTGTTTTTCCCGCTGTGAGTACGGCCCCGGTTGATAGCCTCGCGAGCTGATCCCGAGATACGACTGCTCCGAGATCGCCCAGTCCTCGCGATTGGTGCGATCCCAGAACTCGATCGCATCGGCAAACACGAAATCTTTCTTGGCCATCTCGTCGGGATGGAAATGCCATTCCGCGACGAGCTTCGTCCGTCCGCAGTCCTGCGGCCAGATCGTGATCGTCATCATGTAATCCGGGTGGAGTGTCAGCAGGAAGTTCGGATAGATCGCGAAGTAGTTGACGACTTCTCGATCGCGTCCGCGCAGGCCCGGCAGGAACTCGCGACGGCGCTTGCCGTCGGTGCTGAGCGTCTCGACGCCGTCCTTGAAGCCCATCGCGCCGCCGCAATAGGTCTCGGCCGTCGGCACGTTCTCGGCGCCGAGATAGTGATGCATCCGGTTGAGCAGCGGATGAATCACCGGGCAGTGCAGGCACTCGTTGTAGTTCTGGACGACGAGCTTCCAGTTGGTGGCGACGTCGTACTCGATGCGGTGCGCGAGCCGAAGGTCCTGCATCGCCCACGGCGCAAAGCGCGACGGCAAGTCGCCGAGCTGCGCGGCCAGCGGCTCGGGCTTGCCCTGAGCGGAGTCGAAGGGCGAATCGGAAAGATTGATGAAGATGTGGCCGTCCCACGTCTCGCACGCCACCTGGCGAAGCGGAAACTCCGATCGATCGAAGCCGTCCACGTCGTCCATCTGCGGCGCGGCCAGCAGCCGGCCGTCGAGTCCATAGGTCCACGCGTGATACGGACACTGGATGCTGCCCTGGAAGGTGCCGCGTTCCTCGAGACAGAGACGCGTGCCGCGATGCCGGCAGACGTTGTGGTGCGCGCGAATCGAGCCGTCCCCGGCGCGCACGATCAGCACGCTCGCGCCGGCGACGTCGCGGCGAATGAACGCGCCGGCGTGATCCAGCTGATCCACCCGGCCCGCCGCCAGCCACATCCGCGCCAGCACGCGATCCATTTCGATCGCAAACCATGCGGCGTCGGTGTACGCGCGCGCCGGCAACGTCGTGCGCAGCGTCCGCGGAGCCTCGCTAGTTCCCATCGCGCGTTTCATGATACAACCGGCGTTCGACCTCCTCCCGCACACACTCGTGTCATTTACTGAAATTCTCGGCGCGCCCTGGTGGATCTGGCTCGTTGCCGCGCTCGCCGCCGTCGCGATCGGCGCCGCCGCCGTGCTTTACCAGCGCGGCCGCGCCCAGGAAGAAACCATCCGCCGCCAGCTGGCGCGCGAAGTCGCGCTGAAGGCCCGCTTCGACGATCTCTTCGATCGATCGAGCGAGCTGATGATCGTCCACGATCGCCGCGGCCGTGTCTCGACGATCAACCGCAGCGGCGAGCAGGTCACCGGGTACCTGCGCGACGAGCTGCGCATGCTTGACCCGAGCTGGATCTTCGGCACCGACTACCTCGACGCGATCCTGCAGATCATCAACGAAGGCCCCGACAGCGCGCCGCGATCGTTCCGCGCCGAGTTCGTGCCGCGCAAGGGCAGCCCGGTGCCGGTCGACGTCCACGCGCGGGTCCTGGTCG
>Ga0193741_1000516_pt1 | contig 11491 bp, 9 predicted proteins | sample L2s2metaG_FD_143059 | JGI IMG/M metagenome (GOLD analysis project Ga0193741, IMG submission 143059) | Soil microbial communities from a riparian zone of the East river system, Colorado, United States - L2s2 | ecosystem: Environmental > Terrestrial > Soil > Riparian zone | place: USA: East River...
CTGCGGTGACCGGAGGGCTCATCACGGCGGCGCACCGATGACGCCATGGCCATGGACGCGACGTGCTCGCGCTCGGCAAGGACCGGGGTTGCAAAGCGCTCAACCCGATCCATGGGAATGCCTGCCACTCGGGCCACATCCTCGAGAGTCTCGCCAGCCCGGATCCGCGCCTGAATGTCGCGGGGGGTGAGTGAGGTTTCCATCTGGATCTCCAGTTGTCCGAGTCGCGGCCGATCACCGCGCAACGCTGCGCGGAGCCTCTCATCCGCCTCGATCATGAACTGCTCACCGCTCTCGGTAGCCACGATCAAGGACTTCCCATCCGGGCTGAGTCCGACCAGTCGTGCGGTGCGCATCCGTCGCGGCGGCTCCTCGTGCGGCATTCGTTCCAGCTAACTTACTCTGCCGGACCGAGGAGTTGCGGGAGGCGCTCGGCGTACCGGCGGGCCAGGAAATGGGTTGACTTGGGCCGGGTCGTACTGTCGGTCCATGCAGGAGCCTCTTCACCGGAAGCCAGCCACGCTGGGCGAGCTTCGGGATTCTGGGTATGTGAGCCGCCGCACCAAGGCGGAGCTCCGGGAGAACCTGATGGAGCGACTGCGCTCCGGCACGATCGCCTTCCCTGGCATTGTCGGCTTTGACGAGACGGTGCTGCCTGAGCTGGAGAGCGCCGTACTGGCTGGGCACGACCTGGTGATACTCGGCGAGCGGGGCCAGGGCAAGACGCGACTCATGCGGACGCTGGCGGGGCTCCTCGATGAGTGGAGCCCAGAAGTAGCCGGATGCGAGATCCACGATGACCCGTACGCACCGGTGTGCGTCAGGTGTCGCGCATTGGCGGCGGAACTGGGCGATGAGTTGCCTGTCGACTGGCGGCACCGCGACGAACGCTACACCGAGAAGCTGGCGACCCCGGACACCTCTGTTGGCGATCTGATCGGCGATGTCGATCCCGTGAAGGTGGCGCAGGGTCGCCGGCCCGGCGACCCGGAGACTGTGCACTACGGGTTGGTGCCTCGCGCCAATCGAGGTGTGTTCGGGCTCAACGAACTGCCTGATCTGGCTGAGCGGATCCAGGTGGCTTTGTTCAACGTCTTGGAAGAGCGGGATATCCAGGTCCGTGGCTACTCCTTACGACTGCCACTTGATCTCTTCCTGATCGCTACAGCCAATCCCGAGGACTACACCAATCGCGGCCGGATCATCACTCCACTGAAGGACAGATTCGGCGCCGAGCTGCGTACCCACTACCTCACCGAGCTTGCAGATGAAGTGACTCTGATCCGGCAGGAAGCCACGCTGGTGGCGGAAGTTGGTGATCATCTGCTCGAAGTGTTGGCGCGCCTTGTGGGAAATCTCCGGGAGTCCAGTTCCATCGACCAGCGATCTGGTGTCTCGGCCCGGTTCGCGATCGCTGCCGCGGAGGGGGTGGCGGCCTCGGCGCTGCGGCGGGCGGCTCGCACCAGCGATCATGAAACCCCGGCTGCCCGTACGGGTGATCTTTCCGTCGTGCTGCCCACCTTGCTTGGCAAGCTCGAGTTTGAGATGGGGGAGGAGGGCCGCGAACGAGCGGTGCTGGACCACCTGCTGCGGCTCGCGGTCGCGGCGACCTTCCGCGATCGACTCTCGGGTCTCGATCTCTCCGGCTTTACGAACGTATTCGCTCAGGGTGCGGTCGTGGAGACTGGTGATCTGGTCGCCGCATCGGATCTGTTGGCGCAGCTGGGAGCCGTGCCGGGTCTGTACAAGGTGCTGTCGCGGCTTGATTACGACGATGCAGCCGGCCGTGGGCAGGTGGCAGCCGCGGTTGAGTTCACTCTCGAAGGGTTGTATCTGACCCGTCGGCTAGAGAAGGAGACCGTCGGTGGCCGGACCATTTATGGAGCAGCCTGACAGGAGTGATCATGGTGTCCGATGACGACGGGCGCGATCACTTCAGCGATCAGATGCCCGGTCGAGCTCAGCACCGTTTCCGCTACGGACCGTGGCGCGGCGGGCCGGACCCGTTAAGACCACCGTTCGACGTGCGCGCGGCCATCGACAAGATCGGGTACGACGTGCTCTCGGCGGGAACCGTACGCGACTCTTTGCGAGATCTGATGCGCCGCGGGATGGATGGTCGGGGTGGTCTCGATCGGTTAGCCGACAAGATCAGAAAGCTGCGTTCACAGGCGCGACGTCGCGGCGATCTCGGCGGGGCTCTTGATCAGGTCAGGGCAGCGCTTGACCAAGCGCTTGCCACTGAGCGAGAAGCCCTTACAGACAGCGACACTGACGATGCCCGACTGGCTGAGCTGGAACTGGAGGCACTTCCCGATGATGTTGCCGGCGCCGTTCGTAGCCTGGACCACTATTCGTGGCGATCAGAGGAAGCCCGGGCCATATTCGAGGCGATCAAAACCATGCTGCAGCGCGAGGTCTTGGACGCCCAGTTTGCCGGCATCAAGCAAGCTCTGGAGTCGCCGGATCCAGAGGTCATGCAGCGGGTGAAGGACATGTTGGCTGATCTCAACGCGCTGCTTGCCGCACACGCACGCCAGGAGGATACGACCGATCAGTTTGCGGACTTCATCGAACGTCATGGCGAGTTCTTCCCCGAACAGCCGGAGACGATCGAGGAGCTGATCGATGCACTGGCGCGGCGCGAGGCCGCCGGCATGAGATTGATGGCATCGCTCAGTCCGGAGCAGCGAGAGCAGCTAGGCCAGCTGCTGAGCCACGTGCTCGCCGACGCCGATCTCGCCTCGGAGATGGCGCAGTTGGCTGACAATCTGCGGGCGTTGCGTCCTGGTCTGGACAGAGAGCAGGCGGTGAGCATGCGCCCCAGCGGTGAGCCGCTCGGCTACAGCGCCGCGGTCGAAGCGGTTGCCGACTTAGCCGATCTGGAGGCGCTGGAGGCCCAGGTGTCGCAGCGTGACCGGGCCTCGACGCTGGACGACGTGGACGTCGAGTTATTGGAAAAGCACCTCGACCGCGAAGCCTTGCGCGACATGCAAGCCCTCCGTGATCTTGAACGAGAGCTGGAGGAGCAGGGTTACCTGAGCAGAGGCGCCGATGGCCTGCGGTTGACACCTCGCGCGGTTCGGCGACTAGGGCAGGCAGCTCTGCGGCGGGTTTTCGCTCAGCTCGACGGATCAGGCCGTGGCGAGCACGACGACCACCAGACTGGGGCTGCCGACGAGCCCACCGGACTGACCCGGCCTTGGGTTTTTGGCGATGAGCTGCCGATAGACGCGCCACGTACGGTATCCAACGCTCTGCGCCGGTCTGGGCTGGCGCCGTTCGGTGTTGCTTTGGCTGTCGATGATTTCGAGGTCACTGAGACCGAGCGCCGGGTCAGCGCGGCCGTCGCGCTCTGCGTCGATCTTTCCTTCTCGATGGTGCATGACGGGCGATGGGGCCCGATGAAGCAAACCGCGCTGGCGCTCAATCACCTCATTGAAACGCGATTCCGACAAGATGCGCTGCAGGTCATCGGTTTCAACAGAGTTGCCCGCCGGATGACCCCCGTACAGCTAGCCGAAGTTGAGCCGGACTGGATGCAGGGCACAAACCTGCAGCACGCGCTCATGCTCGCCGCGCGCCACCTGCGTCGTCATCCCGAGGCGGAGCCAATTGTGCTGGTGATCACTGACGGGGAGCCAACTGCGCACTTGACCAGTGGGGGAGAGGCGTACTTTTACTGGCCGCCGACGACTGAGACACTGCGGGCCACAATCGCAGAAGTCGATGAACTGACCCGTCGTGGCGCCACGATCAACACCTTCATGCTCGGCGATGACGCGGGCCTGGCGCGCTTCGTCGATGCGCTCGCCCGGCGCGCTGGCGGTCGAGTCTTCACCCCTGATATCAGCCGGCTCGGAGAATATGTCGTCGCCGACTATCTGAAAGCGCGTCGCGGCCGCCGGTAAGTCTGGCTCTGGGGGTTGTCGTTTGGTGGCTTGTGATCAGAGACGACCTCTGGTGGCGGGCGGGTTCCCGTGCGCGTCTGGTCGCTTGTGATCAGAAACGACCCGTTGCAAGCGTGTCGATCGTCAGCCGAGGGCTGATCAGCGCACGACGTTCAGCGCAGCCTGCCGCTGGCGATGCAAGATTTCGGCAAGGTAGCTGCCGTAACCCGACTTGAGCAGCATTTGAGCGCGCTGCTCGAGTTCTTCGTCGGTCAGAAAGCCTTGCCGCCAGGCCGCCTCCTCAGGGGCACCGACCTTGAGGCCCTGCCGCGCCTCAATGGTGCGTACGAAGTTGTTGGCGTCGTTCATCGAGTCGAAGGTCCCGGTATCCAGCCAAGCGGTACCGCGTGGCAGGACGCCCACATGCAGCTTGCCGGCCTCTAAATAGTGCCGGTTCACGTCGGTGATCTCGTATTCGCCGCGAGCCGACGGCTGGAGTTGGGCGGCAATGCCGATCACATCGTTGTCGTAGAAGTAGAGGCCCGGAACGGCATAGTTGGACTTGGGGTGAGCGGGCTTCTCCTCCAGTGAGATGGCCCGGCCCTCGGCGTCGAATTCGACAACCCCGTACGACCGAGGTTCGGCTACCCAGTAGGCGAAGACCGCGCCGCCCTCGACGTCGCTGAAGCGTCGCAACTGACTGCCCAGCCCCGGCCCATAGAAGATGTTGTCGCCCAATACCAGGGCCACCTTGTCGGTGCCGACGAAGTCGGCGCCGATCACAAATGCCTGCGCTAGCCCGTCCGGCGAGGGTTGTTGGGCATAGCTGATCGAGATGCCGAACTGCGAGCCGTCCCGCAACAGCCGCCGGAAGCTTGGCGCGTCGTGGGGCGTGGTGATGACCAACACGTCGCGGATCCCGGCGAAGATCAACGTTGACAAGGGGTAGTAGATCATCGGCTTGTCATAGACCGGAACCAATTGTTTGCTTATCCCGAGAGTCACCGGGTGCAGTCGGGTGCCAGAGCCGCCGGCCAGGATGATGCCTCGCATGGCGTTTAGTCTCGCACCGGTGAACGGCCGGAGAGCGCGCTCCGGATCATCCCTAGGATGACTCGCATGACGAAAATCCTGGTGACCGGCGGGGCGGGGTTCATCGGCTCCAACTTCGTTCGCTACGTTCTCGACCACACAGATTCCTCGGTCACGGTGTTGGACAAGCTGACCTACGCCGGAAACCGTCAATCTCTCAGGGGCTTGCCCCGGAGTCGCTTTACCTTCATCCAGGGCGACATTTGCAACGCAAGCCTGATTCACGAATTGGTACGCGGCCACGACTTGGTGGTGCATTTTGCTGCCGAGTCCCACAATGACAATTCCCTACGTGACCCGTCGGTGTTCATCCACACAAACCTGGTGGGTACCTACACGCTGCTGGAGGCTGTTCGCAGGTACAGCGTTCGGTTTCACCACGTCTCCACCGACGAGGTTTACGGCGAACTTGCGCTCGACGACCCGAACCGATTCACCGAGATGACTCCCTACAACCCCTCGAGCCCTTACTCGGCGTCCAAAGCCGGCTCCGATCACCTGGTGCGCGCCTGGGTACGCTCCTTCGGGGTTGATGCGACGCTGAGCAACTGTTCGAACAACTACGGTCCTTACCAGCACGTCGAGAAGTTCATACCTCGGCAAATCACCAACATCCTGGACGGCGGCCGACCGAAGCTTTATGGAGCCGGATTGAACGTACGCGATTGGATCCATGTCGATGATCACAGCGCCGCCGTGCTGTTGATCACGGTGGAAGGCAAGATCGGTGAGACCTATCTGATCGGCGCCGACGGCGAACGGAACAACAAGGAGGTCGTGGAGACGATCTTGGAGCTGCTTGGACAGCCACAGGATGCCTACGATCATGTCACCGATCGCGCCGGCCATGACCTGCGCTACGCCATCGATTCCACCAAGCTCAGGCTGGAGCTGGGTTGGCGGCCGATCTTCTCCGACTTCAAGGCCGGCCTAGGAGCCACTATCGAGTGGTACCAGGCCAACGAAGTGTGGTGGCGGCCGCAGAAGGCCCGGACAGAAGCGAGTTACGCGATGCAGGGGCAGTAGGGGGCGATGCCCGAGCTGGTGATCAAGCAGACTCCGATCCCGGGGTTGCTGGTTATCTCTCTGGATATCCGCGCCGACAACCGGGGCTGGTTCAAGGAGAACTGGCAACGCCAGAAAATGGTGGATCTTGGCTTGCCTGACTTCGCGCCGGTGCAGAACAACATGTCGTTCAACAACCGAGTCGGCGTGACCCGCGGCATCCACGCCGAGCCTTGGGACAAGCTCGTGTCATTGGCCACCGGGCGGATCTTCGGCGCGTGGGTCGACCTCCGTCGAGGAGTTGGCTTCGGCCGCTGTTTCACGACGGAGATGGGTCCGGAGACCGCAGTCTTTGTGCCACGCGGAGTTGGGAACGCTTTCCAGACCTTGTCGGAGCAGACCGTATATTCCTACCTGGTCAATGATCACTGGAATCCGGCAGCGAAGGAGTCCTACACCTTTCTCAACGTTGCCGACGAAACGCTGGCGATCAAATGGCCGATCCCACTCGACCAGGCGGACCTCTCCGAGGCGGACAAGACGCATCCACGACTCGCCGACGTCGCACCAGTGGCATCGAAGCAGACCTTGATCATCGGCGCTAGCGGCCAGCTCGGGCGCGCGCTGATCAAAGCTATTCCCGGAGCGGTTGCGATCAGCCGCGCCACGCTTGACTTGGCGAGCCCGGACTCGGTGGTGGGATTCGACTTTAGGCCATACGGCCTCGTGATCAACGCGGCTGCATACACAGCAGTCGACGCTGCTGAGACCGAGGATGGCCGGCGCAAAGCGTGGGCGGTCAACGTCAGCGGTGTCGCCGCTCTGGTCGAGGCGGCGCGCAGGCAACGCTTCACTGTGATACACATCTCATCCGACTACGTCTTCGACGGCACCGAGGTGCTCCATACCGAGACTGAGCCGTTTTCGCCGCTCGGCGTCTATGGGCAAACGAAAGCAGCCGGTGACACGTTGGTTGCCTCCCTGCCCGCGCACTATGTCTTGCGCACCAGCTGGCTGATCGGCGACGGCCACAACTTTGTGCGAACCATGGCATCCCTCGCGGACCGCGGCGTCAGCCCTGAGGTCGTCAATGATCAATTCGGCCGACTCACCTTCACAACTGAGATTGGCCGGGCGATCATGCATCTGCTGGACGTCGAAGCGCCTTATGGGACCTACAACCTCAGCAACGACGGCGAGCCCATGACCTGGGCTGATATTGCTCGGGCGGTCTTCCAAGTGCGCGGCCGCGATGCAGCCTCGGTCAAGAGCGTGACCACCGCTGAGTACGCGGCTGGCAAGTCGCTGGCGCCCCGGCCCGAGCACAGTGTGCTGAACCTGGACAAGATCATCAGTTTCGGGTTCCGACCGGCGGACGCGATGACTCAGCTGCAGGCGTACTTGTCGATTCCGGGCTGAGCCCCGCTGAGATCGGCTGATCGGCATGCGGCTCGGCGAGCGGGTGCGGTCCGCGAACGAAGAGCGCACTGAGGGTCAGCAGCAGCCCAGCGATCGCCACAGCCACGAAGCCGGCCTGTGCGCCTGAGCTGTCGATCACATAGCCGACAGCAGCCGCACCGACGGCCACACCCGCGACCATGCCGGTCGAGTTCCAGGCAAGGGCCTCGGTCAGCCGAGTCTGGTCGACGGCGGACTGGATCACCCCAACCGAGGCGATCAGTGTTGGCGCGATAGCCATTCCACTGATGATCAGCAGCAGGGCAACGCCTACCGGGTGGTCGACGAACGGGAGTGGCAGCAGAGACAGCGCGAGCAAGGTTGCTCCTACTCGGAAGCGCCGAGCGGGAGACGCCCGCCAGATGATCGCCCCGGTGACGGCACCCGCGACCAGCGATCCGAACGACCACGCGATCAAGATCAGGCCGGCGTACGGAAGCACACCCGCCTCCTCTGCAAACGCGACGACGTTGAGCTCCATGGCGCCAAACACCATGCCGAGGGCACCCGACGCGATGGTCACCGGCACGAGGACACGCCATGGCAACCGACTCGATCCCATATGCCCGTGTGACGCCGACCGGATCGGCGGCTGGCTGCTGCGCTGAGCAGCCAGGGCTATGGCACCAATGAGCCCGATGACGGCGCTGACGCTGACCCCAAGCGCCGGGTGGAGAGCTGTAGCGAGGAAGGTGACCAGCACCGGACCGATGATGAACACCACTTCGTCCAGCATGGCCTCAAGTGCGAACGCGGTGTTCAGCAATGGCGAACCGTTCAGCCGGAGGGTCCACCGTGCCCGTATGGCCGATCCAGCCAGGCTGAAACCGATCCCCACGCCGAGGGCTGCGGCGAAACTGACGGCCAGTGGCCAAGCTAGCTCCATCGCGGTGACCAGCAGTGCGACGCTGAGCACATTGATCAAGACCGCGAGTAGCAGGACACGAGCCTGGCCCACACGATCAGTCGCGCGGCCCCAGAGCGGCGCCACCGCAGCTCCCGCAAGCGTGGTCACGGCCACCAGCAATCCGGCCAGGCCGAAGGAGCCTGTGGTCAGCGACACCAGCAGCACGATCCCGATGCCCGTCATAGCCATCGGCAGCCGTGCCACAAAGCCGGCGAGGCTGAAGGCCACCGCGCTACGGTTCGAGAGCACGTCGAGGTATGGGCGAAGATTTAGCAAGGGGGACGACCCCCTTGAACCCCCGTGGGCGTGACGAGCTCATCAGACCCATCGACACGCCCGGGCCCCGCGGCCACGACTCTCCTCCTTATACGCAAAGATCACGCCTGTGGGTGATCACTCCGCAACTTCTCATCAGGCATCAACCGGCCAGCTAAGCACCGCACTTACGCCCTACGAGGCAGTCCTGCTGGTGTCCTTCGGCGGTCCCGAACGTCCGGAGGATGTGATGCCGTTTTTGGAGAACGTCACCCGTGGTCGTGGCATTCCCGCTGAACGACTGGCCGAGGTCGGCCGGCACTACCTTCAGTTCGGCGGCAAGAGCCCGATCAACGATCAGTGTCGCAGGCTCCTCGCGGCATTGACGAATGAGTTACGCCGCCGTGGCATACAGCTGCCGCTGTACTGGGGGAACCGCAACTGGCACCCGTATCTTGCTGACGAACTGCGGGCGATCGAGCGAGATGGGCACCGCCGGGTACTTGCCATGGTCACCAGCGCGTACCCGTCGTACTCCTCATGCCGCCAATACCGGGAGAACTTGTACGACGCCGCTCAGGGGACGGAGCTGCAGATCGACCGGATTCGTCACTATGCCAACCATCCGGGCTTCGTTGCAACATCGGTAGACGCTGCCCTCAAGGCACTTGACACGCTTGGCGAACGCGCCGACGTAGCCCGCCTGGTCTTTGTCACACACTCCATCCCCACCCCCATGGCGGAGACCGCCGGCCCAGCACCTCGCAGTCGCCGCGGCGCCTACGTCGACTGGCATGCGGCCGTGGCCTCCGAAGTCGCACAGCGCCTCGCTCAGCATCGGGGCCGGAGCTCCGACTTCGATCTCGTGTACTGTTCGCGCTCCGGTCCCGCCAGCCAGCCATGGCTGGAGCCGGACATCAACGATCATTTGCGGCAGCTCGCTAGGCACGACGTTGCCGCAGTCGTGGTGGTGCCGATCGGTTTTGTGTCCGATCACATGGAAGTGGTCTTCGATCTGGATACCGAGGCGGCGGCCACGGCCGAGGCATGCGGCTTGGCCTTCGCACGGGCCACCACGGCGGGCGATCATCTGCCGTTCGTGAGCGGGCTGGTCGACCTCATGATCGAGCGTGCAGCGGCGGCTCGCGGGCAGGAGCCAGAGCGCCCGGTGCTGGGATCAGCACCTGTCGGGTGGTTTGAGTGCCGGGTGGACTGCTGTCCAAACCTCCGCGAGCCCGGCCGTCCGGCCCTTTGCCAAGTTGCCGCTGACCCCGCTTGAGGCACTCGTTTCTCGAGTGATTCGAGGCGACGGTCGGCGCCATCAGCAGATGGCGCGAAGAACCCCTGCGAAGTGGGAATTTTCGACACGTCATCGCGTTATAGCGGGCGCGAGCAGACATAGCGCGCATACCGGTTGATTCGTGTGATATGACTGCGCACGAGTCAGACGAAGATCTTGGGCTTTTCGGGCCCGGGAAGGCAAAGATGGCGACCGATTACGACGCCCCTCGCAAGACCGATGAAGAACTGAACGAAGACAGCATTGAAGAGCTCAAGACTCGCCGCAACGATAAGAACTCTGGAAAGGTTGACGAAGACGAGGCCGAGGCAGCCGAAGCATTCGAACTTCCTGGCGCGGACCTCTCCCATGAAGAGTTGACCGTTCGGGTGCTGCCTCGGCAGTCTGACGAGTTCACCTGCGCGGGCTGTTTCCTAGTACGACATCGCAGCCAGATCGCCGAGCTACGTCCCAATGGAGATGCGTATTGCTTCGACTGCGCGGGCTGATCTTGACGACATGGAAGATGTTGGCTTAGGGCACCGCAGGAATTAGGGCGCGAATGGGCTGGGCTGGCGCGTGCATGATCACCTAGGCTTGTGCTACCTGAACGCGTACGCAGCGGTGGCGGCAGTTCCCAGGCGGCCCGGTGCCGTGTGAAGCGGGGCACTAGGTGCACTCGATGTACCGGGCTGGTTGGGGGCAGTCAGTCCGGACAGAACACCACCTCGCGGACCCGAGAGGGTCCGCGAGGTGGTGCTTCGGACTCGAGCTTCTGTCTCAACTAAATGTTGAATCTGATCTTTCCCGCCTTGGGGCTCTCCTCGCCGAATCCCTCCCAGCGCCGCGCAGCCATGCGCTGGGTCAGCAGCTGCGTGACACCCACGCCGACACCGCTCGCCAGTGCCCAGGTCATCGCTGTGAGCACGGGAGTGTCGGGATCGGTCGGCGTTGGTGGTTCGTCGCCCGTGACGAGCTTCCAGCCGGCCTTGAGCAGGCGCTGGGCCGCCAAGGTGGTGACCGCTCCAATCACTCCGACGTAGAGCTTCCAGAGCAGTTTCTGCGTCGGTCCCATCGGGCCCACCTTCCAATGTTCGGCGGATCGCAGTCCGGATGCCACTGCGTGATCGCATCTTAGTGCGGTACAGCGGGGCGTCGACCGGGTGCCGGTGAGGTTGACATCCGGGCGCGTAAGTTACCTCCATGCTGTTCCGTGAGCGACTCACCGTTCCGATCATGTGGTGGGTGCTTGCGGGCCTGTTTTCCCTTTCGGTCCTGATTGCCGTGGCGGCCTATCTGGGCCCGACTTGGGGCGTCGGGACGGCTCTCGCCACGTTTCTCGTCGCCGCGGCGGTCTTCGGTTCGGCATCGATCGTGATCAGTGTCGGCGAGGAGGAAATACACGTCGGCCGAGCGACCATCGAGCACGCCTACATCGCTGGATCTCGCGCGCTGACCGCTGAGGAGACACGCCTCCGGACTGGCATCGAAGCCGACGCGCGAGCTCACCTGGTGCTGCGGCCCTATATCAAGACTGCGGTCGAGATCACCCTGGAAGACGCAGTGGATCCAGTGCCGTATTGGTTGGTCTCGACCAGACGCCCC
>Ga0193741_1000517_pt1 | contig 11489 bp, 17 predicted proteins | sample L2s2metaG_FD_143059 | JGI IMG/M metagenome (GOLD analysis project Ga0193741, IMG submission 143059) | Soil microbial communities from a riparian zone of the East river system, Colorado, United States - L2s2 | ecosystem: Environmental > Terrestrial > Soil > Riparian zone | place: USA: East River...
TTCATCATGCAGGTATGTATTGTTAAACCTTGACCCCATCCAGATTGTTTATAATGACTACCAAAATCAAGACCAATAGAAAATACATTTAACATACCATCAATCTCTTTTTCATTAGTATCTGTTCGATTCCTCAGGGTGCCTAAACTTGGAATGATTGTCTTTGCAATCAATAATGGAATGTTGCGCTTCAGTCCATTCAGTAGTAGTGTTTGATTCTGATGGTGAGAATCAGTGTCATTTACTACTGCAGCTGAAATATCTATCCATACCTCGTTCTCATTACGAATCTCTACAGGAAATGAAGTAACATCACCAGCCCACTGGTCAAACGTTCCTCCGTTCATAAGATCAAATCGTGCATGGTGCCAATGGCATGTGAGAATACCATCTTTAACAGTACCTTGGTTTAGAGGAAAGCCCATATGCGGACAGCGGTTGTCTACAGCATATACCTTGGAATCATAAATGAAAATCGCTACAGTGTATTTTTTAACTGTGACAGATAAACGGCCACCAGCCGCTTCTATTTCTCTGGTGTTGACAACATATACATAATTATGATTGTCAGTTTTTGATAACATTATAATACATAACTATAGCTTCTCTTACCTATAGGTCTATTCTGCAACCATTTATTGGCAGATATTAAAAAGAGAATGATGTCTGGTTACATAGGACTTTACAAAATCGCACTCTTAATATGTGCATCCATTTTAATAAGACTGGAACATCTTATAGCGTTTATTTCAAATCAAATATGATTATTTGGTTGCCGTTGACTATAGCGAAGCATATGGATCTTCTAGAATTAAATAGCTCTCTAGCTACCTTCTCAAAGTCATCTCAGGAGGCGTACATCTCTTGGAAGGTATGTCATGTCATTATTTCATTCACTTTATTAGAATGATTATATGATAGATTTAACCTATTTCCTCTTGTTTACTGGACTGTCCTTGACGTATGATAACCCATTTCTCTCCGTCCCATTCATATACTGTTCCTGATTCAGGTCCAATGTATTTTTCGCCCTTTTCAGGTTTTAACGGATCCATTTAACTTCCCTTCTGCATGTGAACCTATTAAGCGTTCGTTTCATGATGTTACTTCTTCTTTGTGCCTCTAGTCTCTTTTTCTTTCAGCTTGACTATAGCTTCTTTTCCTATCCATGCTTTAGGTACTACCACATGACCACTATTTCCTGATGGAGTTACAACACTTTCAATCTGCAATATTACTGCTTTCATCCTTCTTACCATATAATCTAAAAAACGGATGTACATAGTATATATTGGCTTCTAACTGACAGAAAATAAAAGTATTCTAGTACAGAACTAAGTCAATAGATCCAAAGACAAAACCTCAGAGAACTCAGGTAAAGGGCATCCACTGAGAGAGTGAAGAAAGGCTAAAAGAGGGTATGTGATCTAGTCGTCGAAGAGATCGCATTTGTTTCATATTTCCTGATAACTGTTGCACATATTGAGTACTCGTTTCAAGCCTATACATGTCTATGAATCAGCCTAGCAGCTTCTTGATATCATTAGCCTCTTCTAGTTCGGCGGCTAGTTCTAATAGCTCTTTTTCTGAAATGGAATGAGCTAACAGTATTTGCAATTCCATTATTCGTCTTTCCATAATTCGCTCAGGTTCCTCCCTGTTATTCATATAACCTATCCCCCGACAAGCAAGGATATAAATATGACTAAACAGTCAGTCATATATCTTAAGATCGTCGTTTATTTATAGAGCACGGTATGGTATTGTACCAAGATTCTGACACGAACTAGCCAACATGTCTACCAAAAATTCTCTGAGATATAGCTATAGATGGCACAAAAAGGTCGATCCTTATTATCTTCTAACACTTATGTGATATCTTAATGGGTAGAACAATTCCATCCTTCAGAATAGCAAGTGTTATGGAAAAGGAAGAATGGAAATCCTTTCGTAAAGCCCTAGACAAAAAGGATAGGAAGATTTTTGATGACATGTTTGATATCTCTATTCTATATAATTCTGCAAGTGCTTATTCTGCAAAATACATAAGAATACATCCCATTTTTATGTCGATTATTTTTCATCACTATAAAAAACTCACAGAAATATCTGAAAGAATAAAACAAATCAAAAACGGAGACTCCCAACAAACATTGTGAGAATCATTGAAATTGATCCGAAGTTCTTTTCCACTTGGATTTTGCTAAAATGAATGACTCCGAGTCAATTTTGCAATGGAAATTGACCTTATTGTCATCAAGACTATATTGACTCGTGAATCGGAAAAGCCCCTCTACTGTGGCTTTTATCTGATTAATTTAGGGTTAATCCAGTATTAATCACAGTAATATATGTAAAAGAGCTACAACAACTATAGAATGTCTACATCGCATAATAATGCATTTTTCAATTTTTGTTGTTTTCGATTTTCTTTAACTGTTCTTCTACCCTATCTATTTCCTTTGCAAGAGTGATATCTCTTTTGGTTATAGCATCAACATCAAATGATTTTAGGGAAAGTTTAACAGTCTTCCAGTTGATTGTAATAATCGGATGATGATCAAGTCTCTCAGCTATTATTGCAATTTCGTTTACATAATCAATGGCTTTAATAAAACTTGGGAATTGAAATGATTTAACTAGCTTTCCATCCTTTAGTTCCCATGAGCTTTTACCTAACTCCTCAATAATATCTTTCTTAACGTCATCATCTGATAACATCGTTAGTAGTATAAGTAGTTAGTATACTTATATGATACCCAGACACACCACCAGCTGTGTCGTCCTCTCATCCACATTCTCAAACTCCTGTGACCATGACCACAGCTACAACTACAACAATATCGCTGCGACTATCCTCAGATATAATGCACCTAAATTTAGTTTCAAAGCTTTTTCTTTTTCTGCTTCTCCACTTTTTTTAAAAAATAAAATAAAGTCGTTTTCGGATTATTATTTAGCTACTGGATTCTTATTGTATGGTAGCACTATAGGCTATTCTGAGCAGCCTGTAGATGCGTCTTTGCACCTTGGACGTCACCAGCTTGTAAAGCCTTCATCGCTTCGCCTAGGTGGAACTTTGCTTGTCCCTCTGGTAGGGTCTTATCAGCTTCTGTCATATACCCCTCTGCTGCCGCATTATCCCCTGAATCTAAGGCCTTCATGGCCTCATCTAGTTGCTTGTTTGCAGTTTCTTGTGCGGATGCAATAGGACCGACATTTGATATTATTAGCCCGCTAACTCCAAATAGTACAACCATCGCAATAGCTATTTTGAAAGTTTGAGCCATTAGTGTCATCATAAATATCACACATATATAACCATTATATCTACTGTTTCGATCATACAAGCCATTTTTCCGCAGAAACTATTCGGTCTACTGAAGTATAAAGCGGGTTGAGGCCTGAATAAACTAAACGGGTTTATTTCGATCTAGAATACGCAGCTAAGTCTTAAGATGCGTCTTTTTGTTAAGGTAGCAATAGAGGAGTCAAATGAACAAGAATCGTAGAAACCCTGTGGATGCTTTTGTCTTTCTCCTTTGAGCAGACTTACGACATACCACTATCCTCTATTATACGGAACAATGAACCCTGAGATATTTGAATATTAGAGACGGCCAGCTGACAAAAACTAAATGCGTAAAGCCGAAGGGAGACTCAACCCAACCTGATGGAAAACCAAGCATAACAGAAGAGGTAGACCAGAATAATGGGTATAGTGGAAGGCTAAACGCTTCAAATATTTCTTTAGCTGCCAGCATCAATGTATATTTAATTTGGAAATAACGTTAGATAAAATGACTTTGAATTTCGTCTAATCTTTCAATGCTGCCAAGACTATCTCTAACATTAGAGAAGTCAGCATCATTTCTGACCTTGTCCAAAAATAAAAGGACTTCCTCTATAGTAACTCCATGTCTAATGTCAAAATTAATGCTCTTGCTGAGGTTTGCTATGTTTCCACCATATTTCTTATGCTGTTTTTTCTGATATGGAGTAGCGTCGTCTGATAAACCAACTACATACTTGACAACTCTTTTTTGCATATTTTCATGATGCCATTCTTTCATAGGATAACTATTTTGTTGTATCATATAGAGAATGCATATAATTACACCATACGGTCATTTAAGTCAAAGCAAATCTAATATCTCTGCTGGTTCTATAACCACTTCTGAAACGAACTTCCTTAAGTCAGGTCCACCTTTTGTAAAGTTGAATTATGCGACAACTGAACCTGATCATAAACCTAAAAAAGAAGATTCGATATAGTGTATTGTGCCTGTGCTAGTAGTATCAGCAGGTTTTGTAATTTCAATAGTCGTATTATTTATGATTTTTGTTGAAGACGTGGGCGGAACACAAGACGAGGAAATTACACTTACGATATTATTCAACGAAATAGTTACACGCCCTAATGCAGGAAAACTTCTGATAGATAATGCCCTTGAGATTTTAAGAAGTGAAACTGATGCCGAAGTAAATGTGAATTATCTTGAATTTAAGTCAGACAACTCAACAAGAGATGAAATAATTCGCTTGCTTTCTAATCAAACTCCGATTGACATAGTCACATTAGATCAAATATGGTTAGGTGAATTCGCACAAAAGGGATTGCTTACAGATCTCACAAACTATACAGAGCAACAATGGAATAGAAATGGACAAGAAGAATGGTATTTCCAAAATTGGGAGGGCGGTAAATACCAAAGTGGAATTTATGGAATATGGGCTTGGACTGACATAAGAGGGATATGGTATTGGAAGGATCTCTTGCAGAAAGCAGGAGTTGATCCTAACCTATTGAAGACTTGGGATGGTTACATTGATGCTGCAAAAAAACTTAATCGTACTCTAAGACCTGAGGGAATAGAAGGAGTGCATCTTGTTGGGGCAGTGCATTCTCCTGACCTTTGGTATCCTTATCTCTGGATGCTTGGTGGAGAGATTTTACAACAGAAAGATGGGCATCCTACAAAAGGAGCACTTCTGGGGAAATGAATTTCTCGACAGAAACTTTTCAGTTATGATAGAAGGGTCCTGGATGCCAACCCGAGCCCAAAGCATACAGAAATCTATTTCCTCACAAAACTTTGAAGAGAGAGTTGGATTTCTACCCATGTTTCCAGTTCCAAATGAAGATAATCAAACATCTACATTAATGGGGGGATGGGAGCTTACCATACCCACTGCATCCCCTCATAAAGACTTGGCATGGAAACTTATGACACTAATGCTTGAACCAAATATACTTACTCCATGGCTGGTAGAACACAGACTTCTGCCAACCCAAGTAACAATAGGAGAGGGGGAATCGCGTTTCAATGCGTCATATTCATATCCTTACTATGATGAGATGATTTCAGCTATTCCATTTGGAGGAGCCAGACCAAATATTGCGGAATATCCACAGATTGCTCATTATATCAGTGAGGCATTAAATGCAGTTTATTATGGCACAAAGGATCCTAAAGAAGCACTAGACGATGCAGCAGCCAAATCAGCACTAATTTTGGGTTGGTAGGAGTTAGCATGTCGGGATCACTGGTTGGCGATTTGAAGGAAAATTTCAGCCTGGCTCATTTGCATGTATGGTCATCATGTCAGCCTAGGTCTATGGGCAACACAGTTTGAGCCCTCAAAAATCATCAGGACCTTTCGTAGTACTTGTTTCTTTTTTCTAACCTCAAACTCTGGAAACTCCCTCCCATTACCTGTTTCTTCCAAAATGTTAACACGGATAGCTTCTGGTACAATTAGCTAAATGATTCTGAAAATAGAATCGTGATAACTGATAATATTTAGCTGCTTGTACCACATTTCTTATTAAATCTCAAAGCATTAAAGGCTACGATGATACAAACAAAATCAATTTTTGGGTATGGAATTACAGCAGCAGTCGTTTTGACGGTAGCAGCGATTACAGCTCTATCTATTGATATTGCTCTGAATGCCTACGCTCAAAACATGACGACACCACCAACAGTACAGCAGCAAAACCAAACAGCTAATCCAGAACAGATAAAGAGTTATCTAACGCAGGCTATTCAGGCACTAGACAGTGGTAACAACACAAAAGCAGCAGAACAAGTGGATTTGGCTGAAGGCCAGCTTGAGGGTATGACGGGAACAGAATCTGCGGAAGACGATGACGGGGAAGATGAGGATGAAGAAAGTGAAATAGAAGAGGGAGCAGGAGAAGATGCGGATGAGCCAGGAGACATAGACACTAATGATGAAGAAGACACACCATAGCATTGTCATAACAACGCTGCTAATAGGAGGGATGTTTATCCTTACTGGTATGGAAGTATACGGACAGGAACAACAACCACCACAGCAATCAACATCCCCTTCCACCTCTCTATCAACAGACCAAACTACAGAAGGGTGGTTGTCTTCTTTTGATTTGGAAAATTGTAATTTTGCTTCCACAGGAGAGAACAGCTATTTTATTTTGAAACCAGGATACCAAGTTACTCTAGAGGGCGAAGAAGATGGTGAGGAACTTCAACTAGTAATGACTGTTTTAGACGAAACAAAAATAGTCAATGGAATCGAAACTAGGGTCGTAGAAGAAAAGGAGACTGAAGGAAGTAATTTAGTCGAAATTTCTAGGAACTACTTTGCATTGTGCAAGCCTACAAACAATGCAATCTACTTTGGAGAAGATGTCGATATATATGAAGATGGTGAAATAGTGAGTCATGAAGGAGGCTGGCTGGCTGGTCAAAATGGTTCTAAAGCAGGAATGATTATGCCTGAGAAAGTTGAAGTAGGTCTAAAGTACTATCAGGAGGTTGCACCGGGTGTAGCTGAGGATAGAGCAGAGATTGTGAGTGTTAATGATACACTTGATACGCCAGCTGGAACATTTGATCAGGTCCTAAAAACTGAAGAGACAAATCCTCTAAAACCAGAGGAGAAAGAATTCAAATTTTATGCGCCTGGAATAGGTTTGATTCAAGAAGAGGCAATAAAGCTAGTCAACTATACCAAATCCTAGTCTAGGTTAAAATTAAAGCTTTCCTTTTATTTTTATGGACATTCAGAGTAAAAGTTGCTTTGCGGAAGTTATGGTGACGGTCATAAACCCCCTTCCATGAATATAAAACACAGGAATAAATAAATGGAAATACGAAAACTTGTGCTAGAATTTTTTTAGTCTTTATATTATAGCTCTAATATAGCCTTTCCCTTATTGCTACATTATTAACGAAGGAGAAACTATGAAATGAATCACCCTACTCGCTATAGCAATTAGCTACTCAACCGAGATATAATCTGACACGTTAGGTATAATACACATGAATCAAAAGATGTTAGCGATTGCAGCTATCGTAACTGCAGCCGTATTGACAGGAATTTTCTCAACTACACCATTGGCAGCATATGCTGGTGATGGAGACAGCAGCGAAACCAGCACAGACCAATCAGTGAAACAAAAGAACACCGGAAGTGGTGATTCAGCCAACTTCAACTGTGGTGAAAACCTAATCAAAGCTGGTGTAGACGAACAAGAGTGTGAATTCGAAGATTAGATAAGCAAGTTATCGACTAACAAAGTCATAACTGCTACCAATCATTTTTTTGGTTTTTATCATTAAAGACATCACTTTAGAATTTAGGAGTAACTATTTAACTAGTGTCTACCGGTTAGTTCATGCAAGAAAATAAAGAGTTTCTTCGTTGCTTAAACATCATGATAGTATCATCTGATTTTGAAAGATAACAATATTTATGTCAGGAAAGTAAACTGTCTATAGCCAAAAATGAGTATTAGATTATGATAGCGTGATATTCACGGTATACTATGAAGTTCTTCTGATAAAAACAAATGGCGAAAATACCGAAACTAAATAGGGAAAAGAGCGATGCTGCGAATTTTATTCATAACAGACCCAGCGAATGTAATCTTTATTACCTAAATTTTGTGGCTTGTACTTCTCCATTATTTGCTTTTACTATTATTCTATCATAAGCCATTTCTTCTGTTTCTGGATTTACAAAAACAGATGAAAATGGACCCATGTCACCAATCATTTGAACTTTTCCGTGCTCTCCAAATTGTACACTAACGTCATTCAATGAATTAAAGTTATTATTATTAACTTTGACACTTACTGAACCAACTATCCCACCACGCTCTATGACTTCTATACTCAAACCTGCTCTAGGTATAAATACTGACAAAAGAACTGCCGCCAAAATGATAAATCCTCCTAATATTGCAAACTTGCCAATTCTAATCCAATTTCTTTTTTTCTTGGGAAATTTTCCGAATGTATCTCCGTATTCGTCTTCCCATCGACCCATATAGCAACTTTATGTTCTATTATTTTATACATCTTGTTGTTGTTTACCTGTTCAATTGTCTCTTTAGTCCTATTTTTGTTGTGTGAATTCATGGATTAATTTCTACGAAATTTTTATTCATAAAACAGGAACTACAACTCCAAAGTATTATTAACAATAGACAGTCTGTAGTTGTATTTGTATTTGTTTTAAGTATTATCTGTTAGAGAATTCAACGACTGATGCTTCTTCTGAACATAGCTGTAATTTTACTAGTCATGTCACTGATGGGATTATCCCTACTTTATATACCTTCAATCATTGAAAGAATCAAAGAAAGGTGTTATGGGTGATTTCGATTATGCTGAGTAGTGGTACCGGCCTATTGCTTGCATGGAGAGCTTCATGGATGATGCCAATCCAGGCATTGAAGTCACAGTGACTTATATGTACATGATGTATGTAGATCATGCGATGACTGTGGTTAGGGCAATAAATTTCATCATGGATTTAAATATTATCTTTAAAATACCATTATGGATATTGTCTACGGATATTAGAGGTAGTAAGGATAGGTGCTAGGCTCAACAATGATAATCACAGTGCTTATTGTATTGTTGTTAATGTTTATTATTACAGTTCAGCCGTATTCTATGTTAATCTCTGCTGAAAATGACAACGATGATCCAACGACATTTCAGCTTGGCAACCTACGTACGTGCACGATACAAGAAACTAACATACAAGGACGAACTATAATAGGAACAATAATGGCTGATGTATGTCAAGGTACTGATCGTGGCGAGACCATATTAGGTCTACAAGACAATGATGTTTTATCAGGCAATGGCGGCGACGATATAGTTGAAGGCGATGAAGGAGATGACAAAATCTATGGTAATGCTGGTGATGATGTACTCCAGGGAAACATAGGGAACGACAAAATTGATGGAGGAGGACGCAATGACATTTTGATAGGGGGGGATGAGGATGACATTCTCTCAGGAGAAGATGGAGATGACATACTATATGGAGTAATCGGCAATGATATAATGAGAGGAGGTACTGGCGCTAACGAGTTTGTATGTGGAGAAGGCGTAGATACAGTACTTGATTACAATCCATCCCAAGGTGATGTCATATCAAATGACTGTGAAATAGTAAGCAACAAAGCAGGTTAAGATATAAAGAAATATGTATCAAACCATGAAAATTACACAAGATTGTCACTAACCTTCACGACTGCAAATAGTCCAATTACTCTGTATATAATGAACAATAAGTCGAAGGACTACCTATGCCTTTATTTACCAACGAATTTGATAGGATACAAAGAATGAATGTAGATGAATATCACTATACGTCCACTTGTGGAAAATGATTTATCAGAAGCAGACCGTATATTTAGACTATCTTTTGGCACATTTCTCGGTATCTCTGATCCGATGATTTTCGGTGGAGATACAGACTACGTGAAAAGTCGTTTCTATTCAGACCCATTTGCTGCATTTGCAGCTGAGGTTGATGGCAAGCTTGTAGGTTCCAACTTTACAGCAAATTGGGGAAGTGTAGGATTCTTTGGACCATTAACTGTACATCCTAATTACTGGAGTCAGGGTGTAGCCAGACGTCTCATGGAACCGACAATGCAACTATTTTCTAGATGGAATACTAAACTTGCAGGGTTGTTCACTTTTGCAAATAGCCCAAAGCATGTAGCTCTATATCAAAAGTTTGGTTTCTGGCCTCGCTTTCTTACAGCTGTTATGTCCAAAGAATTGACACAGCCAAGAAAGGATGAGACTAGTAAACTGAAATGGTCTAGGTATTCCGAGGAAGTATCAGAACGTACTCATAAGGATGAAAAACATCTCCTTAAAGAATGTAGTAAACTAACAAAAAGTGTCTACGAAGGATTGAGTTTAGAATCTGAAATTCGTTCCGTCAAAAAACAAAATCTTGGTGACACAATATTACTTTGGAGACAGAATGGTAGTAACAATGATGAGGATAGCCCACTAACTGGTGTAGCTGTATGTCATTGTGGTGCTAATTCTGAAGCTGGCAGCAATACCTGCTATATCAAATTTGGTGCAGTTAAGTCTGGGCCCGATAGTGGAAGAGATTTTGAAAATCTGCTAAGAGGTTGTGAAACGTTTGCCGCAGAACATGGATTGACACACATTACAGCTGGAGTAAATACAGCCCGTCATCAGGCTTATACGAAAATGCTATCAAATAGTTTTCGTACTGATATGTTAGGAATAGCTATGCAAAAAGGAAATGATGAAGGTTATAATCGACATAATGTTCATATTATAGATGATTGGCGCTGATTTAATCGATTGAAATATTGAACTAATAACAGGATTAGACAATCTAGAATAAATATTTACTTGAAAAGAAGAGTAAGAACTTCTTAGCGATTTGGAGAAAAACCTTTCCTTATGTTTTTGATAATGTAGAAAATCAAACTCTAAAGCAAGTAGCTGATAGATGGTAATCCTGGCACATGGAAAATGAAATTGCCAAGCGAGCTGCCAATTATTTCCCTTGACGCATTTTTGGCAACTTCTATACCGCTGTTGGTAACATTTTCTATTACTGATGTAATACCTATCTTGTCTGCGCCTTTCTTAACACCTTCAAAAAACGTATTCCACCCTAGACCTAGTATTGCAAGGAAAACTATAATGATTACAACCCATACCAGAAATCCCATTATTCAATTACATTATTAATGTTCCCTTTAATAATTATGAAGGGAATGTATCCCCCGTATTTTATAGAAGCTCCTTCCTGAATGGTCATACTACTTCCGTTTCCATAACTTAGTAGAGAGGCTATTTTTATAATGATATTTCCATTGTTTGATTCATTGTTTGAAATGATAAGTTTACCGAGTTGATGTATTCTCACTAACTAATTAAATCATATTGTCGGAATCAAAATCTTATTAGTCACTTCATATATCGAAGAAGAATGATGGATAATGATAGTATTCGGCCAGAGACTACATGTGGTTATTGCACACAGGGTAAACACAGTGAGTGCCTCGGTTATGCTTGTGCTTGTTCAGAAAATGGCCATCCCTGATACGGTTAAAAGGTACAAACCTGATCGATTTGCAGTGACTTACTAAAATAAAAGAAGCTGATCAACGGAGACTCCGTGACCACCTCCTCGTACAC
>Ga0193741_1000518_pt1 | contig 11485 bp, 11 predicted proteins | sample L2s2metaG_FD_143059 | JGI IMG/M metagenome (GOLD analysis project Ga0193741, IMG submission 143059) | Soil microbial communities from a riparian zone of the East river system, Colorado, United States - L2s2 | ecosystem: Environmental > Terrestrial > Soil > Riparian zone | place: USA: East River...
ATGGTCGAGACAATCGCCAGGAGCGCTCCGGCGGCTCCCGCGTAGGCGGCGCTGATTGCGAATGCCAGCGTCTTGTACGAGAAGAGGCTGACGCCTGAGGACGCCGCCGCGACCTCGCTGTCCCGAATCGCCTGGAAGGCGCGGCCCGGGCGGCCGCGCAGGAGGAGCCAGGCGATCGCGAGGCCGATCAGCCCAATGGTCCAGGCCAGGTAGTACGTCCAGTCGTTGAACGTCAGGTCCTTGTCGAGGACCGGGATGTGGACGGTGTTCGTGATCCCGCCCGTCAGCCGGTCCTCTGTGATTCCGAAGAGGTTGAGCCCGTTCGACCCGCCGGTCAGGGTTTCCGGCTCGCGCAGGAGGAGCGGCATCGAGACGGCGAACGCGAACGTTGCGAGGGCGAGGTAGAGGCCGCGCAGCCGGAGGGCCGGCAGCCCGAGCAGGAAGCCGACGAACGCGGCCACGAGCGCCGCGATCGGGATCGTCCACACGTCCTGCATCCCGTCGCCGACGGGGAGCCAGCCCGGCGCCTCGAGCTGCGACGCCTCGAGCCCAGGCCGGCCCAGGATCAGCAGAGCGCTGACGTAGCCGCCGATCGCCATGAACGCCCCGTTCCCGAGCGAGATCTGGCCCGTGTAGCCAGTGAGGATGTTGAGGCCGGTCAGCGCGATGAAGAAGATCCCGACCCGAGCGAACTCGGACGCCCGGAAGTCGCTGAGGAAGCGTGGCAGGATCGCGATCGCGACGACGAAGGCCGCCACGCCGAGCACGCGCGCGCCACGGCCAAGTAACAACTTGTTACTAACCTGCAACCGGCCCTCGCTTCCGCTCCTGGGGCGGCAGCGCGCGCCGCGAAGGAGCAAGTGACAACTTGTTACTTGGGCTCATACGCGCCTCGCTGCGACCCGTCCGAAGAGGCCCTGCGGCCGGACGAGTAGGAGCCCCAGGATGAACACGAACGCGACCGGCAGGCGGAGGCCCTCCAGGTCGACCGGGAAGCCGAGGTCCTGGAGGTCGTCCGAGTAGGTGCCGACGAGGTTGAGGAAGACGCCGAGCGCGAGCCCACCGACGAGAGCGCCGAAGGGGCTGTCGATCCCGCCGAGCACGGCCGCCGCGAAGGCGTAGATCAGAACCGCCTGCATCATCGAGGGCTCGAGTGGCGGGAAGGCCGCCGCAGTGAACATTCCGCTGACTGCGCCGAGGGCGGCCGCGAGGCCCCAACCAATGCCGAGCATCCAGCCGACGCGGATCCCGACGAGCCGGCTCGAATCCGGGTACAGCGCCGCAGCCCGCAAGGCGAGGCCGACCTTCGTGAACTGGAAGAACGCCCAGAGCGCGGCGACCAGCCCCAGCGTGACCAGGATGATCCCGATGTCCTGCACGTTGATCACGACGCCGCCGACGTCGAACGTCCTCGTCGAAAACGGCCGGTTGGGCGGGAACGTCCGCACCTCTCCGGACCAGAGCCAGGTCGCGAGCCCGTTGAAGATCAGCAATAGGCCGAGGGTCACGATCACGATCGTGAGCACCGGCGCGTTCTCGACGGGCCGAATGACGACGCGCTGGATCGCGAGGCCGCCTGCGAACGAGATCACGATCGTCGACGCGAACGCCAGCCAGTACGGGACGTCCCACTGCACGAGCTGCCACGCGATGTAGGTCGAGAACATCGCCATCTCGCCCTGCGCGAAGTTGATGACGCCGGTCGCACGGTGGATCAGGACGAGCGCGAGCGCGAGCAGCCCGTAGATCGAGCCCGACGCGAGCCCGATCACCACCTGCTGGAAGAGCTCCTGCATCAGTAGCCGAGGTAGCTCCGGCGAACGCCTTCGTTGCGAGCGAGCTCCTCGCTCGACCCCTCGAGGGCGACCTTGCCCGACTCGAGCACGTACGCGCGGCTCGAGGACTCGAGCGCAACAGTGGCGTTCTGCTCCACGACCAGCACACTGAGCTTCTCCTGCTCGTTCAGCCGGCGGACGATCTCGAAGATCTCGCGGACAACGATCGGTGCGAGCCCGAGCGACGGCTCGTCCAGCAGCAGCAGTCGCGGGCGGCCCATGAGCGCGCGCGCGAGGGCGAGCATCTGCTGCTCGCCGCCGCTCAGCGTGCCTGCGGACTGGTCGCGGCGCTCGCGCATCCACGGGAAGAAGGCGAACACCCGGTCGAGGTCGTCGCCGAGGCCATTCCGGCGGGTGTAGGCGCCGAGCCGGAGGTTCTCGAGCACCGTCAGCTCGGAGAAGGTGCCACGGCCTTCCGGTACATGGCCGATTCCCAGCCGGGAGGTCCGCTCGGCCGAGCGTGGGAGGCGCTTCCCCTCGAAGAGGATCTCCCCGCGCCGGGCGACGGTGCCCGACACGGCACGAAGCGTCGTCGTCTTCCCGGCGCCGTTCGCGCCAAGGACAGCAACCATCTCGCCGTTGTCCACGGTCAGCGAGACGCCGTGCAGCGCCTGCACTGGGCCGTACCTGGCCTCGACGCCCTTCAGCTCGAGGGCGGCGATGGCGGCACCTCCCCAAGATAGGCCTCGATCACGGCGGGGTTGCTCTGAACCTCCTCGGGCGTGCCCTCGGCGATCTTCTTGCCGAAGTCGAGCACCTGCACCCGGTCCGAGACGGACATCACGAGGTTCATGTGGTGCTCGACCAGGAGGATCGTCAGGTCCCGCTCCTTCCGGATCCGCCGGATCAGGTCGCCAAGCGCTCCGACCTCCTCGTGGTTGAGGCCGCCCGCAGGCTCGTCCAGCAGCAGCAGCCGTGGCTGGGCGGCAAGGGCGCGAGCGAGCTCGACGCGCTTCAGAGTCCCGAACGGAAGGCCGACCGCCCGACGGTTCGCGACCTCGACGGCGCCGACCTCCTCCAGCGCCTCCAGCGCCCGCCGCCGCGCCTGCCGCTGGCCGAGCCAGCCGCTGCGCGCGTGCGTCCCGACAAGGACGTTGTCCAGCACGGACATGCCTGGAAAGAGCTCCACGTTCTGGAAGGTCCGCGCGACGCCGCGCGTCACGACCTTGTGCACCTTGGTGCGCAGAAGACTCGATCCGTCCAACACGACCTGGCCGGCGTCCGGCCGGTAGAGCCGCGTGATCACGTTGAAGACCGTCGTCTTGCCGGCGCCGTTCGGGCCGATCAACCCGGAGATCTGACCCGCCTCGACGTCGAAGGACACGTCGTCGAGCGCGACGATGCCGCCGAACCTGCGGGTGACGTTCCTGACCTCGAGCAGCGCCAAGGCCGGGGGATCGTATAAGCGACTAGATCAGGCTTCGCTCGTGTTCCACTTGCCGAACAGCGCCTCGTGGAGATACCCACGGGTCTGCCATTCGGGAGGAACCGCGCCGCCCGGAGTGCCGCTCATGCGTGTGAGCGTGCGGGTGCCGTCGGGGCCGACCCACTCGGCGACGACGACCCAGCCGACGAGGACGGCGCTCTCCAGCCTGCCGTTCTCCTCCTGGCTGACCTGGATCGCGTCGTGAAGCTTCTCCGCACCGCCGCTCATTCGGAGAGAGAGATCGGCCTGTTCACGGCCGGACTTGAGCGGCGGTGCGGAGGCGGCGAGCAAGGCCGAGGACGGCGACACCGACTAGCGATGCCAGTGAGACCCCCCACGTCCCCGGCCTCTTGCGCCCGCCTTCAGGGACTGAAACGACGAAGTGCCGTTAGAGGTTCGTAAGCGTTCTGGAAAGGTTCTCGGAGCCGCGTCAACAGGCGCGGAGAGCGCGGTCGAGCGTCGTGCTGCGCGAGTCGCGGAGCCCCACCAGCGCCCTGACGAGCGTGCGGGTGCGGAGCGAGCGCCGCGACACCGACGCCGTGAACGGCGCCCTGGAGTCGCGCTTGATCCTCGTGGTGCCGCGATAGAAGTTGACGCTCGAGACGCGGGACGCGGCCGATCCGCCGATCCTGAGGCGAACCGTCGAGCGCACACAGCCTGCTCGCCCGCGGCGATAGCGGGCCTGGAGGCGCAGCTCGGGGCCGCGGCGACACGTGTCTCCGACACATGCGCGGAGACGTCCGAGCCGTGCCGCGAGATCAGTCTTGAGCGCGGTGAACCGGCCGTCGGCGTGCAGGCTCTGGAGTTGCTGCGGGTCGCGGGCGAGGTCGTAGAGCTCCTGCTCGCCGTTCGTGTGTTGGACGAACTCGAAGCGCGGCGTGCGGATCGCGCTGTAGGACGGGGTCTCCAGCAGGACGTCCCTGCCCGACCGCAGGATTCCGTCGCGCGCAAACGGCAGCAGCGAGCGGCCGTCCTGCCGCCGTCTGGGGCGGGCATTCGCCGCGTCGAGGATGGTCGGTGCCAGGTCGATGTTCGCGACGAGGCTCGACCGCCGGACGCCGGCAGCCACGCCCGGGCCGCGCATGATCAATGGGACGCGCACCGAGGGCTCGTACACGAGCACCTTCCCGGCCGGGATGCGGTGCTCGCCGTGGAAGAACCCGTTGTCGGCGGTGAACACGATCAACGTCCGGTTCATCTCGCCGGACGCGTCGAGGGCGCCGACGATGTCGCGGATCGCCTCGTCGACGGCGAGCAACGACTCCAGCCGCTGCTGGTAGTTCTCGCGGATTCCGTTGACCCGCGCCGGGCCGATGAGCGCGCGGTTGCGGATGCCCGCCGGCTTGTCCGACACATCCGCCTCGTTGAACGACGCGGGCGTGGGGAGCGGCTCCGATGCGAACCGGTTCCGGTGCCGCGGCGCCGGGACAGGCGTCGCCTGGTTGGCGGGGTCGCCCGCCTCACGCGGCCCGCCGCTGTGCGGCGCCAGGAACGCCACCGAGAGGAAGAACGGCTGCGCCGAGGGCGCATGGCGTCGAATCAGCTCGACCGCCTTCCGACCGTAGACGTCCGTCTGGTAGTTCGCAGCGCCCGTTCCGTACGTCACGAGCCGGCCGTTCTCGTTCAGCCGGTAGTTGTAGAAGCTGTACGTGTGCGTCGGCGCAAGCTTGTCGTAGCCGCCGCTGGGCGGCGCGTTGCCCATGATCGTGTGGTTGTGGCCGTACTGCCCCGTGATGTAGGTCGACCTCGACGGGCAGCAGAGCGGGTACGACGCGAAGTTGTTCGTGAAGGTCGTCCCGCGCGCCGCGAGCAGCGTGTTCACGTTGGTCATGACGCGCATGGACTCGACCGTCTGGTCGTCGGTCATCAGAAACACGATGTTCGGCTTGGTCTGCGTCTGCTGGATCTCCGACGTGGCCGAGGAGGCAAGGGCCGCCGAGAGCGCGAGGAGCGCCAGCGCCGCCGCAAGAACCTCCCGTGCCTTCGCCATGGCGGGAGTCTTCCCAGGAGACCCGGAACCCATGGTTAGGAATTCGTAAGCGTTCCGGAAAGGTTCTCGGCGTCGAGGACCGGCGCCTGGCACGCGAAGCGCTCGCAGAGGTAGACCGCCGGCCGCCCGTCGACGAGCTCCTTCCCTTGCAGTAACGGAATCTCGTCCGACGGCCCGATCGCAACGACGGTGTTCGGCTCGAATGGTGCGAGCGCCGCCCGGGCCACCTCACTATCCGGCGGGCCAACGACCGCGAGCTCACGCGGCGGCGAGAAGTGGAGGTCGAGCGCGCAGAGCGCGTGGCCGAACGCCTGCGGCGCTCGGGGCAGTGCGTGGGCGATCAACCGGAAGACGCCGACGGCGCGCTGTTCGAGCTCGTCGTCGCCGTAGATGCGCCCGAGCCGGAGCAGCACGTGGGCGAGCATCGAGTTCCCGGAAGGCGTGGGGTTGTCGTCGAAGGCCTTCTGGCGGGCGATCAGCTGCTCGCCGTGCCGGGGCGTCCGGAAGAAGCCGCCGTGCTCGTCGTCTCCGAACAGCTGGATTGCGAGCCGTGCAAGGCGGTTCGCCTCCTGGAGCCAGCGGAGCTCGCCCGTTGCGACGTGGAGCTCCAGCAGCCCGTGGGCGGCGTCGGCGTAGTCCTCCAGGAAGCCGGTGTGTTTCGCCCGCCCGCCGCGGTAGCTGCGGAGCAGCCGGCCCTCGTCGTCCGAGAGCGGGCCGAGCAGGAACTCGCCGATCCGACGGGCGGCGTCGAGGAAGTCGTCGCGCTCGAGCCGGCGGCCGGCCTCCGCGATCGCTGCCAGCGCGAGGCCGTTCCACGAGGCAATCGCCTTGTCGTCCCGGGCGGGCTTCGGCCGTTCCTCGCGAAGCTCCCAGAGGCGACGCCGGAGCTCCTCGTCGAGCTCGCCGCGGATGATCGAACGGCCTTCCTCGAAGGGCTCGAGCAGCTCTTCGGGGGCTCCCTCCTCTGCCGTCCACGTGAACGTCAGCCCCTCGACACCGTCCGTGTCGGCGTCCTGGGCGGAGGCAAGGCCGCCCTCCGGGAGGGCGAGCTCCCGGAGGACGTAGTCGAGGGTCTCCTCGGCGACCTGCCGGTAGCGCTCCTCGCCGGTGACCACCCAGCCGTGGAGATACGTCGGGGCAAGCAGCGCGTTGTCGTAGAGCATCTTCTCGAAGTGCGGCACCAGCCAGCGGCGGTCGACCGAGTAGCGGTGGAAGCCTCCGCCGAGGAGGTCGTACATCCCCCCGGCGGCCATGGCGTCGAGGGTCTTCGTGACCATCGGAAGCGCCTCGTCGTCTCCCCGGAGGTGCCGCCGCAGGAGGAACTCGAGCGCCGGGGCCGGCGGGAACTTCGGCGCGCCGCCGAAGCCTCCCCACTCCGGGTCGAACTGCCGGCGCAGAGCGCGGGCGGCGTCGCCGAGCAGACTGTCGGTCAGCGGGTCGGTCGACGGCCGCACCTCGCTCGAGGACCTGATCGCGTCGACGAGCTGCTTCGCCGAGGACGCGGCCGCGGAGCGGCGCTCGCGGTAGAGGTCCGAGACCGCGGTGAGCACGTCGCTGAAGGCCGGCATCCCGTGCCGCGGCTCCGGCGGGAAGTAGGTGCCGCCGAAGAACGGTTCGCCCTCCGGGGTCAGGAAGACCGTCATCGGCCAGCCTCCGTGCCCGGTCAGCGCGACGACCGCGTCCATGTAGAGGGCGTCGACGTCAGGCCGCTCCTCGCGGTCGACCTTCACGTTGACGAAGCGCTCGTTCATCAGCAGCGCGGTCTCGTCGTCCTCGAAGGACTCGTGCTCCATCACGTGGCACCAGTGGCAGGCCGAGTAGCCAATGGAGAGGAGGATCGGCCGGTCCTCGCTGCGCGCCCGCTCGAAGGCCTCGTCGCCCCAGGCGTACCAGTCGACGGGGTTGTCGGCGTGCTGGAGGAGGTACGGGCTCGTCTCCTGGGCGAGACGGTTCATCCGACTAGGCTAGCCCCGTGACCGAGACGCCCGACGAGCCTCGGCTGGCTGCCGCAGGATTGACCCTTCCCGGCGGCACCGTCACCTTTCTCTTCTCCGACATCGAGGGCTCGACGCGGCTGCTCGAGCAGCTCGGCGACCGCTACGGCGAGGTGCACCGGGAGCACCGGCGGATCCTCCGCGAGGAGCTCGGCGGCGCCGGCGGCCGGGAGGTCGACACGCAGGGCGACGCGTTCTTCTTCTCGTTCGAGCGCGCCAGGGACGCCGTCTCGGGCGCGGTCGCTGCCCAGCAGGAGCTGGCCGAGCACGGCTGGCCGGACGGTGCGGAGGTCAAGGTCCGGATGGGCCTGCACACCGGCGAGCCAACGGTCGGCGAAGAGGGGTACCTCGGGATGGACGTCGTCCGCGCCGCCCGCATCTGCTCGGCCGGCCACGGCGGGCAGATCCTGCTCTCGGAGACGACTCGGGCGCTGGTTGGGAACAGCATCCCGGAGGGCACCGAGGTCCGCGATCTCGGCGAGGCCAACCTCAAGGACGTCCAGCACGAGCGGATCTTCGAGCTGGCGCTGGCCGGGCAAGAGGACGCGTTTCCGCCGCTCAAGACGGCGGCGCCCAAGACCTCGGCGGACGACCTCGCCGCCCAGATCGAGCGCAAGGTCCACGAGCAGATCCTGGCCGGCTTCGAGCCCGGCCCGACCGACGAGTCGACGGGCAAGCTCGCGAAGCTCGTGCTTGTCGGGTTCCTGGCCGCGTTCCTCGGTCTCGCCGCGCTCGCCGCGATCTTCCTGATCGTCAGGGCTCTGCTCTGAACGGGCCGGCGCGGTACAGGTAGCCCTCGAGCCGACGGCCGAGCAGCCCCTCGAGCCACTCGGAGATCGCGATCAGCGCCTCGAGGTCGACGCCCGTCTCGACGCCCTCGCCCTCGAGCAGGTAGACGAGGTCCTCGGTGGCGACGTTGCCGGTCGCCTTGGGCGCGAAGGGGCAGCCGCCGAGGCCGCCGACGGATGCGTCGAGGGACGACGCGCCCGCCTCGAGCGCCGCATAGGCGTTCGCGAAGCCGGTGTTCCGCGTGTTGTGGAAGTGGCCTCCGACCGGTTTGCCGAGCGCAATCACGCGCTCGAGCAGCCCGCGCACCCGACTCGGCGTCCCGACGCCGATCGTGTCGGCGAGGACGAGCTCGTCCGGGTCGGCGGCCGCCAGCCGCTCCGCGATCTCGACGACCCGGCTGGGATCGACGCGGCCCTCGAACGGGCAGCCGAACGCGACCGAGATCGTGACGCTCGCCTGAATCCCGTCCTCCTTCGCGCGCGCGACGATCCGCTCGCCGTCCTCAAGTGCCGCGTCCACTGACGCGCCCGCGTTGCGCTGCGAGAAGCTTTCGGTGGCCGCGACCGCGAAGGAGACCTCGCCGAGCCCGGTCTCGCGGAGCCGGTCGTAGCCGCGCTCGTTCAGGGCCAAGCCGGCGTACACAATGCCGTCTTGGCGCTCGATTGCGGCGACGACTTCCTCCGCCCCGGCCATCTGCGGCACCCGGTCCGGGTTGACGAAGCTCGCCGCCTCGATCCGCTTCAGGCCGGTGGCAGCAAGACGCCCGACGAGCTCGGACCGCGTCTCGGGCGGAAAGACCTGCTCCTCGTTCTGCAGGCCGTCGCGCGGCCCGACCTCGCGGATCAAAAGCCGCGGGCGAAGACGCGGTCGGGCGTGATCCGCACGATCAAACGCTTCTCGCCCTCCACGTAGTGGTAGTCGCGCCCGAAGTACCGGTGTGAGAGCTCGTTGATGTGCTCCTCGGCCCCCTCGTCGCTGATCTCTGCCGGCCCGGTCACGGAGAGGTACTGGTACGGATTCTCGTGGTTGTAGACACAGACGCTGACGACCGGGTTCCGCCGGATGTTCGTGGGCTTGACGCGTCCCTCGGCCGTGTTGAAGACGACGCGCTCGCCGTCCCAGTCGATCCAGTTGACCGTCAGCTGCGGGTCGCCGTCGTCGCCAACCGTGCCGACGACGGCGAAGTTCTGGCCCTTGAGGAGGCTCGCCTGCTCTTCGGTCAACCCGGCCACGGAGGTTGCATAGGCTAGCCGGGTGCTCCTGCTCTGCGGAACGCGGAAGGGCCTGTTCCTCCTCCACGGAGACGACGACCGCGCCGCCTGGGAGCTCGAGGGCCCGCTGCTGACCGGCTGGTCGGTCTACCACGCGATCCGCGACCGGCGCGACGGCTCGCTCCAGGTCGCTGCGAACAACTTCGTCTACGGCGGCACGTTCCAGCGGTCGGCCGACGAGGGGAAGACGTGGAAGCGAGCGGAGGGCCTTGGCCTCCCCGAGGAGTCCGGGCTGAAGCTCGAGGAGACCTGGCACGTCGAGCCCGGCCGTAACGACGGCGAGATCTGGCTCGGCGCCACGCCGGGAATCCTCTTCCGCTCGACCGATGGCGGCGAGTCCTTCGAGCCCGTCCAGAGCGTGCTCGACCACCCAACACGCGAGAAGTGGGAGCCAGGCGCCGGCGGGATGTGCTGCCACTCGATCCAGCTCGACCCGTCCGACCCCAACCGGATGTACATCGCGATCTCCGCCGCAGGCGCTTTCCGCACCGACGATGGCGCCGAGTCGTGGTCCCTCGCGAACAAGGGGGTCGCCGCCGACTTCTTCCCCGAACCGGACAATTTCCCGGAGGTCGGCCAGTGCGTCCACAAGCTGCTGCTCCACCCTGAGCGGCCCGACCGCCTCTGGCAGCAGAACCACTGCGGCGTGTACCGGTCGGACGACCGGGGCGAGACCTGGGAACGGCTCGAGGGGAACGGCCTCCCGAGCGGCTTCGGCTTTCCGCTGGCGCTCGACCCGCGTGATCCAGACGTCGCCTACGTGATCCCGGAGGTCGGCGCGGAGAACAGGGTCACGCCTGACGGGAGACTCGGCGTCTACAGGACCGACGACGGGGGCGCGAGCTGGGCGCTCGCGTCGAACGGGCTCCCCGAGCCCGCCTGGGGCGCGGTCATGCGTGAGGGCTTCACGTTCGACGCGCTGGAGCCGTCCGGCGTCTACTTCGGGACACAGAGCGGCTCGGTGTTCGCCTCGACCGACGCCGGAGCGAGCTGGACGGAGATCGCGCGCCAGCTTCCACCGGTGCTCTCGGTCGAAGCGGCGTGGTCCTAGTCCGGCTGCCGTCGCTGCTCGCCGCGCAGGCCGGCGGGCAGGGCGAGTTCGAGGTCGAGGCCGCGACCGTCGAGCACGCGCTGCGGCAGCTCCCCGTGGCCGACCTCCTCTTCGACGAGAGCGGCGAGCTCCGGCGGCTCGTGAACGTCTACGTCGACGGCAAGGACGCGCGGGAGCTCGAGGGACCGAACACACCCGTCGCGGATGCGAGAGAGATCCGCGTCATTGCGGCGGTCGCCGGCGGCTAGAGGCTCCTGGGAATCTCGATCTCGCCCGCGAGGATCTCCCGCTGGACGTCCTCGAGCATCGAGCGGTGCTCCTGCGGCACGTCGGCGTTGAGCTTCCCCAGTCCGACGCCGTGCTCGGCCAGGCCGAAGGTCACGTTCAGGCCGCCCTTCCACGTCCCGTCCGTGACCGACCGGATGATCCGGAAGACGGCCTCGTCGACGCGCTTCATCGCGCTCGTGAGCACGAAGTTCCCGAGGAACGACTGGTCTGCGTCGACGCCGATCCCCCAGGCGTCTCGCTCCCCAGCCGCGTCGAGCGCGCCCAAGCCGCAGCCGCCCGCAACCTGGAACACGACGCTCGAACCGCGCGCGATCTGATCGAGCGCGAGCTCCTTGCACTTCGCCTGGTCGTCCCAGTCGGACGAATAGCCGTTGAGGGTCTTGACGTCCGGCTTCGAGAACTTGGCGCCGGCCTGGTAGCCGGCAATGAACCTGTCGACCGGCGGCTCCTTATAGCCGCCCACAGAGCTCACGACCGGCGGCGAATCCTTGACCGACAGCCCGGCCAGCACGCCGGCGAGGTATCCGGCCTGCTCCTCGCGGAAGAGGACGCCGAGGACGTTTGCCGGCTTCCCCGGCAGTGTCGTCTGGTCGACGTCGATGATCGCGTAACGGCTTTCGGGGAAGCTCTTGGCAGCCGTGGCGACCGACTCCCCCTGCGCGAAGCCGACGCCGATCATCAGGTCGAAGCCTTGGCGCGCGAGCGTCGTGTGGTTCGGGACGTAATCCGCCGCCGTCCTCGACTGGGCGACGCGGATCTCGACACCCAGCTCCTTCTCAGCCCGCTTGAGCCCCTCATACGCCAGCTGGTTGAAGCCCCGGTCGTTCAGCTGTCCGACGTC
>Ga0193741_1000519_pt1 | contig 11460 bp, 12 predicted proteins | sample L2s2metaG_FD_143059 | JGI IMG/M metagenome (GOLD analysis project Ga0193741, IMG submission 143059) | Soil microbial communities from a riparian zone of the East river system, Colorado, United States - L2s2 | ecosystem: Environmental > Terrestrial > Soil > Riparian zone | place: USA: East River...
GTCGCGGCGGCCTTCGAGGGCCTGCGACAGGGTCACCTCGTCCGCGTACTCGAGATCTCCGCCCACCGGGAGACCGCTCGCCAGCCGCGTGACCTTCACCCCGAACGGCTTCAGCATCGCCGCGACGTACATCGCGGTGGCGTTGCCCTCGAGGTTGGGGTTGGTCGCGATGATCACCTCGGTGACGCCGTCACGTTGGACGCGCTCGAGCAGTTCCTGCACGCGGAGGTCGTCGGGCCCGATGCCGTCGAGCGGGCTGATCGCGCCGCCGAGCACGTGGTACCGGCCCTTGATCACGCCCGCCTTCTCGATCGTCGAGACGTCCTTGGGCTCCTCGACGACGCAGAGCACCGTGCGTTCGCGTCCCTCGTCGCGGCAGATGCGGCAGAGCTCGCCCTCGGCGACATTGCCGCACTCCTTGCAGAAGGAGATCCGCTCCTTCGCCTGCACGATCGACCCGGCGAGGCGCTTCGCGTCGTCGGCCGGCGCCTTCACCAGGTAGTACGCGAGGCGTTGCGCCGACTTCGGTCCGATCCCCGGAAGACGGGAGAGCTCGTCGATCAGGTCCTGGATCGGGCCCTCGTACACCTACGACCCGTCCTCGCTCGCGGGTGTGGCGCCGAGCTCGGACGCGAGGCGCGCGAGCGCCTCGTCCTCCGACAGCGGCTCGTCCTCGACCGGTTCGGCGGGACCGGCCACGGGATCGCGGATCACGCACGTGATCGTGGGGGTGATGCCGAACAGGTCCTGCAGCGCCTGGCGGAGCTCCGCCTCGCGCTCGATCACCTTCTGCACGCCGTAGGGTCGCTCGGGCGGGAACACCAGCTCGAGCGTCGTCCCGTCGAACGAGGCGGGCGTCGCGATCTCGAGGAACGAGGGCAGCACCGCCTTGCCCGAGCTTCGCAGATGCGAGATCACCGTCGGCCAGTTGCTCCGCAGCATCGTCACGTCCACGGCAGACGTCCCCGCCCCCAAGACCGGTACCGCCGCGGGCTCGGGCGCCGTACCGGCCTCGGCCGGACCGGGCGCGGCCTCGGCGGCGCCGCTCGCTTCGGTACCCTTCGCCGATCGCGTCCGCTTCGTCTCAACCGCCGGTGGCGCCGAGTCGGCCGCTTCCCCGGTTCCGGCCGCCGCCGGCCCCCCAGGTACATCGGCGACGGTTGACCGGGTCGCAGGCGCCGGCGGCGCAGGGGTCGCGGAGGAGGGCGACTGGGAGCCGGCGCTTTGCAAGGTCGAAGCTGTCGCAGGGCGCGATCGCGCCGGCGAGTCGGAGCCCGGAGCCGCGGCCCCGGAGCCGCCACCACCGGTGATGCCGGCCACGCGCTCGAGGCGTTCGAGGCGGGAGACGAGCGCCTCGGGGGCGGCGTCGGTCTCGGGGATCGTCGCCCGGATCAGTGCGAGCTCGAGGGAGAGGCGCGGGGAGGTGGTCCAGCGCATGTCGGTCTGCGCCGCGATCAGCAGGGCGATCACGCGGCCGAGCTCGGGCGTCGAGTACTTCGTGGCCTGCGCGGCCAGGCGCTCGGCCTCCTGGTCGGTCACGTCGAGCAGGTCGTGCTGACCCGGCGCCGTCTTCACGAGCAACAGGTTGCGGAAGTGCGCCAGCACCTCGTTGGTCACGAATCGGAGATCCTGACCCTCCTGCACGAGCCGGCTCACGAGCTCGAACACACCCTTGGCGTCCCCGACCGCGACCGCGTCGCCGAGCGCGTACTGCACGTCCGAGCGCCCGCTCCCGATCAGCGACGTGACGACGTCCTCACCGATCTCGCCGGCACCCAGCACCGAGGCCTGGTCGAGCAGTGACAACGCGTCCCGAACCGACCCCTCGGTCTGGCGCGCGATCGCGTGCGCCGCCTCGGCGGTGAGCGACATGCCTTCGTCCTTCGCGATCCGCTCGAGGTGCTCGGCGACGGCCTCGACGGGAACCCGGCGGAAGTCGAATCGCTGGCACCGTCCGACGATCGTCGCCGGCATCTTGTGCGGCTCGGTCGTCGCCAAGACGAACCGAACGCCCACCGGCGGCTCCTCGAACACCTTCAGCAGCGCGTCGAAGGCCTCCCGCGATAGCCGCTGCGCCTCGTCGATGATGTAGACCTTCTCGCGGCCCTGGACCGGGGCGGTGGGCGCCTTCTCGCGGAGGTCACGCGCGTCGTCGACGCCGCCGTGCGAGGCCGCGTCGATCTCGACGACGTCCAGGTGCTGGCCGTCGCGAACGGCGACGCACTGGTCGCACGAGCCGCAGGGTTCAGGGGTGGGGCCGGACTCGCAGTTGACCATCTTGGCGAGGATCCGAGCCGTCGAGGTCTTGCCGGTCCCCCGCGGTCCGCAGAGCAGGAACGCGTGTGCGAGTCGACCTTCCCGAACCGCTCCGGACAGGGCCCGGATCACGTGATCCTGCCCGAGGACCTCGGAGGGACCCTGCGGGCGGTACTTGCGATAGAGCGATTGGTAGGGCTTGTCGTCGGCCACATCCACCTCCGGGCGCCGCGCGCCCTCCTCGACCCGCGAGGGAAGTGCGCGGGAGGTTCGGCAAGTCTAGTGGTGGCCGCGCACCCGCCGTCGACCGCAACGGACTCGAGCGCATCACCGGCCGGTAGCTCCGGTCAGGTTTCCCCGCGGCACCCGCCAGGGCCCGCTTACGGCTGCTTCCTTCCGGATCTGACCGGGTTCGCAGGTTGGCGTCGCGCGGGACCCGACCTTCGACGCCCCGTGCCGGGAGCGACTGCGGACCCGCCGGGCCTCGGACGGGGATTCAGCCCCGCTGAAGCGGATTGCGGGTACAGGGCACCGCTGGCTCCCCGCCTAGCACGGCCACCTCGGCGAGTATACGCGCGCCTCCGACAGCGCTCGGGCCCCGAGCGCTAGTCGAATACGGCGCCGAGCAGCGCCACCAGGCCGGAGACGAACAGCAGGCCGAGGACGACCGTGCGGAACGTCGACGCGTCCAGGCGCCGGAAGCCGCTTTCGCCGACGATCGATCCCAGCACCAGACCCGGGAGACCGGCAAGCGCGACCGCGAGCGCGTCCATGGTGACCTGACCCCCCAGCGCGAACGCGACAAGGGCAGCCGAACCCTGCACGAGGAAGATCGCCGAGATCGTCGCTCGGAACACCGTCGGCTGCATGTCCTTGGCCGAGAGGGCGATCACGATCGGCGGGCCGCTCGTGCCGGTGCTGGTGGACAGGATCCCGGCCGCGAACCCGGCGACCGCGTCGGTCCCCCGATGGCGCGGCAGCCGGAGCCCTCGCCACAACAGGACCGCGAACGTGATGACCGCGGCGGCGATCAACAGCGTGAGGACCCGTTCCTCGACCTGCGTGAGCACGAGCAGGCCGAGCGGCATGCCGAGGATCGCCGCAACGGTCATCACGAGAACGGTCGGCCGGTCCACATGACCTCGACCACGCAGGGAGAGCTGCGCCACGAGCAGCAGACCCACCATGGTCAGCCCGACGATCGCCTCACGAGGTCCCACGAGCACCGCCACGACCGGCGTGGCGATCAGGGCGAAGCCGAACCCGGACAGCGCCTGCGCCGCGGACGCGATCGCGACCACGGCGAACACGCCGATCCACGCCCAGACCATCCACGCATCATCACAGGCGTGTGAGGCGCGGGTAGTCTCCCCCGATGCTCGCCGTGAAGGCCCTGTTGGTGGATTTCGACGGCACCGCCTGCCTGCAGGACGTGTCCGAGATGCTCCTGGACACGTTCGGCGAGCCGGGGTGGGAGCGCTTCGACGAGGCCGTGGATCGGGGGGAGATGGGGCTTCGGGAGGCGGGCGCGCAGCAGGTCGCGATGCTGCGCGGGTCGCGCGAGGAGATGCTGGCGTTCGCGCTCCCGCGGGCGCAGCTCGCGCCGAGCTTCCCGACGTTCGTCGCATGGGCCGACGAGCGAGACCTGCCGCTGGTGCTCGCGTCCGACGGGTTCGCGTTCTACATCCGTCCGATCCTCGAGGAGGCGGGCCTCGGACACCTGGAGGTGGTGACCAACGAGCTGGTGTTCGAGGGCCCGGCTCCCTCCCAGCTCCACCCGAACGGTCACCCAGTGTGCATCGGCTGCGGGACGTGCAAGATGCTCGCCGCGCAGCGGCTGCGTGAGCGCCGCGGCCCGGTCGCGTTCGTCGGCGATGGTCAATCCGACCGCTACGGTGCGCTGTACTCGGACATCGTCTTCGCCAAGGATGCGCTCGTCGCGATCTGCGAGCTCGACGGAGTGTTGTTCCGTCGGTGGGAGACGTTCGACGACGTGCGCGAAGGCCTCGAAACCATCGAGAACCTCGCGGGACCCCTCGGAGGCGAACGCTGTCCGGGCTGGAGATCTCCGTGAACGTGCGGCTTCCCGAGGGTCTCAGCTCCAGGCCGGCGAACGTGGCGGACGCGGAAGCCATCTACGAGCTGATCGCGGCGTGCGAGCTCGAGGACGACGGCGTCGTGGAGGTCGACCGATACGAGGTCACCGTCGCCTTCGAACGCCACGGGTTCGAACCCGATCTCGACATGCTCTTGGTGTTCGAAGACGGCGACCTGGCGGCCTGGGCCGATCACTACCGGGGGCGCGCCGAGGCCGACGTGCTCCCCACGCACCGAGGGCGAGGCATCGGGGCCGCGCTCCTCTCGTGGATCGAAGCGCGGGCCGGGGCCCTCGGCGAGCCGCGTGTCGGCCAGACGAAGACGGACGCGAACACCGGTGCGCGTGAGCTCCTCATCACGAGCGGCTACGAGAGGTCGTGGACGTCGTGGATCATCCGCATGGAGCTCGCCCGGCCGCCGGAACCCGCCGTCGTGCCCGCGGGGATCTCGATCCGGCCGTACGAGCGCTCTGACGCGCGGCTGGTACACGAGGTGATCGACGACGCGTTCTCCGAGTGGCCCGGGCGCGATCCCGAGCCCTACGAGGTCTGGGCTGCCCAGGCGATCGCGCATCCGGCGTTCGAGCCGGCCCTGTCCCCGCTCGCGTTCGACGGCCAGGAGCTGGTCGGTGTGGTGCTCACGACGGACTTCCCGGAGGAGGGGTGGATCGATCAGCTGGCAACCAGGGCGACGCACCGGCGGCGGGGAATCGCACAGGCGCTGCTTCGGACCGCGCTGGGGGGCTTCCACGAGCGTGGTCGCCCGATGGCGGGCGTCTCGACCGACTCTCGAACCGGCGCGCTCGGCCTGTACGAGAAGGTCGGCATGCGTGTCGCCCGGCAGTACACCCGCTACACCAAGCACCTGACCGGCTGAGCGATGGCCGCGGGATTGCGCCACCCGCATCCACATCCGCTTTAAGCGTCGGCCCGGGTCGGCGATCTATTCGCCGACTTGGAGTGAATGGCTTAGGTGTTGGGGGCCCTCTCGCCCTTCCTGGATCGGAGAACGATCCAAAGAGGCTTCACACAGAGCGGTTCGCTTCTTGCGCGGGATAATCGTCAGGACCACGCCGTCAGGTGCGGCGGGATGATCGGGGGGATCGCGATGGAACAGGGCACGCGTGCCCAGTTGGTCGACCGCTACAAGGAAGGGACTCGCGTCTTTGCGGAGGCGCTGGAAGGGATCACCGATGGTGAGCTCGACGCTCGTCCGGGGCCGGAGGAGTGGACGGCTCGGGAGGTGGTCCATCACATGGCCGACAGCGAGATGACGTCGGCGATCCGGCTGCGTCGGCTGATCGCCGAGGACACGCCGACGATCCAGGGCTATGACCAGGAGGAGTACGCCCAGCGCCTCTTCTACGGGGACCGTCCGATCGAGGCGTCATTGGAGGCGGTTTCCGCTGCCAGGCGGACAACGGGCGACATCCTCGACCGGCTCACCGAGGAGCAGTGGGCGCGAGGTGGGACGCACACGGAGAGCGGTGCCTATCGCGTGGACACCTGGCTCGAGATCTACGCGGCCCACGCCCATGACCACGCCGATCAGATCCGCCGGGCTCGGGAGTCCGCTCACCTCCGTTGATGGCACGCAGGGAAAGGTCGTCCGCTGAGCGGAGGCCGCGGGATTCGAACCCGCGAGGCGGTTGCCCGCCTACACGCTCTCCAGGCGTGCCCCTTCGTCCGCTCGGGCAGGCCTCCACGTCGAGTGTAACGAGGCCCGGAAGGCGGAACGGCCGCCCCTGCCGAGGCGGCCGGCCATACGCGGAGGCGACAGGATTCGAACCTGTGAGGGGCGGATTAGGCCCCTAACCGCTTTCGAGGCGGTCCCGTTCGTCCGCTCCGGCACGCCTCCGGGGCGAGTCTAGCAAGCAGCCTCCCGCCGCGGACTGCGAGGAACGGAGGATGCCCCGATGAAGGCCGAACGGCTGCGGAAGGTCCCCTTGTTCGAGGGCCTGACCGACCACCAGTACGAGCGTCTGGAGCGGTGGACGGACGAGATCGACGTCCCGACGAACAAGCACCTGGTGAACCAAGGGGCGTATCCCCACGAGTTCATGGTGATCGAATCCGGCACCGCCGAGGTGACCCACGACGGGACGCACCTGGCGGACCTCGGCCCGGGTGATTTCTTCGGGGAGATGGCGCTGCTGCTGAACGTGCCTCGGACCGCCACCGTCGCGGCGACCTCGGACGTCACGCTCGTCGTCATGCACGATCGGAACTTCCGCGCCATGGAGGAGGAGATCCCCGTGATCGCCCAACGCGTGAACGCGATCATGGAGGAGCGCCGAGCCAAGTCCGCCGACCAAGGGATCGAGACGTAGAGGAATCGCGTTTCGGCGAGGGACCGATCCCCAACGACGGGCGATACCGTCTTCGGTATCGCCGTGCGGCCACCCATCGGGCGACCTGGACGACCTAGCGCCGCTCGGCGAAGAACGCCCGTAACACCTCGCCGCACTCCTCGGCGAGCACGCCCACCGTCACCTCGACCTCGTGGTTGAGACGCCCGTCGCGCACGATGTCCCCCAGCGATCCGGCGAACCCGGCCTTCGGGTCCGGCGCGCCGAGCACCAGCCGGTCGATCCGAGCCAGTACGAGCGCGCCGGCGCACATGGCGCACGGCTCGAGCGTCACGTACAACGTGCAGCCCTCGAGGTGCCAGCTCCCGACGACCCGCGCCGCCTGCCGGAGCGCAAGGATCTCGGCGTGGGCGGTGGGGTCCTGTTCGCGCTCGCGAGCGTTGCCCGCCAGGGCCACCACCTCATCACCCCGGGTGACGACGGCGCCGACCGGTACGTCGCCCTCGGCGCCCGCCGCTCGAGCCTCCTCGAGCGCCAGCCGCATCAACCGGTCGTCCGGATCCCCCGAAGCGTCCACCGCCGAGGCGTCCACCGGTCAGTACCGGTCGATCTCGCGCAGGCGGTCGTCGCTGATCCCGAAGAAGTGCGCCACCTCGTGCTCGACCGTGTGCGCGATCACCTGTCGCAGGTGCTCGTCGTCCCGCGCCACTCGCTCGATCGTCCGCTTGTACAGCGTGATCGTGTCGGGGAACGTCGGCCCCGAGTGGAACTGACCTCGCTTGGTCAGCGGGACACCGTGGTAGCGCCCGAGCAGGTTCGGATCGTCCCGCGGAGGGCGGTCCTCGACGATCAGCTCGATGTTCTCGAGGCGTTCGTGCACCCAGTGCGGCAACGAATCGAGGGCCTCCATGACGAAGTCCTCGAACCGCTCGCGATCGACCACGGTCAACCGCGCCGTGCGGCCAGCGACGACAACGCTTCCATGACGACACGATAGGCGAGGATCGCCGTGACCTCGCTCTGGTCGTAGGGCGGCGAGACCTCGACCACGTCCATCCCGGCCAGCTCTACCGCGCCGACGATCCTGCGCACCGCGCGCAGCAGCTCGCGCCCGGTCATCCCGCCCGGCTCCGGCGTCCCCGTCCCCGGCGCCATCCCCGGGTCGACGACGTCGATGTCGACCGAGAGGTAGACGACCTCCGGACCGTCGAGCGCCTCGGCGATCGCGTGGTCGATCACCGCGTCCACCCCGCGCTCCTCGACCTCGACGATCGTGTGCCAGCGGAACCCCTGCTCCCGCATCCAGTCGAACGTGGCCTTCTCCGGCCAGTATCCGCGGAGGCCGACCTGGACGAAGTTCGAGCCCCGGACCCACCCCTCGTCGATCAGCCGGCGCATCGGGGTGCCGTGCGAGATCAGGGACCCGGCGATCGAGTCCGCCGCGTCGGCGTGCGCGTCGAAGTGCACCACGCCCACCCTCCTCGGCCACACGTGGCGCGCGACGGCCGCCGCCGACGGGTAGGTGATCGAGTGATCGCCGCCCAGGACGACGGGGATCGCTCCCGAGCCCGCGACCCGATGCACCTTCTCGTGGATCACCCGCAGCGCGCGCGTGTGGCGCGATGGAACGACGGGTGCGTCGCCGGCGTCGACGACGCGTAGCCGCTCGTAGGGTTCGACCTCGAGCTGGATCGACCACGCGTCCCGTCCCCACGTGGTCGGGGCGGATCGGATCGCGCGGGGGGCGAACCGCGCACCCGGTCTGCCCGAGGTTCCGTCGTCGGTCGGCGCACCCACGATCGCCACGTCGGCGCCGCTCGCGGCAAGGCTCTCCTCGTCGGGGCAGAGTGGCAGCTTGTCGAACGTGCCTCGGAAGTCGACGAAGTACTCGAGATCCTCGTACCCGAACTCGCCCAACTCGTCCTCGCTGCGCAGCTCGCTCTGCTCGAGACGGAAGTCGGGGGGCTCGCTCATCGCTACGGCGGACGCTACCCGAGCCGGCCTCGGAGCGTCAGTGTTCCCTCAGTCAGGTAGACGGCACGAGGAAGTCTCGGTCGGCCACGACCTCCGATACGTCGGTCGCCTCGACCGTCGTCACGCGACCTCCTTCGACCCCATCGAAGAGATAGAGCAAGAGTCCGCTCCGGGAGAAGCACCACTCCACTCGGTGGGGTATCTCCGCCGAACCTCCATCCGCGCGGAAGCACTCGGCCGGGAGACCGGCGATCGTACGACCCGGTCCCTCGGACACGATCGCTCCGCCGGACCCGCCGATCTCGTCGAGGATCCGAACCGGGCGCTCGACGACCGACGCGAACGGCCCGCTCGACCCGGCGGCGACGCAGCCCGACGCGACGATCTCGGTTCCCCGGCAGCGAACCTGTCCATCCGGAATGGACAGCAGGGTGAAGCTGCCATCCGGGGACGCCTTGTCCATGCGCCATCGGTCCGGCGGGTCCCACGCGAGTCGCATCTCGCCGATACCGGAGCAGATCCTCAGCCCGGTCTGGACATCGACCTCCACGAGCTGGCGCAAACACTGATGCGGCGATGTTGCCTCTCCAGGATCGCGTTCGGTCGTGCGGTACGTGATCGTAGCCGGGCTCGCGAACCACAGGTCCTCCAAGGCTAGTAGTCGCGAGCGCGGCGCTTCGACGGGCGCATCCGGATCGGGGTCGCAGGCTGCAACGAGGGTCGCGGCGGTGACGACGACGAGCACCGATCCGATACGGCGCAGCCAGACCATCCGACCATCATGGACGAGCCCTGGCCCGACCATGCGCAGGTCACGCGCTCGGGTAGCCTTCGGCCATGGCGCCGAGCGGGCTGCTGACCGACCTGTACGAGCTCAACATGGCCGCCAGCTACCTCCAGCGAGGGATGGGCGGCGAGGCGACGTTCAGCCTGTTCATCCGGCAGCTGCCGCCGACCCGTGGCTTCCTGGTGGCCGCAGGCCTCGAGCCGTGCCTGGACTTCCTCGAGGGGTTCGGCCTGTCCGAGGAAGAGCTCGACTACCTTGGGCAGGAGCTGGGGTTCGAGGACCCGGTGCTCGACGCGCTCGGGGCGCTCCGGTTCGGCGGCGAGGTCTGGGCTGTTCCCGAGGGACGGATCGTGTACGCGAACGAGCCGCTGCTCGAGATCACCGCGCCGATCGCCGTCGCGCAGCTCGTCGAGCCGTACCTGCTCAACCAGATCACGTTCCAGACGACGATCGCCTCCAAGGCCGCCCGCTGCGTGGTCGCGGCGGCGGGGCGCGACGTCGTCGACTTCTCGCTCCGGCGGACGCAGGGTCTCGAGGCGGCGCTCGCGGCCGCTCGCTGCTCGGCGATCGTGGGGTTCGCGGCGACCAGCAACGTCGAGGCGGCAAGGCGGTACGGCCTGCAGCCGTCGGGGACGATGGCGCACTCCTACATCGAGTCGTTCGCGAGCGAGAAGGAGGCCTTCCGGACCTTCGCCCGTGACTTCCCCAACCGGACGACGTTCCTCGTCGACACCTACGACACGATGAACGGCGTTCGGACCGCGATCGAAGTGATCGGGGAGCTCGGCCTCTCGGACAACCTCGCGATCCGGCTCGACAGCGGCGACCTCGGCGAGCTGTCGCGTGGCGCTCGAACCCTGCTCGACGACGCCGGCCTGCGGCACGTTCGGATCTTCGCGAGCGGAGGGCTCGACGAGGTCGAGCTCGACCGTCTGGTCCGCGCCGGCGCGCCGATCGACGCGTTCGGCGTCGGGACCCGGATGGGCGTCTCCGCGGACGCGCCGTCGCTCGACTCGGCGTACAAGCTCGTCGAGTACGACGGACGCCCGATGCTCAAGCTCTCGGAGGCCAAGGCAACCGAGCCCGGGCGCAAGCAGGTCTTCCGCGGCCGGGGCGAGGACGTGGTGGGTTTGCGCGACGAGCCGCTACCCGAGGACCGGGAGCCGTTGCTGGTCCCGGTGATGGCCGACGGCCGCAGGACCGGCCCGCCCAGAACGCTCGAGACCGCGAGGACCCTGTTCCGAGCCGATCTCGAGGACGTACCCGAGGAGGCCAGGCGGATCGAGGACCCGGTCGCGCCGACCCCGAGGAACACGGACGCGCTCGAGGACCTCTCGGAGCGGGCGAAGGCCGACGCCCTCAAACGCGCGGGGCTCCCGTAGCTCCCCGGTGTTTTAGCCGTCACGTCCGACGACGAACCAGATCCCGTGGACCGCCTCGTCGCCGAGGTTCCAGAGGCGATGGGGCGTGGTCGAGTCGAACGCGATCGAGTCGCCGGGTCCGAGCTCGTGCCGCTCGAACCCGAGCTGGACGCCGAGCCGCCCCGAGAGCACGTAGCCGTACTCGCGACCGGGATGCCGCATGAGTCGCTCGTCGGACGCCGACGATCCGCCGACGTCGTAGATCACGTGGAGGAAGTCGACGTCCTCGTGCTCGTGGCTCGTCAGTCGCTCCCAGATGACGCCGGAGTCGAGCTCGACCACGTGGCGCTCGGTCGGGTGGACCACCGGCCTTGCAACGACCGCGCTGTCGGACTCGGCTCCCACGGCGGTGGCGATCGACAGCTCGTCGTCGTGAACCCGGAAGACGTCGTCGAGCGAGACGTCCAGCTCGGTCACGATGGCGTACAGCGTGCTCACGGAGGGCTTGGACTGACCCGACTCGATCTGCGAGATCAGGCTCGCCGACACGCCGAGCCGGCGCGCCAGCTCGCGCTGGCTGATCCGCGCTCGTTCTCGCTCTTCGCGAAGGCGCGACCCGAGGTCACCGAGCTCACCTGCCATGTCACTCCTCACCGCGACGCCAACATCAGATCGTG
>Ga0193741_1000520_pt1 | contig 11456 bp, 13 predicted proteins | sample L2s2metaG_FD_143059 | JGI IMG/M metagenome (GOLD analysis project Ga0193741, IMG submission 143059) | Soil microbial communities from a riparian zone of the East river system, Colorado, United States - L2s2 | ecosystem: Environmental > Terrestrial > Soil > Riparian zone | place: USA: East River...
AGCGTCTACCTATCAAAGTAAGATGCTTCATGCAGCTCATGATTTGACACGGTTGGCTTGTTTACTGTATGCTCTGCGCAGCAATTATCCGTGCAGAGGGAGCACGTCTTGTGCCTTACGCGCGTAACGCCGACTTGCCTTCCCAAGTCCGTAACGCACTACCCAACGCTGCCCAGACAGTGTTTCGGCGTGCGGTTTCTGCTGCGCTGGGCACCGGCAAAGATGAGAAGACCGCCTTTCAGATAGCCTGGGCTGCTGTCAGCCGGTCATTCAAGCCGGGTGAAGAGGGTGGTAAATGGGTGCACAAGCTTATCAACAGCACCCTATATGTAAGGCGAAACGTCGAAAACGCCGCAGATATAATCAAGTGGGCTAAAGGCAACGGCTTTGAGAAGGCCGTACCGCCCGCTGAAATGCACGTCACTATAGCTTATTCAAAGACTAAGATTGATTGGCCCGAGCCCGATGACGACAGCCTTATCGTCAAAACACAGAGTGGACGCTCCGTCGAGCCGCTAGGCGACGAGGGCGCGATTGTGCTCAAGTTTCGTAGTTCTAGCCTACAGCGCCGCTGGCAAGAGTTGGTTGATAAGGGCGCTAGTTGGGACCATGAAGAGTATAACCCTCATGTGACAATCACCTACGAGGGTAGTGAAGTCGATCTCGAGAAGATTGCGGCTTACGACGGCCTAATCGAGCTTGGCCCTGAAGTGTTCGAAGAAGTCAAAGACGGCTTCAAAGACCGTATAACCGAGAAAGAGATGCCGATGTCTAAGATGGAGCCGTTGTCGCTTGCCGATGTTGTTGTCGATATAAAGAAGAAACTCGACACAGCGCTTGAGCAAGCTGCTGTGGAGAAGGTCGACCCAGCCTTCGTTATGAAGGTAGATGCCAAGTTAGGTTTGGTGTTTGGGTGGGCAATTATTTGCAAGAATGGTGGTGAGGATTACTATGATTTGCAAGATGATCATATTCCCGAGGACTCGATGATGGAAGCCGCATTGGAATTCATGGAGAAGAGACGCACCCTGAAGCTAATGCATAAAGGTGAGAAACAAGGCAGCGTTATCTTCGCGTGGCCCTTGACAACCGAGGTTGCAAAGGCTATGGGTCTAAAGACGAGTGTCACTGGTCTCATGATCGCCGTCAAACCAACCAACAAAAAGATATTGAAAGATATCGCGAGTGGCAAGCTGACGGGCTTCAGTATCGGGGGCCAACGAATTGAAGATGAAGAAATCGACGAAGAGGAGCAAGACTAATGGCCGAGCGTCGTAGGTCCACTCGAAGGATTATGCGTCGTTTTCGTCTGAATGAAATATCAACGGTCGACATTCCAGCGCAGGAAGGGGCGCTGTTGACGCTTACGAAGCGTCATTCCAAGGGTGACAAGCTCGCAGACGGCATCATCAAGCAATACGTTGACCCTATGGATGGGGCCAAAACGTTCGCCGAAATCCTCGAATGCTTCGCAGAGGATAAGAAATATAACGAGATAATGGAGGTAGCGTGGCCCAAGGTGAGGGCGCTCGACACGTCGCTACGTTCTATTATCGCCGACAAATCGTTGGAGGTTGGCGACAAACATACCGCCATGCGTTCCAGCGTCGAAGGGTTTCTGGCGTTGATCCGGCAGGATATGCCAGAAGTTGAGGAGGTCCTTGATAAGGCCCTCCAGAGTGAGGGTCCTCCTAGCAAGAAGGAACGTAAAATGCCTAAGGGTGTTGTCAATCGCAAGTCGAGGAAGCAGGACGAAGATATGGACTTCGAGGATGAGGACGAGGAGGACGAGGATAAGCCGTTGACGGCGAAGGATCTCAAGAAGCTCGAGAGCAAGATGGCTAAGCAAGCCGAGATGCTCAAGGAAGTCACCGAAGAGCGCGACGCCCTCAAGGCGAAGCTCGACTTGCAGGAGCAAATTGCTGCGCTTGACGAGCCTACCCGCAAGTTCTACATGCAGAACTTGTCCAACGACAAGGCAAAAGCCGAGTTTTTGGAGCTCGACAAGACTATGCAGCAGGTCATGATGCGTAAGGCGGCCACTGGCGACGAGGAAATCGTTGTGGATGGCCATACTATCAAGAAGTCGGTAGTTGGCCCGAATATGTTCGCCATGTTCAAGTCGCAGATCGACAAGACTGCGAACTTGGAGAAGCAGGTGGCCGAGGAGTCCGACAAGCGCATTGAGGCCGAGCTGACCAAGCGTGCCGAGGAAGAGCTTGCTCACCTGCCCGGCAAGACCGAGGAAAAGGTGAAGCTGCTCAAGCAGCTTGCCAAGCTGCCGAAGGAAGAGCACGAGACGCTGACGGCCATCTTCAAGGCCGCCAATACGAAGGCCGCGCCGATGTTTGATCGGCTTGGCACCAATGGTCGTGGTCAAAGAACTGAGAGCACTGCCAAGGCAGCCTTCGAGAAGAAGGTCAATGAAGTCAAGGGTCGCGACAAGTGCTCCAAGCAGGAAGCAATGCGTCAGGCTCGTCTCGAGTTCCCGGACGAGTATGCCGCATATCAGGATGGGGGCGCCGAGACGACACACTAACCCTCAACCGCGTAAACCAAGGCCTTAATCAAAGGAGTAAAACATGGCTATCTTCAAAATGGTCGAGGGTTTGACCTACGCCGAAGAGGCGATGGCCGACCTTACTGCCGCGCTCAATCTGTTCGCGAAGGTCGACGAGAACACGGCCCGTATCGACCGGGCGCGTATCTCGGGCGAGCCGGTGATCGGAACTATCTTCGAGGTTCCCTTGTCGGCCACCACGCCGTTTGGTCCGGCTACCGTCCAAACGGGCGGCATCGCCAAGGTCAAGGCTGGTGCAGCAGTCCGTGCAGGCTTCCGTGTGCAGACCGACGCTAGCGGCAAGGCTATCGAGCTTGCTGGTGCCGGCGCGGCGGCTGGCATTGCCTTGCAGGCAGCGGCAGCCGCGGATGTCGTGATCCCGGTACGGTTGTTCTAACGTTCCCACCTTGGGGCACAAATAGGAGTTATGAGTATGTCTAACAGACGTAAAGGTGGGCACATCCAGCTACTCAAGGCTGGCGGCCAGGACATTTTCAAGAATAGTCCTACGGCCACCAACATCGAGGGCGCGCTGCATGTGGATCGCTACCTCACGGACTTCTCTGTGATGTTCGTGCAGGATAGCAGCAACTTCGTTGCGAACCGAGCGGCATCTCTCATCACCGTCAACAAGCAGACCGATATCTACGTCACGTATGATCGGGGCTACTTCTGGCGTGATGAAGCGCAGGCCCGCCCGCTCGGCGGCCGTCCACAACAGGTTGGCTACAAGCTGAGCTCTGGCGTTTACACGGCGACGGAATATGCTCTCGAGCATGTCGTCGATGACCGCCAGCGTGCGAACGCCGACGAGCCTATCCGTCTGGACGAGAATGCGACTACCCTGCTGACCCAGAAGAACATGATCAAGCAGGATCGTGTTTGGGCGCAGAGGTTTTTCACTAGCGGTGTGTGGAGTACAGAGTTCAGCGGCGTCGGATCGACCCCGACCGGCACGCAGTTCTTGCAGTTCCAGGATGCGGCCTCTACGCCAATCGAGACCATCGACGCTGCCAAGGAACGTATCCTGCGTGCAACGGGCTTTATGCCCAATACGCTGGTCCTTGGTTCGGGCGTCAAGCGGGTGCTCCGGTCTCATCCGGACATCAGCGACCGCATCAAGTACACACAGCAGGGCGTTGCCGACGATGCCATCCTCGCCAGTCTCTTCGAGGTTGACAACGTGATTGTCGCCCGCAGCGTCTACAACTCGGCGATGGAAGGAGCGACCGATAGCTTCCAGTTCATCGTTGACGAGTCAGCGATGCTGCTGTGCTACATCGATCCGAACCCGACGGTTGATAGCCCGACTGCCATTGCCAACTTTGCTTGGACTGGCCTTATCCCTGGCCAGACTAACCAGCTTGGCGGTGTCATCGAGCGTGGCCGCGACGACCGGGCGCACAGCGACTACTTCCAGGGCCGCATGGCCTGGGACCTTCGCCTTGTGTCGCAGGATTTGGGCGTGTTCTTCAATGACGTAGTTGTCGTCCCGGCTTAATGGGTGACGGCTAAACCATAAGCAATAGCAAGAATAGGTAGAGCCATGCCGCGCGTAGCACCCCCGGTTGGCGGTCGGATGAGAGAACCATTCGATCCCAATCGGGTTTTCCTCGTAGTTCGCGATTTGAGTGTTGGTGGCAAGAAGTTTGCCGGCAATGATAGGTTCAACAAAGGCTTGGTAACTGGTCGGCGTCTTCGACAGATGTACGAATGTCGTATGTTGAAGATGGCGGCAGCTGATGATGTTGAAGACGTCAAGTTGGTTTCGGTCGAGCCGGCAGCGAAGCCGTCACCACCAGATTTCAAGGCGTTGTCTCAAGGTGGGCTTCGTCGGTGGCTCAAAGAGCAGGGTGTCAACACGCCGCCGCGCACGCCCCACGAAAAGCTAGTGGAGAAGGCGTTGGCAGCCTGGGAGAAGAGCAATGGCATCGCTGCTACCAACGGAGATAGCACAGATAGTGGCGAACGCCTTCCAGGGCTTGTTGATGACGGGAACGTTGCGGCGTGAAGTAGTAGCTGGAGTGGACACTAACGGTGATCCACTACCGGCTTCGTCTACTACTTACGCGGTTCAAGGTATCCGCGATTACTTCAGCTCGTATTATATTGCTATGCAAGGCATCCCTCATACGGACGTTCGCATTCTTTTGATTATGAATTTGATCTCACCACCCACGATACCGATCAAGGATGATCAGATTTTCATGCGGGATCAGTGGCACAAGGTTCGTAGGGTGCTTGAAATAGACCCCGCTAGTGCTAGTATCACCCTACAGTGCTTCGTGATCTCAGACCCAGGCTCAATGTGAGAAAGGAGTGAAGCATGGAATTTGCCCTCGTATTCGGTGTCAACTACTACTATAGCGTGGACGCCGTGCCAAAGTTCGTGCAGCATCGCATGAACTTCTTGACTACCCGCTATGGCAACAATCTCGATGCCCAAGCGCCGGTTTGGGCCAAGCATAACGCCGCCCGGCTGATGACTCGCTATGGCGCGCTGAACATCTAAGGACTAATCGTGTGAGCTCCGCTGATCTATCAGAGCCGCTTCGAACCGCCATCGTTGGTAACGCTGGTATAGCGGCTCTACTTTCTGACTACAAAGGTAGTGAGGCGGTGTTCACGCGAATGCCGGTACCGGAAGACGCTCCATATCCTATGATAGTTATTTCACCAGATATTCTGGTTGATAATTCAGATGGTCTTAATGACTTTCAACCGATTATCACCAAGCAGGTGGTTGTGTGGTCGGCTAACGACACGCCCGCCAACTACAGATTGGCTAACCAGATCGCCTTGTTGATTAGAACATTACTGCATCGCCAGCCCCGAGCGATAATCGTACCGAGTTGGGGTGTGGTGGGCATTCAGGTAAGAGGGCCTGAGCAAATCTTCAGTGACGTACAGGCCCAGACTGAGGGAAGAGTGCTGATAGTAGAAGTACACTTGGCACAACGACGGTAATGAGCTAAGCTGCCCTAAGCATGGGGCATGGATGAGGAGTTAAGGCAGTGACAATCTACGCAACAGCGGGTAGTAAGCTTTTCATCGGGGGCGCTAAGCCAGCGCAAAGCGCAGATTTCGTCGAGGCCGACTTCGCTGGTGAGAGCTGGACCGAGATTGCTTTCGTTGAAAGTATCGGTGCGTTCGGCGATGAGGCGGCTGAGATCACCTTCGATGCCATCGGTGAAGGGCGGACATTCAAGCTCAAAGGAAATCGCAACGCAGGTAATATGGAACTTGTATGCGGCTCCGATTACAGCGACGCTGGTCAGAATGCCTTGCGAGCTGCCGAAGCTACGCCGGATGACTACGCCTTCCGGGTTGAGTTCGATGACTTGCCTCCCGCTGGCGCTACCAAGTCTCAGCGTTACTTCGTTGCCAAGGTCATGGCGGCCCGCGAAACATTGGACACAGCGAACAATGTTATCAAGTTGAATGCGGGTCTTGGGATCAATAGCAACGTGGTCCGTGTAAACGCAGCGTAAATAACTACCTCTTGAGTTTACGTTCCTCCGTGCTGGGTGCGGTTTCGGCCGCACCCTTTTTTCGTTTGCCAACTCAAGTGTCGCGGATTAACGCACGTCTTATCGGCGCAGCTATGCGCGGCCACATGTTGTGGGCTTGGTGGGTTACCGTGAGCCAAGAAACACATTACTCTAGATGCGGTTGTGTGGCCCTTCCACCTGTACTGTCCGAAGCCATTCTCTGTTATGTGAAAAGGCCAGGGTATGCATTCATCTGTTGTGGAGAAGCTAGTATGTCTTAACCATTTGATTACCCGGTGCTTGGTGGGGCTGTTAGCTAGAGGGTCACCATATCTACATAGTCGTAGATGATGTTTGTTGCACAAACCACGTCGATAAGACTGTCGATCACAGAGAGGTAGTTTACATAGCGCTTGCATGCTTTACTCCCGTGTCAAAAATGACAACTTGTCGAGCCTAGCATATTCGGGCCTACTATTGTATATCTAAAACATCTATAGTGTATTCGCTGAAAAGGACGATGGCGGTTGTGAAGGGTCACGATGGTACCCTGAAATAATCGAACACCGTTCAATTAGCGAATACGCTGTAGAAGTAACCCCGAAAAGCAATGGAAACGACACCATGTCAACCGATAACGGCGCAAGGCTCGGTCAAGGTAACGTCATCGTCACGTTGGGTGAAGAGAAGATTGAGTTGAAACCTACCCTGTTTGCGGCTCAAGTCTTGAACCGACAGTACGGTGGGTTTCAGGATTTGTTGGAGAAAATCGCTGGGTTCGATCTCGATGTGGTTACCAATGTCATCATTGCCGGCGCGGGCGCGGCTTACAATACTACCAAGGCACGCCAAAGATTATCAGAACAGGTATTTGCCGCTGGCCTTGGTGGCGACAACACCGATGAGGTAGGTCTTGCAGCATCGCGCTATGTCATGTCGCTCATGCGTGGTGGCAGGCCGACACCGCAGCAAGAGGAAACCGAGGCGGGGCCAGAAGAGGGAAACGCGAAACGCGCGAGCTAGCCTTCAGAGAATTCTACGCTGAGTTGGCTGAGTTCGCGCTTGGGTGGTTAGGTTGGAGTGAGGATCAAACCCTGCATAGTGATATCAATGCTATCTTAGTAGGTCAGCAAGGTTTGATGCGAAAGCTCACTTCTATACACGGTGATGCCAAAGAGTCTGAAAAGAGAGAACTCGAGAGAGCGAGGGCGCAGCAAATAAGGATGAAGCAATCGCCTAAAGTAGTGATACCACTAGATACCAAAGGTCAAGTACGGGTGTTGACGCCAAATGGCTTTGACACGCTATTTGGCGGGAAGCCTAATCCTGGTACCGGGGTTAGAGTAATGAGTAGACCAACACGGGGGATTAAACAACGTGACCGTCCGGCGTAAACTTACTTGGAAGGGTCAAGCTGCGATCAGCCGAGTTCGCGCCGCGTCGAGCCGTGGTGTCGAGAAGGTTGGCCGCATGCTAATTCAGGAATACATTCGCTTGATATTCGACACCCCTAAGACGGGTCGAGTGTATGCTGGGCATAAAGCCAGTGCACCTGGGGAGGCTCCAGCTAGCGAGACGGGTCGGCTGGTCAATAGCTTCAAGCTCAATATCAAGCCTGATCTAAAGACAGCTCGGGCTATTGTTTCGAATACTGCTGACCATGCGAGAAAGCTGGAGTTTGGTACTAGGCGCATGCTGCCTCGCCCTTTCATGCTGCGGGGTTTGATGACTATTAAGGATGAAGCACTTAAGAAGTATGGAATTGAGTTGCGAATAGCGCTCAAGTAGGACGAAGATCATGGAAGTCGGCTCACTTACTGCCACCGCTGAAATAACTGGCCTCAATAAAATCGAGAGTGCCGTCAATGAAATGAAATCATCCATGGACAAAGTGGCCAAGTCAATGGATGGTATGTCTGCAGCTAGCAAAAAGGTGGCGGGAGCAGCTACCGATGCTGCAAATGCTAAGAAGAAAATGAGGGAGGAAGCTGACAAGGCTTCAAGCAGCACGGCGAACCTTGGTCGGTTTACCCGTGAATTGACTACTTCTTTGATAGGCGTCAATGTTATAGGAATTACCGTAGGTACTACGTTAGGCAATTTGGGTACCCAGATTGCTTCAAGATTAGCGTTGGGTATCGCCAATCTGGCTAGCCAGTTCTCTCGGCTTAGGAATGAAATGGCTCAAACGACTTCTTTTCAAGGTCGTATCGGTCAGGAGATGCAGTTTGTTATCGACCAAGCTAATCGTACTGGCGCGTCGGTTGAGGATATGTCAAAGAAGTGGACCGAGTTTGCTAGGGCCATTGAAGGCTCGGTGACGCCGAATATCGAACAGGCTCGCGGCTCCTTTGTGAAGTTTAATGAGGCTATAGCTGCTAATAAGATACCAACAGTGTCTGGCGCTTTGACTAATGCTGGTAATGCATTCGCGGCATTCGCTGCTGGCAACGCAGTTACGAATGAGCTGGGAAATATAATGATTACCATTCTAAATGGTATTGCTTTAGCTTTGAAGGCTGTCACCAATAATCTTGGATTGGCTACTACTGAGCAGGAAAAATTTGCTGCAGCTAGAAAAGTAGAAAATAAGAATATGGAAGCTGCTTTGAAAGAGATTATAGATTTAGAAGCAATGCGTAATAGTAGATTTGTATTTGAGGGTTCAAGAGTTAAGCTTATGCAGCGTTTTACGGAGCAAGCTAATGAAGCTGCGGAAGCGTTACGAAAGATTGATGAGGCCGAAGCTGCTTTGAAAGTAGACGATCCCGCTAAAGTGGAGGCAAAGCGGTCTATCATTGCTGAAACCAATCGGCTGTTGGCGTTTGAACTAGACATGACCACACGCACTGCCGACGTAGTTGAGCGTGAGACTAGAGGTTATCAGATTGGTTTGCAAATACGCCAGCTCGGTTTACGGCTGACGGAGCAAGAGATAGTTGCCATCCGTGCGCGAATGGATGCTGTTATGATAAATAACAGGATGAATAAAGAGATGCATCAACAAGCAACAATGGCATTTGAAGAATTGCAAGGAGTTCTCACAGGTTTTGGAGGCGTATTCACTGGACACTTTAATATTATGCGTGATGGTGTAACTGGTCTTGCCGACGATATTATTAATGTCTTGTTGCCTGCAACACAAACAGCTATGGATTTAATGGAAAAGTCCATGATTAAGAATAGCGAAACTGAGGGTGCAATTTACGCCATGAAGCGCCGGCTTGCGAAACAAGAGCAAGAGCAAATATTACATACGGCCTCATTAGCGGCTGCGGCAATAACCTCTTTATGGCCTAAGTCCAAAGCCGCAGCTATCGCAGCTGCAATAATCAACACCGCTGTAGGAGTAACCAAAGCTTTGTCTAGCGCGCCGCCCCCACTCAACTTCATCAACGCCGCGCTTGTCGCGGCTGCTGGTGCTGGTCAGATTATGGCAATCCGATCTACTTCACCTACGGGTGGCGGTAGCACTCCAGGTGTTGGTGCTCCACCTTCCCCGACAGCACCGCCTGATCCTGGTGTGGGCGGTCGTACTGTAACCATTCGAATGGAAGGTGGGCAGCTATTCTCGAGCCAACAGCTTGCCGAGTTTATCAGCCGAATAAACGACGAGGTCCAGAATGGAGCCACTTTAATTGCAACTGAGACAACCTGAGGACTACCTAAATGACCGTTGTAATATCTGATGCCCTGGTACTTGGTGGGCTGGAGTTCGATACCGACAATCCAATTGTCGGGTGGCGTAACCTAGTCACGGCTCCAAGGTTATCTACTCAGACAGCTGTCGATAGCGACCATCCGTTAAGCAACCTTGCGAACCCAAGCACCTACCTGCGTTTTCAGCAAGCGAACGCTGGTGAAGACTTCGACATTATATTTGAGATGCCGGGGGCTAGTGAGGAGATAGATTACGTCGGTATCGCTAGGCACAATTGGGCTGGGCGCACGGTGCGCGTTTACGGCGCTTTGAACGTGGCCGACTATGCTCTAATGCTTCATCTAGATGGTGTCGATGGATCACAGGTATTTGCAGACTCGTCGAACAATACCAAGGTAACCACGTCGAATGGTGGTGCGGCTGTCGATACTGCACAGAGCAAGTTCGGTGGGGGCTCGGCTTTGTTTGCCGGCACAGGCATGTCGATTGCAGTGGAATACCATCAAAACTTTGACTTTGGGGCGAACAACTTCACGATGGATTGCTGGTTCAATTGCGAGCTGGCAACGGGTGTATTGGGTATTATTGCCCAGCTTGACGGTGTCTGGGATTTATTTAGGACTACGTTAGATAAGATACATTTTAATATTTCTACTACGGATGGCACGTTCAACGTAACATCCACGACTTCGTTCAATAACGGTTTGAATACTGGTTGGCACCACGTTGCCGCTGTCCGTAATGGATCATTGTTGATGCTGTTTATAGACGGCGTGCTTGAGGCTAGCGGCGTGGTCACCGGCGCTGCGCTTGTGCCATCGCCTTCACCATTTCTTACAATCGGCGGTGACACAGGTTACTGGAATGGCCGGCTTGAAGAATTTCGTATTACCAACGGTTTCGCACAGTGGACCGTTGATTTCCTTGTGCCTACGCAAGCCTATGTCGCATTCGGCGAAAACCAGATGCTGCCTTTGGTACAGCCGACAATTCCCGCGAATAACACACCTTTGGTGATACGCTTCGAGCCCGGTTTCTATCTTGGTATCGAAGTAGTTGCCGAGGCGCCGGCTAGCGATACCGAGGCTGGCTATGCCGCAGTTCTCTACGTTGGTAAGTTGTTGGTGATCCAACGCAAGCTGCAAGTTTCTTTCACGCCTATTACTATGGGCCGTCGCTCGGAGATTATTGGCCAGAGAAGTGAGCGTGGTCAGTTTCTTGGTCGCTCGATAGTTGGCGCGTGGCTCGAGAGCAACGCCAACATTCGGTTTATGACGGCTGAATGGTATCGAGAACATATGGATGAATTCATCGAGGCTAGCGAAACCACGCCATTCTTCTTTGCTTGGGCACCAGTTAGCTACCCGACCGAGGTAGGCTTCGCTTGGGCAATGGAAATACCACAGCCTGAGATATTTGACCCAAGTGAGCTGATCGGCGTCACTATACAGATGCAGGGCATCGCGTCCTAATGGCAAACGAAATCGTAGGCAAGGTAGTACAACTGGTCGAGATGGACCTAGACGTATTGCGCGCCACGCAGTTCGAAGGCGTGCGTGTATCTGATCCAGTTTTGAATTGGTCTGCAGAGTGGAACCCTGCAAACGTTGTATTGTCAGGTATTGAGGACCCTGAGCTTCCATCAGGGTTTGCACTTAAGATTGAAGAGCTTGTTGGGGCTAGTCAGTCATTTGTAAAATGGGACTTGATACAAGGCATCCATAATGTAGGTGCTATTGCCCTG
>Ga0193741_1000521_pt1 | contig 11446 bp, 14 predicted proteins | sample L2s2metaG_FD_143059 | JGI IMG/M metagenome (GOLD analysis project Ga0193741, IMG submission 143059) | Soil microbial communities from a riparian zone of the East river system, Colorado, United States - L2s2 | ecosystem: Environmental > Terrestrial > Soil > Riparian zone | place: USA: East River...
GGAAGGCGCGACGGTGCTCCAGCTGCGCGTCGCGACGGACGACGTCGGCAAGGTGATCGGCCGCCAGGGCCGGATCGCCCGGGCGCTCCGCGCGATCGTTCGCGCCAGCGGGGCGCGTTCGCACCGACGCGTCGTGCTCGAGATCATGGAGTAAGTGGCCATACGCGTCGCCGCGCTCTACGACGTCCACGGTCACCGTGTCGCGCTCGAAGCGGTCCTCGCAGACGTCGAGCGGGAAGGCGTGGACGCGATCGTCTTCGGCGGCGATCTCTTCCTCGGCCCGCAGCCCGCCGAGACCGCGGAGCTCGTGCGTTCGGTCGACGCGAGCTTCGTCCGCGGCAACTGCGATCGCGAGCCGGACGACTGGACGGGCTCGAGGCTCGACGACGAGACGATTGCCTGGTCACAGGGCTGGCCGGTGAACCTCGAGCTGGACGGCGTCCTCTACTGCCACGCCTCGCCGAACAACGACATGCGGCCGATCCTCACCGAGGCGTCTCCGCCGGAACGGTTCGACGAGGTCCTGGGAGACGTGGACGCGCGTCTCGTCGTGGCCGGTCATACGCATATGCAGTTCAAGCGCGACCGCTGGGTGAACGCCGGCTCGGTCGGGTGGGCTGCCGAGGACGACGTCGCCGCCTTCTGGGCGATGGTGTCCAACGACGTCGAATTCCGCCGCACGGCCTTCGACATCGAGCGCGCGGCCAGCGAGATCCTCGCGTCGGGCTGGCCCGAAGCTGAGGCGTTCGTCGCGGAGAACATCCGGACGCCGCAGTCGCGTGCGGAAGCGACCGCCTGGTTCGAGTCCCGCGCGTGAGGGTCCAGGTCGGGAGGGTCGGCAAGCCACACGGGCTGGAGGGGGCCTTCGTCGTGGAAGAGGCGAGCGACGCTCCGGAGCGGTTCGCCGAAGGCGCGACGCTGCTCGTGAACGGTCGGCCCGCGCGGATCGTCGAGTCGAAGCGGGCGGCCGGCCGGCCGGTGATCCGCCTCGACGGTGAGGTCTCCCGGGGCGCGCCGATCGAGGTCGAGCGAAGCGCCCTCCCGGAGCCCGAGGAGCACGAGTACTACGCGTTCCAGCTAGTCGGGCTCGAGGTCGAGGAAGCGGGCGGCCGGAAGCTCGGCCGCGTGACGGAGGTCACGTCCGGTCCGGCGAACGACGTCCTCGAGCTGGACACGGGTCTTGCCCTGCCGCTCGTCGACGCCTGCGTGCAGGAGGTCGATCTCGACGCGGGTCGAATCCTTGTGCAGCCTGGCTTCTCGGCCGATAGCTAACCTCCCTCCGCCCTGCGCATCGATGTCTTCACGCTCGTCCCACACGCGTTCGCCTGGCTCACCGAGCAGCGTCCGGTCGCTGCCGTGCTCGGATCCGAGCTCGAGCTTCGCCTGCTCAACTACCGCGACACCTCGCCGCTCACGGGCGGTCAGGTCGACGACGAGCCGTACGGCGGCGGCGCGGGGATGGTTCTCCGGGTCGACGTCGTGGCGGCCGCTCTCGACGCGGTCTACGGCGAGGCTCCGAGCCACCGGGTGGTCGCACTGACGCCGCAGGGACGCCAGCTCGATCAGGAGCTGGTGGAGGAGCTGGCCGAGGAGGAGGCTCTGACCCTCCTCTCGGCGCGGTTCGAGGGCTTCGACGAGCGCATCGTCGAGCAGCTCGCGACGGATGCGGTCTCGATCGGCCCGTACGTGCTGTCCGGCGGCGAGCTGCCCGCGATGGTGCTGGTCGATGCGATCACGCGTCGGCTGCCCGGGGCTCTCGGCAGCGAGGCATCCGGGCTCGAGGAGACCTTCTCCGCCGAGCTCGACGGCGGTTTCGAGTACCCGCACTACACGCGCCCGGCCGAGTTCCGCGGCTGGGAGGTACCGGAGGTTCTCCTCTCCGGGAATCACGCGCGGATCGCCGACTGGCGCCGCGAGCAGAGCCGCGCCAGGACGCCTTCTTGAACAGTACGCGCGCATGAGAAATCCCATCGACCATCTCACGCACGGCTTGCCGCGCCAGTGGCGGATCCTCATCGACTGGGCCGTGACCATTCTCGGCGCGGTCGCGATCGTGCTCGCGATCAAGGCCTACGTCGTCAACCCGTACCGCATCCCATCGTCCTCGATGGAGCCGACGCTGCACTGCGCCCGTCCCAGCAGCCAGTGCGAGGCGCGCTTCTCCGACCGCGTCCTCGCGAACCGCTTCATCTACCACTTCCGCGAACCGAAGCGAGGGGAGATCGTGGTCTTCAAGACTCCGCCCGCCGCCCAGGCCCAGTGCAGCGGTGTCGCAGGCGGAGGCGGAGGCGACACGTTCGTCAAGCGCCTGATCGCGCTCCCCGGCGAGCGCTGGCGCTTCGAGAACGGGAACGTCTATATCAACGGCAAGCTGCTGGACGAGCCGTACATCGAGCCCGATCGCAAGGACGCCGACACGATTCCCGAGAAGACCGTCCCCGAGGGCGAGTACCTGATGCTCGGTGACAACCGCGGGTCTTCCTGCGACTCCCGCCGCTGGGGCACGGTTCCGCGCAAGAACCTGATCGGCCCTGTGTTCTCGGTGTACTGGCCGCCCGGGCGCATCGGCTTTCGCTGAGCGATGCGCCGCTGGAAGAAGGCGCTCCTCGCAGTCGCGGTCGTCCTTGGTGGCTTGGCCTCCTGACGACGTTTCACTGCGCACGCCCACAGGCGGGGTGCGAGGGAGACAAGATGGACCGGGTCGTCGTGTCCCGCGTGTGGTACCGGCTCCGCGATCCCGAGCCGGGCGATGTCGTCGCCTTCGACGTTCCAGATCCGGGGGTCATCGCTTGCGGCGGGGTGCCGGGGGAGGGGACGGTGTTCATCAAGCGGATCATCGCCGGCCCGGGTGACCGCTGGCGCGAGCAGGACGGCTTCATCTACGTCAACGGCGAGCGGCTGGACGAGCCGTACGTCGAGCCGGAGCGACGTGATCAGGACACGATCCCGGCAAGGACAGTCCCCGAGGGCGAATACCTCGTGCTCGGCGACAATCGGACGATGTCGTGCGACTCGCGGCGCTGGGGCACGGTTCCGCGGGGAAACCTGATCGGGCCGGTGCTCGCGACCTACTGGCCCCCGGGCCGTATCGACTTCAGGTAGGCCGCTTCTCCGCTAGCATCCAGGCAAGGCCCGCTGGGCCTCCTCGCCATGACGAATCCGATCGAGCTTCTCGAACAGCGCCAGCTGCGGACCGACCTGCCTCGGTTCAAGGCGGGCGACACCGTGCGCGTCCACTTCCAGGTGATCGAGGGACAGCGCCGCCGCGTCCAGGTCTTCGAGGGCATCGTCATCAAGCGCCAGGGGGCCGGCGTCCGCGAGACCTTCACGGTGCGCAAGCAGTCGTTCGGCGTCGGCGTCGAGCGGACGTTCCCGCTCCACTCGCCGAAGATCGAGAAGATCGAGGTGGCGGCGGTCGGCGACGTGAGCCGGGCGAAGCTCTACTACTTGCGCGCGAAAGTGGGGAAGAAGGCGCGCGTCCGCGAAGCTCAGCAGGGCCCCGCTGTATCCTCGCCCCGTGCCGAGGACGAGGCCGAGGCGATCGAGGAGCTCGCGGACGACGAGCAGCCCGTCGAGGCTGAACAGTCAGCCGACGGAGACGAGCCAGCTCCCGAAGAAGATCTCGGCGCAGAGCCCGCTCCAGAAGAGCCGGTTGCTGTCGTCGAGGACGGCGGAGAGGCTGCTGAGGTTCGACCGAAGGCTCGGCGCTCGCTTCGTCGCCGGGGCGGATGAGGCCGGCCGAGGCTCGCTAGCCGGGCCGCTCGTCGTCGCCGGCGTCCTCCTCGACTACGAGTCGCTGCGCGACCATCGCGTCCGCCCGCTGGCGCAGCTGAACGACTCGAAGCAGGTCAGCCCCGAGGACCGGGAGGCGCTCTTCCGGGCCGTCCTCGCGGCGGCGGCGAAGGTCTCGGTCCAGGTGATCTCGCACGCGGAGATCGACCGCGAGGGGTTGCACCGCTCGAATCTCGCCGGGCTGCGGCGGGCGCTGGGTGCCCTGAAACCGCCGGCCGAGGCGTGCCTCGTCGACGGCTTCCGACTCGGGCCGAGCGCGCCCGAGCACGTGGCGGTCGTCGACGGCGACGAGCGGAGCGCCGCGATCGCAGCGGCCTCGATCGTCGCGAAGGTCGTCCGCGACCGGACGATGCGGCGCATGGACGCGCTCTATCCCGGCTACGGGTTCTCGTCGCACGTCGGCTACATCACGCCGCGGCATTCGAGAATCGTCCGCGAGCGCGGGCCGTGCGAGATCCACCGCCGGTCGTTCCAGGCGCTCTGCTACCTGAGTGAAGAAGAAGCCGCGGCGAGGCTCGCGGCGGTCTAGCACCCGCGCGATCGGCAACCGCGCCGAGCGCCGCGCGGTCTGGCACTACCGCCTCCGCGGGTTCCGCATCCTCGCCACGAACGTATGGATCGCCGGCTACGAGCTGGACGTGGTCGCGCGCCGCGGCGGCTTGGTCGTCTTCTGCGAGGTGAAGGCGAAGTCGAGCCGTGCGCTGGGCGATCCGGCGGAAATGGTCACTCCGGAGAAACAACGGCGCATCCGCCTGGCCGCCGAGGCTTGGCTCGCCTCGGAGCGCGAGGTCGAGGGCTGCGAAACCCGATTCGACATGGCCGCGGTGCGACAGGGCAAGCTGACCGTCGTCACTGATGCCTTCTGATGGAGACCCGACCGGCGCTTCGGCCGGCGGTGGTCGAGATCGCGTGCGAATGACTAGGACTAGCTGACGCCGCGCCGAAGCACAGGGCGTGGCTCCGACGCAGGACGCCCTCTACCGTGAGCTGGACCTCGACCTCTCCTGGTCCGAGCGCGACCTCCCCGAGCGCGAGCGCACGAAGCACGTCCACCGCCTGCACCCGTACCTCGGCAAGTTCGTTCCGCAGCTCGTCGAGGCGCTGCTCGAGCGGCACCTGCCCCGCGCGAGGCACGTCCTCGACCCGTTCGCCGGCTCGGGGACGACGCTCGTCCAGGCGCTCGAGAGCCGCCGTGACGCGACCGGCGTCGACGTCGCCGCGTTCAACTGCCTCCTGATGCGGGTCAAGACCGCGGAGCACAACCTGTTCACGCTCGAGCGCGAGCTGCGCGATTCTCTGCGGCGCCTCGAGCGCTTCGACGGAGCCCGGCCGCCCCGGCCGAGCGACTACCTGGATGCCTGGTACGCGCCGCGGGCTGCGGCGGAGCTCGTCTTCTACCGCTCTTTGCTCGACGACTACGAGCACGGCGACGTCCTGCGAGTCGTCCTGACCCGGGCCGCACGCTCCGCGCGCCGGACGACGCACTTCGACCTCGATTTTCCGCGCGAGCCCCAGGTCGGCGAGTACTGGTGCTACAAGCACAAGCGGGTCTGCCGGCCTATCGACCGCGCCGGGCACTTCCTGCGCCGCTATGCCCTCGACACGCTTCGTCGCATCCGGGAGTTCTCGCGCGTGCGCGCGCGCGGGCGCGAGGCGGTCGTTCTCCATGGCGATGCACGCGGGCTCGGCCTGCCCGGCCCGTTCGACGGCGTCGTCACGTCGCCGCCTTATCCGGGGCTGATCGACTACCACGAGCAGCACCGCTACGCCTACGAGCTCCTCGGGCTCGACGACCGGCGCGAGCTCGAGCTCGGCCCGGCCGAGCGCGGCGTGAGCGCCAAGGCGGTCGGCGACTACGTGGACGGGATCGCAGAGGCTCTCGGGAACGTGCGCGCATCGCTACGACCTCGCGCGCCCGTGGTGATCGTGATCAACGACCGCCGCGAGCTCTATCCGGAGATCCTCGAGCGAGCCGGGCTGGCGATCGAGATGCGCTACCGCCGGCACGTGAATCGCCGCACCGGTCGCAGAGCAGGAGAGTTCTTCGAGGACGTGATCGTGGCGCGCTAGGGAGGCGGGACGCGCTCGGTGTCTTCGATGCGATAGATGTCCCACCGCTGCTGCTTGCCGCACGTGCGCTGGTCGAAGTAGACGTGCGTCGTCACGAACTCGCGCGGCGGCTTGACCGAAAGGACATGCGCATAGGTGACTCCCACGTCGCGGCCCTGCGGCAGCGTGGCGAGCAACTCAGGCGCGTCGAAGAGGCGCTGTCTCATGAGCTTGACCGAGTTGCCGCACCCTGGTCCGCGCTGCGCGTAGTAGACGGTTCCGAGCTGGTTGACCGATGGCGCGTACGGGATCTCCCCGGCCGGGACGGGCAGCACGGTCGCCGAGCCGGACCCGATGTCGTACCGGAAGATCCGGCACTGAGGGAACGGATCGCAGCGGGACCAAACGGCGTAGGCGCCGTTCAGCTGGGCCGCGCGGAGGGCGCCTCTCTTCGCCTGATTCGCGTCGAGGACGCGCTGCTCGCCGGTGACGAGGTTCCGGAGGAGGACGAGTTGCCTGCCGGCACCAGAGGCGCGGGCGCGGCTGAACATCAGCCAGTCGCCCGAGATCCTCGCGCAGCACTCCCAGCGCGTGGTGTTGACGCCGGTCGGAAGCCGTCTTTGTCGTCTCGTCGCGAGGTCGAGCAACCTCAGGTCCGAGTTGCCCAAGCCCGGGCCGAGGATCACCTGATAGACGAGCATCGTCCCATCGATCCCGCCCGCGTACGCCTTCTTGCTGACGCGGAAGGCTTTCCCGCCGGTGCGCTGCGCGTAGAGGTCGAAGGGACCCCGGATCCGCTGACGGCTCCTCGACCACACGAACCAGTCGTCTCCGGCGGCCGGGAGGACCTCGTTCTTCGCGCTCGTCTTGACAGGAGTGGGGCCGGTCGCGCCGAGCGCCACGGCGGTCATAGCGACGGCGAACGCAGCTGTGAGCAGGATCACTGACTGTCGGCGCTTTTCCGGCACAGTCATGTATCGGCCGACAGCCTAGTCTGGCTTGAGTGCTCGCGCGCACCGTCACGCATGCGCTCGTCGGGCTCGACGCCCGCCGCGTCGAGGTCGAGGCCCACCTGGACAACGGCATCCCCGGCTTCGCCATCGTCGGTCTCGCCGATCGTGCCTGCCAGGAGGCGAAGCACCGTGTCCGGAGCGGAATCGCCTCCGCGGAGCTCGAATGGCCCGTTCGCCGGCGGATCACCGTCAATCTCGCGCCCGCGGAGCTTCGGAAGGAGGGCTCCGGCTTCGACCTCCCCATCGCCCTGTCGATCCTCGCCGCCTCGGGACAGATCCCGCGGGAACGGCTCGACGACCACGCGGCCGTCGGCGAGCTTGGTCTCGACGGGAGCCTGCGTCCGGTCGGAGGGGTGATCGCGCTGGCCGAGGCTGCGCGGCGAGCCGGGCTGCCGAGGATCCTCTGCGCGGAGAGGTCGTGCGCCGAGGCCGCGCTCGCGGGCATCGAGCCGGTTCCAGTGCGGCACCTCTCGGAGGTCGCGGCCTACCTCCGCGGAGAGCGCGAGCCGGAGCCCTGGGCCGAGGCGAACGGGCAGCGGGAGGAGAAGCCCCTGCTCGACCTGGCTGACCTGCGGGGCCAGGAGCGAGCCCGCCGCGCGCTCGAGATCGCGGCCGCCGGAGGCCACAACCTGCTGCTCGCCGGGCCGCCCGGGACCGGCAAGACGATGCTCGCGCGCCGCCTGCCGGGGATCCTGCCGCCGCTCTCGACGGTCGAAGCGCTCGAGGTGACGCGCATCCATTCGGTCGCGGGGATGCTCGCTGCGGATCGGCCACTCGTCACCCACCGCCCACTGCGGTCTCCGCACTACAACGCTTCGGTCGCGGCGCTCGTCGGCGGCGGGGCGGGGCCGAAGCCGGGCGAGGTCAGTCTGGCGCACCGCGGCGTGCTCGTCCTCGACGAGTTCGCGGAGTTCCAGCGCCCCGCGCTCGAAGCGCTCCGCCAGCCGCTCGAGGACGGCTTCGTCAGCATCGCGCGGGTCGGGGGCAGGGCCGTGTTCCCGGCGCGGTTCCAGCTCGTCGCGGCGATGAACCTCTGTCCGTGCGGCGCGCGCGGCGATCCTGCCGCCGACTGCAAGTGCTCGCCGCAAAGGCTCTCCGCGTTCCGCGACAAGCTCTCGCGGGCGCTGCTCGACCGCTTCGATCTCGTCGTCGCCATGCCCCGGCCCCGCGCGGCCGAGCTCGCCGCTCCCCCTGGTGAGGCGTCGGATCCCGTGCGCCATCGCGTGGCGGCGGCGCGCGAGCGGCTCGACGTGGCGCGGGCGGAGTGGACGAAGGAGGCGACGGAGCTTCTCGATCGAGCCGTGGAGCGTCTCCCGCTGTCGGGCCGTGGACGTGCGAGGGCGAGGCGCGTCGCCGAGACCATTGCCGCTCTGGCCGGTGAGCAGGCCGTCGGCGCGGAGTACCTGGGCGAGGCGCTCGCGTACCGGTCGCCGACCGAGCTCGGAACCGCGTGAGTGAGCTCGCGCTGGCCGCCTTCGCGGCCGAGACGAACAGGCACCTCCTGCGAGAGCCTCGCGGCGATGCGGCCTTCCGCGCGTTCGCCCGCGCCTTCGACGAGGGCGCGTATCTCGCTCGCCTGCGTGAGAACGGCGTGAGGTGGCTTCCGCGCTCCGACCAGGGCTTCCCGCCGCTCCTGGGGGCGATCCACGATCCACCCACGGGCCTGTTCATGCGGGGCGACGCCACGCCGGCGGCCTTGCGCGCGCCGACGGTCGGCGTCGTCGGCGCACGGGCCTGCTCTCCGTACGGCGCCCAGGTGGCGCGGCTGCTGGGCCGGGAGCTCGCGGCGGCGGGGCTGGTCGTCGTCAGCGGCCTCGCGCGCGGAATCGACGGCGAGGCGCATCGAGGAGCCCTCGACGCGGGCGGGATGACGGTCGCCGTCCTCGGCTGCGGCGTCGACCGAGACTACCCGGCGGCGCACGCCGCGCTCGGGGCGCGCGTTCGCTCGTCGGGCCTGGCCGTGTCCGAATACGCGCCCGGCGTCGAGCCTGCGCCCTGGCGCTTTCCGGCTCGGAACAGGATCATCGCCGGGCTGGCCGCCGTGACGGTCGTTGTCGAGGCCCGCGAGCGGAGCGGAGCGTTGATCACGGCCGATCTCGCGCTCGAGGAAGGACGCGAGATCTTCGTCGTCCCGGGAGAGATCACGTCCGCTCTGTCCGCCGGCACGAACGAGCTCCTGCGGCTCGGTGCCACGCCGCTGCTCAGCTCGGCCGACGTCCTCGAGCTGTTCGGCCTCGCGGCGCGACAGCCCGAAGCGGTCGACCTGACCTCGACCGCCGACACTGTCCTGGCGCGCCTCCGCGACGGCCCCACGAGCGCCGACGAGCTCGTGCGCTCGACCGGCCTCGACGCCGGGGCGCTCGCCTCGGCCCTCACCGAGCTCGAGCTGGCGGGTCGCGCCGTCGCCGCGGGAGGTGTGTACCGGGCGAACTAGAGTCGCAGACATGTCCGAGTCGTTCTGGCTCTCGGAGCCCACCGAGCCGCTCGCGCGCGCGGACGGCGGCCCGCGTCCCGACGTCGCCGTCGTCGGCGCCGGCGTCACCGGTTGCTCCTGCGCCCTCACCCTGGCCGAAGGAGGGCTGCGCGTGCGCGTCTACGAAGCGAGGCGCGTGGCATCAGGGGCGAGCGGCCGTAACGGCGGCTTCGGCCTGCGCGGAGGCGCGATGTCGTACGCGAACGCGCGAGACCGCTTCGGGCCGGAGACGGCAAAGAGCTTCTGGAAGCTGACCGAGCGCTATCTCGACCGGATGGAGCGCCTCGCCGGCGATGCCTTCAGGCGAGTCGGCAGCCTCAGGCTCGCCGACGATGAGGAGCTCGGCGACCTGCGAGCGGAGTACGAGGCGCTTGGCGAGGACGGTCTCGATGCGGACTGGATCGAGCAGCTCGACCCCCCGCTCGACCGCCTGTACCGGGCTGCGATCAGGCACCCGGGCGACGGCGCCCTCCAGCCGGCGCGCTGGGTGCGGCGGCTCGCGGCGAGGGCAGTCGCAGCCGGCGCCGAGATCGTCGAGGAGAGCCGGGTCGAGTCGCTGGAGAAGCTGGCAGCCGAGCGAGTCGTGATCGCGACCGACGGCTATACGAGCGGCCTCGTCCCCGAGCTCGACGAGGCGATCCGCCCGGTCCGCGGCCAGGTGATCGTGACCGAGCCGATTGGCCGGATGCAGTTCCACTGCCCGCACTACGCGCGCCGGGGCTTCGATTACTGGCAGCAGACACCCGACACGCGCCTCGTCCTCGGCGGCCGGCGCGACAAAGGCCTCGACGTCGAGCTCACGAACGAGGAAGCCGTCACCGACGTAATCCAGGGCGAGCTGACCGAGTTTGCCGCCGAGTTGCTCGGCGAGCCTCCTCCCGTTGCCCACCGGTGGGCCGGGATCTTCGGCCTCACCGAGGACGAGCTGCCGCTGGTAGGTGCCGTGCCCGGCCGCGAGGACGTCTGGGTCGCCGCCGGCTACTCGGGCCACGGCAACGTGCTGGGCCTCGCGTGCGGAGATCTCGTCGCAGAGGCCGTGCTCGGGCGCCGCAAGCCCGAGCTCGACCTCTTCGATCCTGCGCGACTCCTCGCCTAGGAGGACGCTGTCTGCGTGCCCGCCCCCTCGGGGACCGGGGCGCTCTCGTCGGACTGCCAGACGGCGAACTTGTTGCCCTCCGGGTCGGTCGCATGGGCGAACCAGCCCATGCTCGGCACCGGCATCTTCTCCTGGGTCTGGCCGCCGGCGTCACGGATGCGCCCTAGCTCGGCGTCGATGTCGTCGGCCTCGAAGTAGACCAGGATCCCCTTCTCGCCTTCCGTGGCGGGGTAGAGGCCGCCGCCGGGCTCGCCCTCGAACATGTTGTACTCGGGCATGCCCTCGTTGCCCTCCGCGTAGTTCTGGAACTTCCAGCCGGTGACGGCGCCCCAGAACTTCATCGCCCGCTGCGTGTCCTCCGCAGGAATCTCGATGTGCACGATCTTGCCCTTCATTCTCCTCCTCTCGTCGTCCCTCGCTCGTTGTTCAGCAGACGCTAGCGGAGCGGCGCACGTGTCGCAGAGAGCGACACACGAACGAGAAAGTCAGGCCCGGAACCCTTGAAGACGCTTCCCGAAAGTTATAAAACTGGCCTGCAATCTGGGGACTACACCTAGGAGGGGAGTAATAGTGGTGAAGGACGCTCTTTCGAGAGCGGCCGGTCGAGTTTCGTCGACCCGTGCCGCCCTTCTCGCATTAGTGGGTGCGCTCGTGGCAGCCGCGGCGATTTCCGGCAACGCGACGGGCTCTCCGAACCAAACACAGGAGGCTTCGGCTTCGCTTACCAGCGGCGCCGTGGCTCCAACTACGTACGCCACGTACGAGCCTGCCCGGGGCGGGGCAGCCGCGAGCCTGGCGTCGACGCCCGCCCGCTCCGCGAGCGGGACGATCATCGACGTGCTCAACGGGCCGACATGGCTTACCGAGCCGCCGATGGCCAACGCCCGGCGCAATGCCGCTACGGCAGTCGTCGGCTCGGCCCTGTATGCCATCACCGGCTTCAACCTGGCGCCCAACTACACCGACGCCAACGAGCGCTTCGACGGCGCCAGTTGGTCAGCCAGGGCGCCCATCCCCGTCAGG
>Ga0193741_1000523_pt1 | contig 11439 bp, 10 predicted proteins | sample L2s2metaG_FD_143059 | JGI IMG/M metagenome (GOLD analysis project Ga0193741, IMG submission 143059) | Soil microbial communities from a riparian zone of the East river system, Colorado, United States - L2s2 | ecosystem: Environmental > Terrestrial > Soil > Riparian zone | place: USA: East River...
ATGGACGAGGTCCGGAGCCGGCTTCGTGGCCTCGACGTCGTCCTTCGTCGTCCACGCGTCCGCGAGCTCGCGGGCGTCCAAGAGCTCCAGGTAGCGGTCGAGCTCATCCTGGGGCGACGAGCTCGCGAGCACAACCCGCGCCCCCCGCTCCTTGAGATCCGAGATCAGCTCGTAGGCCCCATGAAGCGGCTCGATTTCGCCGACCAGCTCCTGGTACAGCGAGTCCCGCGTATCGCGGATGTCGTTACCCATCGCCTCGTCGGTTTCCTTACCGACGAGGGCGGGGACCAGCTGGTCCCCGCCCATGCCGATCGCACGGTGGATCCGCCAGACGGGCAGGACGAACCCGTGCTGCTTGAAGGCGCGAAACCACGCGAGCGTGTGGTGGTAGCTCGTGTCGATCAGCGTCCCGTCGACGTCGAGAAGCGCCGCTTCGACGGCCACTACCTGGCAGCTGCTCCGGCCGGAGCCCTCGCGAAGAGCTCGAGCAGCTCCTGGTTGAACGCAGGTAGGTCGTCCGGGTTGCGGCTCGTGACGATGTTGCCGTCCACGACAACCTCCTCGTCGACCCAGTTGCCGCCCGCGTTCTCGACGTCGGTCTTGATGCTCCGGTACGACGTCAGCCGGCGGCCCCGCGCAACGTCGGCCTCGACGAGCAGCCACGGCGCGTGGCAGATGGCGGCCATCGGCTTCCCCGCCTCGTAGAATTCGCGGACGAAGCGAACGGCGTTCTCGTCCATCCGCATCGTGTCGGGGTTGCCGACGCCGCCCGGGATGACGAGCGCGTCGTAGTCGTCGACGGTCACGTCCTCGACCTTGCGGTCGACCGTGAACGTGTCGGCCTTGTCGTAGTGGTCGAACCCCTGGATCTCGCCCTCCGCGAGGGAGACGAGCTCCGGGCTGCCGCCTGCCTCCTCGACGGCCTTCCACGGCTCGGTGAGCTCGACCTGCTCGACCATGTCGGTCGCGAGGAACGCGACCTTCTTCCCGTTGAGCTCGTGCACGTAGGACCCCCTTCCAAATCGGTCCGGCTGGTCCTACCCTGCTTGGACACTCCGAATCCCTCGCAAGCAGGCTTGGCTCCGCGCACGCCGAGTTCGTCAAGTAGGCAGTCGGGCTACCCTTTAGTCACGCGCCTGTAGCTCAGTGGAAGAGCGACGGCCTTCTAAGCCGTGGGTCGGGGGTTCGAATCCCTCCAGGCGCACCTGGCTTTCCTGGCCGGCGAGCTGGGCTTCAGCGTCTCACGCCGAAATCCGCGGTCACGATCGTGACCGACCGGCCGCCGAACGCGCCCGGTGCGGACTCGAAGTGCTCGGCCGAGATCCCGATGTCACGCCACTCACGGTCGAGGACGTTCTGCCGGTGCGGCGGGCTCTGCATCCACTCGCGGACCGCGCTCGAGGCGCTCGTGTCGGGTGACTCCCAGAAGAGGTTCTCCCCGACCGACCAGTAGCCGCGGCCACCGGGGTAGAAGCGCTCGATCCTCCGCCAGAACGGCGCGCCGTTGACCGACTCGTGCTCGAAGAAGCCGAGCTGGCCCATCTGCCGGGTGTGGTAGCTCGCGGCGGCGGTCAGTTGGCGCGACACGCGGAGCGGGCGGAGGCCGCGCGTCGTTCGCTGGGCGTTGATCCGGGCGACGATGTCGAGCTCGAGCGTGCTGAGCAGGCGCGGGCGTCTCGCACCCGAGGGTCGAGCTCGAAACGCGTGAACGACGACGCGCTTGCGGTTCAGAGCGAACGCGTGCTGACGCGGAGCCTGCAGCGGAGCGACGTGGCCCCGCTGGGTCCGCGCGGGCTTTCCGGGACCTCCCAGCGCTTCCGGGCTCGAAGCGAGCACGAGCACCACGAAAGCGCCGAGCGCAGCGAGCGTCCGCATGTCACTGGCATCGGCGCTTGCAGCCCCCGGTTGTCACTTGAAAGAGTGATTTTCCGCCCGACGCGGAGCGCGCGCGGAAAAGCGAGCGCCGCGGCGCGAGCCATGGGTGGAGATGTGGACCGGTGCCTTCAGATCGTCGCCGGGGCGGTGCGGCGCCTGCGCCGCTCCTCCAGCCAGGCCCGGAGGACAACCTGGATCGTCCCCGCGACCGGAATCGCCGCGAGGGCGCCGAGCACGCCCGCGATCTCCGCCCCGACGAGCACCGAGATCAGGATCGCCAACGGAGAGAGCCGGACCGTTCGGCTGTACACGAGGGGCTGCAGCACGTGGTTCTCGATCTGCTGGTAGACGATGAAGAACACGATCAGGATGATCCCGGCCGCCAGGCTGTGCAGGAAGCCGATCGAGCAGACGATGATCGCTGCGATCGTCGCCCCGGCCAACGGGATCAGGTCGAGGATCGCGACGAGCAGGCCAAGGGCAACCGCGTAGGGAACGCGGAGCGCGAGCAGCACGAGCGTCGACGTGATGCCTGCGATGACGCTGATGAAGAGGTTGCCGGTCACATAGCCGCCGACGGTTCGATAGATCTGATCGCCGACGTCGCGCCAGCGCTCGCGCGAGCCCTCGGGAAGCATCGCGTAGAAGCGCTCCACCCACGCCGGCCCTTCCAGCAGCATGAAGACGGTCATGAACATGATCGTCACGATCGCGACGATCGCCGTGATGATCCCCTTCGTGATCGCGAGGGCGGTGCCGGTGAGACCGAGGATTCGCGACGCTCCACCCTCCTCAACTGCGTCTCGAACTCGCTCGGTGACCTGGTACTCCCGCTCGAGGAAACCGAGCCGGCCGCGTCTGTTGCTGATGTCCTCGACGTAATCCGGAAGTGCCCGCGCAAACCCGTTCACCTCGTCGACGAGCGTCGGAATGAAGAGGAACCCGAGGAGCGCGAAGCCTGAGAGGACAAGGACGGCAGTGATCCCGGTTGCCAGCCCTCGGCGGCGAAGCCCGTGATTCTGGAACCAGTTGACCGCGGGGTTCATCGCCAGCGCGAGGAAGACCGCGATCAGGACCCAGGTGAGAACCTGGCGCGCGATCCAGACGACCTCGAGCACGAGGAAGACCCCGATCGTGATCCCGAGCAGCGCAAGGATCGTCGTGGGCCGAAAGCGGACAACGCGCTCCTCCACTGCGCCGGAGGATTGCGGCCGCGTCGGACGTTCAGGGCGTTACATGACCCACTCTTCGCGCTCGAAGCCCCCGTACTCCTGGATCGCTCCGTAGAGCATCTGAACGAGCTGTGTGTCGCAGACCGTGATCCGACAGGTGCCGTAAGGAAGCTTGTTCCGCCGCTTCTTCTGGCTGTACTTCGAGTAGCGGTTCACCACCGTCTTACGAAGCCGCGTGCGCGACAAGCCGACAAGGGTCAGCCAGAAGTCCTCGACCTCGCGCTGGCGACTCTCGTGATCGGCGAAGAGGTTGCACGTGACCGCGATCTTCGCGTCGGGCACGGCGTAGCACGTCCGCAGGAACGAGACGAAGAACTTGATCATCGCGGGGTCGGAGTTGACGAAGTCCACCGTGTTTCGCGCGCGAGAGCCTTCCGCCCAGAACAACATGCATCCCGCAACGTGAGTGAGCTCACCCTGTTTCGCCCGAGCTTTGCCCGCGGCCTGAGCCTCCTTCCGTCGCTCCAACGCGATCACGGCGTTGGCCCGGGAACCATCGATCCGCGCTCCCATCCGGCGGCGGAGAGCCTCATGCTGTTGGCTAGTTAGCTCGATGTCTCGGACCCACAGACTGATCGATGAACGGGAGACACCGAGCAGCGCTGCCAGCTCCTTGACCGATCGACCTTCCTCGCGCCGGAGCCTTCGAGCTCGTTCTCTCTCGGCTGTTTTCATTCCAGACAACAGCCTAGCGAGGTCGTCGGACGAAGCGGGCGGCGGGGATCGAACCCGCGCATCACACGGCTTGGAAGGCCATGGCTCTACCACTGAGCTACGCCCGCGTGTGCTCATAGCGTAGCGTCCTGCGCGTGCACGATCCCTACGCGTGGCCGCTGAACCTTGAGGCGCTCGTCTTCGTTCCGGCCCTCGCGCTCGCCTACGCATTCGTCGTCCGCCGCTACGGGGTTCCGCGCTGGCGGATCGTCTGCTTCGCCGCCGGGCTCGCGCTGATCCTGGCGGTCTTCCTCACGCCGCTGCACACGATCGCGGTGCACTACCTCCTCTCGATCCACCTGCTCCAGAACGTCGTGCTGGCCGAGTGGGCCCCGGCGCTCTGCGTCCTCGGGCTGCCGTCGAACCTTCGGGTCCCGAGGCTCCTGACGCATCCGTTCGTCGCCCTCCCGCTCTGGGCCGGCACGTACTTCGTCTGGCACGTGCCGCCGATCTACGACGCGGCTCTGCGGCACCCGCAGACGCTCCTCCACCTCGAGCATGTGAGCTACTTCGTGACCGGCCTCCTGTTCTGGTGGCCGGTCCTCCACGACGAGCCTCACCGCGTCACCGCGGGCGCCCGCGCGCTGTACCTCTTCCTCGCCTTCGTCGTCGCGAGCCCGCTCGGCCTCCTGCTCGCGCTGATCCCGCGCGCCGTCTACGACTTCTACGTCGACGCGCCGCACCGCCTCTGGGGCCTCTCGCCGTTGACCGACCAGCAGCTCGGCGGCACCGCGATGGCGCTCGAACAGGCCGCCGTCCTCTTCGCCGTCGGGACCTATTTCTTCCTTCGATTCCTGTCGGGCGAGGGCAGAGCGGACACGTTCCGCGGCCTGGACCGATCTTCGTACAATCACGCCGGGAGGTGAGGGATGGACGCGGAGCTCGTCCGCGAACGGGCTGAGGCCCGGACCAAGCAATCCCGCCGGCACACAGCCGTCACCGCACTCGGTCCGCTGACTGCGCTCGCCGGCCTGATCTGGGCGCTCGTCCAGCCGTACCGAATCACCTTGCTCGAGCCGGACGCGCACTCCTTCTGGTACCTCGCGGTGCAGCCACCGTTGCTCGTGATCCTCGCCGGCGCGATCTTCCATTTTTGGGTCGTGCCGGGCCTGCTCGCCGATCTCGAGGAAGTCGAGGGGCGCCGCAAACGGTGAAGCCCCCTCCGGAAGTCGTCCACTGGATGTTCGCCGTCGGCTTCCTCTTCCTCGGCCTCTGCCTGCTCGCCGAGGCGATCGTCGGCCGGGAGGTCTGGCGCCGGCGGAGCTGGCGCGCCTACCTGTGGCCCAGCGTCGCGTTCCTGATGGGGATCCTCATGTGGCCCGTGATGGTCTTCTTCACGAGCTCGGCGATCCACATGCTAGCCCACGGCGTCTGGGCCCAGGCGATGATGGTCGCGGGCGCCGCGCAGCTCGCGCTCGTGCGCGGGAAGTTGCAGAACCAGCTCTGGAACCTGACGGTGCCGTTCGCGCTCGCGGTCTCCGGCGCCGCGTTCCTCATCCACGAGCAGAACCCCTGGCTCTTCTCGCGTGCGGCCTTTCTCCACCACGCGCTCGGCTGGACGGCGCTCGTCGGCGCCGTGATCACGCTCGGCCTGTGCGCGCGACCTCGGTCGCCTGTCTTCAACGCGGGGTTCGCGCTCGTCTTCCTCGCGTTCGCGACGCTGCTCTTCTGCGACCGGAACGTGGCGCCGATCTTCGGTCACCTGTCGCCGCTCGCAGGAACGCGATGAGGGCGAAGGCGGTCGCGGCCGCCTTCCTCCTCGCTCTCGTGCTGCCTGCCTCCGCCTTCGCGCACGCGAACCTGCACGAGCGGACGCCGACGTACGGGGCCAAGCTCGAGACCGCGCCCCATGCCGTCTCGCTCCGCTTCGACCAGGGCGTGGACGTATTCGAGAACGCGATCGACGTGCGAAGCTCCACCGGGCGGGACGTCACGGCGGGCCCGTCGCGCACGATCGACGAGGGACGCGTCGCGACGGTGCCGCTGCGCCGCCTCGCGAAGGGCGCGTACACGGTTCGCTGGCAGGCGACGTCGAACGAGGGCCACGTGCTCTCCGGCGTCTACACGTTCGGCGTGCGGGTCGTTCCGCCGCCCCCGACGGAGGCCTACGGCGCCGGAGGAATCACGACGAGCGAGCACATCGTCAAGTGGGGCTTCTTCGTCGGTCTCGCGCTCCTCGTCGGCGGCCTCGCGTTCCGGCTGCTCGTGATCGGTGGGCGATCGACCCCGGCGGTCGAGCGGCGCTTCTACTGGGTCGTCGGGATCGGCGTGGTCGCGTGCATCGAGCTCGGGATCGTCGGCTTCCTCCTGCGGGCACGCGACGCGTTCCAGCTACCGCTCGGTCGGCTCGTGTACGGCGACCTCTCACCGCTCGCGCAGGGAACGCGGTTCGGCACGGCGTTCATCGCCATGACTCTCGGCTTCGCGCTCGTCGCGGCGATCGTGTTCATGGCCTGGCTCGTCGATCGGCCGGTCCTGCTCTGGCCGGGTCTCGCCTGCGGTCTCGCGCTCTGCTCGGGTCTCTCGCTGTCGGGACATTCGGCCGTCGAGGCCGGTTCGACGTGGCGCTCCGAGCTCGCGGACTGGGTTCACCTCTCGGCGGCCTGCATCTGGGTTGGAGGGCTCGTCCAGCTCGCCGTCGTCGTCTGGCCGGCGGCCCCGGAGCTGCGACGAGAGGCGTTCCTTCGCTTCTCGAAGCTCGCGGCGGGGCTCGTCGGCGCAATGGTGCTCGCGGGCGCGTACCTGGCGTACCTGCGGCTGCCGCAGGCATCGGACCTCTGGAACGAGCACTACGGACGCGTGCTGCTCCTGAAGAGCGGCCTCGTCGTCGTCGCGCTCTCGTGGGGCGCCCTGCATCACTTCGTCGTCAGGCCCGCGCTCGAGCGGGGTCGCGGAACCGGGTCGACCGCCGTCTCGCGGAGCCTGCTGGGCGAGAGCGCGGTCGCGGTCGCCATCCTGCTCGTCGTGGCCGTGCTGGTCGACTCGAACCCGCCGAAGCGGGAGCAGACCCCGGCTCAGGCAACAGCCGTCAGCCGCTAACCCACTCGGTTTCCCGGCGCGTCGCTCAGTGCCCGTATGCCAGTGGGACAGTGCTGGGGCCGCACGGCCCGCTGGCAGGAGGGTGCTGAGCGGCGCGAGGCGACGGGCGGAGCCCGGCGCCGGCCAGGGAAGCGAGGTCGGGGTGGCCGGATTCGAACCGGCGACTTCTGCGTCCCAAACGCAGCACTCTAACCAGACTGAGCTACACCCCGTCTTCCGTAAGAGCGTACAGCGTGACAGTTCGCGCAGACAAGCTCACACTTGGCTATTTCGGCAAGGATCAGTGATCGATTGTGGCGGCTGACCAGCGAGCTCACGTCGTCCGAGCTTCACGTGACCGGGAAGATGGTCCCAGGACATCGCCGCATGGTGAAAGGTGCCGCCGCAATCGGCACAAGGCGTGCTCGACTTCAACTCGCGATACCACTCTGCTATCCGCTGATGCTGTCGCCGCTTCTGCGCGAGTCGAATCGGCCGTGTGCGGCGATGGTAAGCACGGTCGTACGCTCGCCGACATGTCTTGCACCACGTCTGGTGTCCCCGCCCTCGGCGATGAAACTCGCTCAAGGGCCTTGTGGCCTTGCACCGTCCACAGCGCTTCACGCTGCGAGGCTACTCACCGGATCGGACGTTCTGTTGCCTATATCGTCAACATCGGACATGTCCGGCATCCCCGCCGCCGGAGCGCCCTCGCCGCCGGAGCGTCCTCGCCGCGTGACCGGCGTGGGCTTGCGCTCTGCTCGCACAAAGCATCCGTTAATCCCGCAAATAGCGAGAAGTTCAATTCTCCACAAATAGGGCCGTAGTACTCCGAAAATGCAGAAACTTTCTGCATTGAAACTTGGGTGTGCTCCGGTTTGCGGACTACGCTCCGCCGCCTGACCTCCTGATGACTGAGAACGGCCCCATTCTCAGCGTCGTGGTGGCCTTGCTCGGTGTGGCACTCGTGGCCAGCGCGCGCGCCGAAGCCGACGGCGGCTTGCCGCCGCAGCATGCTTCCGTGGGCATCGCCGCTCCAACCTCAGGCGAGCTCGCCGTCGTCCGCGCGATCAACACGATCCGGACTACGAACGGCGTGCCACCCCTGCGCGTCGGACGCGCACTGACCCGCGCGGCCCGGGCGCACTCCGTCGACATGGCTCGGCGGGACTACTTCGACCATGGCCCATTCATCCAGCGCATGCGGCGGTTCGGCGTCGGGGCGCCCTACGTCGGCGAGAACCTCGCGTCCGGGACGAGGCCGCTCTCGGCGGTCGAGATCGTGCGGATGTGGATCGAGAGCCCGCCACACCGGCGGAACCTGTTCGATCGCGGTTTCCGACGGATCGGTGTCGGCGTTGCGGGTGGCTCGACCCGACTCGTCACCGCCGACTTCGCCGGCTAGGGAGGGTTTTGCGCACTATGGGCTGAGCCGCCGGGCCGCGACGAGGCCAGCTATGGCGGCAAAGCCACCAGAGCTTCTTGGTCGGCGTCGCAAGCGACGCCTCAGCGCCCCGGCGACGAGCAATATCGCGCCAAACCCTCCAGCCTCAGTCGCTGACGAGAAACTGACGAAGCTCCGCCAGGCGCTCTCGCCTGAGCTCTTCGGCCTCGCCTCGCTCGACGCGGGCGAGGAGGTTCTCGATCAGAGGCGCGAGGTTGAGCGGGTTGAAGGGCTTGGTGACGTAGTCGACGCCGCCGAGCTCCAGCCCGCGCGCCTGGTCGCGCAGCTCCGCGCGGGCGGTCAGGAACACGATCGGGACCTGCGCGGTCGCCTCGTCCTCTAGCAGCTGCTCGAACACTCGCCAGCCGTCCATCCCGGGCATCATCACGTCGAGGAGGATCACGTCCGGCGGGTCTGCGCGCGCCGCCTCGAGGCCCGCTTTCCCGTCCTCGGCCTCGCTCACCTCGATGCCGGCGGCCTCGAGGTTCACCCTGCACAGGAGGCGGATCGGCTCCTCGTCGTCGATCACGAGCACGCGTGCCACGGCTTCCGTCCTATACCCCGCCGGAGCCCTCGTCACTCGCCGGCGCTGCCTCGGCCAGAGGAAGCTCGAAGGCGAAGCTCGAGCCACCGCCCTCGGCCGAGTCGACCCAGATCCGGCCGCCCATCGCCCTGACGAGGCCGCGGGCGATGAAGAGCCCCAGCCCCGCCCCGCTCGGACCTCGCGGCGAGCTGTCCGCGCGGTGGAACTTCGAGAAGATGCGCTCCCGTTCGTCTTCGGGGATCCCCTGGCCCTCGTCGACGACGCGCACCTCGACCCGCCCGGCGCGGCGGTGGGCCTCGATGGTGACGGTTCCACCGTTCGGCGAGAACTTCACAGCGTTGTCTACGAGGTTCGCCAGGATCTGCGCCAGCTTCTCACGGTCGGCCGCTGCGGCCAAGGGCTCGTCGGGAAGGTGGAGCACGAAGCGATGCCCGTTCACGTGAGGCGCTTCCTGGACGCTCGTGACCACCTCCGAGACCACCTCTCGAAGATCGGTCGGCACGAGCTCCACGTGAAGGTCGCCGGCTTCCAGCCTCGCGATGCTGAGCAAAGTGTCGACGATCGACGTCAGCCGCTGGGCTTCTGACGCGATGTACCTGAGGAATGTCTCCCGCTCGGCCTCTCCGAAGAGCACGTCGCGCCGCAGGAGGGTCTCCGCGAAGCCGTAGATCGACGTCAGCGGGGCGCGGAGCTGGTGGGAGACCGTCGACACGAAGTCGGACTTCATCTGCTCGACGATCCGCTCGGACGAGACGTCGCGAAAGGCGAAGATCCGGCCGGAGACCGCGCCGACGGGGTCGTGCATGACGGCCTCGGTCAGGGAGAGCGTCGCCTCCTCGCCGCCTCGCTGGATCGCCAGGAGGCGCTCTCCGGCCCAGCCCTCCTCGTCCGAGGCGAGCTCGCGCTGCAGCACCTCGAGCGGGGTCCGCCCCAGGGCGGCGGCGGCAGGGACGCCGGTGATCGCCTCGGCAGCCTCGTTCCAGAGCACGACCGCGCCCTCACGGTCGACGGCGACGATCCCGTCTGCGATGTTCGAGAGGATCGCGTAGCTGCGTTCCCGTTCGATCGCCACGCGCTGGTACAGCGCGGCGTTCGAGAGCACCGCCGAGGCGTTGCTCGCAAGCGCGGCGAGCGCCTCCACCTCTTCCTCGCGCCAGGCGCGCGGACGCTTCGAGTAGACGGCGAGCACTCCCTGGAGCCCCTGCTCGACGCCGTGGAGCGGAACTCCGACGTACGCGACGTGACCCGCGGAGAGGACCAGGTCGTCGCCGAGCAGCCGCGGATCCTCCCCCGCGTCCGCGAAGAAGACCGGCGCCCTCGACTGGACCACGTCGCCCGCGGGGCGACTGGTCATGGGAAGCCGTGTGCCGACGAGGGTCGGGACCGCGGCTCCGCCGACCGCGTTCACGACGAGCTCACCGCCCTCCACGAGCTGGATCACGCACGCATCGGCGCCGAGGAGCGCGGGTGCCTGCTCGGCCACCTCGGCGAGAATCGCCACCGGATCGAGCTCGGTGGCGAGGAGGCCGCCCATGCGGGCGAGCTGCTGCGAGAGGGCGCGCGACGTGCGCTCGCTCTCGTAGAGCTCGCTGCGCTCGAGGCCTCCGCGGGCGGCGCCTGCGAGTCGGCGGCCGAGCTCGAGGTCGTCGTCCGTGAACGCGCGCTGCTCCACGAAGAACACGACGACCAGGCCCCCTTCCTCGCGGCGCGGGGGGTCGACGGGGATCGCGAGCAGCGAGCGCACACCTGCCAGGCGGCGCAAATCCTCGCCGAAGCGCTCGTCGTCGTCGAGCGAGGAGGCGGACAGCAGCCGGCGCTCATGGGCAGCCGTCTCCAGCACGGCGGCCGACTCCGGAACTCCTTCGGCCAGCGACCCGGCGAGCTCCTCGGGAAGCCGATACGACGCTGCAAGCTCCAGGCCTCGCGCGCCGGGCATCAACACGGCGGCGAAGGAGCCCCCGAGAGCTTCGTTGGCAGCGTGCGCAACGGCATCGAGCGTCGCCGCGTGCGAGAGATGCTCGGCAAGAGCGGAAGCGATCCCGTAGAAGCCGCGCTGGACGCGGGCCTGTCGCATGCTCTGCTCGAAGCTCTCAGCGTTACGCACTGCGAGCGACGCGAGCCCGGCAAAGGTCTCGAGCAGGTTCCGCTCCAGCTCTCCGAACGCCCGGCCCGAGTCTCGGGTGGCCACACCGAGCAGCCCGCGGCGCTCTCCGGACCAGGTCATCGGCGCGGAGATGGCGCCGGCGAAGCCCTCGTACGCCGGGTGCGGCAACGGATCGGCGAAACGGTCCTCCGCCTCGGTCCCCGCGGGAAGCTCGAACTCGACGAGCTCGCGGCCGAGGCCGTGGACGGCGGCACAGCGGAGGACCGAGCGGTCGGCGTCGTAGAGGTAGCAGTCGGCGGCGTCCGCATCGAGCAGCTTGGTCACCTCGACGACGAGACGCTGGAGCACCGTCTCGAGGCGGAGCTCGCTCGTCACGACCTGGGCGGCCTTGAGTAGCGCCGTCTGCTGTTCGAGGCGCTCGGCGTTCTCCTTCAGCAGCCGGGTGGCGTGGATCGCAACGCCGATCTCCCTCGCCACGGCCTCGGCGACGAGGACCTCTCCTTCCGAC
>Ga0193741_1000524_pt1 | contig 11418 bp, 8 predicted proteins | sample L2s2metaG_FD_143059 | JGI IMG/M metagenome (GOLD analysis project Ga0193741, IMG submission 143059) | Soil microbial communities from a riparian zone of the East river system, Colorado, United States - L2s2 | ecosystem: Environmental > Terrestrial > Soil > Riparian zone | place: USA: East River...
TGTGATCCTTGAACTCCCAGAAGAATGGATTGACGCCTACAACCAGAACGAGTACTGCCACATAGGCGGGGGGCAGAACCGTGCGGAACAAACGTGTCATTACCAACAGCGAACCGACGAAGAACGCGAGAACGAGGATCTTCATCGGCGCCAAGTCGAGTCCGAAGATCCCGACCACGGGAGCCAGCAGCAGCGGGAAGCCCGGCGGATACACTCTTGGGCCAATGTTGGGATTCTGCGGATTGTAGATGTACCCGGTTTGAACGTAGGGTTCGCCGCGAGCGATGTTCTGCGCATGACGCACGTACAGGCTGAAGTCGTCGGCCCAGTCGTGCCCGTTTCTGAACGTGGCCAGATAGAACAGGCCGATGAGCAGAGCGCACAGCGTCGCAGCGACGGGTCGAGCAGGTGTTCGTTGACGAAATCGCCAATTCACCCTTGGTCCCGCCTCAGTCCGTTCGCAACAGCGTATTCGGCTCCGCCCTCGAGGCGGTCAACGCCGGGAACCACGTCGCGACGATGGCAAGGGTCAGCACAATCATCATCGCCGCGGCGCTCACGAGTAGACTCGGACTCGAGAGACCAAAGATCATGGATTGCGCGGCCCATCCGACGAGCGTCGCAACAAGAACACCGTTGATCGCGCCCCGCCCCGCGACCACCGTCCCCTCGAGCAACATCATCACCAGGACTCGTTGGCGAGACGCGCCGACTGCAAGACGGACGGCAATCTCCTGTCGGCGCTCGGCCACCGAGTGGGCGAACGCGGCATACATACCCATCGCAGCGGTCGCCAGTGCAAGCGCGCCAAAGATCAGCAGCAGTTGCGTGCCAATGACCCAGTGCTGGAGTCGCGGCCCCTCGTTTGCCGCATAGGGTTGAACATCCACGAACGGCAAATCCGTTCGACCGCCCGTGACGGCGGCGCGGATCGCTTCGGCCGACAGGTCGATGTCCGCCCGTTTGCGAATCAACAAGCCTTCGGCGATCGCCCCGGGCACCAGCCAGGGCGGGAGAGGGAGGCTCTGCGCGATCGGCATGTAGTAATGCATGTAGCGTGGCGCGCCCGGACGGGGCTCGCGCCGCCAATCGCGCGCGATTCCAACGACCTCGCGGCACGGCGCAGACGCCGGCGGCCCTGGCGGCCCCGCAGAGATGCCCGGATCGAAATCCGGATCGAAGCCAATCCGAATGCACTTGCCGATGGCGCGGCCACCAGGCCATACCGCTCGCGCCATCGTCTCGCTCACAACCACAACCGGGACGCCGCGATCGTCATGCGGTGTGAGTGCGCGGCCTTCAACGATTTCGATTTGGAGAATGTCGAACGACTCGGCCGTTGACTCAATCAGGAACGGCAGTTTGCCGTCGAGCCGTGGCTCACCGACTCCCGGGACGCTGATGGGCGGTACGTGGATAGCCCGAAACGGCAGCGCGCCGAACACCGTCGCCGCATCAACACCCGCTATCTTCCGGACTCGATCAAGGGCGTTGGTGAACAGCTCATCCTGATCGCGTCTCGACCCCGGACCATCGTCGAAGGACACGATCAGGACGTCGGCTAGCCGCGAGTCATGATTCTTGCCGGCCATGATCAGGTAGCTCTGCGCGAACATCCCCGCTCCTGTAATCAGCAGGACGGCCAGGGTGGTCTGGACGATAAGCAATTCGTGTTGAAGGGTGCTGCGCCGCCAGAGGCGGCGACGGCCAGCCAGGTCCTCCGAAGTGATCTCGACAGGGAGTTGCAGAACACCGGCGACGGTACCGACAACGAGTGTGCAGACGCCGCCGATCAGGGCAGCCACGATCACCACGGTGTTCACGCCGGCGCTCTCGACCAGGGTCGGAAACAGCACACGCCGCACGAGCTCGTCGAACCAGAATCCAAGCAGAAGGGCGACACCCGTCGCGCCGATCGCGACAATCGCCGACTCGATGAGGAGCTGACGGAACAAACGTCCTCGTGTCGCGCCCATCGCGGCCCTGATGCTGGTTTCGCGCCGGCGGCGGGCACTGCGTACGAGGAACAGCGTCGCGCCATTCGCGAGGCCCGCGGCCAGCACCACGAGCGAAACGGCAGTCAGCCACATCGCGATCCGGTACGGCTCCGGTGCGACGTCCGCTCCGACGAGCGGGAACAGGATGACCGGATTGCCGGTCGCGGCAGCCAACTCAGTCGACACGCCGTTCGCGTTCCTGTCCGCACCGATGCGAACGCCGAGTTCGACGACGGCCATTCGTGCCTGCCGATGCCATCCGGGCGAGCCGTGCATCGCGCTGCTCAGCGGCAGCCAGAGATCGACGCGCTGGGCTGTGTGTCCGCTGAAACCAGCCGGCATCACGCCGACGATCTCAAGGCTGAGTCCGCCGAATCGAAGTTGTCGACCGACCGCATTGGGATCGGCTCCGAAGGCGCCGCGCCACAGCGCATGACTCAGCACCGCGACCGGCGCGCCTACTGGCGGCCGATCGTCCTCCGGTAGCAACGTGCGGCCGAAAGCGGCGTGGGCGCCAAGCATGTTGAAATACCCGCCGGTGACGCCGACGGCTCGCACGGGAATGCGGCTGTCCCCAACGCCAACGCTGCTGGTACTCGCGTAATTCCAGGCGGCCGCGATGACACTCGGCGCCCGATCCTGAACGGCTTCGAAGGTGAGATACGACGCCGTGGCGGCGACGTTCTTCTCACCTGAAGGCGAATCAACTTCGAATCCGACGGTGAAGACCTGCTGCGGATCGACGACATGCGCCGGTGGGCTGAGCAACGCGCGGTCGATCAGGCCGGCCATGGCCAGATTGATGGCGACCGCGAGCGAGGTGGTGAGCACCGCCGCCACGGGGATCGCGGGAGCGGCCCGGAGGCTTCTGAGAGCCGACGCGACGTCGCACATCATGCGATCGATCATGGCGGCCTCATTCTCGTCGGCGGCGGTCAAACAGGAACAACGGATACGGTTCGACAGTCTCGGGCACGTCGCTTCGCCGCAACTCGCTCTCCACCGCTTCGACCGCCGTCCGGATCTGTTGCGCCGCGTCGTGAACTGACGCGCGAGGATCGCGCAACCGGTTGCGCCAGTCGTGTTCCCGCAGGCCCCACACCGACTCCGGATCGCGCGGAATGCCCTGTGGTGAGGACCGCTCGATCGTTGTCTCGAACCGCGCACCAAGTTTTTCCACGGCGGCGTGCGCGCGCCGATTGCGCAGAGCGATGCGCGCTTCGAGGCGCTCGATGCGCATGGTCGTGAACGCAAACTCCGCGAGCGCGTTGGCCGCGTCGGAAAACACGCCCGTGGACCAGAAATGACTACTCAGCACAAATCCCCATTCGGCGCCCGACAGCGTCGGATCGAAGCGGATCTGGAGGATGCCGACCGCCACTTCCATGCCATCAGGAACGATTCCGAAGCAGACGCCCCGGCCTTGTTCGCGCTGCTGGAATGACCACTCGATAAATCCCGCAAACTTGGCGAGCGTCGGGGGCGGAGGAGCCATGTACTCGGTCACCGCAGGATCCGAGAACAAGGTGAACAGCGGATAAACGTCGGATGCGGCGACCTCGCGAAGCGTCGTCAGGTCGCCATGCAGAGGTGGCACTCGGTCAGTCCATCTGTCGAGCATCGAGTACCCGATATTAGCGGACTGCCAGCACGCCGCACGGATCAACTAGATGCGGAAATCGACCCTACAGGATTGCTGTGGAACGATTTTCGCCGACGTTGGCGCCCGTCAGCGCCCGCTCACCCGCGTGTGGTCGATATACATGTGCTGTTCCGCCGGCGGTGCGGTCTCGATCGTCGGAGCGTGTTGGAATTCCAGAAAGCCGCGTTGGGAAGGATAGTGAACGGTCGTGTGGTCGCCGTTCAACGTGCCGTCCACCCACCAGCGGATGATTCCATCGCCCGAAACGCCAGGCGTCGTTTCCCACTTGTAGTAGAACTCGATGCGGTGCCATTCCCCTGCGTTGATTGGCGTCGCCGCCACGTTCGGGAACCACGTCTGCTGCCCGTACTCCTGCCAGGCGGTGTTCGCGGCGATCTTATAGGGCGGCCCCTGCTGTTCAGGGTTGCAGTCATCCGGCCACGCACACGGATGATAAAAACCGGTCGACACCTGCCCGAAGCCGTCACCGGCAAAGAGATACGTCATCTGGCCGGCCGCGGATGGGCCCGGCGTCCAATTCGGCGAAAGCTTGATCCACCACGCCGTGTAGATCTCGTCGGGGCCCGGGAGCCCGATCCAGTGCACGCTCGGCTCGCTGCCGTTCTCCATATCGGGAGTGAAGATCATCCGCAGCACGTTCTGCGGCGAGAATCGAGCCGTGCTGTCCGCGACGATGTCGGGATCCTGCGAGCTTCCGCGTCGAAGCCAGCTCCAGCTTCCCAAGTCGTCCCATGGCTGATCGTTGAACGGGATGAAGCCGGCCGGCTCGTTCGGCCATACATCGGTCTCGGCTGGCGACGCCCGCGACCACGCCGGTTCGCCATCGGGAACGGTGTTGTTGGTGCTGCCGTCGGGGGACCAGGCGGGTCTTGAGGCCGAGTTCGGATCGTCGGTCAGCCGCGTCGCGCCGGTGCCGTCGGCGTTCATCACGTAGATCTCGTAGAACGGAGACTGGGAATCCCGCGTGCTGGCGAAGGCGAGCTTCGTTCCGTCAGGCGACCATGAAGCCCAGTCGTCCGGGCCGGCGCTATTGGTCAGACGAGTCACGCCCGAACCGTTCGCATTCATCACGTACACCTCGACGTTGCCGCTCGGGTCTTTCGTAAACGCGATCCGGTCGCAGGCGGGGGACCAAGCGGGCTTTCTGTCAAAGGCAGCGTTGTCGAACGTCAGACGGGTGATGCCGGTCCCGTCTTCGTTCATGGCGAAAATGTCGGTCAACGGCTCGACAAACCGGTCGCTCTCGAATGCGATCCGGTTGCCGCACCACGCGGGCCGCGTGCTCCCCCGCTCGGTGTTCGTAAACGTCAGCTGCGTGACGTTGGTCCCGTCCGCATTCATGACGTAGAGTTCGTAGTGACCACTAAAAACGGGACCGCCGCGGTTGCTCGCAAAGGCGATCCGGCTGCCGTCGGGCGACCAGGCAGGCTGGATGTCGTTGGCCGGGTCATTCGTCAACCGGGTGACGCCGGTGCCGTCGGCGTTCATCACGTAGATTTCGCCGTTACCATCGCGGCCGCTCACAAACGCAATCTTGCCTTGTGCGCCGGGTGACTGTGCGTGCGCGACTGGCTCGACGCGGTGCACGTGCATCGCCAGAACGCCCACGGCAACGACGAACGCCAACGACGGAAAGTGGAACCGTGGTGAACACATGGTTTGTTCTCCAGCGTCGGCCGGGACGCGCTGCTTACACGTCTCGGATGATCGCACGCGCCATGCGCGCGTGGAATCACACGTTCGTGGTGGTAGACCACGGCACGTTGGTGGGAAGGATCAGTGAGCGGTGAGTCGCGGGTGGCGACAAGAGGCGAGCTCGATTTGCTCTCAGCTGTCTGACCACCTCAACGGAAGGCGTTCACGATTCACGTTAACGCTGCACACGTCCGGAGCCGCCTCCGGCCAGCAACGCTTTTACTTCATCAACACTGACGCGATTGATATCTCCGGGAATCGAATGCTTCAGGCAGCTGGCGGCCACGGCAAAATCCAGCGCCTCCTGGGACCCGAGGCCGGTTTGCATGCCGTAGATCAGTCCCGCGGCAAAGCTGTCACCACTACCGACGCGGTCGACGATGTGCGCGATGTCGTAAGTGCGGCTCAGCAGGAACTCACGGCCGTCATGCAGGCACGCCGACCAGACGTTGTGCGACGCGCTCTTCGACTCCCGCAGCGTCACGGCGATCCCGCGCAGGTGACCGTACTCGCGCATCACTGCGTCGGTCAATCGACGGTAGCTCGCGCGATCGAGGACGCCGGCGTGCACGTCAACGTCTGCAGCAACTCCGAGCGCCATCTGAATGTCTTCCTCATTCGCGATGAGGATGTCCGATAGCCGTACGAGCTCGGGCATCACGGCGGACGCGGGCTTGCCCCACTTCCAGAGATTCTTCCGAAAATTCAGATCGCACGAGACCGTAATGCCCATGCCGCGTGCGGTGCGCGCGGCCTCGATCGCGAGACCCGCCGCCGCCTGGCTGACGGCAGGCGTAATGCCCGTAACGTGAAACCATCCGGCGCCGGCCAGCACGCGCGGCCAGTCGATGGTCGCCGAGGCCAGCGCGAACGCACTTCCCTCGCGGTCGTACACGACTCTCGACGCTCGTTGACTCGCGCCTGTTTCCAGAAAGTAGATCCCCATGCGGCCTGCAGACCGCGCGATGTGCGACGTGTCGACGCCGAAGCGCCGGAGCTCGCCAATGGCGGCGTCGGCCAGCGGATTGGCCTGCGGCAGGATCGTCACGAAGGCCGCGGGCAAACCGAATCCGGCGAGAGACGCCGCAACGTTGGCTTCGCCGCCGCCGAAGGTGGCGTGCAGCGTGGGGCTCTGCAGAAGACGCTCGAATCCCGGCGGCGTCAATCGCAGCATGATTTCGCCAAAAGTCACGGTCGTGGCCGGCATGCCGTTACGGTTACATGAACCTGTCTAACAGGTAAAGGACTGAAAGGCACACTGTTCGGATCGCGCCCCTATCGCACGGCTCGCGCGAACCACGCCAACGCGAGCACAAGCCCTGCGAACGTCGCGGCGGTCGGCCGGTGGCCGGGTCCCGCTTTCCCGCCGATGGCTTGATAGACGCACACGGCGCCGACGATCCACAACAGGCGCACGTCGGTGATCCACAGCGCGAGGGCCACAACGCCGACGACCATCCACCGCTCCTCGCGCGACAGTGCATGAAATCCACGGGCGCCATCGAGCTGCCAGACCGGAATGAGGTTGAACAGATTGATGAACCCGGTGAGCTCGGCGATGGCGAGCCAGATCGGTGCTCCGGTCGCGAGATAGATGCCAAACGAGACAACGGCGGCGCTCAGGCCCCACACCGGACCCGCGAGTCCGATTCGCGCATCAATCACGGGATCGGTGATGTGCTGCTTCAGCATCACCAGTGCACCCACGCCGGGGATAAAGAGCGGCGCACCGGCGTTGATACCCAGTCGTCGCAGCATCGCGACATGACCCATCTCGTGAATGTAGATCGACGCCGCAAGGCCAACGGCCAGCGGCCAGCCATGAATCGACCAGTACACGCCGATGAACCCGAACATCGACAGCAGCGTGCTCATCTTGGTCAAGCCAAGCAGCAGGAATTTGAACTTGCTCACAACGAGCACCGCGATGGCGGCAGCTCCGCCCGCGACGGGTTTCCACCAGGAGTGCTCTCCGGTGGTCGGGTTCGCAGGTTGTGGAGCGTCCGCCGCATCGACGAGAGCAGCGAGACGCGCACTGATCTGTTGATACTGTTCGGCGTGGACCGGAACGAGTCCGAGCGCTTCGCTCCAATGCGTGCGGGCAGCGGCCGTCTCGCCGGCGTTCGCCGCACTCTCCGCGAGCTTCGCCAGCTGCTGCAGCCTTTCGCGATGCACCAGCGTCGAACACCGGGGGCACGCAAGCGCCAGGGCCGCCAGCTCGGTGCCGCAACGCGCGCACCGGCGAGAGAGGGCGTCTGGGGTCAGGTCGAGCACACCGATCTCAGGCCGCGGCCGGGGGACCGGCGCCAATGCGATACGGCCCCGTGATCACGAGTTGAGGCACGGCGGTCATTCGCCACGCTTGATGCATGCCGAATGCAATGATGGCGCCGCTGATGAGTCCACCTGGCAACGAGCTGACGACGGTCAGTACGGGTAGCGTAAACGAGATGGCCATCAACGCTGCCAACGCGAGAGGCAGGGCGAGTGCACCGGGTGCATCGGCGGCATCAGCTGCATCAGCTGCATCAGCTGCATCAGCTGCTTCGGACGCATCAGGTGTAACCGCCGCATCGACGGGCGCGGTTGTGTTCGTGGTGGCTTCTTGCGTGGCGTCCTCTTTAGACAATTCGCTGAAGAGAAATGGCGTGTACGCCAGTCCCACCGCCCAGTAGGTCAGCACCAGCGCCATCACCTGGAAACGTCGTCCGCCCCGGCCTCGCGTGCCCATGCGAACACCGTAGCCGACCATGTAGCCGATCGCGATGGCCACGATGCCAATCTCGAAATCCGTGATCGCGATCACGGCGTAGTACAGGATCGCGCCGAGTATCGCCGCGACCAGACCAAACAGGCAGGCCCGAGCGAGCACCTTCAATCCCCGCGGTGTCTCCGTGTGCTGAGCGATTTCATTGCGGCACGCCTCACAGACCGATTGCGCGTTGACGTCGAAATACTTGTCGAGAATCGCGCGTTGACACGCGACGCACGTCACGCCTTGTTGAGTGCTGCCGGCATCCGCAGGCACACTCGGAATCGCGGTCTCGAACTGCAGCGGTTTGACGGTGTTGGGCTGTGGATCCATCTCCTAGTTTTTCGGCAGATATAAATCGCAGCAACAGCCCGAGACACAGATTACTTTGCATTACAAAGCTGGATGTGCTTAGCGTTTCGGATTCACCATCGCCATCGGTCCGATGATCTTGTTCGGGTCGGCATTCGGCTTGGGCCGGAACATCTGCGAGCGATCGTTCGACACTTCCGTGACATACAGGTTTCGCAACGCATCGACGTGGATTTGGTGGACGCCGTCAAACTGGCCCGGCAGCGCGCCGGACCCGCCGATGTCCAGGATGTAGTGACCCTCGAGGTCGTACTTCACCAGCCGATCCGTCGTCCAGTCGGCGACCCAGACGAAATCATCCTGCGTCACGGTGTGCGCGAGCACCGCGGAGTTGTAACCAGTGGGCCACATCGCCAGGAACTTCCCGTTTTCGTCGAACACCTGCATCCGGTGATGCTCGCGATCGGCGACGAACAGCCGGCGATCGCGGCTGATGCCGATGCTGTGCACGGACCAGAACTCGTTCGGCTTGGGATTGTCGGGATCGACGGGGGGCCGTCCCCAGTCCATCAGGAACTTCCCGTTCGGATCGAACTTCGCCACGCGCGTGCCGGCGTATCCGTCGGCCACGAAGAACGTGCCGTCGGGAAGCCACGCGATGTCGGTGGGTCGATTGAAATTGTTCGGGCCACGCCCCGGCACGCCTCGTTCACCCAGGGTCTTCACGAGCTTGCCGTCGTTGGTGAAGACGTTGATCTCGTGCATGTCGTCGTCGACGATCCAAATGTGTTTTTGCGGATCGTACGGATTCATCAGGATCTTGTGTGGACCGCGGCCCATTTCACCGAGCCCGGTGCCCCTCGGCGGCGCCAGGTACTTGTCGTGCTGCAGCCACTCCACGATGGTGCTCCCGCTGCCGTCGACCGCGAACACCAGATGGTGCCGCCGCATCTGATAGGGGTACGGTGTTCCCGAGTAGTCGCGCCTGCCGGTATTGGTGCGGCGCGGAGTCAACAGACACGCGCACGTCCACGGTTCGGCGCCGGGCGGCAACGAGATTTCGCCGCGCTGCATGACCCAGACCTTGTTCGGACTTTCGGCCCACACGCCGGCGCCGGACCCCCACGTCCATCCGTCGTGCGAGAGGTCGGTGTCCGGCAACGGTTTCGGCCATGGCACCACGGGCTCATAGTCGCCCATGTCAACTTTCCTGGCGGCTTGCTGTACCTTGCCGGTCGCAAGAATGTCGCTGCCAAGAGTGACGGCACTCATCACGAGCGAAACGGCGAAGATCAGCGGCGTGGCGCGCATAGTGGGACTCCTGCCTTGGAGGGGCCATCCTGCGCCGATCGGTTTCGCCTGTCAATGTGATCGAGACCGCGTCACTTGACACGGCGCTCTCACGGGCGTATTGAGTACGCGCCATGGCCACACCGACAACTCTCATCGTCGCGTCCTCGTGCGTGTTAGCTGCCACCTTGATGCTTCCCGTTTCTGCCGAAGGACAGCGTGGCCGGGGTCAGGGCACGGGCGCTGCGGCCCAGGCTCCCCAGCCCACAGGAGAGCGCGTGCGAGTGAAGGCCGGGCATGCCAATGTCCAGACAGGCCCGTCCTCTGGAAATGAAGTGCTCGTGCTTGCGGCGAAGGGGACGGTTCTACCAGTGCTCGCGCGCCGGGGGGAATGGGTTCAGGTGGGTCTCTCGCCGGAGCTCAGGAAAACCGGCATGGTGATGCGCTGGTATAAGAACGAAAACAACGGCTGGATTCACGACTCGCTGCTTGACGTCGTGAAAGCGGGCGACAAGTAACGTCCTTCGGAAACAGGGCACCGTTTACTTTGCAATACAAAGTTCACTGTGCTTAAATGGTCGGCGTGTTCACGGGCATCTGGCGCGATCTCGTTCATGCCGGCCGGTCGCTGGCGAAAGCTCGCGCGTTCACGTTCGTGTGTGTCGTGTCGCTGGGAATCGGCATGGCGCCCGTCATCGCGATTCCGTATCTCTCACGAGTACTCACGATACAGCCGCCCGGCCTGAAAACCGAGGGCCTGGTCGAAATCCTCACGACGCGAGTGGGCGCGCGCGAGGCGACCGACATCTGGTCTTATCCGGACTACATCGATCTGCGCGACGCCAACACCGGAACTGCGGTTGTGGGCTGGACCTACGGGCAAAGCGTGTTCAAGAAAGACTCGCTGCGGGCGATGTTTGTCTCGACGAACTATTTCGGGACGCTCGGCGTGACGCTCGTTCGCGGACCGGGCCTCAGCGCAACCTCCGAGCCCGCTGCGATTCTGGGGTACCGGTACTGGCAGAACCATCTCGCCTCCGATCCGGACATCATCGGCAAGACGCTTACGCTGGACGACGTTCCGCATGTCGTGGCGGGTATCGCTCCGGATCGATTTGATGGCCACGTCAGTGGGAACGGAGAAGTAGCTGTCTATCTTCCGCTCGAAAGTAATCCGCGTTTTCGTACCGGCGGCACCGACCGAAGCAACGAATGGGTACTTATCCACGGACGCCTGATGCCCGGTGTCACCGTGGCGCAGGCGAGCGCAGCCGTTTCCACGATCACCTCGTCTTTGGCCAAAGAGTATCCATCGACGAACGAGAACAAGGCCGGCATCGCCGCTCCATATGATGCGTTTGGCAGTCTCGCAAAGTCCCGAATTGCTGTCATTCAAGCGCTCGGGCTGACGCTCACGGGAATGATATTGCTGGTCGTGTGCCTGAATATCTCCGGCATGGCGCAGGTGCGCAGCGCGATGCGCGAGCGGGAACTGTCCATCCGACAGGCGATCGGCGCCACGCGCCGGCAGCTGATCCAATACCTGCTGAGCGAAGCGATCATCATGGCGGGTCTTGGAGCGATCCTCGCGTTGCTGGTGTTGTTCAACTTTCAGTCGCTACAGTCGCTGCTGAGCGACGACCCGATTCCGCCGCAGATGCAAGAGGCACTGAGAGTGAATCTGCCGACCATCGGGTTCGCTGTGGGAC
>Ga0193741_1000525_pt1 | contig 11415 bp, 8 predicted proteins | sample L2s2metaG_FD_143059 | JGI IMG/M metagenome (GOLD analysis project Ga0193741, IMG submission 143059) | Soil microbial communities from a riparian zone of the East river system, Colorado, United States - L2s2 | ecosystem: Environmental > Terrestrial > Soil > Riparian zone | place: USA: East River...
CCAGCAGCAGCGCGCAGAAGGACATCACCACGCCGGCGACCGCGGACGCGCCGACGTTTCCTCTGATCGCCATGCTGCCGATGCCGGCGGCAAGGTAGGCGAGATAGGCAATGCCGGCGATCCGGGCGTTGGTGGCGACCGTCATGGGGAGACATACGTAGACGGTCTACAGGTTGTTCCGGCAACGATCGCCTTGCGAAAATCCCGCTAGGCCGAGCCGACGGATTGCAGGTAGGCGGCGATGGCCGGCTGAGCGCAATACTTCGCCCAGCCGAGCGGCGTGCCCTGGTGGATCGTGTCCCTGATGTCGAGACGCGCGCCACGTTCGACGAGCAGCTTCACGACATCGAGATGGCCGGCCGCGATCGCCTGATGGATCGGCGGCGTATGCGAGTGCGTGCCCGGCGGATTGAAGCGATTCGGATCCTCACCAGCGTCGAGCAACACACCCACCGCGTCGGCATGACCGCTCTGGGCGGCGAGCGCGAGCGCGCGATGGCGATCCTGCTCCCCTGCCGACGGCAGCAGCCGCTTCACATCCTCGATGCGGCCGAGGCCCGCGGCGGCCGCGAGCGATTCGATCGGCGCGCCGCGCCGCACCAGCGCCTGCGCCGCATCGTGCTTGCCGAACACCAGCGCGGTTTCCACCGGCGACGTCCAGTTGCCCTCGCCGGCAGGCAGCATCGACGCGTCACAGTCGATCAGCATGTCCACGAGCGGTACCTGCACACCCGCCTCCGCCGGCGGCGTGCTCGACACCAGTAACGCCATCGTCGTGCACTGCCCGCCGTAGGCCCATGACAACGCGTTGGGATCGGCGCCGGTGGAGAGAATGAGCCTGGCGATCTCAACCGCATTCTTCGGCGATCGCTGGCGATACCCTTCGACGCCGTTGGCGGCGAGATAGTGCAGGAGGGTCGCCCGATGCATCGGCGGATCGGCATTATTCACGCGCGTCGATCGCGCCCGGACCAGGCGTGGATCGTCCTTGAGCAGCGCCCTCAGGATGGCGATGTCGCCGTCGATCACGGCCTCAACGGCGCGCTCGAACCTGGCGATCGGGCCGCTGGGCTCCTGTACCGACGCGACGTATTCTTCGAGCCGCTGCCAATCCTGGAATTCGTACCACCGCGCCAGCGCCAGGCGCGCGTCATCGCGATCGATCGGCGTCGCGCGGACCTCCGCATCGGTCATGTGGCGCTCGAGCCACGGGATCTTGTCGTCGAGGAATTTTGGATGGCGATTGCGGAACACACGAACCGCGCCGGCATTGCTGGAGTTCCATCCAGCGAGCAGCGCATCAGCCTGCGCGATGTATTCGTCGAGCGGCGCGTTGAAGGCGAGCGGCTTCATTGGCATGGCGCGTCCTCACCGTGACACGAATTGCGCGACGCAACTATCCGCGAGCAACAGGTCATCGCGCATCACCCGCACTTCCAGGTTGCCCGCCGGCAGCGGCGCCTTCAGGCTCAATCCGATTCTCCAGAGGCCGTTGGCCAGCTGCTGATCGAGCTTCACCGGCCACAATCGTTGCGGCACGCCGTTGGCGGGGCCGAGGCCGAATGACATCGCGCCGTCAAGCTTGTCGGCGGAGATGAGCGTTGAAATGGTGATCGGCTGATCGCGCGAGAACTCGCGCAGCCCGTCGCGCGGCCCCGGCTGCTCGAACACGATGCCCGCGCACTCGGGTTCCTTCGACTTTCCTTCCGGCACGCGAATCGTCGCCAGCGCCAGCCCGCTGATCTCCGGATTGGATGCGCGCGCGGCGAAGCGCACTTGATACGTCTTCGATTCGGCCTCGAGCCCGATCTCGCCGACGACGCGGCCGTTGCGGGCGCGGCCGCGGCCATTGGCGCGCGACACGACTTTCCCTTCGGCATCCAACGCGATCGCACTGTATTCAACCGCGGTGTCGTCACGTAGATCGCGACCGATCGCGAACGGCAGCAACAATCCGCGCTTGCGTTTGTCGATCGCCACGGCGGCGGGCGCCAGCGCGATCGGCAGATCGCGGACCGGGAGTGGCGAGGCGATCAACTCCGGCACCGTGGCCGCGCCAATGCCCGGCAGGTAGATCGAGCGATGCAGGAGCTCGACGCCAGGGGCCTTCGTGACAACGCGAATCTTCCGCGCCTTCGGCTTCTTGGATGCGTCAGTCGTCGGTTCGTAGCCCAGCAAGTAGTAGGCGCGGTTTTCCACTGCCATCCGCTGCAACGAGCCATCGATGTCGTTGGTGTTGACGATGGCGCGGCCGCCGGTCGCGTTCGCCAGATCGCGGTGGGTGCCGATCTCCTCGAAGGTGCCGGAGCCGGGATTGTCGCGGCCGGCCGTGTTCGGCGCGACGAGCCCGCGCGGATCCACGGTGTAGATCGCCACGTTCGCGGCGCGCGCCTGGTCGATCAATTCGCGCAGCGCATCCTCGTTGCGGCCGATCGGCTGGCCGATCTCGAGGTTGGTTTCCCAGTTCGCCGGCATCTCGCCGCCACGGCTGATCCACACGATCGCCTTGCGGCGCGCCGGGATCGGCCGCAGCTTCTCGACCACCGCCTCGAGCACTTCGAAACTGCCCCGGCCGAGCGAGCCGGGTGAGGCCGCATCAAAATCACCGGCGCCGACGGCATCGGGCGCGCCGGCCTGTTCGAGCCGAACGCCGCGATCGCGCCGGCCGTACGACGACTGAATGGCGTCGAGCGCCAGCGCACGATCCGTCGTCAGCGTGAAACCCGAATTGGCGCCGGAGCGAACCACCGCCAGGTGATCGTGCGGCTGCATCGCGCTCTTCAGAAACCGCTCCGCGACAAGGCGCACATCCCGAACCTCCGTCGCGTAGTAGCCGATCTCGTCGAGCACCAGCGCGAAGATGCCGCCAGGCTCGACGTCGTTCGTGACGATGCCGGGGGGCAGGATCGCCTCGGACGGCACCATCGACGCATCGATGAACTGGAAGGTCTTGATCGGCTGGCTCTTGCCGTCCTCGAACAACTCGAAATCGGACGCCTTGAGCGCGTGCACCGGCTTGCCGCTGCGATCGGTCGCGACGACGTCGATCGTCACGAGCTCGACGCCGGAACGGAACGTGGGCTGGCCGCCGTCGGCGAGCCAGGCTGCCGTGCAACAGCCTGCCATCAGAAACGCGATCAGCCTCATGCCGTGATGCTAGCATCGCCACCCTACTGGGGTCAGTCCCCCATTTTCTCCCTCCGGCAGGGATGATTAGCGACGGAGCAATTCGCGAAAACTCGAACCGTGTCGTAAATCCTGCGACTTACTCCGTCCCCAATCATCCCTGTAGCAGGTTGAAAATGGGGGACTGACACCATCTTGTTGGAAAGCGCAGAATAAGGGCGTTGATGAAGACGATTGCCGATCTGCAGCGTTTTGCGGTGACCCGCAGCCTGTTTCCCCCAACGACGCTCGACGGCGCGCTCGATCGCTTTGGCTTCGTGCAGGCCGATCCCATCCGCTCGCCGGCCCGCGCCCAGGATCTGACGCTGCGGCCGCGGGTGACGAACTATCACTCGGGCGACCTCGAGACGCACTATGCGACGCTGCCGATCGAGGAGGACTTCTTCATCAACTACGGCTTCGTGACCAGGCGCCTGCAATCGTTGATGCATCCGCGCGCGTCGTTGTCGCCGACCGCCGGCAACAAGCGCGCGAAGGCGATCCTCGAGTTCGTGCGCGAGCACGGCACGGTGCACCCGCGCGAGGTCGACGCGCATTTCGCGCACGGCCGGGTGACGAACTATTGGGGCGGATCGTCGAGCGCAACCACGCACATGCTCGAGTTGATGCATTACAAGGGCATGTTGCGCGTGGCGCGCCGCGAAGCAGGGATTCGAATTTACGCGGTGCAGCAGCACGGCGCCGGTCCCACGGGCGCGGCCGAGCGAAGAGCGCAACTCGATCGACTCGTCGATGCCCTCGTCGGCCTGTATGCGCCCGTTCCCACCGCGAGCCTCTCGTTCATCGTCGGCCGGCTGCGGTATGCGACGCCGCACTGGCACACCGAAATCAAGGGCGCCATTCAGCGCGCGAAGCAGCGTCTTGCCCATGCCGTCATCGATGGACACACGTGGTATTGGCCCGCGGACGAATCGCCGCCGGATCATGAAGTCGAAGGCGTGCGGCTGCTCGCGCCGTTCGATCCGGTGGTCTGGGATCGACGGCGCTTCGAAATGCTCTGGGACTGGGCCTATCGATTCGAAGCGTACACGCCTGCCGCGAAGCGCAAGCATGGCTATTACGCGCTGCCGATGATCTGGCGCAATCGCGTCATCGGGTGGGCCAACATCGGGTTGAGGAACGAAACGGTCGAAACGCAGTTCGGCTACGTCAGCGGCCGCGCGCCGAGAGACCGTGAATTCAAATCGGCGTTGGATGCCGAGGTTGAAGCGATGCTGGCGTTTCTCGACTGACGAGCCACGAGGACGACGTGCTTCACCATCGGTTAGGGACGACATATACTCACCCGGGGAGATCAACATGCGTGCACGTTTTGTGCTAGTTTTCGCGGCGGTTGCGACGGCCGGCGCGATGATCACGGCCCAGGCGCCGAAACGATTCAATCCGATGGTGGAGCTGCTGGCGGCGAAGAAACCCGTGTTCGGGCTGTATGCGCCGAGCAACCGCCGGTTCGGCGGCGGCCCGGGCGCACCGGGTGGCGCGCCACGACCCGCCTCCGCTGAAGCTACGGCGGGCAGGCCGGCCGCGCCCGCTGATGCCCCGCCGCCGAAGACGCCGGCGCAGCTCGCGAAGGAAGCGGTCGAGTTCGCGAACAGCGACTTCATCTTCGACGGCAGCATGGAAGGCAACTTCGACAGCGCCGCCGTGCAGTTCCAGGAGCTGATGAACGGCATGACGTCGGCCGGTATCCTGATCAAGTCGCCGCAACCGCGCCTGAGCAAGTCGGTGGTCGTCAAGATGAACGAGATCGCCGGCAACGCGACAGCCACCGAGAACATCGGCCGGCAACTGAACATGGGCGTCACCGGGATCATGTTCGTCAGCGCCGAGAGCGTCGAGGAAGTGAAGACCGGCCTCAACGCAATGCGCTTCAAGTCGAAGGGCGGCACGCGCTCGGAGGATGTCGGCGGCGCGCCGGCGTTCTGGGGCATGAGCGAGAAGGACTACAAGGAGAAGGCGGACCTGTGGCCGCTCAATCCGAACGGCGAGCTCGTGAACTGGACGATCGTCGAGAGCAAGGCCGGTCTGGAGAAGGTCCGTGAGATCGCCGCGGTGAAGGGCATCGGCGTGTTGTGGCCCGGCGCCGGCACCCTGCGCGGCATCTTCTCGACGCAGCAACCCGACGGCACGCGCAAGCTCGATGAAGCCGCGTGGGAAGCGTCGATTCAAAAGGTGCTGGCGGCGTGCAAGGAATTCAACGTGCCGTGCGGCTACCCCGCGTCGCCGAACGACATCGAGATGCGCATGAAGCAGGGCTTCAGCGTGTTCGTGATGAACTGGGGCGACCCCGGATTCGAGGCCATTAAACTCGGGAAAAAGGCTGCGGGGCGCTAGTCCGGTAATAATTGAGAGGAATGCGGGCGCGAGTTATCCGGCTGTTCACCGTCGTATTGACGGTGGCGTTTTGCGAGGAATGCAGCAGCCCGAGCGCCCCAAGCGCATCGACACCGCCGGTGATTCGCGTCAGCGATCCGCCGGCGGTGACCTGTCCCAACAACGTTGCCATCACCGCGCCGACGTCGGGTCCCGCCGTCATCACCTACGACGCGCCGGCGACGACCGCCGGCGAGAATCCAGTCACGGTGGCGTGCTCGCCGGAATCAGGCACGCCATTCCCGGTCGGTTCGAGCGGCGTGGAGTGTGTCGCCACCGACGCGTTGAAGCGCACCGCGACGTGCAGCTTCTCGGTCTTGGTAACGGCGGCGCCGCGACTGAGCCGCACGCGCATCCTCGCCTTCGGCGACAGCATCACCGCCGGCGATGTGGTGATACCCGGTACTGACAACGTGCTGCTGGCGCCGGCCGCATTGCCATATCCCGCCGTCTTACAACAGTTGATTCGCGAGCGTTACGGTGATCAGCCCGTGGTCTTCAATGCGGGATTGAGCGGTGAGCATGCCTTCGGCTCGAATACGCTGCCGCGGTTCGGGTTGGCGTATCGCCTGAACGACGCCGACAGCGTCGTGATCCTCGAGGGCTTCAACGACATCTTGTACAAGGAGCCTAACCAGGGCATCGCCGAAGCCGAGCTCGGCGTGCGCGTGCTGGCGGCTTCGGCACGCGGCCAGGGGGCGCGGGTGTTTATCGCGCTGCTGACGCCGACGAAAGCCGGACGACGGAGCATCCCATTGGGCATCGTGGGAGCCGCCAACGATCGCCTGCGACAGGTCGCGCGCAACGAAGGGGCGATCGTGATCGACACCTTCACCCCGTTGCTCGCCGATCTCGACGGCAACATTGGCACCGACGGCCTTCATCTCACGCCGCTTGGCTACCGGCGCCTTGGGGAAACCGTGTTCGCGGCGATTCGCGCCGAGCTCGAAGTACGATAGCGCCTGATGCGCTTCGGCCACATTCCGGCGCTCGACGGCCTCCGCGGCGTCGCGATCATCCTGGTGTTGTTCCATCACCTGACGATTCACCGGCCGACGTCAGGCATCGACGAGTGGATCGCGAGCGTACCGCTGTTCGGGTGGAGCGGCGTCGACGTGTTCTTTGTGCTGTCGGGGTTCCTGATCACGGGCATCCTGATCGATGCACGCGGCAGCGAGCGCTACTTCACCAATTTCTACGCGCGCCGCACGCTCCGCATTTTTCCGCTTTATTACCTGGTCGTCTTCCTGGCCCTGCACGTGCTGCCGCTCTTGCCGCGGCTGCACGAAGTGATCGTCGGTCCGTATCCGATCCCGCCGCGATGGCCGTATTGGACGTATCTCACCAACTTCTCCGTCGCCGATCGCGGATTCATTCACGGCTGGCTCGACGTCGCGTGGTAGCTGGCGATCGAAGAGCAGTTCTATTTGTTGTGGGCGCCGCTCGTGTTTCTGTGCGCGCCACGATTCTTGTGGATGGTCTGCGCGGCGATCATCATCGGCGAACCAATCGCGCGCAACATTGCCGTGAGCCGCGCTGCCGACACGACCGCGGTCTACGTGCAAACGTGGTTTCGTCTCGACGGCCTCGCCACCGGCGCGCTTTTGGCCTGGCTGGTTCGCCGCGACTGGCTGCCCGCGTTGGCGCGATGGGCACCGACGGTCGCGATGGCAGGAGTAGTGGGCATCGTGATGGTGGTGATCGACGGCGGCGATTCGTGGTGGTGGCAACCGGCCATGCAGCGGATCGGCTATTCGCTGATCGCGTTCACGTCAGGAGCCATGCTCGTGATGGCGCTGCAGCCCGAAGGATTATGGACGCGGATGATGTCCGCCGGCTGGCTGCGCGCCTTCGGCAAGTACAGCTATTGCCTGTATTTGATCCATTTGCCCGTGATGCGAGTGATCAGAGAATACGCGTTTGATCCGGCTGATTACACGATGCTGGCGCCGTGGGTTGGACAGGCGCTGTTTTATGTGATTGCCATAGCGCCTGCATTCGGCCTCGCGTGGTTGTCGTGGCGCGTCTTCGAAGCGCCGATTCTGTCGCTGAAGACGAAGTTCTCGAATTAGGTGATCCAGACACTCACGATTCGCTTCGCGACCCAGACACCATTCTCTTTTTCGAGCTCCACCGTTCCGCCAGAGTAGCCGGCCGTAAACTCCGCGAGGGCGTGATTGTCGCGATCGAAGGTGATGCGTGTCACGTAGGGAACAACGGTCAAGATCCACCCGCCCCAATGACCAGGCCTCATCGGAAATAGCTTCGACCAGAGTTGGGCAACTCTCATCGACCCGCCAATCGGCTGATTAGGTACATCCATGACGCCGATCCAGGGCGCCGTCGCAGTACCGCCCACCTTATCCAGAATCATCCGCATCGACGCGAGATCGTCATAGGTCGCGAACAACAGGCGCGCATCGACCTTGGCCGCGAACGGCGCACTGATCCGTTCTTCCTTGGCGTTGGTCTTGACTTGCACCTCCCGCGAGGCAATCGCAAACGGCCGCGCTTCTTTCTGCCACGTGAGGCCATCCCACCTCCCGGCATCGAATACGCCTCCGCCCTGTGGCCGAAACAACTCGGCGCGGATCGCGGCAACCTCCTGCGCCAGCGGCGTCTTCACTTCGGCAACCGTCGACTGCTTCGCGTGCCACTCCTCCAGCGCTTGCCTCGCGAGCGCTTCGGCCTCGGCCTGGGCGCCGGCGCGCAGCTTGAATGCCGACCGGGCAAGTTTCGACAGCGTCGTCACGCTGTCGTACGGCGCATCGGCGAGCGCGTTGAGATCGCGATCGGCTTTCGCAAGATCCGTCTGCGGCGTTGAGAGGATTTCGGTGAGCTGCGCGCGGCGCAATAGACCGCGTCCTTCGATGGCGGCATTGGATTTTGGATACGACGCCATCAGCTTCCGCAGCGGGCCCATCGCTTCAGCAGGTTTGGCGTTTTCCAGCGCGCGGCGGCCTTCGTAGAGCAACGCTTCTTCCGTCGATACCGCCTTCGACAGCCGATCGGTGCGTGTGATCACACTAGCTTTCGTCAAATTGCTAAAGCGCGCGAAGACAGGCAGGGCACGATCGGCGCTCGCCGCCTGCGTATCGATTCTTATTTGATCCGGAAGTTGCTGCCACGCGTCAAGCGCGGCGCGGTAGTGACTGGCGGCAGCCGGCAACTCGCCCCGAGCCTCGCGTAGTTCAGCGGCTGACACTCGCGACACTAGAATCGCCGCAGGCGGCAAGCCCGGACGTGACGCCACGGCCTCGTAGTCGGTTACCACCGAAGCGTCTCCGAGCCGTTCTGTGAGCTGTGCGACGCGCAACGCCACGACCCAATTCCATTCCGCAGTGGGAAACTGGGCCGCGAGCAGCCGGTACTGCGCTCGCGCGTCGGTATACAGTCCACTTCCCAAATAGTGCGAAGCGAGTGTCGCGGTCGCGATCGGCGCGGCCGCCGGGTCAGCGCTGCTTCTGACGACGCGCAACGAGTCGGTCGTCGTCGCCGCCGCCGACTTCGCATCCACTAGGATGCTTTCCGGCATCAGCATTTCGGGGCGTGCCTGCGCCTGGAAGAAACGCGCTCGCATCATGCGAATATCGCTCAAGCCAAACTGTCGCTGTTCGAGGTCCAGGAAAAACCTCTCAACCGTCGCAAGCCGTTCCGCCGGTGTTGAACCAAGGCGGCCGACACCATTTCTGACAATCCAATCGAAGGCGCCATCGGAGGCAGCGCGACCGAGCAACGTTGGATGCGCGAGGACGAACTCGAGATAGCGGTCATAGATCCGGGGCATGCTCGCGGCCGGAATCTGTGACGCGAGACCGTAATAAAACTCGGGGATCAGTTTGGCGGAATCATCAACCCAGCGGTTTGAAGACGGAAATCTTCCGCTCTCGAGCTCCTTGACGATCTCGAACACCTGCGACAGCCGATCGGTTGGATCTTTATCAGGTAAAGACGGATTTCCTAGCCGAAAGCCGAGCAGATATAACGCCTTGGCTCCGGCAACGGTGCGGTCGTACTTGGTGGCAAGTTCGCGAAATCGACGAAGGCGGCCGTCGAAATCGAGGTCCATGCGAGTGCCTTCGACCTGACTAACCTCGAACTCCGCAGCAGCCAGCGTGCCGCCGTAGCGGCGAAAATACGCCTGGACGCGCTGCTGGTGCGCGTCTTCATTACCACGATCCAAGTTGTACTGGAGCCAGATCACTGCGACCGCGGGTTCCGCGCCATCCTCGCGAGATAAGCTGTCGACCCGCTTCCCTGCCGCTTCGACGAAGGACGCGAATTCGGCTCGGAGTGTCGTACCGTCGTCGCTGAAATCATGACTGCGGTCGACGATCAGGTCGAGTCCGCGCGCCAACTCCGAAGGGGTCGCGGTCAGCAAGCCATGGGCAGAGCGCAAGGCGCCCCTTTTGTCGCTAATCCTGAAGTATGCGGCGACGACGTCCGGCGCTGACGAACCACGAGCAATCGTGTCGCGCGCCCGGGCATACTCGCTGGCGCCAAGGTGAAACCGCCACAGCGAATCATTTTGAACGGGATTAACGGCTATCGACGCGCCATCTTGCGCAGTCAGCGTCGCCTGAAGGAACAGGAGCGCCGCAAGGCAAAGTCTTCGCGACATGGTTACTGCCTTATCGGCAAGTCGCATATCGGCCATATTGCTTAGACACCGCGCACAATTAAAAAGCCTGCATCCAACCGGATGCAGGCTCTTCGAGGTTTTGGATAACTAAACTGTGATCGCGCTTATTAGCAGCTCACGCACTTGTGATTGTTCTTCGCGCCGAGTCCTTCTAACAACTTGATCGTCTCCGGATACGGCTGCGTGCGCTGCACCGGGCCATTCGCCATATCGACCGTGGTCTGGCCGCGGCGATTGACCTTCTTCACGTCGGCGCCCTTCGAGACGAGATAGAGAATCATCTCGTTGTCGCCGCGCGAGGCGGCGTTGTGCACCGCGGTGCTGCCGTCTTCGTCTTCGGCATTCACGTCGACGCCGACTTCCTCGACGAGATACTTCACCGCGGCCATCATGCCGGTCGGCGCGAAGCGGTGCGCGTTGCCGGCGAAGCCTTCGCTATAGCCCGCGCCCGCGGCGGCGACGAGCGGCGGCGTGCCAGGGCCGCCGGTCGGCAGCGGCGGACGGCCGGACGGATCGACGTCGGCGCCACCGCGCGTGCCGCCCTGGAAGTTGCCGCGGGACGCGACCTTCATCGTGAACACGTTCGGATCGGCGCCGTGTTCGATCAGCATCTTCATCGCGGCGATGTCGCTCGCGTAGGCGGCGCGCCAGAACGGGCTCGCGCCCGAATCATCGGTGCGCAGCAGATCGAAGTTGTACTGCGTGAACCAGGTGTTGCGGTTGGTGCGCGCGTTCGGATCGGCGCCCTTGTCGAGGAGCTTCTTCATCAGATCGAGATAGCCGGTCTTCTGCTGCAGGTAGGCGCGCGGCTGCGGATAGAACGAGCGCGGCTGCCACTGCACGTTGATCACCGCGTAGAGCGGCGTGACGCCGCCCTCGCTCGGCAGATTCGGATCGGCGCCGTTGTCGAGGAGGTAGTTCACCAGGTCGAAGTGACCGTTGATCGCCGCGACCAGGACCGGCGTCGTCTTGTCGCCGGCGCCGCGCTGGTTGATGTTCGCGCCGCCCTTGATGAGGGCTTCCGCCGTGGCCATCGCGCCCTGGCGGGCGGCGAAGTGCAGCGCCGCGAGACCGCCGTGCTTGCCGATCAACTCGTTGTAGTTGAAGGGACGCGTGATGCCGGGGATGTCCTTGCCACCCGGAGGCGGCGGCGCCTGCGGGCGGGGCACGCCGTTCTGATCGGCGTCATTGGTCATCGTGAGCGCGGCGAAATC
>Ga0193741_1000526_pt1 | contig 11409 bp, 7 predicted proteins | sample L2s2metaG_FD_143059 | JGI IMG/M metagenome (GOLD analysis project Ga0193741, IMG submission 143059) | Soil microbial communities from a riparian zone of the East river system, Colorado, United States - L2s2 | ecosystem: Environmental > Terrestrial > Soil > Riparian zone | place: USA: East River...
CTTTTTCCTGGATTGCAGTCAGCTGCGCATAGAGAGATGCCGTGTCGACCAGTTCGTGCGCGGAGTCCGGGCTCGCCGCACGGCGCGGTGTTCTGGATCGAGAGGTTTTCGCTGACGCCTTTGCCCGCGCGGGGACGCTGGGCCGTCCTTCCCGCTTCTCTATCTTGCCCGCGCGAGCCGACGTTTTCTGAACGCTTCGCTGCTCGAGCCCCACTTCTTCCGGATCCTTGTCGTCGCGAAGACCGAGGAAAATGGGTTGGCGCAGCCGGCGATCCGCAGTCCACTCGTTGAATTTCACCTCTACGACGATCTCGGGCTTTACCCAGTGAGCTTTCTCGTTGGTCTTCGGCGTTTCTTCGAAGGGTGACGTCTTTCTCTCCAAGGGCTTGAGGCGGCGGTGCATCTCCTCCAGTCCCTTTCGGGTGAAGCCGCCACCGGTGTGCCCGACGTAAATGAAGCGATCCTTGTCGAAGTAGCCGAGCAGGAGCGCTCCGATATGCTCACGACTGTTGCGAGGCTCGGTGTACCCGCCGATAACGAACTCCTGCCGAAACTCTATCTTCAGCTTGAGCCAATTGCGCGAGCGAGTCCCGGGCTCGTACCGCGAATCGATTCGCTTGGCGATGATGCCTTCCCATCCCTGCCGACGCGCTTTGTCGAGCATCTTCTTTCCGTCACCCTCGACCGACTCAGTCACCCGTAGCTGAGGTGACACACGCTTACCAACGCGCTTGACGAGTTTGGCTCGGCGCTCAGACCAGCTCTCCTTTATCAGGATGTCGTCTTCGCCATCCGCGAGGATGTCGAAGAGGATGAGGGCGGCCGGCGCCGACGAAGAATCCCGCTCAATTATCTGCAACTCCTTCACGTGCATCCGGCTCTGCAGCTTCTGGAATCGCGCCGGCTCTCCATCCATGAGCGCGACAATTTCGCCGTCGAGCACGAGCGACCGCTTTGTCTGGGCAGCCAGCTTTTTGAGCGAAGCCACGATCTCCGGGAATTGCGCTGCTTTGTCCTTCCCGTTGCGCGTCATGAGCTTCACGTCGGTCGCGGTGGCGTAAGCCAGGACACGAATGCCGTCGTACTTGGGCTCGAAGGTCCAACCCTCCTCCGGTATCTCGCTGCCGACACTTGCGTACATGGGCTCGAGTGAAGCCGGGAACGACTTGGCGACCGAGGTGGCGCCGGATGCCGGCCGCGAAGACACCTTTCGCGTGCTCGCAATCCTGGTGCTCGCAGAGGCCTTCGCTTTCGGCTCGCGATTGCTGTTCCAGACGCGACTCTTGCCTGAAGCGATCGCTTCCATTGTTCGGCCCGAATCCACCGAGGTCATGTTGTCGGCGACGACATCCTCTTCAGTGGCGAACTCATCCCGGTGCTTGATGAGAAGCCATTGTGGCTTCGAAGAAGATGACCGATCGCGCGAGAATTTCATGCGAATGAGCGCGAACGAGCCGTGCAACCTCTCCCCGTGGAACGTGATCTTCAGGTCTCCTCGTTTCAACCCGTCGCGGATGGCGTCCTCTTCTTCCTCGGCGGAAGGGGCAGCATCGGCAGAGTAGGTGCCTCGATCCCATAGCATTACCGTCCCGCCGCCGTACTCCCCCTTTGGAATGGTCCCCTCGAAGGTGTTGTAATCGATGGGGTGATCCTCGACCTGCATCGCGAGTCTTTTCACGGATGGGTCGAGGCTAGGCCCCTTCGGGACGGCCCAGCTTTTCATCACGCCGTCCAGCTCCAGGCGAAGATCGAAATGGAGGCGACTCGCCGCGTGCTTCTGAATCACGAAGCCAAGCCGGCCGGGGCGCGTCGACGCCGAGGTCTTGTCCCCCGACGGCTCCGCGGTGCGTGTGAAATCGCGCTTTCGCCGGTACTCTGCGAGTTGCGAGCGAGCGCCGCGCTTCACGCCTCCGCTCGTCGTTACGGCCATTTGATGCCTGCCTTACGCGGTTTTCTTCTTTGCCCTGGGCTTACGGCTGGCTGCGACTGATTTTCTTTTCGCGCGCACCGCGCCCTTCTGGCCGGCTCCTTCCTCGAGGCTGGCGCGAAGGCGAGACATGAGGTCGAGCACGTCGCTATCGTGAGCCTCTCCTTCCGGCTCCTCGAGCTTGACCTTCTTACCCTTCATCTTGGCCTTGATGACCTTCATCAGGTTGGCGCGATACTCGTCCGTGTACCTCGTCGGGTCGAACGGCTCAGCGAGGTTGGTGACCAGCTGTTCCGCCATCTGCAGCTCCTGGGGTCGAACGGCCTGACGGCTCGGAAAGTTGAACTCCTTCGCGTCCACGAGCTCGTTGGCGAAGCGCATGATCTCGAGCACCAGCGCATCTCCAATGACTTTCACGCCGGCGAGGTGCTGGGTCTGACGGATTATGATCTTCCCGATACCGACCATGCCGGTTTTGCGAATGGCTTCACGGAGCAGGGTATACGGTTTCTCGCCGCCCTTGGATGGAACGAGGTAGTAGGGCGTCTCGAAGTAGCGTGGATCGATCTCGTCATCCTTCACGAAATCGAGGATGTCTATCGTCTTGGACTGCTCGAGTGCTGCTGACTTGAAATCCTCGTCGGTGACGACGACGAATTTTCCCTTCTCGTACTCGTAGCCCTTCACGATCTCGTTCCACGGAACGGGCTCGCCTTCAGCCTGGCAGACCCGCTCGTACTTCACCGGAGAGAGGTCTTCCTTGTGGAGGAGCCGGAAGCTGATATGATCGGCGCGCACAGCGGTCCTGAGCTCCACTGGGATGTTGACGAGGCCGAATGTCAGCGAGCCTTTCCAGATTGCAGCCACCGTGCACCCCCGATTCGAGTGAGCCTTCCGATCGGGTGCATGAAAGCAAATCAAATGCCGCCTGTGGAAACAATTTTGTGAGGCCACAGGATGCAAAAAGGCCCCGTTACCGGGGCCTTGTTCAGCTCGAATTGTTCAACTGACTTTTGTCACATCCGCGGCCTGTGGTCCTTTCTGGCCCTGAACAACTTCGAATTCTACCTTATCGCCCTCGGCGAGAGATTTGAATCCGGATCCACCGATCGCGCTGAAGTGCACGAAAACATCGGGGCCTCCCTCGCGCGATATGAAACCAAACCCCTTGGCGTCGTTGAACCATTTTACCGTACCCGTAATGCGTGCCATTTAGCTATTCCTCTCTCCGCAGGGCAATCTGGAGCCGTTACTGTCCGGGCCGCGGTGAGAAAGGCACCGTGCCCCGCCGGACTTCTCCCTGTGAAGCGTTCTCAATCCGGCGTTTGTGGAGGAGGGCAAGTTTTGTGCAACAGGCCGTACTTCTACGCCGCTCCAGCCACGTAATGGGCGGATCGCCCACAGCTTTTGCACCGTAGCGTCACGTGGGTGTAGGGAGGCGGGGGAACTTGCCTGGGATCACGTTCGATCGATCCGGAGCACGAAGGGCAGCTGAGCGGAGATCCGTGACGATCGTTGCTGATGAGAAACAGGGCCTGAGCGGGATTGTACGCGTTCGGACGTGGCTTGCGCATGAGCTCTCCAGTTCACACGGCGCTGCGCGGTTGGCGTCGCATAGGTGACAGTTGACGGCCATCCATTGAGGAGAAGAGCCATCGAGATTCGCGAGCGGGTGTGCTTTGGTCTCACGCTGGCATTCCTTATAGCCTGCGGTCCACGTGCGCACATACCGCTCAGACCGGCCAATCTGCCCGACGCACTTGCTCCAACAGACAGTGGAGCGCTCCTGGCACGGCGCCTGGCACCGACCTTGTACCTCCAACGGGACGAAACGTTCCCTTTGGAGCGGGTGGTGGTGGTCCTGCACCCGACCAAGCGGATTATTGCCTACCACCTGTTGTGGCGGGATGACGTTCACGGGTCCTGGATTCCGTTTACCGTCCCGACCGACCAGGAGGTGCTATGGGTAGGCTACGACTCGACTTACGCCCCTACCGACGTCTGGACTTACTGGCATGGGCACATCCTTCACGCAGCGTGGCCGAAGTCCCAGCTCGCCATCGACGTGCAGTGGGGCAAGCACGGCAGCATGCCGCGCAACGTCAGGCAAAGCGACCTGCCGAAGCTGCAGTCGCTCAACTTCTTCTACGCCATGACGATCATCGGGGAGTGGGACATCCTGCTTGGGGACCTGACGCGTAAGGGCCCGCTTTGCTTCTGTCACAGCTATCGCCGATACCTCCAGTTCACACGTCCGCTCATCGTGAGTGAAAGGATCGATGCGATTGTGCGGACGGAAGATCCGGGGCCAGTACTCAGACAGGTTTTCGGAAGGAAATACTCGAACAAACATCAGTGGCCGTGAAACAAAAAAGCATCGGCGAGATTGGACCTCGCCGATGCCTTTACTAAACCTCTGTGAAGCTTATTGCCGTGCGGTGGCGGCTGGAATCGGCTGCTCGCGCTGGGCAATGATGAAGAGGTCTTTCTGCGACGCACTCTGCTTGAGGACCTGCAGCGCGTGCATAAGCTGGTTGTCGTCGGGGACGCTGCGACGCTTCGCGGAAGAATCGCCGAACGCCAACCGCGCGACGGTGTTGCCAAGAAGGCGATCGATCTCGGGGGCTGCCTGCTCGTACTGGGCAGCGTCGACAGTGACACCCTTGGCCTGAAGCCGGCGGAAGAACTCCTGACGCCAGGTCGACGGCACCGTGAAATCGGGTCGAACCGACTTCTTCAGCTCGAGCGAGTAATCCATGAGCGTGGATCTCACCTCGGCCGTCTTCGGGGCGAATGCGTTGAATACCTTTTGCTCCGCCGTCGTCAGTGTATCGGGACGCACGATGATGTCGGGAGTGATTGCGCCACCGCCGTAGACGATGCGCCCGGCATCCGATCGGAACTTGGGACGCGAGCGACGGACCGAATCGGTCTCGAGGGAGTCGGGCATCACTTCCACGAATTCACCACTGGGCAGAAGCTTCCGCTCCTTCTGGATGGACCGGCCGTTCGGCGTGTACCACTTTGCCGTCGTCATCTTCAGGGCGTAGCCGCCTTCCAGCGGGAAGACCGACTGGACAAGCCCTTTTCCGAACGAAGTCGTTCCAATGATGAGAGCACGGTCGTGGTCCTGCAGCGCGCCGGCGACGATCTCGGAAGCCGAAGCACTTCTTCCATCTGTCAACAACACCAGCGGAATAGTGGGAGCGATCGGATCGTCGCTCGCAACGAAATTCTGATTCTCTCCATTGCGGGCGCGGATGCTGGAGATGTGCTGTCCCTTCTTGAGGAAGAGATTGCTGACGCTCAACGATTGATCGAGGATGCCGCCGGGATTGCCACGCAGGTCGATCACGATGCCACGCGCTCCTTCACGGGACAAACGTGTTATCGAGTTCTCGAGCTCGTCTCTCGCGCTCTCGTTGAATTGCAGGAGCGGTATGTATCCGATCTTGCTGTCGAGCATGATCGCGTACGGGACCGCGGGAATGTTGATGACGGCTCGCGTAAACGTTATGGGGATGAGCTCGGGCACACCGGGGCGGGAGAACCTGACGCGCACCTTGCTGCCCGGATTTCCCTTGAGGGCATCAGAGGTCTGGGAAACGGTCCAGCCACGGATGTTGGTCGTATCGATGAAGTTGATCCGATCCCCTTCCTGCACGCCGGCCTGCTCCGCCGGGGTATGCGGGAACACACGCTGGACCGTGATGAAGCCCTGGGTCTCGGCGATCTCCATCCCGATGCCGGCATAGCGTCCGTTCGTCTGGGCGTTGAAGGCGGAAAGCTCCTTCGGCGACAGCAGAACGCTGTACGGATCGTTCAGCTCGTGAATGAGCCCGCGCGCGGCTTTCTCGTAGAGAGTCGCCTGGTCGACGGTATCGACAAAGCGGCTGGAGACGATGTTGAGAACCTGGTCCAGAAGGCGAGCACCCTGCTGGCTCTCGCTCTGCTGAAATACGAATCCCCCGGCCATCAGCGGAATCAGTGCGAGGCCAATGAGCGTGCTTTTTCTGGATCGGGACATACGGTCTAATTGATGGAAGAGGGCGGTAACGTAATAGATACGCCCGGAACCGGTCAGTGTTCCTCAAGGACGCACAAACGGCACCATCGGAACATAGCCACTCAGGCCGCCCGGGAGGCCAACACGTAGTCAACCAGCCAGTCGCGGTTGACCTGCCTGAAGGTGGCATCGCGGAGAAGTCCCGCAGCCAGGAGCATCTCGTGAGCGGGCTGGAGCACTCGTTTGCAAGTGCGAGGGGTAGCGCTGAGTCAAAGGCAGCTGTTCGGCCAGTGCCGCCAGCGGGACTCTCCACGTTACCATGCCTTCCTCTCTCGCCACCTCGAGCAGGCGGTAAAGCCGCCTGGCGACGGGATTGGTGAGTGACAGGTAGTGGATCGCGGAGAGAGTGACGGTGTGTCCCGCGGCAATGTTCGAGCGAATCGCTGCGCCGATGGTGACCCGGGCATCGCCGGGCTCGGATGCGGTCAGAACCGGAAAAAGAGTGAACTGTTCACGCTCGGCCATTCGTCGCCGGGCAATGGAGACAGCAGACAAAATGGTAAATCGCCCTTCTAGCGGCTGTCCTTCCCGGGCCGCAATGTACACTCCGCTCGATTCGAGGATTGTCCGCTCGAGTCTCGTTAGCGCGGAGCGAAGCTGCTCATACGTTCTGCCGTCGACGCGGCGCCCGATCGAGCGGAGGAAGGCGTGGAGCGTAAAGCTTATCACGCCGTCTTCGGGCGCTCCCGCTTCATGGTAGCGGTGCAGGAGCTCGATATACACATCCTGGTCGAAAGTGCCGGGCAAGCGGTCGCCGGGGCTGGGCAGAACACGCCACCGTCCACCGCTCTCGGGAGAGAAGGAAATTGCCGTATCCTCGGCGGAGTCGCTCAGCCGAAAGATCGGGAGCGATTCAAGCGACCGGTCGAGGACGATAGCACGCGTCGGAACACGCCGACGGGCCACGAAGGTCATGCAGAGAGAATATGACACTGATCAAGTACGCCGCAATCGGAGCGGTCATTCTGCTCGCGCTGATTCTCATGCTTATCGGCATCCTGTCGATCACGCACGCCCCCCCGGTGAAGAGCGTCATCGCGGAAGGCGACCACGATGGGCCGCCGAGTATTGAGGATCCTCTGTTCGCGCACAGCATGGAGCTTTTCACGGGAACCCACATCGATGTGGGGAACAAGGTCGAGATTCTGCTCAACGGAGACGGGACATATCCCCGATTATGGCGGGACCTGGCGGCGGCAGAACGCACGATCACGGTGCAGATGTACTACTCCCAGCCGGGCAAGGTGGCAGACAGCCTGGCGAAGTACCTGATCGACCGTGCCCGGAACAAGGTGCGGGTGCTGTTGCTCCTGGATGCCTTCGGCTCCCAGCCCCTGAAGAAGGATTGGCTTCAAAGCCTCAAGGACGCGGGCGTCGAGGTCGTGTGGCTCAGGCCGCTGCGCTGGTACACTCTGCAGAAAGCAGCGCGGCGCTCACACGTGCGAGCCGTAGTCATCGACGGCAAGATCGGTTACACCGGCGGGTTTGGACTCGCGGACTACTGGCTGGGCGATGGCCATCACGAAGATCAATGGCGCGAGTCGAACGCCCGGTTCGAGGGCCCCACGGTAGGAGCGCTGCAAGCGACATTCGCCGCGGGATGGGCTGAAGCAACGGGCGAGCTGCTGACGGGGGACATGTTCTTTCCGAGGATGTCATTCGCCGACATAGGAGACGTGCAGGCTGGTCTCATGCACACGATTCCAAGCTCCGGAAGCACCCCGGGGGAGCGGTTCATGGCACTTTCGATCGCGGGAGCGCGCTCGAAACTGTACATAACCAACTCCTATTTTGTCCCGGGCGAAAACTTCCTGCAGCTGCTGATCGCAGCTGCCCGGAGGGGAGTCGATGTCCGGATTATCACAGTGAGCGACAAGACCGACGTCAAGACGACCTGGTACGCCGGGCGGACGTATTACGAAAAGCTTCTCGAGGGCGGCGTGAAGGTCTACGAGTACCTGCCCACGATGGTGCACTCCAAGAGCATGGTGGTCGACGGAATGTGGGCGTAGGTGGGATCCATGAACTTCGACAACCGTTCGCTGTCGTTCAATGATGAATCGAATCTCGTGATGCTCGATCGGCGAGTCGGAGCGCAGATGGACTCGATCTTCCTGGACGACATCAAATGGTCGAAGGAGATCAAGCTGGACGAGTTCAGAAAACGACCGCTCTCGGGCAAGATTCTGGAGTGGGGCGCGCAGAAACTGCGCCGAGTGCTATAGGTGTGAGGCGGAGGATCGTCTGGTGGCCCGCGATGTGAGAAATAGTCCGTCCGTGCTCGCACGTTTCCAACCCCTTGTCAGGGATTGGTTCAAAGAGACATTGGGGGCCCCGAGCGATCCCCAGCGCAAGGGATGGCCGGCGATCGCGAGCGGCGCGCATACGCTCATCCTCGCGCCGACCGGAACAGGAAAGACGCTGGCGGCGTTTTTGTGGGAGCTGAACGAGCTGATCGTTCGCGGAATCGAGGAGCCGCTGCCGAACGCGGTTCATCTCCTCTACATCTCGCCGCTGAAAGCCCTCAACAACGACATTCAAAGAAACCTCGACCGGCCGCTCGCCGAGCTGCGCGAGAGATTCGCCGCAGCCGGAAAGGAGTTTCCGGAGATTCGTGTGGCTGTCAGGACGGGCGATACCCCCGCGTCGGCCCGGGCGAGAATGCTCAGGAAATCGCCACACATTCTGATTACGACTCCAGAGTCGCTGAACATCATGCTGACGACGCTGAAGGGTCGCGGAATGTTCAGCAGCGTGCGCGCGGTCATCGTCGACGAGATCCATGCAATAGCGGGCACGAAGCGCGGAGCACATCTGGCGCTGACGCTGGAGAGACTCGAGGCACTGGTGGAGCGGTCGCCCCAGCGAATCGGTCTTTCCGCTACGCAGAAGCCGCTCGAGGAAGTCGCCCGGTTTCTCGGCGGATGCGAAGCCACAGAGGCAACGGCGCCCGTGTTCAGGCCAGTGACGATCGTGGATTGCGGAATGACCAAGGAGATGGAGATCGCCGTCGAGTCTCCCGTGGCAGACCTCGGAAATGTGGGCGGCAGCATCTGGCCTGCCGTGGGGCCGCTGGTTCTCCGACACATCCAGGCGTCCAATACGACGCTCGTCTTCGTCAACAACCGCGCTCAAGCGGAGAAGATTGCCGCGCGCGTTAACACCCTGGCAGAAGAGGAGATCGCCCAACCGTACCACGGATCGCTGGCGAGGGAGCGAAGGTTTGCGCTCGAGGAACGACTCAAGGCGGGCTCATTGCGCGCGTTGGTGACGACGAGCTCGCTCGAGCTGGGGATCGACATTGGATCGGTCGATCTCGTGATCCAGCTGCAATCACCCAAGCGTGTCGCCGCCGCGTTGCAGCGGATCGGACGCGCCGGCCACACCCTCGGAGTTGCCAGTCGTGGGATACTGGTGCCGACCTTCCGCGATGATGCCGTGGAGATTGCGGCCATTGTCGCCGCGATGCGGGCGGGAGATGTGGAGCCGACTCATGTCGTACAGAACGCGCTCGATGTTCTGGCGCAGGTCGTCGTCGCCGCAGTATCGGTGGACGATTGGCGAAGTGGTGACCTGTTCGAGCTCGTGCGGCGGGCTTACCCGTACCATCGACTGACGCGAAGCGCGTTCGACGAAGTGCTGGCGATGCTCTCGGGCAAATATCCTTCCGATATCGCAGCGGAGCTGGAGCCACGCATCACGTGGGATCGTGTCAACGATCTGTTGATCGGAAGCCGTGCAGCCCGCATGACCGCGGTCATCTCGGGCGGCACGATTCCCGATCGCGGGTTGTACACCGTCAATCTTCCGGATCGCACGCGGCTAGGCGAGCTAGACGAAGAGTTCGTGCACGAGTCGAGGATGGGGGACGTCTTTCAACTTGGCTCATCGACGTGGAGAATCGCTGCGATCGAGCACGATCGTGTGGTGGTCACTCCGGCGCCGGGAACGCCGGCGAGAATGCCGTTCTGGCACGGGGAGTACATGGCGCGATCGCTGATGCTGAGCCATCGGGTAGGTGCGCTGCGCCGAGAGCTCGCCGAAGCACCGGACGAAGAACGGCTCGCGGATGAGTACGGATGTGATGCTGCCACCGCAAACTCGCTGGTGAAGTACATCGCGGCGCAACGAGCAGCAACGGGAATCGTGCCGGACGACAGGAACATCGTAATCGAACAGTTCAGAGACGAGACAGGGGCAGTGCGCATCGTGATTCACGCGGCATTCGGCGGCCGGATCAACGCGCCGTGGGGAATGGCTCTCGCCAAGCGCGTGCGCGAAGCGATGAACGATGTCGACCTGCAGGTCCAGACCACCGACGACGGCATCATGCTTCGATTACCGGATCTGGGAATGAGCGCGCCAATACAGTCTCTGCTCGGATTGTCCGGAGCCGAGGCGGAGCAGTTGGTGATGGAAGAAGTTGGATCGACCTCACTGTTCGGCGCACGTTTCAGGATGAACGCTGCGAGAGCGCTACTTCTTCCGCGTGGCAATCCGCGCCGGAGAATGCCGCTCTGGCTGCAACGGCTCAAATCGCTCGACTTGCTGCAAACCGTACGACAGTTCCCAAGCTTTCCGATTCTCGTCGAGACATATCGCGAAGTTCTGCAGGACGCATTCGATATGGACGGTCTCAAGACGACGCTCTCGGAGATCGCCGGCGGAAACATTCGCATTCACACCGTGCAAACCGATTCACCTTCGCCGTTCGCGGCCAGCCTGCAGTTTGGGTTCGTGATGGACTGGTTGTACGGCGACGATACTCCGCGAGCCGAGCAGCAGGCCGCGCTTCTGTCACTGGATCGCGTCCTTCTCGACGAAGTGATGGGAGGCGAAGGAAGCGACGACATCACCCTTGAGGCAATCGAGCAGACTTTGGCGGAGCGTCGCGGAACGTTGCCTGGTCGACGCGCGCGAACGAACGACGAGCTTGCGCACCTGCTGGATAGAGCTGGAGATATAAGCGGCGAAGAGGTTCGGGCAAGAATTGCTACGGTCGAGGAAGGCGTGCGCGGTGATCCGTTCGTGGAGCTGCTGGCGAGCCGACGGATGATCGCGATACAGCTCGGAGCGGAAGGAGCGCAGGAATGGCGCTTCATTCTGACCGAGACCTATCCGCGATACGTCTCAGCGTTCGGGCCGGAGCAGCTGCGGCGGGTACGTGGAACGTCCGAGCTTGCAGAGCAGGAGGCGCCAGCGCTCGTCCCGGAAGTTCTCCTCCACCCCGCGATCAACGCTTCGGTCGCGCGCCGCGAGATCCTGGCGCGCTTTCTCACCCAATCCGGTCCGGTCACCATCGCCGAAATTCATGACCGGTATGGCTGGCAGCCAGATTGGATCGAGTCGCGCCTCACCGAGTGGGAAAAAACCGGCAAGCTCGTGCGCGGAAAGTTCAGGCGAGATCTACATGACA
>Ga0193741_1000527_pt1 | contig 11398 bp, 7 predicted proteins | sample L2s2metaG_FD_143059 | JGI IMG/M metagenome (GOLD analysis project Ga0193741, IMG submission 143059) | Soil microbial communities from a riparian zone of the East river system, Colorado, United States - L2s2 | ecosystem: Environmental > Terrestrial > Soil > Riparian zone | place: USA: East River...
CCGAACCCGGCGCTCTCCCCTTCGATCAGCTCGAGCGTCATCCGGCCGGCCCGGCGCTCGAAGTCGAACCTGCCCTGGCCTCCGAAGCGCTCCTGCCCACCCGGCTCGACGACGCGCACGAGGGTCGCGATGCGGGCCGTCTTCGCCGCGGTGGTCTTCGCCGCGGCTTCGGCGATCACTGCCGGCTCGACCTGCTCTCCCACGGCGGCGCCGGTCGTCGCGGGCGGCGCCTCCTCGGTCTCGCCGGTCGAGCCTTGGGGCGCCGTCTCGGTGGCGGCGGCCGTGGTCGACGCGGAGCCCTCCGGTTCGTCCTCGCCCGAGCAGGCGACCGGCAGAAGCGCGAGCGCCAGCCAGAGCACGAGTGCAAGCCCCCCGGTCCGCATCGCCTAGTACTTTCGCTCCTGCGGCTGCCACTTCGTCATCCGAACCGGTTCCCAGGTCAGCCGAGGCCGGCCGTCCACCCACGTCACGAGCGTGTGCTTCAGGAAGTTCTCGTCGTCGCGGTCGGGGTAGTCGTACGGGCGCGCATGGGCGCCGCGGCTCTCCTTGCGGGCGATCCCGGCCTCCACCATGCAGGCCGCAAGCTGGAGCAGGAACCCGAGCTCCAGCGCCTGCGTGAGGTCGGTGTTGAAGACGGAGCCCGAGTCTTCGACCACGACGCGCTCGTAGCGCTCCGTGAGGCCCTGGATGATCTCGCCCTGCTGGCGCATCTGCTCCTCGCGGCGGAAGACGCCGAAGTTCTCGTGCATCGTCGAGGCCATCTCGTCGCGGATCGCGTGCGGCCGCTCCCCCTGCGTGCGGCCGAGGAGCTCCTGGAGCTCGCGCTCGGCGTCGACGAGGACGGACTCGGGCGGGGCCACGACCGTGTTCGCGAGCGCCCACTCGGCCGCGGCGCCACCGGAGCGCTTGCCGTAGGTGATCGTCTCCATGAGGGCGTTTCCGCCCAGGCGGTTGGCTCCGTGGACGGAGACGCAGGCGCACTCGCCCGCGGCGTAGAGGCCCTCGAGGGCCGTCTTGCCGTCGAGGTCGGTGTCGACGCCGCCCATGTGGTAGTGCGAGCCCGGCCGCACCGGGATCGGCTCGTAGATCGGGTCGACCCCGGCGAAGACCATGCTCAGCTCGCGCGTCCCGTGCAGACGCTCGATGATCCGCTCGGCGCCCAGGTGGCGCAGATCGAGCAGGACGTTGCCGTCCACGCCGCGGCCCTCGTCGATCTCGATCTGCTCGGCCCGGGAGATGACGTCGCGGCTCGCCAGCTCCATGGCGTTCGGCGCGTAGTTCTTGAGGAACCGCTCGCCTTCGGAGTTCAGCAGGTAGGCGCCCTCTCCCCGGCAGCCCTCGGTGATGAGCACCCCGGACGGCGAGAGCGTCGTCGGGTGGAACTGCATCATCTCCATGTCCTTCAGCGGCACGCCCAGGCGGAGCGCCAGCGCCATGCCGTCGCCGGTGCAGGAGTACGCGTTCGTCGTCCCCGTGTAAAGCCGGCCGGCCCCGCCCGTGGCCAGGATCACGGTCTTCGCTCCGACGAGCTTCAGGCCGCCGTTCAGGAGGTCCCAGCAGATGACGCCCTGACAGCGCCCGTCGTCCTCGACGAGCTTCCAGGCGAACCACTCCTCGTAGGTCGCGATGTCGCGCTTCATCACCTGCTCGTAGAGGACGTGCACGAGCACGTGGCCCGTGATGTCGGCCGCGTAGGCGGTGCGCGGCTCGCCGGCGGCGCCGAAGGGCCGCTGAGCGATGCGACCGTCCTCGGTGCGCGAGAAGACGGCGCCCCAGTTCTCCAGCTCGTAGACGTCCCCCGGCGCCTCGTCGCAGAGCACCTCGATCGCGTCCTGGTCGCCGAGGTAGTCCGAGCCCTTCACGGTGTCGAACGCGTGCTTCTCGGGGTCGTCCTCGGAGGCGTTTCCGAGCGCCGCGTTGATCCCGCCCTCCGCTGCGCCGGAATGGCTGCGCGTGGGATGGATCTTCGAGATGAGGGCGACATCCACCCCTGCGTCGAAGGCTTCGATGGCTGCGCGCATGCCGGCACAACCGGCGCCGACGATGAGGACGTCGTGCTTCCCTTCCACCGCCAGGGAAGCTACACGATGGGAACGCTCGCAGGCCGCACCCAATGCGGCCTGCGAGCCCCTAGGCAGAGGGAGGCGAGGAGGGTCGGGGCTGCGGGCGCCGAGAACGGACCGCCGTCTCGCGCCCGCGCCTACCGACCGTGGATGGCTCGTCGTTCGTGTCCAGATCTCCGGAGGGCCGCAAGGTCTCCGGTCTCCGCACGCTCACCGTCGCTAGGAATGCGAGCAGCTGTTCGGCGCCGACGAACGGCGTCGTACGGCCGCTAGCGACGTGCAGAGCGGTGCCGCGGAGCGGATCTGCCGCATGACCCGCAGCCGCAGCGTCCCAGAGCCGAACGACGAACGTATCCACAGTGCGAGCATCCCAGGCCGCCCGCGCGCTGCGCTTAAAGTCGGCTTAAGGCGACGGGAACGGGGCCGCCTCGACCGCGATCTCCTCCATCCGCGCGACGTACGTCCGGTAGGCGCGCCGCGCCTCCCCGTGCCGGCCCGCCGACTCGTGCAGCGCGACCAGGGCGAGGTGCACGTCCTCGTCGTAGGGATCCTTCTCGAGCGTCCGCAGGAAGTACCGGGCGGCGAGGTCGTGCTCGCCGCGCTCGAGCGCGTCCTCGCCGAGGGCCCGCGCGACCGAGATGTACGTCGCCCGTGCCTCCTCGCGCAGCGGGACTGCCCAGTCTTCGTACGCGTCCTCCTCGAGGAACTCGCCCGAGTAGAGCGCCTCGGCCGACGCCAGCCGCACGCGGGCGCGCGAGAGCGCGCCGTCCGCGCGCAGCGCGAAGCCGGCCGCCGCCTCGGCGAGGAAGCGCTCGACGTCGATCTCGAGGCTCCCCGTCTCCAGGGCGAGGATGTCCTTCCCGGCGCTGACGAAGTGGTCCTGGTCGTAGCGCCGCTCGGGATCGAGGACGGAGCGCAGCGTGCTGAGCGCCACCGAGAGGCGATTGGCGAGCTTGGCGGGATCGCCCTCCGGCCAGAGCGCCTCCATGAGAACGTCTCGCGGAGTGGGCCGCCCGCGCCGCGCAACGAGCATCTTCAGCAGGTCGCGGGCCTTCTTCGACTGCCACTCGCCCAGGGGCACGGGGACGCCGTCGCGCAGGACGCGGAAGCGGCTCAGAGACTCGATCGTGACGGTCGGGACGCTCGCCTCGGAGTACTCGGCCAGGAGCGATGCGGCGGCGGTCGCCGGGCCACGGACGCCGAGCTCCCGCAGGCGCGCCTCGGCAGCCTCGGCGAGCGCCAGGCCTTCGATCGCGCCGAGCATCCGGGCCAGCGCCAGCTGGGTGCGCGCCTCGCCGAACGGGTTGCGGATCTCGCGCCAGATCGCGATCGCCTCCTCGGCCAGCGCCCGCGCGCGGTCCGGGTCCTCCGCGGCGACCGCCCCGAGCTCCAGCGCCTCGGCCAGCCCGGCTCGGTCGCGGCGGGCGCCGGCTTCCGTCGCCGCGTCCGCGGCCAGCTCGGCGGCCCGTTCGCGGTCGCCGCTGCGGAGCGCGACGTCCGCGGCCGCGAGCAGCGCGCCGACGTACGCCATCCCTGGCCCGTAGCCCATCGCACGCTCTGCGAGCTCGGCCGCCCGCTCGAGATCCTCGCCCGCGACCACGCGCGCGAGCCCGGTCAGCGACGGCACGATTGCCTGGACGTCCCCCGCTTCGTCCGCCCGCTCGGCCGCCTCCTCGAAAGCCGCGCGGGCCAGGGCGAGATCGCCTCGCTCCTTGTAAACGTCGCCGAGGTACAGAAGCGCGTAACAGACGTCTCGGGAGCCGATCTCCTGATAGGCCGACCGCGCGGCCTCGAGGTCGGAGATGGACTCCTCGAGGCGTCCGAGTCGCAGGAGCGCGGCTCCCCGGTTCGAGAGCGCGAGCGCCCGGAAGAAGACGAACCCGGCGACGTCCGCGAGCCGAAGGGCGATCTCGAGCTCGGCGAGCGCCTCCTCGTAGTCGCCCTCCTCCATGCGGCGCGAGCCGCGGTTCGTGTGAATGCGGATGACCTGCATCACGTCGCCGGCGCGCTCCGCGTACTCGAGCGCGCGCAGGTAGTGCGAGTCGTTCGCCACGCGGTCGCCCTCGTACGCGGCGATGAGGGCCATGACCGTGTGCGCCGCCCCCAGCGCCTGCGCGTCGCCGATGCGCGTGGCGATCTGGAGCGCCCTGCCGCCTCGCTCGCGGCATTCCTCCAGGTCGCCGCGCAGCCATTCCAGGCTCGCGTGCCAGGCGAGTAGGAGCGCCTCGTCGCGGGGGGACTCGCCGTCGAGCCTCCCGCGCTCGTACACGGCGACGGCCTCGTCCAGGTCGCCGCGGAGATGGTGGATCAGCCCGACGCGCCAGGCCAGCCCCGGTGCGAGCTCGTGCGAGTCCGCCGCCCGCGCATACCAGGCCAGGGCGTCCTCCCACTCGCCCCGAATCTGCCGGGCCCGGCCGGCGAGCAGCTCGATGGGCGTGCTCAAGACAGCGTCGGGTAGAAGCTCCGTGTAGCGGACGACGGCGTCGACCGCCCCTGCCGAGAGCAGCGCCTCCCCCCGCTCGGCGAGGAGGGCGGCGAGCTCTTCGTGCGCGCCCGCCGCGGCGAAGGCCCGCAACGCATCCTCGACGAAGCCCTGCGCCTCGAGCCAGGCCGCGGCGCGGGTCAGCAGATCCCTGAGCTCCTCGTCGGAGAGCGCCATGCTCTCGCGCGCGAACTCACGCACCAGGGCGCCGAGCGAGTACCAGCCGGCCTCGCTCCGGTCGGACTCGACGAAGAGCCCGCGGCGCTCCAGCGAGGCGAGCGCCTGCGCCGCGTTCGCCACCCCCAGGGCCTCGCAGAGCTCCGCGTTGAAGCGGTCGAGCGGGGCCACGGTGCGAACGAGCGCCCGGACCTCCTCGGGCTCGCGCTCGAACACCTCGCCCGCGAGATAGGAAAAGAGTCGCCCACCGGGCCGTCGCAGGCCCTCGAGCGTCCGCCGCCGCTCCTCGGGAGAGACGTCGCGCAGGGCCTCGAGCGCGAGCCGCACGGCCGCGGGCCAGCCACGGCTCGCCTCCTGAAGATCTCCGGCGACATCGTCGGCGGAGTCGCCGAGCGCCTCTCGGAGCAGCAGGCGCGTCTCGTCGGTCGTGAAGGCCAGCTCGCGGGCCGTCAGCTCCACGACCTGGCCCTGGCCGCGCAGGCGCTCGATCGGGAACGGCGGCTCGTCGCGCGAGGCCAGCACCACGTGCAGCGTCGACGGAGCGTTGCGCACGAGGGACTCGACGAGCCGCGCCGAGGCCCCGTCGGCGCCGAGCTCGTGGAGGTCGTCGAGCACGAGGACGAGGTCGCGCCCGCGCCCGTCCGAGAGGGCAGCGCAGATGAGCGCCGCGTAGGCATCGGCGCTCCCGAGCTCACCCAGGTCGCCCTCGGGCCCGCGCGAGCCCTCGATCGGCGTCGGGACGCCAACCTGGAGGGCGGGAACGCGGAGGCGGAGAGCGCTCGTGAGCCCCCGGGCAAGGGACGCGAGCTCGGCGTCCTCGGGGGCGATGGTGTACCAGGCGGCCGCGCGGCGGCCGGCCCAGGCGCTGAGCAGGGTCGACTTCCCGAACCCGGCGCCCGCGATCAGGACGGTGAGGCGCCTCGCGAGGGAGTCCTCGAGCCTCCCTTCCAGGCGTGGGCGAGGCAGTGCAGGCGGGGCGACCGCAGGAGGAAGAAGCTTCGTCGCACGCGCGCCCTGGACGACGTTGTGCTCCACCGATTGTCCTGTGTGTGGCTTTCTACAACGAGTTGCCGCAATTCGCCAACACCTTTGGGACAGAACGCCGTCCGGGACCGGCGCGGCGCATGGCCGGTAAGATCCTCGCGTGGCCAAGATGGCTTTCCAGGTGCCGCAGGCTGCGGGGGTGATCAGCAATCCGAGCGAGTCCGAGCTCCAGGAGCTCGCCGCGAGGATGCCGACCGCACGGTGGACGAAGTACGGCAACGTAAACGTCCAGACGGAAGTCCTCGCCCGCTCGACGCCCTCGACGTTCATCGTCACGGACGATCCCGATCCCGGGGTCGAGCGCACCGTCTCGCGCGAGCAGGCCCAGGAGTGGGCGGACAAACAGGACGCCTACATCTCCGACCAGGAGATGGTGCTCCTCGACGGGTGGCTGGGCGCGCAGCCCGAGTTCCGCGTCCCCGTTCGCCTCTTCATCGAGGCGGCGAACGCGAACATCGCCGGCATGCAGCAGCAGCTCTGGTTCGCCGTCGACGATCCCGAGGACTTCGAGCCGGAGCTGACCGTCGTCTACACCCCGAACCTGAAGGCGCCCGGCTGGCCGGACGAGCGGCTGATCCTGGTCGACCTGGAGAACGGGGTGAACAGGGTCTTCAACTCCGACTACTTCGGTGAGTCGAAGAAGGGGATCCTCCGGATGTGGAACAAGCTCGTCTACGACCGCGGCGGGATCCCGCTCCACGCCGGCTGCAAGATCATCCCGACCGACCGCGGTGAGCGCGTGGCCATGATCGTCGGCCTCTCCGGCACGGGGAAGACGACGACGACGTTCACGCGCCAGAACGGCTCCCTGCCGGTGCAGGACGACTTCGTCGCCTGGATGCCCGACGGCGCCGTCTACGCAACGGAGAACGGCTGCTTCGCCAAGACCTTCGCCCTCAACCCCGAGGACGAGCCGACGATCTACGGCGCGGTCACGCAGCCGAGGTCGTATCTCGAGAACGTCTCGCAGACCGGCGACGAGGTCGACTTCTACGACGAGAGCTACACGAAGAACGGGCGCGCGACGTTCCAGTTCGACGTCATCGAGTCCGCCGCGACTCGCCCGATCGGCGAGGCCCACTTCCTGCTCGTGCTGAACAGGAACGAGGGCATCATCCCGGCAGTCGCCAAGCTCGAGGGGCCGCAGGCAGCGGCCTTTTTCATGCTCGGGGAGACGACGGGCACGGCCGCAGGCGGCGCCGCGGAGGAAGGAAAGTTCCTGCGCGTCCCGGGCACGAACCCGTTCTTCCCCATGCCGCACGACCTGCAGGGCAACCGCTTCCTCGAACTGCTCGCCGAGCATCCGCTCGAGGTCTTCCTGATGAACACGGGGAGCGTCGGCGGCCCGGTCGCGGACGAGCGCGCGCGCAAGGTGCGCATCAAGCACTCGTCGGCGATCGTCAAGGGGATCGCCGAGGGCACGATCGAGTGGGAACAGGATCCGGACTTCGGCTACAAGGTCGCGCGGCACGTGCCGGGCATCGACGCCGAGGACGAGGCTGTCCTGCGCCCGCGCGAGCTCTACGAGGCGCAGGGGCGTCTCGACGAGTACGAGCGGCAGGTCGAGCGCCTGCACCGTGAGCGCCGCGAGTTCCTGAGCGGCTTCGAGAGCCTCACGTCCGAGATTGTCGACGCCGTCGGCTAGCCCGACGCTCGGGTTCGTCGGCCTGGGCTCCATGGGGAGCCGCATCGCCGCGCGCCTCCTGGCCGCGGGCAACGAGGTGCACGGCTGGAACAGAACGCCGGGAAAGACCGCCGAGCTGGTCGCCAACGGGCTCGTGGAGGAGAGCTCGGCGGCCGACGTCGCACGCGCGGCCGACGTGATCTTCTCCATGGTCACGGACACCGCCGCGGTCCAGGAGGTGATCTCCGGCTCCGGCGGGCTGCTCGAGGGCCTTCGGCCGGGGTCCGTCATCGTCGAGATGAGCACCATCGACCCCGCGGCGAGCGCCTCGCTGGCGAGCGAGGTCGCGGCCGCCGGCGGGGTCATGCTCGACGCCCCCGTATCCGGGAGCATCGCGACGCTCGAGGCCGGTCAGCTCTCGATCATGGTCGGCGGCAACGAGGAGGCCTACGAGCGCGTCCGCCCGCTGCTCCTGCAGATCGGGCCGAAGGTGATGCGGATCGGCGACAGCGGGCAGGCGCTGATCGTGAAGCTCGCGATCAACAACACGCTCGTCGCCGAGATGGTCGCGTTCTGCGAGAACGTCGCCATGGCCGAGAAGGGCGGCGTGAAGCGGGAGGTCGCCGTCGAGGCCCTGCTCCAGAGTGTCATCTCCTCGCCCATGCTCGCCTACCGCGGGCCGTTCATCCTCGAGGGCAACATGCCCGCCGAGGCCTGGTCGAACGTGAACCTCCAGCAGAAGGACATGACGCTCGGGCTCGGGACGGGCAAGCGGCTCGCGACCCCGCTCCCCACGTCGACGGCGGCCAACGAGCTCCTGACCGCGGCGCGCGGCATGGGCCTCGAGCAGTACGACTTCTCCGTCGTCTACGAGGTCTTCCGCGCCCTCAACGGCCTCGCGGGCACGCGGGAGCTCGGCGAGTAGTGCCGCGGTACCGCACACGGGTCGAAGACGTCCCTCTTGTCCAGGGCCTCCGCGAGGACGAGGGTTGGGTCGACATGCAGGTGCAGTTCCTCATCGACGCCGCGTCGGCGGGCTCGGAGCGCCTCGTCTTCGGCCGCACTGTGCTCCCGCCGGGCGCAAAACACGACCGCCACCGCCACTTCGAGTGCGACGAGTTCCTGCTCGTCATGTCCGGCAGCGGACTCGTGCACACCAACGAGGGCATGGAGCCCGCCGCCACCGGCGACGTCATCTTCACCCCCGCCGGCGACTGGCACGGCTTCGACAACACCTCCGGCGAGGACGTCGAACTGATCTGGGGCTGGGCGGGCGCGGGCTCCCTCGAAGCCGCCGGCTACGAAGTCGAGCCCTTCGAGGACTAGCCTTTCCGGCCACGCCCAGGGTCTGACCCCGGACAGGGGAGGAATGGACGGCTTCTGTGAACCACTGACCGGCCCTTGGGGACGGGGCCTGGCCCAGCCGACCGCTCCACGGGGGGCTTCGGCGCATCCCGCGAGTTTCCACAGGGATCGGCGAACAGCACCGTCCCTCGCCGCCACGTCAGGGGTCAGACCCCGGGCCTGTCCCTCACGAACGCCTGAGGCGCTCCGCGGCTAGCTCGACTGCCTCGATGATGGCCTTGTAGCCGGTGCAGCGGCAGAGGTTGCCGGCGAGGGCCTCGCGGATCTCCGTCTCGGTCGGGTGCGGGCGCTCGCGGAGGAAGGCTTCGATGGTCATGAGGAAGCCCGGCGTGCAGAAGCCGCACTGGAGGGCGTGCGTCTCCTGGAACGCTGCCTGGATCGGGTGGAGCCCCTCGGGCGGGGCGAGGCTCTCGACCGTGCGCAACGAGCGGCCGTTCGCCTGCACGGCCAGCATCAGGCACGAGCGGACGGGCTCGCCGTCGAGCTGGACGGTGCACGCGCCGCAGACGCCGTGCTCGCAGCCGACGTGCGTGCCATGGAGGCCCGCTCCGTGGCGGATGAAGTCGGAGAGCAGCGTGCGCGGCTCGACGTCGCCCTCGTAGGGCCGGCCGTTGATCTCCATGGAGACCCTCATGCCGCGGCCCTCTCGAGCGCGCGGCGCGCGAGCTCCCGCAGGAGCGCCCGGCGCCACCCGGCGTCGGCCCCCGTGAAGGAAAGGCCGGCCACGGCGGCATCGGGCAGCTCCTCCACGGAGCCATCGAACCGCGCGGGAACGGGCCCGGCCCCAAGCAGTGCCAGCCGCGCCCCGCCCGGCGTCACGACCGCGGCTGCCCCGCCGACGGCGAAGTCGCCGTGCGTACGGGCATGCTCGGCGAAGCCGCTCCCGCTCCCGTCCGGCATCGCCGGCACCTCGATCTCCACGAGCAGCTCGTCCGGCTCGAGCGACGTCGTCAGGAACCCGAGGAAGAGCTCGTCGGAGGTGAGAACGCGCGATCCGCGCGCCGAGCGCACGTGGAAGCGCGCGTCCAGCGCGCAGAGCGCCACGGGGAGCTCCGCCGCCGGGTCCGCGTGCGCGACCGAGCCGCAGACCGTCCCACGCGCGCGGATCTGCGGATGCCCGACGTGGCGTACGGCCTCGGCGATGAGCGGCCAGCCGGCAGCGACGTCGGGAGAGCGCTCGAGATCGGCATGGCGCGCGAGCGCTCCGATCCGCAGCACACCGTCGTCCACCCGCAGGAAGGCAAGCGACGCCACGCCGTTCAGGTCGACCAGCCGGTCCGGTCGTGCGAGCCGGAAGTTGAGGAGCGGCACGAGGCTCTGGCCCCCGGCGAGCACCTTCACGTCCTCGTCCTCACGCGCGAGCAGCGCGAGCAGCTCATCGAGCTCCCGCGGGGCGTCGTAGACGAACGGCGCGGGCTTCACGGGCCGGCCGCCTGGAGGAGCGACCAGAGCTTCGCCTCGGTGAACGGCGGGTCGACGTGCCGCACGCCGAACGGCGCCAGCGCGTCGGCGACGGCGTTCCCGACCGCCGCTGGCGTGGCGATGGCGCCGCCCTCCCCGATTCCCTTGGCGCCGAGCGGGTTGAGCGGCGACGGGGTCTGCACGAAGCGGCTCTCGACGGGCGGCAGCTCGGCGGCGGTGAGAAGGGAGTAGTCGGCGAAAGACGCCGTGCGCAGCTGGCCCTCCTCGTCGTGCACCGCCTCCTCCACGAGGCACTGGCCGAGCCCCTGCACGGTGGCGCCGAGCACCTGGCCCTCGGCCAGGAGCGGGTTGACGATGCGCCCCGAGTCGTCCACGGCCGCCAGGCCGAGCACCAGGAGCCGGCCGGTCGCCCGTTCGACCTCGACGAGGGCCGCGTACGCGCCGGAGGCGAACACGAGCCCCGAGCTGAACCTGCTCTCGGCCTCGACGCCGCTCTCCGAAGCCGCGAGCTCGGCCACCGAGACTCTCGCGGCGCGAGCGCGCTCGGCGAGCTCCCGCGACGCGACTGCGACCGCGGAGCCGCCCATGGCGACCGAGCGGCTTGCGAACGTCCCGATACCGGGCAGCTCGCCCGAGTCGCCCCAGCGGACCTCCACCGCCTCCGGCTCGACCCCGAGCTCGTCGGCGGCGATCTGCGCGAACGTCGTCTCGTGCCCCTGCCCGTGGGGCGACGAGCCCGTGCGCACCTGCACGCGCCCGTCCGCTTCCATGCGAACTACCGCGCTCTCCCAGAGACCGCCGGCACGCTCGATGTACATGCCGACGCCGATGCCGACGACGCGCCCCTCGGCCCGCGCCTCGCCACGAAGCTCGACCCACCGTTCCCACGACGCCAGCTCGAGCGCCGCGTCGAGGCAGCTCTCGAAGTCGCCCGAATCGTATGTCCAGCCCATCGGGGTCTCGTACGGGAAGGCCTCGGGCCGGACGAAGTTCCTCCGCCGCAGCTCGATCGCATCGACGCCGAGCTCCCGGGCGGCCAGGTCGACCAGGCGCTCGATCAGGAAGGCCGCCTCGGGCCGCCCCGCGCCGCGGTAAGGCCCCGTCGGCACCTTCGTCGTCGCCGCGCCGACGACCTCGACCCTCGCCGCCGGAATGTCGTAGGCGCCCGTGATCAGCATCGCGGTCGTGTGCGGAGCGACCGCGGTCGTCGCATAGAGGTAG
>Ga0193741_1000528_pt1 | contig 11398 bp, 7 predicted proteins | sample L2s2metaG_FD_143059 | JGI IMG/M metagenome (GOLD analysis project Ga0193741, IMG submission 143059) | Soil microbial communities from a riparian zone of the East river system, Colorado, United States - L2s2 | ecosystem: Environmental > Terrestrial > Soil > Riparian zone | place: USA: East River...
TGCGACAGGGCTCCTTTCATGAGCGCCTGCTCGAGCCCCGAGGACACGGTTCCCACGAGGTCGCGAAACGGGCCCAGCGGGCGCGGGATCGAGAGGTCGTCGCAGGACCCGAGCAGCAGCCGCGCGTCCGGCTCGAGATCTCGGACGAAGCGGTTGACGAGCGACGTCTTGCCGATCCCCGGCTCGCCGCTGACGAGGACGACGCGACCTTGGCCGCGAGCTGCCGCGTCCCGCGCTTCCGCCAGGTTCTCCAAAGCTCCGTGGCGCTCGAGGAGCTCCACGCGTCAACGATAGACCGCTAAGAGGCAGCAACCCAACCGGGGGGCTACGCTCCGGCGATGGACCAACGACAACTCGAGTGGAAAGCCGAGCTCGCCGAGCTGCTGCTCCATGCGGCGCGCGAGTTCGGCGAGAGCCTCGAGCCCGAGCGAGTGTACGAGCGCTTCCACGAGCTGCTCGCCGAAGCCGTCCCGCATGACGGGCTCATGGTCTCCTCCTACGACGAGCGGGACGACCTAATCCGTGCCGAGTACGCCTGGAACGAGGGCGCTGTGCTCGACACCTCGAAGCTCCCGCCGATCACGCTGAATCGCGAGGGCGGCGGCATGCAGAGCCGCGTCATCGTCAGCGGCGAGCCGCTGCTCTTCAACGACGTCGCCGAGCGCGTCACGAAGCCGGGCAGCGTCTACTACAACGTCGACCGGGAGGGCTCCGTCCGCAAGCTGCCCGACTCGGGGCCGTCGGGCACGAGCGCGGCGATGATGGTGCCCGTCAAGCACGAGGGCCGCGTCGTCGGCGTCGTCCAGGTGATGAGCGACGAAGGCCGCTACGCAACGGACCACCTCGAGATCTTCGAGGGGCTCGTCGCCCAGATGGGCGCAGCGGTCCGCAACGCCCGCCTTCAGCAGGACCGGCGTCGCCTCGAGGCTGCGGAGGCCGCAGCGCGCGCCGTCGCGGCAGAGCGCGCCCAGGCAGCCCGCGTGGTCGACGCCGTCGGCGACGGGATCTTCCTCCTCGACCAGGACGGCTTCGTCCGCCTCTGGAACCGCGCGGCCGAGCTCGTGACCGGCCTCCGCAGAGCACTCGTCCAGAACCGGCGCCTGGCGGACGTGATGCCCGAGTGGCAGGAGCTGGCCGATCGCATTCCGGTCTCGGAAGGCGGAGGAATCGCTCGGTCGGTGACGCTGCCGTTCCACAGCGAGGAAACAGACCGCTGGCTCTCCTTCGCCGCCGTCGGGATCGCGGACGGCGTGATCTACGCCTGCCGTGACGTCACCGCCGAGCACAGGCTCGAGGAAGAGAAGAGCGACCTGATCGCGACGATCTCCCACGAGCTCCGCACGCCGATGGCGGCGGTCTTCGGCGCCGCGAAGACGCTCCTCCGCGACGACGTGGACTTCTCGCCCGAGCGCCGGCAGCAGCTGTTGGAGATGATCGCGACGCAGGCGACGCGCTTGAGCCAGATCACCGACGAGGTGCTGCTGACGAGCCGCCTCGACCGCGGCGACCTGGGGGTCGTCGCCGAGCCGGTCGACGTCGCCGACGTCGTGGCCGAAACGGTGAATGCATTCCGGGAGCAGCTGGACGACTCGACCAGCATCGAGGTCGAGATCCCGGACGACGTCGGAGCCGCCTGCGGTGACCGCGACCGCATCCAGCAGGTCCTGGTCAACCTCCTCGACAACGCCGTCAAGTACGGCGACAGCCCGGTGAAGGTGCACGCACACGGCACCGACGGCGTGATCAGGATCTTCGTCGCCGACAACGGACGCGGAATCGCGCTGGCGGAGCAGCCGCGGATCTTCGAGAAGTTCTATCGAGCCGACCCGCACCTCGCCCGCTCACCGGGAGGAACGGGCCTCGGCCTCTACATCTCGCGGGAGCTGGCACGGCGCATGGGCGGCACTCTCGACCTGACCTCAGAGCCTGGCGCCGGCGCGACGTTCGTCGTCGAGCTGCGGCAAGCCTGAGCCCGCAGGGCGAGCCGAAGCGAATCGGGACGCGTCCGGCCGGCCGGTCAGCGCGCGAAAAGGGATGATGCGCGCCCTGTGCAGGGGTTGAGCTCGCTCCGCGAGAGGTTCACCGGTGAGATCGTCCTCCCCGCTGACTCGGGGTACGACCAGGCACGGGCCGTCTGGAACGGGATGGTCGACCGGCGCCCAGCGGTCGTTGTGCGACCAACCTCGGTGGACGATGTGATCGCGGCTATTCGCTTCGCACGGGAGCAGGACCTCCTGATCGCGGTCAGGTGCGGAGGTCACAGCATCCCCGGCCTCTCGACGTGCGATGACGGAGTCGTGATCGACCTCTCCCGGATGGGCGGCGCGCAGGTCGATCCGGAGCGCCGAACGGCGCGCGTGAACGGAGGCGCGCTCCTCGCCGACCTCGATGGAGCCGCGCAGGAGGTCGGGCTCGTCTGCCCCGTCGGTGTCGTCTCGCACACCGGAGTCGCCGGCCTGACGCTCGGCGGAGGCATGGGACGGCTGCAGCGGAAGTTCGGCCTCACGCTCGACAACCTGCTCTCCGTCGACCTCGTCACGGCCGACGGCCGGGTCGTGCACGCGTCCGCCGACGAAAGCCCCGATCTCTTCTGGGGCCTGCGCGGCGCGGGGCCCAACTTCGGGATCGTCACCTCATTCGAGTTCCGGCTCCACCCGCTCGACCATGCGATCACCTTCGGGACCGTCGCCCATCCGATCGAGCGCGCCCGTGACCTCGCCGCGCTGTGGCGTGAGCTCGCCGAGACCGGCCCCGACGAGCTGTTTCTCTCCTTCGGGCTCGCCAACGGGAACGATGGCGTCGCATACGTGACGGCGCTGCACTCCGGCCGCGTCGAGCAGGCCGAACGCGACCTGGCAGGCCTGCGCACGTTCGGGCCGCCGATCCTGGACACGATCGCCCCGATGGCCTACCTCGACACGCAGCACCTGAACGACGACCCGCACGGCTGGGGCCACCGCTTCTACATGAAGAGCGCGTTCCTGCCCTCGCTCCCGGACGAGGTGGTCGACCTCTGCGTCGAGCACGCGACCCAGGCCCCCGACGTCACCGAGTGCGGGTTCTCGATCTGGGCGTGGGGTCGGACGATCGCCGACGTGCCCGAGGACGCTACGGCTTTCACGGGCCGTCAGGCCGCCGCCTGGCTGGCGGCGGAAGCGATGTGGGACGACGCCGAGCTAGACGAGCCGTGCCGAGCCTGGGGCCGCGCAGCCCTGGCCGACTTGGCGCCGTTCGCCTCAGCCGGCCGCTACGTGAACGATGTCGCCGAGGTCGGAGCCGACGTGGCCCGCTCGATCTACGGCGGGTCGAAGTACGAACGGCTCGTCGCCCTCAAGCGCGAATGGGACCCGGACAACGTCTTCCGGCTGAACCAGAACGTGCGGCCGGACTTGGAGGGTACGCGCTGTTCCCAGCGGAGCCGCTTCTTCGCCGCCTCGACCTCGCGGTTCTTCGGCGGCGCCGTCGTCACGAGCTCGCCGAAGAGCCGCTCGGACGCTGCCGCGACGGCCTCGACCGCGCGCTCGAACGCCTCGGCGTTCGCCTGCGACGGCGTGTTGTACCCGCTGATCTTGCGCACGTACTGAAGCGACGCGTCGTGGATCTCCTCATGCGTCGCCGATGGCTCGAAGTTGTAGAGCGTGCGGATGTTTCGGCACATGCCCCGGAGACTACCTGGGCGCCACCGACGGCTCTCCCGGCGTGCGTTAGCCGGCGAGGCCGCCGACGACCGATTCGAGCTCGCGGCTGTGCTCCTCGCTCTCGAACGCATGCGTCGGATGAGCGGGGAGGTGCCGCTCGAGGATCCTCCCGGCGGAGCGGACGTACACCGCCGGGTAGATCGTCGCCTTGCCGTCCATCTCGACGGCGACGGCGACGGCGTCGGGGCCGGCCTCGTCGACGAAGTGCTCGAGCGGCACGATGCCTTCGTCGCGGATCTCACCGTCGAACGTCAGGACTCGCGCGAGGTAGCCCTTCTGCACCCAGAGCTCGGGCGCGCGCGCGAGCTCCGAGAGCAGGTAGGGCACGACCTCGCTCCGCTCGAGCCTGGGACGCTCGGTCCGCACACCGAAACGGCTCTCGGCGAGATGACGAGCGAGAACGGCGGCGTTGTACCGGAAGCCGTTCACAGAGGTCGAGTTGCTCGCGAGGCCCTGCTTGCGGAGCCCGGGTGATCCCTGCGAGGCGTTCCCTGCGAAGTACACACCCGGAACCGACACGCTCTCCCAGAACGGCGTCAGCGCCGGGATCCGCCCGTCCGCGACCGTGGCGAGCCCCAGCTCGGGCAGGTCGAGCAACGGAGTCTTGAAGCCGGTCGCGACGAGCACGCGGTCCGCGTCGAACACAAGCTCCCCCCGCCAGGTCGTGCCGCGGGTGTGGATCCGGAAGCCGCCTTCCCTCCGCTCGATGCGCTCGATCGCGACGTCCACGACGAAGGCGCCTGCACCGCCTCGCGAGTACTCGTCGAGCGGCTCGAGGTACCTCGCGCGAACCACCGAGCGCCCGAGGATCGCGTGCTCCACCGGACGCGGAGAGGCGAGCACGAGTTGCGACGCCCAGGGCAGCAGACCGGTCGCGACCTCGAAGCCCGAGTTTCGCTTGCCGACGATGAAGACGCGCTGTCCCTCGTAGCGGCTCGGATCGCCCGTCTCGGTGTAGTGCAACGCCTCCTCGACGCCTGGGATCGGCGCCTTCCACGGCTCCGTGACGCCGACTGCGAACACGGCCGCGCTGCAGCGGTACTCGCCGTCGGAGGTGACGAGCACGAGGCCCTCGTCCTCGCGCCGGGTCGCCTCCCAGCGGCAGCCGTAACGGATCTCAAGGCCGGTGCGCTCGACGAAGGCTCGGAGGCCCGCCTCCATCTCGGGACGGGAGGGCATGCTCGACGTGCGGTCCATCAACTTCGGCATGAGCGCGCGCGCCTCGGGCTCCTCCGCGATCAGGCTGTTGTGGTCGTACCACTCGTACTCGCGTGTGCCGTGCTCGAACGGCGCATCCGGCTTCGTCCACGTGATCAGCCGCTCGAAGACGGGGAAGCGACGGAACATGCCGCCCGGCTCTTCGTCCGCACTGAGCATGGCGTGGCGCACGCCGAGCGCGCGCAGGGAGTAGCTCGTCTGCAGCCCGCCTGGGCCGCTGCCCACGACGACCACGTCGTAGTCACCGGGCGGAAACGGCCTTAGGAGGGTCTGGCGGGACATTGCTCGTCGTCGGGGTGCGATGCTCGTTCCGAGGCAAGGACGCAGGGAGCCCCGGTAGTGAACTGAACTACCGGGGCGACTGAGGACGCAGCATCGGGGCGAGCAGCCGTCGCTTGCGACGCCGACAAAAAGATCCTGACGGCTTTGCCGTCAGGATCGACCTCGCCGCGGCCCGGCGGCTCAGCCATGTCTCGCCAGACCCTCCTCACTACGACCGCCATTCGAGGGCGTTGCGCAGGCGGTGCGCCTCTTCGCGGAGCAGGCGGAGGAGCAGGTGCGGCCGTTCGAGGAGGAAGCCCTCGAGATCGGGGCCGGCGACGACGACGCACCGCAGGAGGCCCTTCGCGACGACGTCCGCGCTCGGCGGCTCGCCCGTCAAGACCGACGCCTCGCCGAAGAAGTCTCCCGGCCCGAGCGTCCAGGGCTGCTGGCCGTCGATTTCGATGGCGGCGTGTCCCTCGAGAATGACGAAGAAGCCTGCGCCGCTGAGCCCGGCCCGCAGCACGCGTTGCCCGTCCGCGAACACCTCCTCCTCGACGGTGTGGGCGAGCGCCTCCAGCTCGGGCCGTGACAGGTCCGCGAAGAGCGCTAGCCTGCCGAGGGTGTCCGCGAGGTCGGAGCCGCCGTGCATCGTCTGCCCACCGTACTAGGCTCGCTCCCGAAACTGCGGCCAGACAGCGAAAGGAGCGCCACATGAAGCGCCGACTCCCGATCATCCTGTCCCTCACTGCACTCGTCATCGCCGTCGCCGGGATCACGCCGCTCGGGGAGGCTGCCCGCGACGCCACGCAGGTCGTGCGCTTCGCCCGGAACGCCGACAAGGTCGACGGAATCCATGCGTCGAAGTCGCCGAAGCCGGGCCGCCTGCTCGCCCTCAACTCGGCCAGGAAGTTTCCCGCCTCTGTGATGTCGGGCCTGAGCGGCCTCGAGACCGTCAGTCAGGCGAGCGCCCAGGACTCGGCCACGCCCAAGGTTCTCGTCCTCAATTGCCCGGCGGGAAAGCGCCCGATCGCAAGCGCGTATCGCGTGACCGGAGGCGCCCCCGCCAACATTGCGGTGACCGAGTCGTACCCGAGCAGCGCATCTCAATGGACCATCCGCGCGGTCGAGCAGAACGCCGTAGGAAGCTGGGCACTGACGGGCTACGTCTTCTGCGTAGCAGGCACATAGCCGTTAACGCGGCGTCAAGAAGCGGGACGCCTCCGTAGGCGTTCCGTCAAGGTCCAGGTAGCACCCATAGGCGCGCGTGGACACCTGCGCGGCATGCGTGACATCGGCCTCCTCGCACAACATCTTCCCGATTCGCGGTATAACACCGACCCAGGCGGGGCCAAGTCGGGGAGACCAATTTGCTGCGAGGCGAGTCCGTGGGGGTCACGTTCGCCGCCACCTTCGTCGCGGCGTGCATCGGACTAGGGCTCGCAGGCTCGACACCTTGGTCTGAGCCACATCGCGATCTCACGAAGATCGACGTCGGAGCCGTTGTCGAAAAGGTACGGCATCACGTTGCAACTCGGAACGGAGTGCTCGTTGCCCGCGACGCGCTCTACCGAGCCGAGTTCCGACGGCGTGGGCTCGAGCTCAGGCTGCCGCACGCGCGGAACGCCCTCGCGGCAACTCCGGCCTTCCGCCTCGATTCGACGCGAATGGGATCTGGGGCGTGGCGGGCGATCTCGAATCGGGCGGAGCGCTCGCTGGGCGAGGGCCTCGTGGAACGAGTCACTGCGCGCGAGGGCGCGCTTGACTGGGAAGTAGTCGTCCGGACAGAACCTTCCCGGCCGGGCGACCTGCGGATCGGCGCGCGCGTCGACGCCGCGGGCTCGGCGCGGAAGCGCGGTGGAGAGTGGACCTGGCCGGCAGGGCGCACTCGATCGGTCAAGCTCGACCCCGTCGTCGTCATCGACGCGAAGGGCCGCAGCCTGCACCGGGGCGCGCCGCATGTCGTCGGCACGAACGTCTCGGTCACGGTGCCGAAGCGCGTGCTCGAGCGGGCCACGTATCCCCTCACCCTCCGGACGACGATCAGTCCCGAGTATCCCGCCTCAGATCCTGTCTACGTCTCCGCTCTGGACGATCAGGTGGCGCCGGTGGTGACCCGCGGAAACGCGGGCTATCTCGTCGTCTGGTCAGACGCATACGACCACGGCATCCACGGCGCACGCCTCACACAGCAGGGAGAGCTGCTCGATCCCGCGGGCATTCCGATCACAGCCGCCGGCGGCCTACGTGGATCGCCCGCGGTTGCATCGAACGGGGGCGATTACCTAGTCGTCTGGGCCCAGTACTTGGACAAGGTCTACGGCGCCAGAGTGAGTGCCGAGGGTACGGTGCTCGACCCGGAGGGCTTCCTCATCGCGACCACCGCTCAGGAGTCTCCGGTGGTCGCCTGGGGCGAGGACAAGTACCTCGTCACCTGGGTCGACCGCAGGAACATCCAGCAGACGGAGATGGACGTCTACGGCGCGCGGGTCAGCTCGAGCGGTGTCGTCCTGGATCCGAACGGGATCGCCATCTCGACTGCTCCGGACAGGCAGCTCTACCCGCGCCTGAGCTGGAACGGCCTCACGTTCTTCGTGGTCTGGGCGGACCGGCGCAACTTCTCGGGCGCGGACTTCGACGTCTACGGCGCTCGGGTGGAGCCTGGCGGTGCCGTCCTCGATCCGAGCGGGATCCGGATCACGACTTCGAACGAGCGGGACGAGTACCCCGCCGTCACGTGGAACGGGACGAATCATCTCGTTGCCTGGACCAGTCCGTCGGGATTCGACGAAGGGCGCGTCTTCGGGGCTCGCGTGACCCGAGAGGGCCAGGTACTCGACTCGGGCGGCTTTGCGATCTCACCCGGGGGCGGCTGGAGGTATTTCGCATCCGCCACGTCGGACGGTACTGATTACTTCGTCGCCTGGGAGGATTTCAACGCCGCCAGCAATGTTCGCGGCGCTCGGGTCGACGCTTCGGGGACCGTCCTCGATCCCAACGGCATCGACATCTCGGTGGAGGACGACAAGCAGTCCTTCCCGAGCGTGGTCTGGGGCCACGGGAACTACCTGGTGACGTGGGTCGACGGCCGCGCCAGGGCTTTGACCGGGTGGGACGTGTACGCGGCGCAGGTCGATCCCGACGGAGTGGTTCTCGATCCCGACGGGATGGAGATCACGCACGCGGCGAACCGCCAGGACGAGCCGGCCATCGCCTGGAACGGCACGCACTATCTCGTCGTCTGGGAAGACCTTAGGAGTGGCGGCCGCGATCTCTACGGCGCTCGCGTCGACGATTCGGGCCACAGCCTCGACGACACCGGAATAGCGATCTCCACCGCCGCCGGCGATCAGCGGTTTCCCGACGTGAGCTGGACCGGAGCGAACTTCCTGGTCGTCTGGGAGGACGCCCGGTCCGGTCGAGATGTCTACGGCGCGCGCGTCTCCGCAGGAGGTGAGCTGCTCGATCCCAACGGCATCTTGATCTCGGCCTCCCCCTTCGACGAGCGCCTTCCGCGGGTCGACTCGAACGGCGGTCTTTCGCTGGTGGTGTGGCAGGACTCCCGTTCCGGTAACTCGACGGACATCTACGGCTCGCGCGTCTCGCACGAGGGCGCCGTGCTGGAGCCGACCGGCATTCCAATCTCGATCGCGAACTTCTTCCAGGGAGCGCCGGACGTGGCCTGGGGCGACTCGATCTTCCTCGTCACGTGGGTCGACGACCGCGCCTTCAACGGCGACATCTACGGCGCGAGAGTTGGCGCGGACGGAACCGTCCACGATGGACAGGGCATCACGATCACGACGGTCGACCAGTATCAGAGCGCGCCTGCGCTGGCCTGGAGCGGCGAGCATTTTCTCGTCGTCTGGGTCGACGACGACCTGGCCATCGACGGCGCCCGGGTCGACGAGGACGGGACGGTAAGGGACCCGGGCGGCCTGGTGATCGGATCGACGCCCGATTGGTTGGAGCTGCCAACCGTCGCATGGGACGGAGAGAACTTCCTGGTCGCTTGGATCGACTGGACCTGGGACGGTGACATCTACGGAGCGAGAGTCGCGAACAGCGGCCAGGTCCTCGAAACCGGACTGCCTATCTCGACACAGCAGACGAGCACGGAATGGGGGACGGCCCTCATCGAAGGCCCGCCCGGCAGAGCAGGGATCGCCTACGGCCGGCGAGCAAACGACCGGGTCTACGGCGGGGCATATCGGGTGTTCGTGCGGTTCTTCGACGAGGGCTTGCCGCCGCCGCCGCCGCCGCCGCCAGTGCCTCCTCCTCCTCCTCCTCCTCCACCCCCGCCACCACCACCGCCGCCGCCGCCAGTGCCTCCTCCACCTCCTCCGCCTCCACCGCCGCCGCCAGTGCCTCCTCCCCCTCCACCACCACCGGGGCCGCCTCCCCCTCCGCCTCCTCCTCCCACTCGGTGCCGGGTGCCGAAGGTGGTCGGACTGCGGCTGGGCGCGGCCCGTACGCGAATTCGCGGCGCCAAGTGCTCGGTCGGGCGGGTCCGCAGAGTGCGATCAAGACGGGTCGGCCGCGTGATCTCGCAGCGACCTCGCGCCGGGGCGTTGCGTCCGCGTGGGACCAGGGTCAACCTCGTCGTCGGGCGTCGTTAGCCCGACCAGATACAACTCGGGCGTGGAGAGCCACGCCCCCGAGACAGAAGAACGAGTCAAGCCGCTCGAGCTCTTCTTCGACCTCGTCTTCGTCTTCGGGCTCACGCAGGTCACGACGATGCTCTCGGCCGACCCGACCTGGGGAGGGCTTGTCCGAGGCCTGGCCGTTCTCGCCGCCATCTGGTGGGCCTGGGCCGCGTACGCCTGGCTGACGAACACGCTCAACCCCGAGGAGGGGATCGTCCGGATCGCGATGTTCGTCGTCATGGCGGCGATGCTCGTCGTCGCGCTCGCGGTGCCCGAGGCGTTCGACGAGCACGGCGTCATCTTCGGAGTCGCCTATCTCATCGTGCGCGCGATGCACCTCGCGTTGTACGCGCTTGCCGCGCGGGGCGACCACGACCTGCTGGGCGCGGTGCTGCGGATGACGCCGTCGTCGACGATCAGCGGCGTCCTGATCCTCGGGGCGGGATTCACGGAAGGCAGGGAGCGCACCGCGCTGTGGCTGGTCGCACTGGCGATCGATTACCTCGGCGTGATCGTGGGCCGCGGACAGGGATGGCGCCTGTCGCCCGGCCACTTCGCCGAACGGCACGGGCTGATCGTGATCATCGCCATCGGCGAGTCGATCGTCGCCCTCGGAGTCGGCGCCGCAGGGACTCCGCTCTCAGCAGGTGTGGTCACAGCAGCCGTGATCGGGATGACGATTGCGGCCGCGCTTTGGTGGACGTACTTCGACTGGGTCGCGATCGTCGTCGAGCAGCAACTCCGGCGGACAACCGGCGCTCAGCAGGCGACCCTTGCCCGCGACGCCTACAGCTACCTCCACTTCGGGATGGTCGCAGGGATCGTCCTCTTCGCGGTCAGCATGAAGAAGACGCTGGCCGACTTCGACGAGCAGCTTGGGCCGGTGCCCGTCGCGGCCCTCTGCGGAGGGCTGGCGCTCTACCTGCTCGCGCACATCCTCCTTCGCCTTCGCATCGCCCCGGTCGTGGGCACGACGGTCAGCTTTTGGCGCCGGGTCGGCCGCGGTCGACCCCTGGCGATGCTTGCGCTCCTCGCGTTCTGGCCGGTTGCCGGCGAGGTGCCGGCTCTCGCGGCGCTGGCGGTCGTGGCCGCCGTCTTCGTCGCGCTCGTCGCGTACGAGGCGATCCGCTACCGGGAGCCGCGCTACGCGATCCGGCACGGCGCAATCGCCACCGAGGAAACGATGGCGCCCACTCGCGTCAGAGCGAGTCGATGACCGGAACCGCGCTTCGGCCGTCCAGGCAGTCGGCGACGTAGAGCGCGACGCCGACGTCTCCTGTGTAGAGCGAGTAGCGCCCGGTGCCCCGGCGCTCGATCTGCTGCACGGCGTGGGCCGCGAAGCCGCGGGCTCGGTCGAGCCAGAGCTCGTCGCCGGTCCGCTCGAAGACCTTCAGGAACGCGTGACCGTTGCCCGCCGTCCCGTGACAGATGCCGGAGCCCTTCTCCATCCCCGGCGGGCCGGCTTGCCAGATCAGCTCGGCGCCCGCGAGCAGCAGCTCCTCGTCGAGGTACGACGCCGCGCCGACGACGATGCCCGGGGCGCCCGAGCACCACTGCAGGCGGCTCGCCTCGGCG
>Ga0193741_1000529_pt1 | contig 11394 bp, 29 predicted proteins | sample L2s2metaG_FD_143059 | JGI IMG/M metagenome (GOLD analysis project Ga0193741, IMG submission 143059) | Soil microbial communities from a riparian zone of the East river system, Colorado, United States - L2s2 | ecosystem: Environmental > Terrestrial > Soil > Riparian zone | place: USA: East River...
GCCGGTTGTCCGCGTTCATGGCACGAAAGACACGCTCGAGCTCGTACGACTCGATGTGGCCGGAGTAGAGCGCCTCGTAGTCCAGCTCGCTACGCACGAGCCGATCGGTGTCCTCGTATCCTCCGTCGATCACGCGATGCGACGCGGTCGGCTCCCACTCGCAGTTGGGAGTCGCCGGGAGGATGGTCGAGTTGAAGTAGGGGATGAGCCTGATCACAAGTCTCCTTCCGATCCGTTCCGATTCCGTGGTATCACCCTATGCGGTCACGTGCCGATCGTCAACTCAGATATCGGCCGCTGACTCCCTTGAGCCACGCGAACAGAGCGGTATTCGAGACAGCGGCGGATCGGATGTCGTCTGAAGCACGCCCGTCGTCCACGAAATACCAGCCTCTCCCGCCAAGCCGGACGGGTTGGTCGAAGGCGACCTCTCGTCCTGTGACGGTGTCCCGTGAGCCGAGCCGCAAGCGCAGTTCGATGTCGTCGGGCACCCGATCATCGAGCGCCTCCGTCGGCCAAGCGGTCCCGCCAACCTCGGCGGGGTCCTCGGCGTCGAGGAACTGCTCGCCGAACTTGGTGCGAATGCCGACGAAGCCCTCCCCGTTCCAGGCGCCGAGGAGCAGATTGCGAGAGCGGAGCCGGTAGAGACGCCGGATCTCCATGTCGGCCAGCGGGAGAGCCTGCATCAGACCTCCTGGATGAAGTCGTTGGCGGGCTCTAGCTCGACGATCCACCAGTAGCCCCCGCGCTCGTCGGTGAGCGCCTCGATGTCGTGCGAGTCGGTCTCCGAGAGCGACTCGCTGGTGAGCGGGCCGATGTAGGTGAAGCCGTCAACCGGGTTGCCGGCGATCACGATGGACTTCGGTTCTCGAAGCAGCCGTGCGATCGCGATGAGGTCGGCGGCGTTGCCCTGATTCTCCGACTCGTGCGCGATGCGCTCGAGGTCGGCGATCGCCGTGTCGATGGTCAGCTCGGCTGGCATCAGTCAGTCAGATCCCCGACGTCATCGAAACCGCGCGCGTAGAAGTCGACGAACTTGTCGAAGGAGTCCAGATCGTCGTGCCCCATGCCTGAGAGTGTGTTCTCGAGCTGGACGACCGTGACGATGGCCTCCTGGAAGAGCCTGTCTGCCTCCTCGGGAGTCAAGTCCCACTCCTCGGCGAGCTCGTGCACATAGGGGTGGTAGGGGAGAAGCTCGACACCGGCGTCTTCCGCCGCCTTGAGCGCGACCTCCTCCTTGACCTCCTGCTGGGTGATCGTGTTGTCGTCGTGGACGACGACGAGGGTGCCGGATACGATGCCGCCTCGGTGCGGTGCCGTCATACCGCGGGCGACGAAGTAGAGCCTGGGCATCAGATCGCCGCCAACTGGCCGAGCGAAGGGATGCTGGCGAGAGCCGGAGCGACGAGGCTCGTCGGGAGAGCGTCCCCGGGGTACTCGAGCTCGAAGCCGTTGCGGTCCTCGAGCAGGGCGACCACGATGTCGCTCACCTGCTCCCTGCAGGTGAAGCAGCCACGAGAGCTCGAGAGCCAGCACACCTCTGCGCAGGCGTCCTGCTCGTCGTGGGCGGTGACGATCCCGATGATGACCTCGCCCGGAGCGGGCGAGTCCGGAAGCACAATGGCTCCGATCATGCTGTGTCCTTTCCGTTGGCTGCCCGACAGATCGGGCAGAGCTGGCTGGCGTTGCGGCGGTTCTTGAGCTTGCGCTCGAAGAAGCGATCGACGTCGCCCCAGGTGCGAGCCAGTGTGAACGAGCCGCCGCGTTGGATGAGCGCCCGGACGAGAGGAGTCGCCTGCCCGTTCGCCGCCTCGTGCTGAGCCAAGCGGCGAAACAGGCGCCCATCCTCCGCCCACCCGATGTAGTGCCGCGCGTGGGCGACTGGCTCCGAGAAGTGGAGCAGATAGACATGGCCGGGGACGTTCGTGCGCCGCCCGTTGGTCTGCGGGCGCACGGTGACGCCGGCGACGCGCTCGGTCGTGAGGGTGATCCCGATCACGCCTGAGCCTCGATGTGCTCGCGGATCTGCTCGCGCCTGAGCGCGACCTCCGCGGACAGGCTCACCTGGCTGGGCATGACGCCTAGCGAGTGAGCCAGTATCCGGCAACAGGTCGAGCGCGTTGCGAAGCGCACGATCCGGTGACGCTCGCTCACGGGCTCGTTCTCCCGCATTTCACGTCCGATGTCGAGAAGCTCCTGCCACGCGTACTCCGCAGCGGTGAGCATCAGAGCTCGACCTTCCAGCCGAACGATTCCCAGCGGGCCTCGGTCGGGCCACCGGGAGAGACGGTCTGCATGCTGATGTGCCGGCGTTCCGAACTCGCCCAGGTGAGCACGTTCGCATCGGCCTGGGTGAGCGGCCAACAGGAGTCGTAGCGGAGCATGTCGATCGGGAACGGGCCTCCGCCGACGACGATGAAGTTGAGGACCTCGACCTTCTGTTTGCCGGTCGGCATCGCCATTACCGGAACCTCGGGAGCATGCGATGCTCGTCGTGGACGTGGGGCGCGACGCGCTGGGACGGCTGGATGGGCCGCGTGACTGGTGCGACCTCCCTGCCGGTGATCTGCACCCGGCGCACGCCGGGGCGGGCGAGGAAGTCCTCGCGCCGCTTGCGCGCAGCCGCGATCCTCCGAGCGCGGTCGGCGGCGTGGCCTCCCCTGCGCTCCCAGGCGAGCCGGGCGCGCTCTGCGATGAGCTGGTTGGCGGTGGGCATGTGGACACGACCTCCTTTTTCGAGCCGAGGCGATCTACCCCGGTCCGCGGCCGCCCGCCCTGCGGCTAGGCAGGCGGCCACGGCCCGGGGCAACCGGACCGGAGGAGCTAGGAGTTCTGCTTCTCGACGCGATTCTCCGCGCGGCGGAGGAGCTCGTTCGCTGCCGCCTTGCGAGCAGCCGGGCTGGTCTGCGCGTAGGCGACGAGCTCGATCTTGCTCATCTTCTTGACGTCGACCGCACCGTTCGTGGTGGCGCTCTGAGCCTTCGTGCTGGTACCCATGTCGTTCCTCCGTTCCGTTGGTGCCCGCCCCCCGATGGGGCGAACGATTCCGTGATACCACCACCCTAGACGGGGTGATGCCGTTCGTCAACTCCTGCCAACTCGCTCGAGTCCGTGGTCGAGCTCGCGCCGGCAGGGAGGAGCGCCCGTCGCGGGGGATCGGAGGAAGCCCGCGCCAGGCACTCCCCTCTGCCGGAGCAGAGGTCGTGTCGTCCGTGTCTACTGCAGGCCGGTCGCCTCCTTGTAGGCGGTGACCGCCATGCGATCCCGAGCACGCTTGGCCATGCCGATCTTGCGCCCGCGCGCCTTCGACTCGGCGAGTTCCTCCTTGCTCACGCCGAGGTGTATGAGGCAGACCCCGATCGCACCCTCAGAGGTCCGCTTGGTGACGGCGATGTCGTCGCTGTCGCAGGGCCACGCTCCGCATCGTGCCATGCTGTTCCTCCGTTCCGATGTTGGCGATCCCCCCTTGAGGATCGTCGTGGTATCACCCTACGGGAGACCGTGCCGTTCGTCAACACGGGTTCGGCCTCGAGGAGCCGCCGTACTTGCACGGTGCTTGCACGGTGACGTGAGGGCGTGGATGCGCCCGGCGGGCTGGCGGCTGGCGGCCTGGTCAGTCCAGGGAGGGCCAATCGGGAGGGACGCGGCCTAGAGCGCAGGCAGTCCGGAGAGCAGCCAAGCTACGAGCGGCGCTGCACCGGCGATCGCGATGAGCCAGATCAAGGAGTCTCCCTCCTCTCGACGGCGTGCATGAGGTCGTCGAGGGCGATCAGGTACTTGGACCGGTTGCACTCGTGGGCCTCGTCCATGCGAGCCAGGTTCGACTCGATGTCAGCGATCTTGACGAGCCGTGCGAGCGGATGCTTGCGGACTCGCTCGATGTAGTCGGCGTACGGTTCCCCCGGCCGGTGGGTGAGACAGGAAACGGCGCCGACGATCGTGGGCGGGACGCCGGCTTCGATCAGGTCGTACTCCTCGAGCTCGGTGTCCTCGACGACGTCGTGGAGCAGGGCGATGAGCCAGAGGTCGTCCGAGGGCACTAGGACGTTCACCCTCCGGGCGACGTCGAGCGCGTGCACGATGTCGTACATCTGCTCTCCTTCCTGAGTCGAACGGCCTCGAGCTTGAGCCGGTAGAGTCGCGTCACGGCCCGTCCTCGAGCTCGAGCACGCGGGCCGTCCAGCGAACGATCCGCTCGCCCCACGATGCGACGAAGATGCCGAGCAGGAACGGTACGCCGTACTCGTAGAGGCCCCAGCCCATCGCGGCCAAGAGCCACATGAGCACGACGAAAAACAGGATCAGGCGGTCGCGCCTCGAGGCCTTCACAGTCCCCTCCTTTTGGCTTCGGCTTGGTCGATGCGGGCCTTGTTGTAGCGCGGCTCGAACGGGCGAGGCTGGCGCCAGGATTCGATCAGGTCGTCGTCGGAGAGCTCACGCAGTCCGAGCGCATAGGCCTCCGCGGACAAGTAGGTGTCCTCGTCCCAGGCCTCGACCTCGTCGTTCGTGAAGACGCCGATCGTCCAGGTTGCGTCGCCCGCCGTCATGACGTGCACCGCGAGCAGGAGATGCAGCGGTTGCTGTGCACGAGGCGCCAGCCGCGAAGCATGACGCGCTTCGGGCGAGCGCGGCGCGACACGCGCACCCCGCAGTCGGCCTCGTTGGAGAGGAGCCCGACGGCGTGGATGACACCGTTGGGCGACTCGGCGCGCTCCGCGCCGGCGAGCGTCACGCTCACCATGCGCGCGGCACCGCCCATGCGCCGGTTCGTGGCGATCTTGGCCTTGCGAATCCGGTAGTCGGTGTCGGCGAGGGCGCTCATCGACTCGTCCAGTCGGAGTCGGTGCCGAGAGCGGGGATGCACTCGACGAACAGGAGCCACTTGCGAGCCATCGTCGCGATCGCACGCACGTCGACCTCGCGCTCGACCCCGTCAGGCCCGACAGCGTCCAGCTGGTCGAGAGCCTGAGCCTCGATCGGCCAGAGGCTGTAGACCAGCTCTCGAACCTCGAGGATGTTGGGGCATCTCATCATGTGACACGACCTCCTTTTCGGGAGCCGGGTATCGGTCCCCGCCAGACGGCGCGCGCGCGGAGTCGCGTGCCGTCCAGCTGGAGCCGCCCGTGGCTAGGCGGACGCCCGCGCCTTCCGCGCCTGGTAGACGCGCTGGCCGCGGATCTTGGAAGCGAGCTCGACGTCGAGACCGCGAGCCTCGAGCACGTGCTCGACCTTGATCTGGTTGGAGCCGGCGGCGTTGGCGATCCGCCGAGCCTTGGCGACGACGGAGCCCGTCGTCTTGAGCCCCGCGCCCTCGAGGTAGAAGGTCGCGGTCTTGCCGAGCGGCAGAGCCTGGGTCTTGCTGGCCATGAGTCGGCCTCCTTTTCGTGTCCCCCGCGTCCGCGGGGAACGATCGGTGACAGATACCACGGTATCAACCAGTGAGCCGTCTGTCAACACGGATCTGGCTTGTATTCACGGCTGACGGACTCGCATTCCTCCCGCGTGCCGCGCATGACCAGGGTCGTCTGAGTAGACGGGTTGATGAAGCCGCAGCAGTAGAGCCCGTACTCCTCGCCCGAGAGCCGGATGATGTTGTGCTTGTTCATCTGCAGCCTGATCAGCTGCAGGGGCGTCGGGGTGAAGTAGAGCGGCATGGCTGCGTGCCTCCTCTCGTCGATTCCGTGGTATCACCCTACGGGCGGATGAGCCGTCTGTCAACTCGGGCTAGCAGTAGTGGGGCCGGGACTCCGGATACGCCTGGGGCTGGCGCTCGTTCGAGACCTGCCACTCGTAACGCTGGTAGCACGCGTAGCTCCCGCAGCCGCGCCGGTCGTTGCTCTCCGCGTCGGCGAAGGCCTGCAGGTGCCCGCGAACCTCGATCGCCTCGCGGTAGCCCATGGGCCCGACGGATCCGTGCCCGACGTCGCTCGAGGGGTTGCCGGTCGCGTACCACCAGCCGCCTTCCTCGGGCCCGCCGTAGGCCGTTCCGGTGTCGAACAGGTGCACGAACCAGGGGCCGGCGGCCTCCTGCTCCTCGTCGCGCGCCTTCCAGTAAGCCTCGGGCGTCTCCACGCTCTGCTCCTCGATGATGCTCATGCCTTCCTCCGATCCTTGGTGTACCGGAAGCCCAGGCCGGGCCTCCGCCAGAACGCCGACGCCTGATCATCGCGCCGGCGTTCCAGCTGAGGTCAGGTCACTCGTCCTGTGTACCGCCCACGATCACGAAGACCAGGAGCAGGACGAGGGCGACCACGAACGGCCACGTCACGCCGTATCCTCGAGCACTTGCTCCCGATAGGCAATCTCGCCCTCGTACGCCTGGCGGTAGATGCCAGGGAGCTCGTGCCCGAACTCGTCCGCCGCGGCCAGGAGGGTCTTGAGCACCCCGAGCCGAAAGACGGCGATCTCGCGGAAGGTCAGACCGGCGGGAACGTCGACGCCGATCGTCTTCACGTCGGTGTGTTGCGCGCCTCGAGCCATCAGGCGGAAGCCGGCGTGACCAGATAGGCCGCATAGTCGGAGAGCCAAGCCGGAAAGCCGGGGCCCTCGAGCTGGATGGGATCTTGACCGCGCGGCCACTCGCAGCGCCCGACCAGCCCACGCTCCACGAGGTCTTCATGCACAGCCGCCGTTTCGAGCTCGACGAGCAGCTGGAACGCCTCGTCGATCTCCTGAGCCTCGTCGATGCCCTCGCACCAGGAGGCCGCTAGCTGTTCTTCCGTCAGTGCCATATCCGTGTCCTCCGTTCCGTCGTCCCCCTCTCTCGCGGGGGGGATCACTAGTAATCATGATCGTGGCTATGCCGTCCGTCAAGGACGAATGTACGCAACCATGCGGGATCGGGCCGGCCGAGCGGAACATAACTACATGCTCGAGCCGGGGGTCCGCGCTGCCGGTATCACCCCGCCCCGACCCGGCCCTGGCCCGCACGCACGCGCACGAGGCGCGTGGACGGACGGTCGTGCTGTGCTCTCATGGACGCGGATGCGGCCCGCAGGCCAGGAACCATGCCGGTTCGGGGCGCACAGTGATACCAGGGGCAGGGTGGTATCACGGGCATGGCTCGGGCACGGCTCGGCTGAGCCGCGTCGACGACGTGTGAGACGGGAGCCGGTAGGCGTGGCTGGTGGGCGTGGCTGGGCTGGTCAGTCCCAGGGGCCAACCGGGGAGGCCGGGGTGTCCGGCATGGGAGGAGCAGCCCGGACGAGCAGGTCTGCTGCACCGGGGCCGCTACCTCCGAGCCGCACCCCCGCTACGGCACGTCCGTGTCTGCGACACGAACGAGTCGGGTCAGCCCAGGCTGTCGCCCACCACCGGGCACCGCCGGCGGTACGGGACCAGCACAACGGCCCCGAGCTCGAGGCCCGGGGCCGTTCGCCGTGCTGCTAGCCGATGCCGCCGCGCCTGACGGCGATGGTCACACGCCCGCCGTCCATGGCCACGCAGCGGACGCGGTTGTCCGGGTTGATGTAGAAGCCGTTGCCCGGGCCGGGGCCGTCAGGCTCCGAGTTGACGCCGGGGACGAACTTGAAGGCGTCCTCGGGGCAGCTGTGCTGCAGCAGGTGGAGCCGGTACGCCTGGGTGTAGACGTTGCCGCTTGGAGCAGCTGCGATCGCCGGCGTTGCGAGGGCGAGGCAGCTGACGCCGATGATGAGAAGGCGCCGCACTACCAGAGGTCTCCGTGCCCGTTCCACATGCTGATCGTCGCGATGACGAGCAGCAGAGCGGGAAGCGTGAACACGAATACACTGGCGCGGATCTTGTCTGCGCGTGTTGCCGGGTCGATGTTGGTCATGATCCTCCGATCCTCGAGAGTTGTGGTGACGGCCGGTTGACCGCACCGGCAGCGGGGGACGAGGCGAGGTTGCGTCGCCCCCAGCTGCCGCTGCGGGGGGAGGGGGATGGTCCCCTCCCCCCGGCGGCGGTGGCTATGCGGTGGCGGCCTCCTTCGCTTCGCGCTTCGCCCTCCGCTTCGCTGCGACCGCTTCCTTGGCCGCTGCTACGGCGGCGATCCGGTCGTTCCGCCGCACTCTCGCCAGTCGCGCGCGGTCCTTCTTCGCGGTGGTCGGATCCAGTCCGAGCGCGGAGAAGAGGTCCTCCAGCCAGACCATCCGGTTCCCGCGTGACTGTGCGATCGTCCACGCTTCCTTCATCGCTTTCCCGCCGAGCGCGATCTTCTTCTCGCGGCAGTAGTGAGCGGTCGCCTGCCCTGCGGGGATGGTTGCCTTCTTCGCCATGGTTCCTCCGATCCGTCCGGATCGCCCGATGCGATCCGATGAGGGGACGGTATCACCGTTCTTTGACGATTGCCAATCCGATTGTCGCTATTTGCGGGTTTATTCTTTCGAGGATGGACGATTCCCCTGCAAAGAGCGGGAATCCCGGCAGGGGTGCGGATCACTCGCCCCCGTTTGCGGGCGAGGCTCACCCTCCACGCTGCCTCAGCACGTGGCCTGATTTTCCGGTGATACCGCGGGAAATTGCGGTGATACCGCGCGACGGGCTCGGGTCGTCGCGGTCGTGATCGGGCATCTGGACCGGTTAAGCCACGGGTCTCGAGTCAGTAGAGGATGTTCCGCCGCCCCGCGCCACATCCCCGGAGGTCGTCGGCAGGGCGGAAGCCCGCGGCGCTGGGGTGGTATCGCGATACCACGGCCGGTCTGGTATCGTGATACCGCGGCGGAGAGCCCTGCCACGACGAGCCGGAGACCGGCCACCCGGGTCGCAACCGGGGGCCCAAGGACCGGTGGGATGGCAGGGAGCCTCCCGCCGCCGTCTGGTATCGTGGAATCACGCCAAGGCCAGAGACGGTAGCGCGGAGCACATCACCGGCGGGCGGCCGGATCGGGTTCAACTCCCACTCTGCGCTACTGTCTCGCTTACGCTCGAGCGCAGGGGAGCCGGTAGCGGGTGCAGCCCGTCCCGGGTGCCAAGAACGCCCGGTGAGATCGGCCGGCTCCCCGCCTTGCTATCTTCTCAGCCTCCACGTTGGGCGGGCAGGCCCCGGAGCCTTTCGCCGGGAGCTGGGGCCGCCGCCCGTGGATCGTGTAATCTGGTGCCGCGCGAGTAGCTCAGATGCCGGCGATGATCCGGGAGCAGCCGACCTAGGCGGCGTCACCGGGGAGCAGCAGAGCGGGGAGACGACTCTCGGACGCGGCCTGGCAAACCGTCTCGCGCTCTATCCTCCCGGCCTGTCAGGGTGATACCGTCCGGTCACCACAACCGGAGGGAGATCATGGATCTAGCGACTGACATCCGCAACGAGGCGAACCTCGTCGAGACGATCGAAGTCCGGCGCCGGTTCGACCTCGACCCGGACGAGAACCTCGTGGGGACCGTGCGCGTGTGGGAGTACGACAACGAGATCCTCGTCGAGGTCCCGCGCTTCGCCGACGTCGTGCGCGCAGCATGAGGATCGAGACACACACGGTCCCTGCGCTGATCAAGATCCGCTGGCGCACCCGGCTCAAGATCTGGTGGATGCGCCGGAAAATGCGGCGCGATTATCCCCGCGCGCTCGAGCTCTACGACGCCGCCAGCGAGCAATTCGAGCACGACTTCCTGTTCGGCGAGCACACGCCGAAAGGCCGAGCATGAAGGTCTCCCGCCTCCCCGTCCAGGTCAGGGTCGGGGCGGGATCTCGCACCTGGGCTCACCGCATCCGCGACTCGGTGCCGCGCGAAATGGCCGAGGCAGCCTGGGAAGGCTACGACGCAGACGGGCACGGTCGCCAGTCCTGCGAACGCCTCCACCAACGCGGCGGGTTCAGCCTCGCTGAGCTCGCTTACTACCTGGCCCGTGCCGTCGATGAGGGCCGCGCCGAAGTTCGCGTCGTGCCGCCCAGCCCGAAAGGAGCGGAATGAGCGCCGCTGTCCCCTACATCAGTTGGCGGCGAGGCGTGTGGCATCTACCCGAGGACGAGCTGCTCGGCGGACGCTCTCTAACGCTCTGCGGTCTACGTGCCCCGGCGCAGCACTCGCGGCACTCATACCTAGACCCGCCCGAACGATTCTGCGTGGCTTGCGCCCGCGTGAACGCCGCTGTCTCTTCTGTGCCGCCCAGCCCGAAAGGACAAGCATGAGTGCTCTAACAGGCCAGTTGGACGTGCTCCACGGCCTGGCTACAAAGTACGGCTTGGACGATGCGGCCGCCTTCTTGAGGTACAGCAGACACCGTGGGTTTGTCCTTAGCTATGTACGACACAAGACGGCGGGAGCCGCGTCAACGACTCCCGCCAGTACGCCGAAGCCCAACCCGAAAGGACAAGCATGAGCGATCCCAAGTGTCCTAACTGCGCCACCGATCGCAGGGTCTCCCCGTCACGTCAACAGCCGGGCAAGTGGTGGTGCGACCAGTGCGCTTCGCACTTTGAGGCGGCGGTGCCCACGACCGAGCTCTGGATCCCCGCCACGCCTCTAGCCTGGCACGGGCTCATCTTCCACAAGTGCCCCGAGGACGGCTGCCGCGCTCGCTTCTTGTCGTGGGAGGGCTACGAGCGGCACTGGCATCAGTCGCACGGCGTTCACGTCCCGCACGGCCACGCCGCGAAGATGCAGGTCAGCGCCGAGCGCGCCAAGGAGCTCGGCTACAACCTGGTCTACGTGGACGATCCCGCCAAGGGGACGCCGTGAGGCTGGTCATCGAGGTCCCCAAGGAGCCCGGCACGGTCGGCGCGAGTGCCGTCGTCACTCCGACCGTAGGGGGCACCGTTCGGCTTCCCTCGGTCGGCATCGTCGGGAGCGTCGTTCACGTGACCGACCGGGGGCGCACGCTCGAGATCACGATCGACATCGAGGACGATCATCTCGAGAGCGAGCTCAAGCGGCTCAGCGGCCCCGTCAGCATCTACTGAGAGGAAGACTGATGAACATCGGCATCTGGTCTGTCAAGGAGGGCTCGTGGTGGGCGGTCGCGCCGGGTCTCAAGCACTACACCTACCAGGTGCTCGTCACGCGCGTCCGGCGCAAGGGGATCTTCCGGCGGCGCTGGGTCGTCGAGATCTTGCTCGGGCATCCGAAGTGGTGCCTGAGCGAATACGAGAAGCACAAGCTGCCGCTCGACTGGCGCTGGGGCACGGGTCTCGTCCCCATCGCGGATCCCTCCTCCGAAGCACGGCCGGAGCCTCCGCCGCCTGATCATCCGCTGCCTGCCAGCAGGACAGGCTGACCTCCGCGGCTCTCGCTAGGCTTCCGCTCGTGATTGCGGAGCGGCTCAAGCGGGACCCCGACCACGAGGACGAAGTTCACGACCTCGAGACGTTCGAGGATCCTCAGTCCAACCGCGTGACGCCCGTGCTGCAGCTGCCGCCCGCTGCGGCCGACGCCGTCGTCGACGCAATCGCCGGCGTGGTCCAGGACGGTCATGCCTCCGAGACGGCCTGCTCGCCCGACGAGG
>Ga0193741_1000530_pt1 | contig 11389 bp, 9 predicted proteins | sample L2s2metaG_FD_143059 | JGI IMG/M metagenome (GOLD analysis project Ga0193741, IMG submission 143059) | Soil microbial communities from a riparian zone of the East river system, Colorado, United States - L2s2 | ecosystem: Environmental > Terrestrial > Soil > Riparian zone | place: USA: East River...
GATCGATCGGCGACGTGGCCATCGAGGCGATGCGCAAGGCCGGGTACACCGTCGTCGACGGCACGATGCAGAGGATCAACGGCCATGATGCGCACGTCGGCCTCTATCGCGGCACCGCCAAGGGCGCCGGCAAGGTGATGATGCGCGCCGCTCACATCGCGATCGGACGCCAGCTCTACGTCGTGGCCGGTTTCGCGCCGGAAGCGGACTTCGCGCTCGTCGATCGCGACATCCTGCCTTCAGTGCAGACGTTCCGGCAGCTCTCGACGCAGGAAGCGTCGAACGTCCGCCCGAACCGCGTCGATTTCTACGTCGTCCGCCCGGGCGACTCGTGGCAGTCGATCGCGGCACGGCAGAGCAAGGGATACGTCAATGCGGCGACGCTGGCGATCATGAACGATCGCGAGGTCAGCGTTCAGCCCCAGGCGGGAGATCGCGTCAAGATCGTCACCGAGGGATGAGGTGAGGCTAAAGAGCTAGAATCGGCCGGTGGCCGCCAAGCGAACGTTGCGATCGATCGTCAAAGCGATCGCCAAGGCGTTTCTGTTCGCTGCGATCCTCGGCTTCGTCTACATCGCTTACATCTATCTGACTCTCCCGGACGTCAGGTATCTCGCCAGGGAAAACCCGAAGACCACGGCGTTCATGGAGTTGCGCATTGATGAAGCGCGCGCCGCAGGCCGGAAGTTTTCCATCCGCCATCAGTGGGTGCCGTATTCGCGGATCTCTCCGTTCCTGAAGCGCGCCGTCATCGTCACCGAGGACGCGGCCTTCTTCGATCACGATGGCATCGATCTCGATGAGATCAAAGCGTCGCTCGAGAAGAACTGGGAGGATGGGCAGTTCCTGCGCGGCGCCAGCACGATCTCGCAGCAGCTCGCAAAAAATCTCTACCTGTCGCCGTCGCGAAACCCGATGCGCAAGGTGAAGGAGCTGCTGATCACGCGGCGGCTCGAGGCGGCGCTCAGCAAGCAGCGCATCTTCGAGATTTACCTGAACATGATCGAGTGGGGCGACGGGATTTTCGGCTGCGAAGCCGCGGCGCGCGCCTACTACGGAAAGTCGTGCGCCAATCTCGATGTCCCGGAGGCGGCGATGATGGCCGGCGCGATCATCAACCCGCGCGAGCACAGTCCCGCGAAGCCGACCAGGCGGCTGCTGCGACGGCAACAGATCATTCTGCGGCGGATGCAGTTCAAGCCGCCGGCGCCGGCAGCACCCGCGCCGTTGAACGAGTCGGCGCCGATCGAGAATCCGTTGATTCCGGTGCCGTCGCCGTTCCCGAGTCCGCCACCGCCGTCGAATACGAGCGGTAACGGATCGCCTAGCTCACCTCCGCCTTCGCGCTGACGCGCTTCCACCTTCGCGTCGGACGCTTCGGCGGACAAGTCGGCGAGACGCCAAATCAGCTCACGCGCTTGGCGCCGATAAAGCGGCTCGCCCAGTACTGCTGACTGAGACTCTCGACGCGGACCACGCCGCGCTCGCTCGGCGCGTGGATGAATTGATCGCCGCCGATCACGATGCCGACGTGCGAGGCGCCCGGCGCGACCGTAGAAAAAAACACCAGGTCTCCTGGCTCCAGCCGATCGCGATCGATGGTCTTGCCGACGCGGAATTGTTCGCGGACCTGCCGCGGCATCTCCACACCGTGTTGCTCGTAGACGTAATGAACGAAGCCGCTGCAGTCGAATCCCGAAGGATCGCCGCCGCCATTCCGGTACGGCGCGCCTCGCAGCGAGAGCGCGGTGCCGGAAAGGGCATAGCCATCCGTCGAGCCGTGGCCGGGCATGACGGGATTCGATCGACCGGGCATTGACGGCGGGGGCACGACCGGAGCCGGGTTCGCCGCCACGGGAGGCGCCGATGGATCGGGCGCGGGAATCGCCGTCGATCCACCACCGCCTCCCGGCATCGGAAACGGACGCGGCGTATAGACGGCGCCGGAGCTCGCGCAGGCCGCGAACGACGCGGCGACAACGACGATGATGAGAACGCGGGCCATCACGAAGCAGTATCGACGGTTCGTGCCGAATTGTGTAGTCCCGCGCGATTCATGGCACAATGCCGGTAAATGGAGCAAACGCTCCTTCTCAACGCAACCTACGAGCCGCTGAAGGTCGTTCATTGGCAAAAGGCGGTGACGTTGTGGTGTCAAGGGAAGGTCGAGATCATCGCGCATCACGACCGCGAGGTCCGCGCTGTCTCGTTTTCCTTTAAATTGCCGTCCGTCATCCGGCTGCTGCGGTACGTCCGGATAAAAAAACGCTTCGATTATGTACCGTTCTCGCGCGCGAATATCTACGCGAGAGACGAGTTCAAGTGCCAGTACTGCGCGGACGTCTTCCCCACACCAGAGCTCACCTTCGATCACGTGATACCGGTGTCGCAGGGTGGCCGCAAGGACTGGGAGAACATCGTCACGTGTTGCGTGTCGTGCAACCGGCGCAAGGGCGGACGCACGCCCGAAGAGGCGCGCATGCGATTGATCCGCCATCCGCGACGGCCGATGTCGGCGCCGGCGATCCGCATCACGATCGGTTTGAGGAGCGCGCCCGAAAGCTGGCGCGACTACTTGTACTGGAACCTCGAGCTCGACGAGGACGACGGCTAGCCGTCGTCGCCTGATACTTGCCCGTACTTACGAGCCTGGAGCCTGTTCGCGTCGTTGAAGGCGGACGGCTGTGGTTGCGCGGCGACGGATTTCCCCAACCTGAATCAACCGCGGATCTCGTGACCATCGGCGGCGTGTCGGCGCGCATGGCGTTTGCCGCGCCCGATCGCATGGCGGTCGTCGTCCCCTCGGGCCTCGAGGGCGGCGAGACGCCGGTGAAGGTCTCGTGGCTGCCGGGCGCGACGCTCTATGCGCGCGTCGGCACGCTGCTCGCGACGGGACTGCATCAAGTCGACAACCCGGTGTTCGGCGCCGACGGGCATCTGTACGTCACCTACAGCGGGTCGCGCGGGCAGGAAGCGACCGTGTCGATCTTCCGCATCACCGGCAACGGCGCGCGCGAGCCGTTCGTGCACGGGCTCGTCAATCCGACGTCGATGGTCCTTGGCCCCGACGGCTTGCTGTATGTGTCGTCGCGCTTCGAGGGCCGCGTGTATCGCGTCTTCGATGACGGACGCTATGAGGTGATGGCGTCCGATCTGGGCGTGGCGTGCGGGCTGGCGTTCGGCGCCGACGGATCGTTGTTTGTCGGCGATCGCGCGGGCAGCATCTACCGGATCGATCGAAAGGGCCGCAGCGAAACGTTCGCCGCCATTCCATCCAGCATTGCCGCGTTCCATCTCGCGATGTCGCCGGGCGGCGATCTCTACGTCTCGGCGCCGACGCTGGCGTCGTACGATTCGGTGCGACGGATCGATTCGGAGGGCGGCGTGCACGCGCTGAACATTCCGTTCGGCCGGCCCCAGGGACTCGCGTTCGATCCGAACGGCGTGCTTCATGTGGTGGAAGCGCTCGCCGGATCGAGCGGCGTCTATGCGATCAGGCCCGATCGCGATCCCGAACTGATCCTCGCCGGCGCGGGCCTCGTCGGTCTCGCGTTTGGTCCGTCCGGAGAGATGGTCGTCGCCTCCAACGACTCGGTCTTCTCCTTTCCTTCCGCCGCATGACCGTTGTCGCGGTCAGCGTCCTGCTCGGGATGGCGGCGCTGTCGCTCGGCCTTCGCGTGACGTCGCTGCTGATGCCGCGCGCGAATCCGCTCCTGCGCCTGGCCGTGTCGAGCGTGATCGGCACGATCCTGGTGCTGGCCACGCTGCAGATTAGCGATCGCTATCGTGTCCACGATCTCGGGCTTGGCTTGTTGCTGTCGCTGTCTCCAGTCGGGCTGTTCGATCTCGCCAAGTGGTGGTTCCTCCGAAAGCGACTGGGGTAATGGCGCCGGCATCGTGGCTTATTGACAATGCGGATCTGCTGCCGCGCCGTGGAAGAGTCCTCGATGTCGCCTGCGGCCGCGGCCGCCACGCGTTGTGGCTTGCGACGAGAGGCTTTGACGTTCATGCGGTCGATCGAAATCCGGACGCGGTTGCCGAGGTGATCGCGGAAGCGAATCGTCTCAGCCTGACGCTGCATGCGAACGTCGTCGATCTCGAGACCGAGACACCGCCGAGTCTCGGATCACAGGAATACGACGTCGTCATTGGCTTCAACTATCTGCATCGGCCTTTGATGCCGGCACTGCGAGAGGCCGTGAAGCCCGGCGGACGGATCTTCTACGAGACGTTCACCTCGCGGCAGGCGGAGCGTGGGCATCCGAAAAATCCCGCGTTCCTCCTCAGGGACGGCGAGCTTGCCGAATTGATGGCGCCATTCACCGTCCTGCGATCTCGCGAAGGCGAGATCGACGGGCGCTGGATCGCGTCGGTCGTAGCGGAGCGGCGCTGAAAAAAGCGGAAGCCGTGGAGCGTCTCCACGGCTTCCGAACGTCCGCGTCCGAGTCTTACTGGGGCGGCGGCGGAACCAGGCAGGACACTGGGTCCGACGCGTTGCCGAAGGCATCAACCGCGTAGGTCTCCATGTCGCCCTGGCCCTTGATCAGCCACTGGACCGCGCCGGTCATTGCCGTTGCCGACGGCGTCACGCCAGGCGACTGCACGTACTTGATGTTCGTGCCGCTCGGGTAGGGGCCGAAGACCGTGCCCGTGCCGGTGTCGACCACATAGATCTGCGGGTTCGGATCGACAAGGTCTGTGGAAACCAGCTGGAAGAAACCGTCCTGGTTGCTTGCGGCCGGAATCGTCTTGCCGGCAGGATTGACGCTAGCCGGGCACGCGATCGTCGGCGGCGTGAGATCGAGCCAACGCTTCTGGACGATGACGGTGCTGGTGTTGCCGGCGATCACCGTGCTCACGGTGATCGTGTCCGTGCCAATGCTGGCGGGCTCGATCGGCACTTGATACGTGAACGAAACGTTGCCGGCCGCATCGGTCGTGCAGTCGAGGTTCACGCCGCAGGTGCCAGTCTCGCTATTCTGGCCGCCAACGGTGAATGACACCAGACGGCCGTCAACCTGTGCGGGGTCACCGGCGATCGTCGCCGTGACGGTATGGGTGTTATCTCCAGCGCCCAAATCGTTGTCCGCGGTCGCCGGTGTTGCCGACAGCTGCAGCAGGTGGATGGTCTCGCACTGCTCGACGCTCGTCGAGTCGCCAAGGACGTCCGAGCCATCGGCTTTCACGCAGATGATGTGGTCGCCCGGCCCGAGGTCCTCGGCCACTGCCGTGTAGTCGACCGACACCGCGCCCGGCTGCGGCAGCGGCAGCGAGGTGGTCGTAATCGGCGTATACGCCCCGCCGTCGACCCGGATTGACAGCGCCTGCAGAGTCGTGCCGGTGAGGTTGTCGATCAGGCCCCCCAGTTCGCCCGGATCCAGGATGTGTTCGCACGTGCCGCCGTTGGCCGGAATCTCATCCAACGTGCCGGTGGCGTCCGGATGGGTATTCTCCGTGCAGCTGCTGCCTTCGCCGATGGCGATGGCGTTGACGATGGCGCCGCTCGCGGCCAAAGCCTGCGCCGCCGCGGTCAGGTCCCCGCCGAGGTTGCAGAGGCCGTCAGATGCGAACACCACGTTGTTGACGCTGTTGCTGCTGGCGTTGACGAGAGCGAGTGCGTCGGTCAACGCCGCCGTGCAGTTGGTAAAGCCGCTCGCGCTGAGGCCGTTGATCACGGTGTTGACATTCGGATCGGACGGCAACGTGAAGTTCTGGTGGCCTCCGGCCAGCTGCATGTCGTGAATCGTCGAGGTTTGGCCGTAATTGACGATTCCGACTTCGTCGGTGGACCCGTCGGCGGCAACCGCGGTGTTCAACGCGTTGAAGAAGTCCTTCTCGCAGTCCAGAATCGGCGAACAGCCAGTGCCGCCACCGAAGGCGGTGCTGTCGGACGTGTCGATCACGTAAACGAACGTCGCGTCCGCATCGCCGAGCCCGACGCTCGCGCTGCCGGTGACCGGGACGTCGATGGTGGCAACGCCCGGAGGCACCTCGAACTCGGTGCTGGTCACCGGGCTGTCAATGGTGACGGTCAACTCGGCGCCGTTTGACAGCGTCGTGCTATTTGAGCCCGCGGTCACGAGGGCGGAGATCAACGCGATCATCGCCACCGCGGCTTGAAGGGTTCGACGGAATTTAGGACTGGGGTTTCTCTTGTTCATCGTTCGTTCCTTTTCATCTAACGGTTTTTCTCGGGGAGAGACTGACCGTCGTTGCGCAGTCTTCTTTCGCGTCACCTCCATGAAGGTGTGGGTCATTGATTTCCGCGTTTGCCGGGAAGCGTGATCTGAACGGGCGCAGTGCCCGCGCCAACCGGTTGCTCCACTCGGACGCTTCCGGCGCCTTGCAGCGTGGCGCTCACGATGTGAACGCCGCCGCCAATCTGTGTGAACACAAACGTGCCGTCGGAGTTGGTGATGGTGTTGCGAGCCGAACGGCTGGAGACGCCGCCGCTCGACGCCGACCATTCGAGCGAGACCTGCGCACCGGACGCCGGCGCGCCCTCGCTCGTCAGCAGGCGGCCTTCGAGGCGATGCGCGCCGACATCGACGATGACGGTGACGTCCGCAACGGCAGGCGCGCCGGCCGACACGTCGATGCCCGACGCGGAAAGCGCGGGCGCGGCCCGCGTCTGCAGCGTGACCGGCCCTTCGGGAAGATTTTCGGCAACGAAACGGCCCTCGCTGTCGCTGGTCAGTGACAACGATCGCGGCCCGGATCCGTACGCGGAGGTCAGCCACATCGTGAACCCCGGAACGGCCGCGCCCTCGGGCGTCACCATGCGTCCTCGCAGGGTCGCGACGCCGATTGGCGTGAGCCTGACGTCGAGCGGCTGCGTCGCGGCGTCGACGAGCACGTTCTCGAGCACGCCGTCCCTGAACCCGGACTGTGGCCGCACCCAGAGCCTGTAGTCAGATCCGGTGTCGACGTTTTCCAGCGTGAAGCGGCCGGCGCCATCGGTCGTGGCGCGATAGCCGCGTCCACGAATCGCGGAGTCGAGCTGCACACGCGCGCGCGCGACGGGCGTGCCGCTGGTGGAGCTCACGACGCCGCTCACCGACACCCCGGCCGCGATCGGATCGAGGTGAACGTTGCCGATCACTTCGTGCTCGTTGGGCCGCAGGCCGTCGGTCATCGCCCACCGGCGATCGCGATAACCCGTGCGGCGAAAGCGGAGGGCGGTCTGTTCAACTCGCGCCCCTGCCGGGACACGGAGCTCATACGCGCCCCCGGCATTCGTGGTCACGGCGATCGCCTGTCCGATCACCTCGACGCGGACGCCTTGCAACGCCCCGCCACTGGTGCTTTCCACGACACCGTGGATGGAAATCGAATTCGTGGAGATCGGCTCGACGACGAGCACGGCGGAATCGGTGCCGGCACGCACGAGCGCGGAAGCACTTTCGTAACGATCGTTCTTCTCGGTGTGGATCTCGTATTCGCCGTCGGGTACGGCGCCGAACGCAAAGCTGCCGCGTCCATCGGTGGTGGCGGTCGGCAACGCTGATGACGCGGCCGAGGCGCCGTTGAAAACTCGTCGGGCCTTCAAGCCAACCTGCAGCCCCGCGACTGGCGCGCCGCCTTTTTCCAATACCGATCCGCCGATGCTGCGCGACCGTGGACGTTCCTCTTCGGGTGACGCGACCGAACCGCTGGGCGCGGGCGAATCGTTCGCCTTCTCGAATGGCATCGAGGCCACTGCCGTTTCACGCCGCGCGCGTCCGGCGTCAATCGATGCGCGACCTGCCGCGTGTGATGCAGTTCCGCTGGTTGCAGTCGCGGCGAGTTGAGCCGATGTCGTTGCGCGATTCGCCTGCCGCCGGCTCGTGCTCCTGTCGCGCGCCGGCAGGCCGCCCGAACTTCGCATCGAGCGCGCGCGCGTGCCGGCACGAGAGGGCCGGCTCTCGACTTCCTCGAGTGGGCGCTCGATCCGTGAATCGGTCCGAGGATTCGGCGCCGCTTTGCGGTCGTCAACGGAGGTCCAGATGAGTCCGGCAAGCGTGGCCGCGGCAATTCCGTACAGCAATCGCGACGTCATAAAACCAGTGCACAGTCCGGGGGAACGAAACGGATTCTCCACGAAGCCTGTAAACCTGGCTCCCCCCGAACGGGGCATTTTGCGAAACTCAACGTGCAATTGCGGTTTTGTCGTTGAGGTCAAACTGACAGAGGCGGCCACTGTAGAATTGCAGCGACGTTATGAACCAACTCTTTCAACGGAAGCCGATCGCCGAGTTACTCGTCGACGAAGCGGATTCGTCGCGATCGCTGAAGCGCGTCCTCGGCGCCGGCGATCTGATCATGCTCGCGATCGGCGCGGTGATCGGCGCCGGCATCTTCGGCGCGATCGGAACCGCGGCGGCGGGACAGGTCGCCCCCGACGGCACGGTGATCCGTTATGCGGCCGGTCCTGCCCTGATCTTCAGCTTCATCCTGCTGGGCGGCGCGTGCGCGCTGGCCGCGCTCTGCTACGCGGAGCTGGCGGCGATGATTCCGCAGGCGGGCAGCGCCTACGCCTATTCGTACGCGACGCTCGGCGAACTGGTCGCGTGGATCATCGGCTGGGACCTGATGCTCGAGTACGCGGTCGGCAACGTCGCCGTCGCGATCTCGTGGGGCGACTATTTCAATTCGCTCGTGCGCAGCGTCGGCATCGATCTGCCGGCCTGGCTGACCACCGGTTATCGAACGGCGCTACTCAGCTCGAATCCTGATGTCAGCGGCCTGATGAATACCGCGCCGAACATTCTCGGCATCCCGGTCCTGGTCAACCTGCCGGCGTTCGGGATTGTGATGCTGATCACGTGGCTGCTGCTGCGCGGCGCGCGCGAGAGCGCGACGGCCAACACGATCATGGTGGTGATCAAGCTCGCCGTGCTGGCGCTGTTCATCGCGGTCGGCGCCTCGCACATCACGCCCGCCAACTACACACCGTTCGCACCCAACGGATTCACCGGCATCCATCAAGGCGCGGCGATCGTGTTCTTCGCCTACATCGGATTCGACGCGATCTCGACGGCGGCGGAAGAGACGATTAATCCGCAGCGCAACCTGCCGATTGGCATCCTCGGCGGATTGGCCGTGTGCACCGTCATCTATGTCGTCGTCGGCGTGGTCATCACGGGCATGGTGCCGTACACCGAGCTTGGCGTCGCCGACCCGCTGGCCAAGGCGCTCGAGATGATCGGCTACTCCGGCGTCGGCGCGATCGTCGCGTTCGGCGCGGTGATTTCGATGTCGGCGGTGCTGCTGGTCTTTCAATACGGCCAGCCGCGCATCTTCTTCGCGATGGCGCGCGATGGGCTGCTCCCCGAGTGGGTTGCGCGCATCGATCAGAAGACGCGCACTCCCTACACCGCGACGTTGATCACCGGCATCGTGGTCGCGCTCGCATCGGCGATCGGCGACGCGGCCGAAACCTACGATCTGACGAACATCGGGACGCTGTTCGCGTTCGCGCTGGTGTGCGCTGGCGTCCTGGTGCTGCGCGTGAAGGAGCCCGGCCGCCACCGTCCGTTCCGAGTACCGTTCGTCTGGGCCATTGCTCCGCTGGGCGTCTTGGCCTGCCTGTTCATCATGGTCGGCCTCCCGAAGCAGGCCTGGGAGCGCTTCGGCATCTGGCTCGTGGTCGGCATCGTTCTTTACGCCCTCTACGGCTACAAGCACAGCAAACTTCACAAGTAGCTCTCGGCTTTCGGCTCTCAGCTATCAGCCAGTTCTTGCCGATAGCTGACGGCTGATAGCAGAAAGCTGTAGCATTGGGGATTGGGGTTTCGCCGGGAAACCTCGCAGTAACACCTAATGCCTCACAACTGGATTTCCGTCCGTGGCGCGCGTGTCCATAACCTCAAGGACATCGACGTCGACATCCCGCGCAACAAGCTCGTCGTCATCACGGGACTGTCGGGGTCCGGCAAGTCGTCGCTCGCGTTCGACACTCTCTACGCCGAGGGCCAGCGCCGCTATGTCGAGTCGCTGTCCGCCTATGCGCGCCAGTTTCTCGAGCAGATGGAGAAGCCGGACGTCGACCTGATCGAGGGGCTGTCGCCCGCGATCTCGATCGAGCAGAAGACGACCGGCTCCAACCCGCGATCGACGGTCGGCACCGTCACCGAAATCTACGACTACCTCCGCCTGCTGTTCGCCAACATCGGCGTGCCGCACTGCCCGAACTGCGCCCGCGAGATCACGTCGCAGTCGCTCGAGCGCATCGTCGACCTGGTGATGACGTATCCGCAGGACACGCGCATCAACGTGATGGCGCCGATCGTCCGCGGCCGCAAGGGCGAGTTCAAGAAGGAGCTGCAGGCGCTACGGACGCGCGGCTTCACCAAGGCGCGCATCGACGGGCAGCTGCGCTCGCTCGAGGACGACATCGCGCTCGACCGGCGCCGCAACCACAACATCGAGATCGTCGTCGATCGCCTGATCGTCCGCAGCGGCATCGAGCGCCGGCTCGCCGAGTCGGTCGAGGTCGCGCTGGTGCTGGCGGACGATGTGGTGGTGATCAATTCGCTGGATGCCGGCGACCGGCTGTTCTCGCGGAAGCTGGCGTGCGCGGTGTGCGGGATCAGCGTGCCGGAAATGTCGCCGCGCGCGTTCTCGTTCAATTCGCCGCACGGCGCCTGCCCGTCCTGCCAGGGCCTGGGCGCGACCTGGGACTTCGACCCGCAGCGGATCGTCCCGGATGATTCCCTGTCGCTGGCCGGCGGCGCCATCGCGCCGTGGGGCAAGGGCGATCTCAAGAACGAGGCGGTCGCCGCGATCGCGTCGTACTACGGCATCGACGCGAAAGTGGCGTTCGGAAAGCTCCCGAAGAAACATCGCGATCTGATCCTGCACGGCCCGGGGGCCGCACAGCGCGACAAGGCAGACGACGAGCCGAGCAAGGCGAAGAAGCTGCTGAGCGCCGCGAAGAAGGCGGTCAAGAAGAAGCTGTTGGCGCCCGATCCGTTCGGCCGCGACTTCGAAGGCGTGATCCCGAACCTGCGCCGCCGCTTCGAAGAGGGCTCGTGGGCGGTGCAGGAAGAGCTCGATCCGTATCGCGCCCTGCGCGAGTGCCCGGTCTGCAACGGCAACCGGCTTCGCTCCGAGAGCCTGGTCGTGACGCTGAAGGGCAAGACCATCGCCGACTGCGTCAACCTGCCGATTTCAGAGGCGCTGGTGCTGTTCGACGGGCTGGAGCTGCGCGATCGGGAAGCGATTATTGCAACCCGCATCCTGAAGGAGATTCGCGATCGCCTGCGATTCCTGAACGAGGTCGGCGTCGGCTATCTGACGCTGGCGCGCTCGGCGGCGACGCTGTCCGGCGGTGAAGGGCAGCGCATCCGTTTGGCGACTCAGATCGGCTCGAACCTGACCGGCGTGCTCTACGTGCTCGACGAGCCGT
>Ga0193741_1000531_pt1 | contig 11383 bp, 15 predicted proteins | sample L2s2metaG_FD_143059 | JGI IMG/M metagenome (GOLD analysis project Ga0193741, IMG submission 143059) | Soil microbial communities from a riparian zone of the East river system, Colorado, United States - L2s2 | ecosystem: Environmental > Terrestrial > Soil > Riparian zone | place: USA: East River...
AACCTCTTGAATCCAAATCCTCCACTGCTTTTTGCGCTGCTTTCTCCAACCCCAACGCCTCACCTATTTTTTCTTGTATCATTTCTTGATCTGCCATGGTAATTAGTAGATGTACATTATCTCTTATTAGGGATTGTCACCATAATTAGCGTCACATATTTTATTCCACATACTGGAATTTCTTGCTACAGTTTAAACATAATTGGGTAATTTTGCCGAATTGATTAATATAAATAAGATGTTAGCCATCAAACAGTATTGAGTACAAGAGCGAAAGCAAAGAGTAGGAATGTTAGGGCGAAAGCAAAGAGTAGGAATACCCAGGTAAAGAGTGGGAAGGCAACTAAAAAAAGTGATAAAGGTTCTGGTAAATTAAAAGCAGGAACTCAACTAGGAGTCGTAAAGGGCGGTCGTACTTTGGGTAAATTAAAAGCAGGTGGTGAAATAGGAGTCAAAGAAAACAAGAAAGGTTCAGGTAAATTAAAGGCGAATGTTAACTTAGGACTGGAAAGTGATTCTTTAGGTAAATTAAAGGAAGGAAGTGACTACGCTTTTGAAAAAATAAAATCTGGAGTCAAAGTTACTAGAAAAAAACTCAAATCTTTATGACCAGTCAGGAATGCACTTTATGTTATTCTTCGACTCTCCGTTCCATCTTTTTTGAGTTGTAATAACACACAATCCTCACATTTTAGATAAGGTGAATGTTCTTCTCCTTTTGCATCTTTTCCTAGATCAATCGCAAGGTCTATCTTTTTTTATTACTGTTAAAAATTAATGACATACCTATTATTTAGCAGGTGATATAATCTGTTTTACCTCATCAAAGTATCAACGGAATACTCTACTCATTTTTGGACCGTATATTTTATCTTTAAACTAAATAAAATTAAGTTCAAAGTGACACCAATGGCATTCGCTGATGCGATCACGATGTCTCCCTTCATGATTCCATAAATTACCCATAAGGAAAGTCCTACAATAAGCGATATAATTAGCCACTTTGATACATCATCTGTTTTCTTGCTTTTTAGGGATTTACTAATTTGGGGCACCGTACTCCATAGGCTGAAAACAGTTGCAGATATGCCTATCAAAAATACAACGTATTCAGTCATCTGACTACATTTTCCCTTGCATTCAATGATATTTTAGAGCACAACATTTTATTTGAATAGGTTTATCTTTGACAGTATGGACACCAAAAAGTTTGACGTGTTGTTAATTTTTTCTCTGACTTTATATGGACCCTCAGACATTGTCTTTCATCCATTGTTAATATCCTTCATTGGACGCACTATCTAACATCCCTTATAACCTGTACTTGCTGTTCTTGCCTTTGGTAATCGGTTTATCTCTAATTTCTTCAGTGATTTAGCCTTCATTCACTGCCGTTTCTTCACTTTTTAGTGGTATTTTTATTTCAGTGCTAGGATCTGTATGGCGTTCATCTATTTCCATTGGCTTTGATAATCGTTTCTGTTCTATAACCAGTTCTTCGTGAACATGTTCTATAACCAGTTCTTCGTGAACAAGTCCCATTTCTATTTTTTTTGCTTCTTCTATTGGAACTTGAGTATCATTAATTTGTAATTTGTCTTGTTTCTTAGATGATTCCAATGTTTCATCAATAACCGGAGGATTTCTTTCATCAACTAACTCTTTATCAACGACAAGGAACAAATTTGATTCAGACTCTGATAACTGAAACGTAACTATGTTACCATCAAAACTCTTTACTAATCGTTTAGGCAATTGAAAAATCTTCCTGTCTGAATGTCCTTTTAGGGTCATAACGTATTCAGTTGACACCTCTTGAATTTCACCCAAATCATAATCGTTAATCCCTCTGGCTTGTTTATTTGTGACTTGGTCCCATGCTATGTCTTCATACTTCATATTAATCATAGTAATTGCTTCATTAATTATATTAGTTATATTCTCATGGAGATTTAATAAACAATATTGTGCATTATCTAATGTGAAAGAAGAACCCAAAACAAATCCTAACGATGAGCCGGCGTACACAAGATCTGAGGGTACCGCTTCTAACGAAGATGCCGAACAAAAAAAGTCAGACAATGAGTTTGATAATGTAAGGGTAATACCTCCAAAAATGCCTAGGGAGTTTATTCACGTTGTGCGTCCGGGGAATGTTGACAAAGAAAATTCCATAATATCTCTAACCTCAAAACTGGCCAATACCGTAAGAGAGACAGCTGATGAAACTCTCGATTCTATCAAACATGTGGCAGAATCAATGTTGGACAGTGAAGGGAACTCAAAACATGTAACTCTTCGGTCTACAAACCACCAATATGCAAAAAATAAGAAAGATGTGTATAACAATATTTCAATCGAGAAGAAATGGGTTACGAAAAAAACAAGAATTGATGTTCCCGTTCGCTACGAAAGGATATTCATAAATGGTGAAGAATTAAAGTTTGGTGTAGAAGAAGCATTTGATGAGATTAAGGATAGGATTCTCGATACTGTTGCTGTTGGGCAGGACAATAAAAATAATACAGCGTACAATTGGGTACCACTATTTGGTCACGATACAGAGATGCAAAGCGAAATTCCTCTTTATGCCGAAGAATTGATAGTATCAAAAAGAAAAGTAATCGTAGGTAAGGTAATTATTCGAAAGCGACAGATTACCAAGAAAAAAACAGAGAAATAATATTAATAAACACGTTTGCGGTATCAGTTTAAAGTTCGGTTACTGGTTACTGGAACATCAGGAATTTTAGAAGATACATATTAATTGTCGCATTTCCATTCAACAAATTCTGACAAATTATTTCTGCTAACTCTCTATTGTCACTTATCAAATTTTGAAAAGAACCATTTATTCCATTATTATTTAATATCTGAGGGGGAACCTTATGAATTACATCAGTGCATGTACCATTTTCCATAAGTATTGCAAAAATTTGTCGAGTATACAAATGTGATCCTGTAGACGCATATACTCCTATGGGTAAAACTATCAAAATGAAAATTAGTAAAAGAATGTTCACTTGATAATATTTCCTCCCAGACTAATAAAGTATAGCGAGGAATGTTACATACTAAAATTAGAGGTAAAATTTGGCGCCGATATTCCGACATATTTGGGATTATCTATGCTAAACAATTTACAATTCAAATTACAATTCCAGCAATCCTAGTGAAATAAAGAAAAAATTCAGGTAGGCTGGGATCCTTCGAAATATTTCCAATATTCAATTTTCTGGCCGCAGTCATCGCATACGTATATTTCACATAATGTTGGTTTACTAGACTCAGGTGTAACTTGAACTGTATCTTCCAGAGAAAATGAGTCAGACGAACATTTTCTACACCAATGACTAGTGGGTAATCCTGATGATTTTGTCTTCCCACCTTCACGAAGACTGACAGAATTTGACATAAACAACCCGCTAGTGTCAAGATCAATAAATCCAGAAACAAATACAATGTTTAAAGTTACTATCATGGGGAGTAGAAGCACGATACTCTGCTCACGTATCTTATTAATCATTAGATGATATAGAACAAATATCATTAATAAGATTATCCATAAGAATTTATTATTAAAAAAGGAAAACTTGTATTTAATTGAAAAACTGAATCCTGAACATACTAGTTACCAAATTACAATATTAGAATTATTTCAAAAAAAAGCATATTGATCAAGTTGGACGTATTCTGAATTAGCTCTTTTGAAGACTTTCAGTTTGATTTAGGAGCCAAGTAGCGAAAATACCTAAGTAGCTGGATGATGTATAATACTTCCGTGGACAACGCATCTTGTTAGTAAAGGTAGACAAGATAATAGAAGGGAACAAAATAAAAGTTGTTGAACTTGATATTGATAATTATGGCTCTGTCATACCCTTAAGGGAGTTAGAACTAAAGCTACCCGAGGATGATTCTGTAATCAAAGTTTTATCTTCAACTGAATATGCAGCCATATTTACAGAGGGTGAAATTGATGAAGGTGCCACTATTATTTTGGCAAATAGTGTTTCACTCGATGAACTAAATGAGGAAAAAAAGAGGGCAATTGATGCTATGAATAAGAATAGAGAAGTGATCTAAGAAGAGAAAGGTAATGACGTAATAGTCGCTAATTACAGCCACGATAACTGGTATTATAATTAGGTCTTCAAGTAAATTATTTAATTTTCTCGAAGAAATCCTTTTGTTGTGCAAGTTTCAATTATAGATATGAAGAATCAGGATTTTCTGAAGAGGGAAGAGCTAGAGAATTTCCTTACTCAAAATGGAATAAGGATTGATGATTATATTATCACAGCTATGGATGTATCGACCGAGATTCATAGTGGCATTAAACGGGAAGACAATCAGTCACCGTTTCTTGAAACTCATATCTGGCCTGTTACAAGGGATATAGTCAAACACTATCTCACGGTAAATCGTAATATTACTAGTGTTGAAATAGTTTCATCGATATTACATGATGTGATGGAGGATAACGACAGAATACTTGATCTGTACAAGACAAAAGAATATGGTTTTGATGCTTATCTCAAGTATAGATTTGGTATTAGGGTCTACGAGATTTGCATGGATCTAAAGATAAAACCTCTTGAAAATTACCCTGGTGATAATGATGAGGAAAGGCAATTGGCTAGATTTCATGATTACTGCAAAGGATTGAGCTCTGCTGACTATGATATGAAGGTCATAAAATTGGTAGATAGAGAAAATAATATGAAATTCATTAGCAATATGCCAAAATTAGATGGAAATCTAGTGAATAACAAAATTAAGAGATACTTGCGAGAAGCTGAAGATTTCTACCTATCTTTTGCATTGTTGGAACCAGCAGTAAAAGACCTATATCTAAAACTTAGGGAATCATATGAAAATCTAAAATTATTGAATAATACCTAGTTGTTTGGATGTTATCATCATAAGGATTAAACTTTTAAGCAATCTTAAAAAAAGAAAAGGGTGTAGTAATCCACTTGTCTTAATCACTGACCCAAAGTTGCATTTGGTACTATTGAAGTAACATTAATTTCCGTTGGAGGTAATCCTGATGCTATTTGACCTCGGATTGCCCCGTCTTTAAATTCACCAGTGTGAACATTTACGTACACAGTTCCGTCGCTCATCAAACCCACTAGTTCGGAGAGTTCTTTACCCGCTAGAGGCCCTTGTAGTTTATCATTTGTTATATTTCCTTTCAAAGATATGACTGCGTTTTCGGCATTTTGGGCAGATTCTGGTCCTGACAAAGTAACTACGACATCGCCGTTTTGTCCAGCGCTTCCATTGTGTATATGTGCTCCCGTTATTTCGTTCAAGCCGGTAATGTTAAGCCAGTACGATACTTGTGTACCATTTTGATCAGTCTGGAACTTGGCCAAACCAGTCGCAGTAGATTGTGTTGGAGGAACTTCGTTGTTATCCGATAGACTTGCAGAGAACCTCTCCTTCTTGTGCTTGTATTGAATTAAAAGACACAGAGATTGCAGCGATTGATATGATTGCAGCTAATATTGCTATAATAGTTAATTTGTGCTGTTGTGACATTACAGTAAATAACATAATTACTATAAATACTATCTATTGTCTATCGGAAGTTCGAAAAAACAATTTATGATAATATCATGAGGGTAAAATTTCTTCAAAATGTGCTTACTGTGCATGAAAATGTTGCATATTATCCATTTTCATCAAGAATTAACCAGTGGTAATTCCATACCTGTAGTTACTGGCTATCTCCTACTGCTTGGAGTATACATCCAATGTTTCGGTGACAACATAGAATGTCATTACTGACATCAATTCAACTGCTATAAGCAAGGAAGTGTGTTTAGTCTAGCCTTCGCTATTCTAAATGTGAATTTACTCCTGTGCTAGATACATATTCGTATATTTTTGCTCTTGATTGTAGAAATTTGCCAAGAATATCAGAATGAGAATTTAAACATATAATTTGTATTATGCGATTATTTTATAACAATGAGCAACGCAATCACCTTACGGTTCTAAGGGTTCCACCTGATGGTAATATTTCAATGCCAAGATATCCCACCTTTTGTATACTAAAGAAATAGAGTAATTTTTAGCCACCTGTAATCGTATCATCCAAATGTTTTGGTCATCCTTATAGTAACTTACTGTAAATCGATAAATAAAAGATAGAAGTAAGAACACTGAATTGGTAACAACGAAGCAAGTCTTCGAGTTTGCGACTGGATTTGGAACAATCGGTTTTATTGCAGTCTTCATCCTGTTTCTCACTTACATACTTTCAGGTATGGATGCCTTTATACAAGAATAGAATGTTCCAACAATCTGGTAGTATGATAATATCATAATTTGTTTAGATAAGTGTTATATCATTTTATATTTTGTTAATACCAATATTACTTAAGGTATCCAATCATACTTCCACTGGTGGGCCATTACCGATTAATGAAAACCGAAACAACCAGTGGAAGTATTAGTCGGATGTGCTAAATTATTACATTTCAAATTACTATATTGTATCATATCAATACTCATTGCAAGAACAATGTCAATTGATTCTGCTAGCTTTAAAATATTGCATATTTGGTTCCGAATACTATTATGTGCTTTTCAAAATGATTATTTTCCAAACAAAATTTGAATTATCGCGTTTGGTTTTGTGCTTGTGGTAAGGGCAGCTGGAAGAATGGAACCCCACTGCTACCGACTGCATATGGCATTTGTCCATTCCATTTTGTAATGGCCTGCCACTCAAGGTATTCTGGGCTTTCTCTTAATTGTAGAGTGATAATCTTTATTGCTTCAGATTCACCACTTGCCTTGGCAGCATTTGCTCTTGCCGCTCCTTCAGCCTGTGCTACGGTTTGATTTGCAACTACCTCAATAGCCCTTAGATTATTTTGTTCAGTAAGGAACTTTTGAAATGCTACTACTTTTTGTTCTATTTGAGTAGCAAAAGCATCTGAAAATTTAAAATCAGTGATGAAGACATTTTGTACCTCGATATTATCTCTCGAAAGTGTACTTCTAATGGCATCAGCAATTACGCTTTTTGCAGTTTCTCTCTTTGTGATTAATTCTTCAGCATTAAATTTGGCTACACTAGCCTTTACCGATTCTTGTATAGTTGGGGATATTACACGATCTTGATAGTTAACACCCAATTTTTGGTAGATCTCATTCGTCTGTTGTGGATCGATTCTGTAGTTTACTGCAATAACACTCTGAACTTCTTGCAGATCGTTTGAAGCCGCTGTCGCTTCTGCCTGGAATTTTTGAGTTCTTACCTCCATCGAGACAACCTGTTCAACAAAAGGCGTAATGAAATGTACACCTTCTCCTAATACTCTATTTTCTACTGCTCCAAGATAAAGGACAACTCCTCTATGACCTGCTTCAACAATTACAATTGATTCGGCCAGCACAACTATGATGACGATTACAGTGATAACTGCTGCGGCAATTTTTATTTTATTAGTGGTCGGAAATCGTGGAGCTTTATAATATGACATCCTAAATTAAGATAAAAGTTGTAATGCATTCTATATATATTTAGGCTTGATTCCATTCTTGCCTTTCATTTTCATCAGAAAGGTGATCATAAATTATTGTCCCAAAAGAAAGATGATGCTAACGCTCATTGATATCTGTTGTTCACCGGCTATTATTGGAGTTGGTGCTGAAACTCCATCAATTTTAGATGATTCAGCAGCATATAGTGTTGGTCCGGTAAAAAATGGGGTGGCCTGATCAATATTTACTGTCTGTATTCCATCAATTTTAAGTCCTAACGCCGAAGCTGCAATATCAGCTTTCTCTCTTGCATTACCTATAGCTTCTTTTAATAACTCGTTCTTGATTCCTTCAAGTTTCTTATCTGACACGCTAAAGTATATGTTGTTAACATTATTAGCACCTGATGAAACCGAGATATCAATCCATTCCGACGAATCATTGACGTTGTAGCTATCTATTTGTATTGAATTGCTAACTGTAAATCCAACCAATTTACCTTGGTTTTTGTCTATGGTGTAGTCGCGATTTGGAGTTATTGTGAATGATGATGTGCTTGTTTCATTCTCACTGACTCCTGCTATTTTTAATGCATTGATAATCTTATTCATTAATTCAGAATTTGTGGCCAATGCAGTTTTCGCTTTGGCATTGGTTGTTTCTACACCTAGTGATACAGTGACCTTGTCGGGTTTTGTTTCGGTTGTTGCAGAACCAGTAACGAACAATGTCTTGTTATCAAGCGCAGTGGTTTGAGCATGTAGATTGTGATCATTGGTATTACTAGCGTAAATCAAAATACAAGTAGTAATTGCGATTAGAAGTGTCATTACTACTACCATTTCCATGGAAATTTGCCTTATCATGATTGAAAATTACCTTAACTATTATAAAAATTACTGGTATGCAAGAAAGTTTTATTACTTGAAATTTGAGATTATGGTAATGGGGTTTTTCCACCGCTCAAAATTTCTTTGTGAAATTGATCAGCTGAAATTCAATACGCATGAAGAGTTGATAAGTCATATGAGACAAATTCACCATTATCCTATTGTCAAATGCCATGATTGCAGAAAGGAGTTTATTCATGAGAAGGATAGACTGCACCATGTTAGAGAAGAGCATGAAAGAAAGGTGGATTATAGAAAACATAAGGGTTCTTAAATAATCCCTTATGACTTAAGAAGGTTATCTTATTTTATTTTATAAACTGTTCCCTTTCCAATAAGAGAGTTTACAATGTTGTTGGCAGAAACTTCTGCCATCTTGGATCGTGTCCGAAAAGTAGCACTGCCTATATGTGGTAACAACACGGTTTGTGGCAAGTGGATCAATGGATTAGATGTTGAAATTGGTTCATCTTCATACACATCCAATCCAACTCCGGCTATCTGTTTATCTTTAAGCGCTTTGATCAAATGCTGTTCATTTACCACTTTACCCCTTGAGGTATTTATGAGAAATGCTGTCTTTTTCATTAGCTTAATCTTTGACTCATCGATCATATGAAAACTTGATTTGTTTAGTGATACATGAATGGAAACAAAATCGCTGCGTTGTAACAATTCTTCTAATGGAACATAAGAAATGGAAAGATCTGGTTCGATTTTCTGGTTACGGCTATTACTATAGTAAAGAACCTCCATACCAAAACCTTTGGCCCGTTTTGCTACAAGCGTTCCAATTTCTCCGAGGCCAATTATTCCCAAAGTACTGCCATACACATCATACCCAAGAAAGAGATCAGGCGTCCATCCAAATTTCCAATTTCCCTTTCGTACATGACTGTCTGCATTAACAATATTTCTTGCCGCAGATAGAATTAGCGAAAATGTGAGATCAGCAGTGGTGTTAGCTAAAACGTTGGGTGTATTTGTGACTATGATTTTTCTTTTTTCAGCCTCTTTAATATCGACATGATCATATCCTACGCTATAGCAACTTATTACTCTAAGATTGGACCCTGCTGCATCCATTATGTTTGAGTCAATATTATCACCTAACATGCACAATAAAGCGTCCACATTCTTGACATTTTTGATCAAAACTTCCCTATCAATTACGTTCACTTCAGGATTCATATTGACTTGTAAATATTTTTTCAATATTGTTGGTCCTGGCTCTGGTATTTTTCTTGTAATGAACACCGAATATTTCTGAGGGTTATCCATTAAGTAATTGAGGTTTCTGAATTGGGTTATTAATATGATATGATATGAATTCCATTTTATCTTGGAATTTCGTTACTCAATTACTACTAATCTTTACCTTTCTTGAAAATAATACCTTTAACAAAATAATTCCCATGTAGTATGGTATATTATAAAATGCAGCAAGTGCTGCTACTTGGGAACCAAAAAATTGTTGTGCAAAAACAGTTACCAAGATGTTGTTTACATAGCTCATGACAATAAGCCCTGAAATTTTGTATCTTATTGAAGAGTCTCGATTAATGAAATATAACATGAAATAACCTGTAATCGCAAATACTACAAACAATAGGATAGCAATTACAGTTGTAAAAATAACAAAAGAGGATTCAAAATAAAAATAAATTGAAAAGTTTGAAAATATCGCAAAGTTAATCATATCCATTAAAATTATTGATAAGGGCAATGAACTCTTCTTAATTTCCGTTGCTAACTTGGGTAAATATTTTTTTATGAATCCACTGGTTACTAAAGGAAAAACTAGAGATACGACGAGCAACAAGATCATATCAAAAATCGGAATAGAGAATTCAGTATTAAAAAGTACATATACCAACATAGGTAATATGAATGGAACGGCAAGTGATGTTACAATTACCATTCCTACAATAATAGAAAGTTTTCCTCCAACATAATTGGTAACAAATGGAGCTCCAAGTCCTGTAGAAATTCCAGATAATAAAAGTACTGAAAGTGCATGTTTTGGACTTACCTGACTAGTAACAAGATACATTGTTACTGGTATGACAATCACTTTCATAATTGACAGAATAAACAACAATTTAGGTTTCTTGAAAGTTGACACAAGATCTTGGAATTCTAGTTGGATAAGATTCAGAAATAACAGTATTCCGAGAATCACCAGAATGTATGGAGAAAAGAGCTCTCCTATAGAAGGGATCAAGATACCAAAGATAGTTGAGAGAAGAATCGAAATTGAAAGTGCTAGGAGGACTTTAGTATCATCGCTGGTCAACTACACTGATAGACTATTTCATTACAATAAATATTTATCAATTCATCATGAAGTACAATGGTGGGAAATGATACATCTATAATGGTACATATTGACCAGACCCATTATGAAATAATAAATATCACATCAGAATAGTAATTATTGTGAAGATGTGGGATATTATAATGATAAATATATTGTTACTCATTATAGTGACGTTAAGTTATACACCAGTGCTAGGACAGACTCAAGAAACCGTATCTAATAATACAATGGTTACTTCTGCCAATGGTTCAATCATTAAAGATGCTCTTGACTCAGTGCATAATGAAACGATTCCTCGTTATGTTAAACTCTCAGAAAAGGAGATAAATGAAGCATTAAAGTATCTACCAGGGTGGACTATACTAGACGGAAAGTTGCACAAGACCTTCAACTTTGTTGATTTTCCCACTTTATTTGAATTTATGTACAAAGTAGCCGACGTTTCCCAAAAATTGAATCATCATCCAAATATGACATCAACTTGGAATTCTTTGACATTGGATTATGATACTTGGAGTTTAGGACATGTAATTTCCAATCTCGATGTTAAGGCAGCTCAGAATGTAGAAAAAACATATCAAGATGGCAATTATGTAGAAACTGAAAGTTGATTGTTTTGATGATAAGAGTACAGCATTAAGATATAGTGTAAATAATAATTTATCAC
>Ga0193741_1000532_pt1 | contig 11381 bp, 15 predicted proteins | sample L2s2metaG_FD_143059 | JGI IMG/M metagenome (GOLD analysis project Ga0193741, IMG submission 143059) | Soil microbial communities from a riparian zone of the East river system, Colorado, United States - L2s2 | ecosystem: Environmental > Terrestrial > Soil > Riparian zone | place: USA: East River...
GTCGCCTGGTTCGAGGATGTCATGGGCTGCAGCGCGCCGCTCACCTTCGGCCCGTTCTCCGATCCGACCGGCACGTTCATGCAGGACCTGCTCGGCGTGCATCCGCGTGCGGTCATCGAGCAGATCACGATGGTGCGCTGCGGAGACGGCCCGAACGTCGAGCTCTTCCAGTACACGTCCCCCGACCAGGATCGCAGCTTCCGCAAGAACTCCGACTTCGGTGGCAAGCACATCGCCTTCTACGTGCGGCGCATCGACAAGGCGGTGGCGTACATGCAGTCGAAGGGCGTCGAGAAGCTGCTTGGGCCGCTCGCGGTGACCGACGGCGCCGCTGCCGGTCAGTCGATCAATTACTTCCGCGCGCCGTTCGGCACCTACATCGAGCTGATCAGCTACCCCAAGGGCATGGCCTACGAGGAGACGGCCGAGACGCCGCTCTGGGATCCGCGCGACAACAAGCACTAGCCCACCGCTGTAGGCCGGGGCTGCGTCGCTACGCTTTCTGCGATGACTGAGAAGGTTCAGAAGACCGAGCAGGAGTGGCGGACGGATCTGACCCCCGAGCAGTACCGCGTTCTGCGTGAGCACGGCACGGAGCCGGCGTTCACGGGCGAGTACTACGCGACCAAGGAGCCGGGCGTGTACCTCTGCGCCGGCTGCGGTGCCAAGCTCTTCGCCTCGGAAACGAAGTACGACTCGGGCACGGGCTGGCCGAGCTTCTACGCTCCCGCGGACGGCGAGGCGGTCGAGACGGACCGCGACTGGAGCCTGCTGGTCCCGCGCACCGAGGTGCACTGCGCCGCGTGCGGCGGGCATCTCGGCCATGTCTTCGGCGACGGGCCGGCGCCGACCGGCCTGCGCTACTGCATCAACTCGGCCGCGCTCGACCTCGAGCGCGAGGAAGGAGAGTCTGAGTGACCGAGAAGGCGACGTTCGGCGCCGGGTGCTTCTGGGGTGTCGAGGTGGACTTCCGCAACGTTCCGGGCGTCAAGGACGCCGCCGTCGGCTACATGGGCGGCGACGTTCCCAACCCGACCTACGAGCAGGTCTGCTCGGACCGGACCGGGCACGCCGAGGTCGTCCAGGTCGAGTTCGACCCCGACGAGGTCTCCTACGAGACGCTCCTCCGGACCTTCTGGGACGCCCACGACCCGACGCAGCTCAATCGCCAGGGCCCCGACGTGGGGCGCCAGTACCGCTCGGCGATCTTCTTCCACACGCCCGAGCAGCAGGAGCAGGCGCTGGCCTCGAAGGCCCAGGCTCAGACCCGCTACACGGTCCCGGTCGTCACCGAGGTCGAGCCGGCGGCGGACTTCTGGTGCGCCGAGGACTACCACCAGCAGTACCTCGTCAAGCGCGGCCGCGCGAGCTGCCTGATTTAGGACAGGCCGCTAGCGGAGCGGACCGCGCGTGTGCGCCACGCGTTGGTAGGCGCGTTCGGTCACGCGCGGAAACGCGGCCGCGATCGCGGCGAGCGGCCGGCCTCCCGGGAGCAGGCGCAGGAGCGGAGGGAAGGCGGCCCCGGCCGAGTAGACGTGCCCGTCGGCCGTGACGAGGTGCCAGGAGGACATCTTTCGCTCCTTGTCCATGCCGCCGAGGAGCTCGTCTGCCTCGGGATCCTGCAGGGCGACGGGACGCAGCCGGTCGTGCCGGTCCCAAGCCAGGAATCGCGAGACCGAGCGGCGACAGAAACCGCAGCGAGAGTCGAAGAGGATGACGGCTTGGCCCACGATGAGAGGGTAGAGGTCAGCCCGGTCCGGCCGCAGCGGGCGCCGATCTCCGAGCGAGGAGGGCGCCGACGACCACAGGCCAGTTCGCGAACACCACGACCGCGGTGGCGGCCTGGGCCGAGTAGTCGAGGCCCATGGCGATCCAGATGCCTGCGTGGAAGAGCACCGCGCCCGGGACGAAGAGCCACGCGGCACGGGGGACGAAGAGCACCAGCGGAAAGCCGAGCTCGAGGAGGAGCGTGCCGGCTGCGAGCGCGTGGGCGAGCCAGGGCCGATCAGCGATGAAGATGGCGAGTTCGGAGTCCCCGGAGGCGTAGAGAGCCCAGCGCAGGTTGTCGCTCGTCACCCAGGCCGGCCCGGAATGGACGAGCTTGGCGAGGCCCGCGAAGAAGTACGCCCCGGCGACGACGATGGCCGCCGTTCGCAGAGGCCAGCCGTAGAGGCGCGAGGGCACGCCTGGTGCCCTCCGAGAGGTTCGCCTGGCGTCGAGCGACCAGGCGTCCGCCGCCGGGGCGACCAGGAGCGGGACGAGGCAGAGCAGGAGCACCAGGTCGTTGTGAACGACCTTGCCGGTGCTCGTGACCATCCCGTTGAGAACGATCGCACACGCCCATGCGGCCGGGAGGGTCAGCCGCGTGCGCAGGCCGACCGCAGCCAGGACGGCCGCCAGGACCGCGGTCGTCTGTAGCGCGACCACCGCAGGTCTCGGTGGCATTGACGGCAGGAGTTCCATGAAGGAGATGGGCCGGTAGAGCTCCCGCGGCTGGTCCGCCAGCTCGGCGTACGGGCCGGTGGCGAGGCGGCCGGCGAGGACCGCGCACAGGCCGATGCGCACCGCCGCGAGCCTCTCGGCGCTCGCGGCCGGGAAGAGGAAGCGCTCAACGCGTCGCATCGGGGGCCTCCTCCCGGTCGCAGGCCAGTAGGAGCGTCGAGGTGGGGGGCGGCCCGTCGCGCGCGCCGTTCCGGTGCGACAGATACCAGTCGACGCGATAGATCCGCACCTCGGTCGCCTGGGGGCGCTCCCGCAACGCGGCGTCGAGCCAGGCCCGGCACGCCGCGGTCTGCTCGGCGGGAGGCAGCCCGGCGAACGTCCGCATCACGAGCGGAAAGTTCCTGTAGGCGCGCGGGAGCTCCGCGAACGCGATCTGCGCCTCTTCTTCCCCGGCGACGACGGTGGCCCGCCACGTGACCTGGTGGTCGGTGCGGAGCTCGCTGAACAACCGCCAGCCGGTCAGCGGCCACAGCTCGAGGCCCAGGAGCCCGCAGGCGACGAAGGCGGAGAGGAAAACGGCGACGAAGGCGCGCACACCGCGCGGCGGGAGCTCGTCCGATCTCCGCTCGATCTCGGTCATCGCCGACGGCACATTCTCCTCCTGTTGCGGTGCATCCGGGGACATGCCTACACTGCGTCGGCGATGCCGATCTACGAGTTCGTGTGCATGAAGTGCGAGTCGCATTTCGAGGAGCTCGTCGGGGTGAGCGCGGCCGATCCGCCGTGTCCCGACTGCGGCGCTACGAGAGTGGCTCGTCAGCTTTCCGTGTTCGCAACTCACGGCGGCACCGCCGAGCAGCCGAGCTTCGGCGGACCAGCGTCCGGCGGCGGCTGTTGCGGCGGGAGCTGTGGCTGCTGAACCTGACGCCCTGAGTCGTCGCGAAGCCCTCGAGGCGCACGCCGCCGACACCGCTGCCTGCACGCGCTGCCGTCTCGCGGAGGGTCGCACGCAGGTCGTCTACGGCATCGGCGACCCGGACGCCGACCTGATGTTCGTGGGCGAGGCGCCGGGCTTCCACGAGGACAAGCAGGGCTACCCGTTCGTGGGCGCCGCGGGCAAGCTTCTCGACCGTCTTCTCGAGGGCATCTCGCTGACGCGGCGCGACGTGTACATCGCCAACGTCCTCAAGTGCCGGCCGCCGGGCAACCGCGACCCGCAGCCGGACGAGATCGAGGCATGCGAGAGCCACCTGTTCAAGCAGCTCGAGCTGATCCAGCCCAAGCTCGTGGCCACGCTCGGCAACTTCGCCACCAAGCTCCTGTCGGGGAAGCCGACGGGGATCACACGCGTGCACGGCCGGCCGCAGGAGGCGGTCGTCGGCGGCCGCACGGTGACGCTCTACCCGATCTACCACCCGGCGGCCGCGCTCTACACGCCCGCGATGCTGAAGACGCTCGAGGAGGACTTCGCGCGCATCCCGGCGCTCCTTGCCGGCGGGGCCGGCTTCCCCGCGGAGGCGCCGCAGGCGCAGGTGATCCAGTTCCCCGTGACGCCGGCGCCCCTCGCGGTCCCGGCCGCGCCTCCCGACGAGCAGCTCGGCCTTTTCTAGCTAGGCTGGCCTCATGGTCGAGCTCGAGTCGTCCTCGCCCGAGGAGACCGAGCGCATCGGCGCCGCGGTCGCCCGGGAGCTCGAGCCCGGCGACGTCGTCGCGGTCTCCGGAGAGCTCGGCACGGGGAAGACCACCTTCGTGCGCGGCGCCGCGCGGGCGCTCGGCATCGCCGGCCCGGTGACGAGCCCGACGTACACGATCGGGCACCGTTACCCGGGCAAGCCGGACGTCTCCCATCTCGACCTCTACCGCTTCGAGGGCGTCGCGGAGGCCGAGTGGGGGGATCTCGAGCCGTACTTCGAGGACGCGGTCGTCTTCGTCGAGTGGCCCGAGGCGGGAGACGGCGTCCTGCCCGCCGCGCGCGTCAGTGTGCGGTTGCGGCACGCCGGGGAGGAACATAGACTGGTTTCTCTCGAAACCTCCGAAAAAGCCCTGGAAATCAGGCTATCTATAGGTGTTGATCCTCGCGTTTGATACTGCCACGGACGTGGCGACGGTCGCCCTCGCGCGCGATGGGGATGTCCTCGGCGAGCGCGCCTCTCGCGCGGTCCGGGTGCTCCAGGACGTCGAGGAGCTGCTCGAGGCCGCCGGCCTCGAGCCGAGCGAGGTGGAGGGCATCGCGGTCGGCACGGGCCCGGGGAGCTACACGGGCCTCCGCATGGGCCTCGTCACTGCCCGCACGCTGTCCTTTTCCCTCGACGTCCCCGTCGCCGGCGTCTCCACGCTGGACGCCCTCTCCACGGGCGCTCCAGACGCGGTGCCCCTGATCGACGGGAAGCGCAAGGAGGTCTTCATGCTCGTGGCCGGCGAGCCGCGTTGCCTCGCCGCCGAAAGGCTGGAAGTCGCACGGGGGGCCACCTACGTCGGCGACGGCGCCCTCCGCTTCCGCGCCCAGATCGAAGCCGGGGACGGCATCGTCCCGCCGGACGACGACGGGCGTCACGTTCCGTGGGCCCGCCACCACGCCGCCCTCGCACGCGACTTCGGCGCCGCCGAGGCGGCCGAGCCCATCTACCTGCGCGTCCCCGACGCAGAGAAGGCGCTCAACAGATGATCGACGCGCAACGCGTCCGCGTGGACATCCGCCGGCTGACGCTCAGCGACCTGTCGGCCATCGAGCGGATCGAGCAGCGTGTGTATCCGACGCCGTGGTCGCGCTCCATGTTCGCGGGCGAGCTCGCGAAGCCGTCGTCGATCTGCCTTGGCGCGTTCGACGAGAGCGGCCCGCTGGCCGGGTACCTGATCGTCTCGCGCTACGTCGACGCCTGGCACGTGATGAATCTCGCCGTCGACCTCGACCACCGCCGCGCCGGGGTCGCCAACCGCCTGCTGGATGCGCTCTTCGACCTCACCGGCGGCGACGAGCACCGCGGCTACACGCTCGAGGTCCGGGTCTCCAACAAGGCCGCCATCGCCCTCTACGAGCGCAACGGCTTCGAGACGAGCGGCCTGCGTCGCGGTTACTACACCGACAATCGGGAAGATGCTCTGATCATGTGGAAGGACCCCATCCGCGAGCCGGCCGCGCGGGACGGGTCCCCCGGATGATTCTGGGGATCGAGACCTCCTGCGACGAGACGTCCGTCGCGCTCGTCACCGCGGACGGGCGCATCCGAGCAAACGTCGTTGCGTCGCAGGCCGAGCTGCATGCACGCTACGGCGGGGTCGTTCCCGAAGTGGCCTCGCGACGGCATCTCGAGCTGGTCGGGCCCGTCCTCGCCGAGGCGCTCGAGGAGGCGGAGACCGAGCTCCCCGAGGTCGAGACCGTCGCCGTCACGCGCGGCCCCGGGCTGATCGGCGCGCTGCTCGTCGGGATCTCCGCGGCGAAGGCTCTCGCCTGGTCGCGCCGCTTACCGCTCGTGCCCGTCGACCACCTGCACGGGCACGTCGCCTCGCTCTACCTGGCGCCCGACGCCCCTGAGGTGCCCTTCCTCTGCCTGCTCGCGAGCGGTGGGCATACCATGCTCCTGGACGTGCGTGACCGTTCGGGACACAGGGTCGTGGGGACGACCCTCGACGACGCCGCCGGCGAGGCCTTCGACAAGGGGGCGCGCCTGCTCGGCCTGGGCTACCCAGGTGGCGCCGCGCTCGACCGCGCAGCGGCGACCGGCGACCCCGCGGCCTACGCGTTCCCGGTCGCCCGCGTGCCCGGGCACGACTTCTCCTTCTCCGGCGTGAAGACCGCGCTCCTCTATGCCGTCCGCGACCTGCCGGCCGGCGAGCTGGAGCGCCGCCGGGCCGACCTCGCAGCCTCCTACCAGCGCGCGATCGTGACGGCTCTGGTCGAGCGCACGGAGGCCGCCGCCGAGGAGCTCGGCGCCGAGCAGATCGCCGTGGTCGGGGGCGTGGCGGCGAACTCGGAGCTGCGGGCGGCCCTTCCCGAGGCCGCCCTTGCGCCGCTGCCGCTCTGTACCGATAACGCAGCAATGATCGCGTCGGCGGCGCGTTACACGCGGGCCATCCCGTTTCCCGAGTATCTTGCCTTGGATGCGTATGCCACGGCGGCCTGACGCGGCACGGTCCGCGGCGCTTGCCGCGTTCGCCCTGCTCGCGATCGGCCTCGCGCTCGCGGGCACGGTCCAGGGCGCCGGTGACTCGGTCGCCCGCACCGCCGCGCGTGCCTGGCACGGCGTCTTCAGCGACCGCCCGCAGGCGGCCGCGGAGCAGCGCCAGCGCGTCCTCGTCGTCCTCTCCGACCCGTCGCTCGCCGACCGCCTCGCCGCTGCTGAGGGCACCCCGTCGCCGAAGGAGCAGCAGCGGTGGACCGCGGACGCCGAGGGGGCCCAGCAGCTCCTGCTCGCCGGTCTCCGCGAGCGCGAGATCTCGATCCGTCGCGACCAGGTCTTCACACGCACGTTCAACGGCTTCTCCGCGCTGGTCACGCCACGCGCTCTGGCGGAGCTCGAGCGCGCCTACGGCGTCGCCGGCGTTTACCCGGTGCGCACCGTCTATCCAGCCTCGCCGAGCGCCGAGGCACTCGTCGGCCGCAGTCTCCAGCCCGCCGACGGGCGCGGCTCCCAGATCACGCTGCCCGGCTTCACCGGGAACGGGGTCACGGTCGCGCTGCTCGATACGGGCGTCGACCCCCGGCATCCGTTCGTGCGCGGCCGGGTGATGCGCGGCTTCGACGTCGTGGACGGTGATCGCGCGGCCGACCCGTCCGCCAAGCCCGGCGACCCCGGCGTCGTCGAGGCACACGGCACGCGCATGGCCGGCATCGTCGTCGGCCGCGACGGCCCCGGAGGCCTCCAGGGCGTTGCGCCGGGCGCACGGCTGCTTCCGATCCGCGTGATGGGCTGGCGCCAGACCGTCGACGGAGGCTGGGCGGTGCTGGGGCGGGGCGACCACCTGCTTGCCGGTCTCGAGCGCGCCGTCGACCCCGACGGTGACGGCGATGTCGAGGACGGCGTGGCCGTCGCGCTCGTGGGCGGAGTTCAGCCGTACGCCGCTTTCGCGGACAGCCCCGAGGCGCGCGCTGTCGCAGGGGCCGCACGGCTCGGGACGCTCGTCGTCGCTCCCGTCGGGAACGACGGCCGTCCGGGGCCGGGCTTCGGCAGCGTCGCGGCGCCGGCGGCCGCCTCCGAGGCGCTCGCTGTCGGAACGCTCGACGCCCGCCGCGAGGTGCTCCAGGCCGAGGCGACGCTCGACGTCGGCTCGGACGAGGTTCTGGACGAGACGGTCCGCGTCCTCGGCGTGCTCGGGCTCGACTCCTCCGTCCGCTACGAGCTCGCTCCTTCCGTTGGGCCGACCCTCTCCGATGCGAACCGTGACGAAGCGACCATGGCGAGCGGCGACCAGCTCGGTGACTTCTTCGGCACCGACGGGGTCAGCCTCGTCGCCGGGAAGGCAGCCCTGGTGAGCCCGGAGGGCGGGAGCATCGAGCGCCGCGTCCGCAACGCCGCCGCCGCGGGCGCGAGCGTCGTCGTCGTCTCCGGTACGAGCCTCCCCGCCGGCGCGCTCGACCTCGAGGACGGCATCGCGGTTCCCGTCGTGGCCGTTCCCGCCGACGCAGGACGCGAGACCATCGAGGCTGCCGCCGAGGGCACGGCCACCACGCTGGAGCTCTCGGCCGCCGAGAAGCTGCCGAACGCGTCCCTCATGGACATCGCGCCCTTCTCCTCGGGCGGTGTCGCCTTCGACGGACGCGTCAAGCCCGATCTCGTCGCTCCGGGCGTCGGCCTCGCCACGTCGGACGCGGGCGCGGAGGGCTACGCTACCGTGACCGGTTCGAGCGCGGCCGCGGCCGTCGCCGCAGGCGCGGCGGCACTCGTCGTCGAGGCACGCCCGGCTCTCGGGGCCCTCGAACTGAAGAGCACGCTCGTCGGTAGCGGCGGCCGCCTGCGGCTCGGCGACGATCCGCTCGCGGTCACCTCGCAGGGCGGAGGCCTGATCGATCCCGTCCACGCCGTCACCTCGGAGCTCGCCGTCGAGCCCGCCACGCTCGCCTTCGGGCGTGCGGACGGCGCGAAGTGGAGCCAGACTCGTACCGTCACCATTCGCAACATCTCCAGCCGGCCGCTCAGCGTCGGCCTCGGGTTGCTCCCAGACGATCCCGCGGGGCCGCAGCTCTCGTTCACGGCCCAGCCGGCGCGGCTCGAGCTGAAGCCGGGGGCCTCGGCCGCGGTCGCGATCGGCGTCTCCGCCGGAGACGAGACGCCCGCGGGCACTGGAGGCGTCCTGGTCGTGTCCGCCGACGGCGCGCAGCCGGTGCGCGTTCCGTGGGCCGTTGCCCGTCGGGAAGCGCGCAAGGCTCCGCTGGTCGGCGACGTCCAGCTGTCCCACCACACGTTCGCGCCGTCCAACCGCGCGCCCGTCGTCCTGGCCTTCCGCGCCGGGCGCGTCGATCGCGTTTCGGACGGCGAGATGATCGAGCCCGTCGGCGTGCTCGAGCTCGAGCTCTGGACCGCCGACGGACGGCGGCTCGGCGTCCTGGCCCGGCTCCGCGATGTGCTGCCGGGCCGTTATGCATACGGCCTCACAGGACGCGGCCCGAGTGGGCGGTTGCTGGCCGAGGGCTCCTATGTCCTGCGCCTGCGCGCGCACCCGGTCGACGGCGACGACGGCACGCAGCCGTCCACCGCCGAGGCCGTCTTCACCATCACGCGGTGACGCCGCCCGGGCGCCGGGTGACCTTCTACCGGGCGCAGGGCTGCCACCTGTGCGAGAGCGCGGCGCGCGTCATCGACGCGGTCCGCTCCGACGTGGGCTTCGAGCTCGAGGAAGTCGACATCACCGGCGACCCCGAGCTCGAGCGCGCATACCGCGAGCGGATCCCCGTCGTCGAGATCGACGGGGAGGAGGCTTTCACGTACTTCGTCCACCCGGACGGGCTCCGCCGCCGCCTCGAGCCCTGATCGAGCGGCGGGTACTGCATCCCCGCTCGAATCGCGTCGTTATTCTGTCCAGCGCATGGCCTTGAGGATCGCCAGCGAGGGGGGCGCGAGGACCGGCGAACGGCTGACGGTGGGCGTCGCTGCGCGCCTCTCCCAGTATCTGCGCGTGCTCATCCAGGCGCGCAAGATGGGCAAGGACCGGATCTCCTCGCAGGAGATCAGCGAGTACACGAACATCAACGCGACTCAGATCCGCCGCGATCTCTCCGCGTTCGGCAAGTTCGGCAAGCGGGGCGTCGGCTACAACATCGACAGCCTGATCGCGGAGATCCGCAAGATCCTCCGGACGCAGGGCCAGCACAACATCGCGCTCTTCGGAGCCGGTCGCCTTGGCCAGGCGATCGCGAGCTCGACGATCTTCGCCGACCACGGCTTCAACATCGCGGGTGCCTTCGACACCGATTCGACGAAGGTCGGCGAGCCGATCGGCAACACCACGATCTCGGCCTACTCGGACCTCCGGGACATCATCCGAGAGAAGAACATCATCGTCGCCGTGCTCGCCGTCCCGCCCGACGCCGCCCAGCACGTCGCGGACGAGGTCGTCGAGGCCGGGGTCAAGATCATCTTCAACTACACCGAGGCGCTCCTCAACGTCCCGCCGGACGTCACGGTGCACACGACGAGCCCGGCCGTCGAGCTCCTCTACGCGCTCTACTTCTACCTGACGTAGACGGCGACGATCCCGCCGGGACGTCCCTCGAGCGCCGCGCGCACCTCGGCCGCGGTCCCGTCCGCCGTGACGGAGCCGTCGGCGTTGGCCTCCGCGTCGATGCCCTCGGCGGCGAGCAGGTTGACGACCGCGCTCGCAGGCCCGGCGACATTGCGGACGAGCGTGCCGAGGGCGGTCTGGTCGGCGGCGCCGGTCGACTGCATCATTTCTTGTGCGGCTTCAGCCTCGCCGCCGCCCTCGGCGGCGTCGGCTCCGGCGTCGCCGGCATCGTCGCCTCCGTACGGACCGTTGACCACCACGACGCCGATCAGCGCTGCGGCGGCTGCGACCGGCGCTGCGATAACGAGGACGCGCTTCAGCGGACCCTTGAAGCTCCACGGCTCGCGCCGCTCAGGGAGCGCGGCCAGCATCCGCGCCCGTCGCTCGTCGGAGAGCTCGAGCGGCGGAGCGGCCCGCAGCACCGTGCGGCCGGCCTCGAGCCGCCGGACGTGCTCGGCGCACGAACGGCATGCGACGAGATGCTCGGCAACCTCCTGCCGGGCATCGGTCGCGAGCTCCTTCTCGACGTAGGAGAGCAGCTCGAATTCGTCCGGGTGCTTCTCGGCCATCACTGGTTCGACTCCGTTTCGTGCACTGCGGTTCCCAGGCGCTCGGCGAGCTCGCTGCGCCCGCGGAAGATCCTCGATTTCACGGTACCCTCGGCGACCCCGGTCATCTCGGCGATCTCCGCGTACGAGCAGCCGAGCACGTCGTACAGGACGACGGCGACGCGGTAGCTCTCGTCGAGCGCGTCGAGCGCGCGCTGGAGCTCGCCGGAGAGCTCCCGCTCGGCGAAGCGGTCGCGCGGGTCGGCGGGCTCGGGGAGTTCGTCCGTCGGCATCTCGCGCCGCTTGGGCCGCATGTCGTGCGCGGCGTTGACCACGATCCGGTAGAGCCAGGTCGAGAAGCGGGCGTCGCCGCGGAACTTGGGGAGGGCGAGCCACGCCCGCACGAGCGCCTCTTGGACGGCGTCGGCGGCGTCCTCACGCGAGCCCAGGACGCGCGCGGCGAGCGTGTAGAGGCGCTGCTCGTGCTGCTCGACCAGCCGCTCGAAGGCGAAGCGGTCGCCCTTCTGCGCGCGACGTACGAGCTCTTCGTCAGGATCCATCCCGGTGAAGATTCTCATTTGGCACGGCTACCTCCTCGGCGGGACCGGCTCGAACGTGTACACGAGCTCGCTCGCGCGGGCCTGGAGCCGCCTCGGGCACGAGGTCGTCGTCTTT
>Ga0193741_1000534_pt1 | contig 11361 bp, 8 predicted proteins | sample L2s2metaG_FD_143059 | JGI IMG/M metagenome (GOLD analysis project Ga0193741, IMG submission 143059) | Soil microbial communities from a riparian zone of the East river system, Colorado, United States - L2s2 | ecosystem: Environmental > Terrestrial > Soil > Riparian zone | place: USA: East River...
TTGAACGTGCGCAGCTCGAACTCCGGTCCGCCGCCGTTGATGGCGCCGACGACCGATCGATTGCGCCGGATGCGATAGCGGCCGTTGCTGCTGTTGCTCGGCTCAACCGTCGGCGATGCCGACGGCGCCAGCTGCACGTCGAAGTCCGAATACACATCACCGTTGTCGCTGCGCAGGCGCAAGTTGGCCTTGGTCGCGGGCGGGAGTGTCACGTCGACGGTTCCGTTGAGCGACGTGAAAGCCATTTCCTTTGCCGGCGTCACGCGGGTCATCGTGGTGCGGACGTTGCCGTTGGTGGTGCCGGCATTCACGGATCCCGCCACGTTCGTCAGCGTGATACCGCCATTCACATTGCTCACATCAAGATCGCCTTCGATGTTTTCGACGAGGATCTCGCCGCCGTTGACGGTGGCCAGCTTCAGGTTGGTGTGCGCCGGCGCCTCGATCTCGAATGTGACCGATCGGTTCGGATTCTCGGCCGAGATCTTGATGCGATTGCCGTCTTCGGAGATGCGGTAGCCGGCGGTCTGCGGAATGCGCCGCATCCCGGTCGCGTCCGGATCGAAGCGGCGGCTCGGCCGATCCGTCTCCGGTCGCGCGATCACGACGATGTCCTTGCGATTGGTGCCGCGCACCGTGATGCTGCCCTGCACCAGCTGCACATCGATCAGGCCGGGGCGCGACGGATCGCTCAACGGCACGCTCACGCGATCGGGGTCCGCCGGTTGCTGACTGCCGGCCGGCACCGCTCGTGGCGTCGAGGCCGCCAGCGCCGCGGGCGAGCACGCCACCGACACACAGCCAAGGACAAGAATCGAACCGCGAACGAACTCACGAATCGTCATTGTGCTATCCCTTCGATCGACGCGCGCGAACGTTGCCGTTCAGCGTCTCGAAAACAATCTCCGGCCCGCCGCTGCCGACGCGCACGCGCGTGAATTCGTTGACGCGGTAGATGAACCGCCCATCGCGGCGCTCACCCGCCGCCGCGGCGCGATTGGCCAGCGGCTGGGCGTCAAAGTCCGTGAACAGGCCGCCGTTGAATGTCTTCATCGCAAAGTCGGCGGCCAGGCCGTCGGGGAACGAGACGTCGATGTTGCCGTTCACGCTCTTGAACGAGGACGGCAGCTTCGGATTGGCCGTGAACGTGACCGTCACCGGACCGTTGACGGTGTGCGCGCTTCCGGCCCCCGCCACGCGATTCATCTCGATCAGCCCGTTGACGTTGTCGACATCGAAGTCGCCGCGCGTGCCGTTGACCATCACGTCGCCGCCGTTGATGGTGCACAGGCGCAACGCAACATCGCGCGGCACGCGGATCGTGAAGTCGAATGTCACGTCGTAATGCGGGCGGCGCCACTCGCGATCGCGATCCTCCCATCGCTCGCCACACACCTGGCGATTCGCGTCGATGACCGTTGCCCCGACCCGCGGCGCGTTCTCCGCGAACTCGAGACGGACATCGCGTTGCGCATCGGCGAGGTCATTCTGCGTTTCGGCACGGATCACCTTGCGAATGCTCAGCTGCACCGCCGCGTCGTCGGTCCCGTCGACGTGGATGAAGCCGTTGATATTCCGCACGTCCAGGGTCCTGCCGCCACCGGCGGCGAAAGACAGCGTGCGGGTCACAGCGGATTCGTCCACGACGTCGTACCGGGAGGAGCGTTGGGCCTGCGCCGGCGCGAGGAGCGCCGCCCCGATAGCCACCGTCACCAGGGCTCTCTTCATGCCCGGTTGGATGGGTCGACCCCCGAACTTGGTTGCATCCGCCTTCGCCAAGGCGACGGCGCGACAGGCCCGCTGATATCCTTCCCCTATGGCGAAAGCAAAGAAGCGTGCCCCCAGGCGCAAAAAGGCGGCGGCCGGGTCGATTGGACTGACGGTCGCCGAGACGCGGAATGTCGACAGCGGTTCGGTGCGCGAGCTGACGGCCGCGGTTGAGGAGGATGGCGGCGCGGTCCTCGGCTCCTATCGCGACCCGTTCGGCGGCACGCCGGTGCTGGTCGTGTCGCTGCCGATCAACAAAGTCGAACCGACGCCATACCAGCGCGATCCATCCGAAACGCACATCAAAAAACTGATGAACGTGATCGAGAAGGTCGGCCGATTCCTCGATCCGCTCGTGCTGATACGTCAGGACGACGGTTATTGGACGCCGAACGGCAACCACCGCCTGCAAGCCATGAAGAAGCTGGGCGCAAAGAGCATCATCGCGTTGCTCGTGCCCGACCCGGACGTGGCCTTCAAGATCCTGGCGCTCAACACCGAGAAAGCGCACAACGTCAAAGAGAAGTCGCTCGAGACCATTCGCATGGCGCGCGCCCTGGCCGGACGTAAGCAGGGTCAGGAGACGGATTACTCGTTCGAGTTCGAGCAGGCGCAATTCCTGACGCTCGGCGCGGCCTACGAGCAGAAGAAAAGCCTGAGTGGAGGTGCCTATACATCGATCCTTCGGCGGATCGACGACTTCCTCGAAGAACCGATGGCCAAGGCGCTGAAAGAACGCGAGCGTCGCGGCAACAAGATTCTCGCGCTCGATGAGGCGGTCGGCAAGGTGGTTGACGCCTTGAAGGCGAAAGGCCTCACCAGCCCCTACCTCAAGGCCTTCGTGGTCGCCCGCATCAACTACATCCGCTTCTCAAAGGCGACCGAATTCGACTTCGACGAGGTGCTCGACAAGGTGACGGCCTCGGCAAAGAAGTTCAACGTCGAGAAGGTCAAGCAGGAAGACGTCGCCAAGGCCGGCGGCGGGGGCTCGCCCGCCGACGAAGACTAGCTCCAACCTTTTTTCGTTCTCGACCGTCTATGTGCGTTGAGCGTATAGTCTCAGGGCACACATGGACAAATTCAGGCCTGAAACCTTTCTTCCGCTGACGCCGGTCGCCTTCGAGATCCTCCTGGCGCTGGCCGATGGCGAGCGCCACGGCTACTCGATCCTCCAGGAAGTGGAGACGCGCTCCGGTGGAGCGGTCTCGCTCCATGCCGGCACGTTGTATCGGGCGCTGGCCCGGCTTCTGGAAAGTGATCTGATTGAAGAGCTGCGAACGTCGCCGGATCCGTCGAGCGACGACGAACGGCGCCGCTATTACCGGCTGACGACGCGCGGCATCGCCGTCGCGCGCGCGGAAGTGGGACGACTCGAGGGACAACTGGCGGCGGCCCGCACCCGCCGTCTCTTGAAAGGCGCGCGCGCGTGAGGGATGTCCTCCTCTCGATCGCGCTGCTCGCCTACCCTCGGGCGTTTCGCCGGCGGTTCGGCGACGAAATGCGCGATCACTTCCGGCGCACCTCCGGCACCTCAGGCACCTTCGGCACCCTGAGCGCGCACGTTACGAATGGAATGAAGGAACGCTGGAGCGCCGTCGTGCGCTGGTCGTTCTATCCAAACTCAACCCCGCATTTATACGAGCCGTCAGGGAGACACTTCATGGGCTGGGATATGTTGCGCGCCGACATTCGGCACACGCTGCGCCTCGCGATCAAGACGCCGGTCTTCACGGCGCTCACCGTGCTCGCGCTGGCGCTCGGCATCGGCGCCACCACCGCCATCTTCGCCGTCGTCAACGGCGTACTGCTGCGATCGCTGCCTTATCGCGATGATGGTCGGCTCGTGAACCTCTGGAGCTTCAATACCAAGGAAAACCTGCCGCGCAATCCGCTGTCGCCGGCTAACTTTCTCGACTTCCAGAAGATGAATACGACCCTCGACGGTTTGGAGGGTTACTTCACGTTCGTCACGCCGGCGCAGATGCAGACCGATGCGGGCACGGAGGTGACTTACACGCTGTTCGTGACGCCGAACATGTTCACCATGCTCGGCCGCTCCGCCGCGATCGGCCGCGCGTTCGCGCTCGGCGAAGAGAACGGCGTGATGGTGTTGAGCGATGGTTACTGGCGCCGCAGATTCGGCGCGGACCCCAACATCGTCGGCACGACGATCACGCTGAATACGCAGTCCTTCCAGGTGATCGGCGTGATGCCCCCGGATTTTGTGTTTCCCTACCCGGGCATGCTCGGCCCGAGTGGTTTCACGCGCGTGGCGAGCATCGACGCGTGGCTGCCGATCGCGTTCTCGGGACCGATGGCGTCCGTCAACCGCATGATCAACCCGCAGGGCCAAATCGTGCGCAACGTGCACTGGTTCGGCGCGATCGGCCGGCTGAAGGCGGGCGTTGAACCGGAGCGCGCCGAAGCCGACATGAAGACGATTGCCGGACAACTCGAACAGAGTTATCCAGCCACCAACAAGGGGTGGAGCGCCACGGTGGTGCGATCGATCGATCAATCGGTGGGCTCGATTCGCGCCGCCCTGATGATCCTGCTCGCGGGAATCGGGTTCGTGCTGGTCATGGCGTCGGTGAACGTCGCCAATCTTCTCCTCGCGCGCAGCATCGCGCGCGAGAAAGAGCTCGCGACCAGGGCCGCGCTCGGCGCCGGCCGCGCCCGCCTCGTCCGGCAGTTGCTCACCGAGAGCGTGCTGTTCGCGATCGCCGGCGGTCTCGTCGGCATGATCGTGATGTGGTGGACGGTGCAGGGGCTGATCGCGCTCGCGCCGGCAGGCATCCCGCGCATCAACGAGGTCAGCATCGACTGGCGCGTGCTGCTCGCGGCCGGCGTGACGACCATGGCCACCGGCATCCTGGTCGGCATCCTGCCGGCACTGAGCTCGGCGAGCGTGAATCCGCAGGCGAGCCTCCAGGATGCGAGCCGCGGCACCGTCGGCGGCGCGCTCCGCCGCCGCATGCGCGCCGCTCTCGTCGTGGCCGAAGTCGCACTCGCGGTCGCCATCACGACCGGCGCAGTTCTGCTGCTTCGCAGCTTCGTGTCGGTCACCAACATCAATCCCGGCTTCGAGACCTCGCAGATCCTCACCTGGCAGATAAACCTGCCGCAACGCCTGACGAACGCCACCGACCGGCTCGCGTTCTATCGCGAATTCTTTGCGCGCATGGAGGCACTGCCGGGCGTGGTCTCGGTCGGTGGCACCACCCGCGTGCCGCTCGGCAGTACGTCGGTGTCGACCACGGTGCAGATCGAAGGCCGCCCCGTGCCGGTCGCGGAGTTGCCCGAAGTGCAATTCCGCCGCGCCATGCACAACTATTTCGAGACGATGGGTATTCCTCTTCGGAGCGGCCGCAACTTCAGTCCCAATGACGGCCCGACCGCTCCGCCCGTCGCGGTAATCAACGAAACCATGGCCCGCAAGCTCTGGCCCGGCCAGGATCCCATCGGCCAGCACGTGCGCACCGGTCCTGGCGCGACCGGCCCGTGGACGACGATTATCGGCGTGGTCGGCGACATCCGTCACGGCGGCCTCGAAGAAGAGCCGCAGCCGGAGTTCTACATCACCTACCAGCAGGGGGGGCCACCGGTCGGACCGTTCATCGTCTTGCGCACGACCGGCGATCCGTCACTGCTGGTCGAGACGGTGCGCGCGGAAGCGCGGCGCATCGACAAGACCCTGCCGCTCTACGACATGCGCACCATGTCGACGCTCCGATCCGAATCCGTCTCGACGCGCCGGTTCGTGCTGTTGATCGTGGGCGCCTTCGGCGCACTGGCGCTCGGCCTCGCGGCGATCGGCGTCTACGGCGTGATGTCGTTGATCGTCAGCGAGCGCACCCGTGAAGTCGGCGTGCGGCTCGCGCTCGGCGCGGAGCCGTCGCAGTTGCTCCGCATGATCGTGATGCAGGCCGCGAAGCTCGCGGGCATCGGCGTCGTCATCGGCGTCATCGTCGCGCTGCCGCTCGCGCCGCTGCTCGATAGCCAGCTATATGGGATCCAGTCGTTCGATCCGATGACCTTCATCTCCGTCCCGGTCGTGCTCCTGGTGATCGCGGCGCTGGCGGCACTGGTGCCGGCGAGGAAAGCGATGCGGATCGATCCGCTGGCAGCCTTGAGAATCGACTGACTTGAGGCTTGCACGGACAGCAGCCCAGCTGTAAAAAACTGTGCAACAAGAGGACTATTTTACCTATTTGTCATACCAAGTACGTAATTGACCTCCTGGCGACCAATCTTATGGCATAATGAGACACGCCCCCCAGCGTCCCCCCAGGAGGTAGTCGTGCGTGTAAACGTCGGAGCCGGTTTGATTGCGGGTACCGTGCTCCTTGTACTGACTCCGCTGCCCGTCCGCGCGCAGCAAACTGATGTTTTGTTCGCTTGCTTGAATCCTGGGAATGGCGGCGTCCGAGTGGTCGCCGCGTCGGAAGTGTGTCACTCGACCGAAGTCAAAGTGCAGTGGAACGTGACCGGTGTGGCCGGCCCTCAAGGACCTCAAGGACCACAGGGTGTCACGGGTGCTACGGGTCAAACGGGTGCGACCGGTGAAACGGGTGCAACGGGTGCAACCGGTGAAACGGGCGCAACTGGTGCAGCGGGTGCGGCCGGCGAAACGGGTGCAACGGGTGCGACCGGTGAAACGGGTGCAACAGGTGCGACGGGTGCAAGAGGTGAGACCGGTGCGACAGGTGCAACGGGTGAAACCGGAGCGGTAGGACCGCAGGGACCTCAGGGTGCAATGGGCGCAATGGGCGCTCACGGCAACTCCGGCGTGGTGACCGTCCTCAGTTACGAAGTCGCCAACAACAACCTGGCGGTCCAGATCGGTCCGTCCACGCCCCCCGGGTGCGAAACGGCTCCGTATACGGCCGGCCCCGGCGAAGTCGCGATCATCACCGCGAACGTCACGGTGTTCAACCCGAACGTGCAGTTCCCCACCTACTTCGCGCCGTACTACGTGACGAACATGCAGTCGTTTTACCCGATCGGCTTTTACGCAATCCAGTCGATTCCGGTTGGCGGCGCGGCGACCATTCAGCACCAGGCGTCCGTCAATCTCGTTTCGGGTTCGACGTATCGGTTCAGGTCGGATATCCGGTCGCCCAACGGCATCTACACCGCGGGCCAGGTGATCTGCCGCGGCGTCGTCACCATCGGGAAGCGCGATTAAGCGAGCTCGCGTTCGAGTTTGTCCACGAGACCGTCAAGCTGTGCCGACACGGCTCTGACGGTCTCGGGCTTGCTGAGATCGACGCCGGCCTTCTGCAGCAGCGTCATCGGGTGATCGGAACCGCCCGACTGCAACAGCGTCAGATAGCGTTCGACCGCCGCCTTCCGGGCGGCGGGATCGCTGCTGCCGATCTCCTCCATCAACTTCGCCGTCGACGCAAAGCACGTCGCGTATTGATAGACGTAGTACGGCGACTGGAAGAAATGCGGGATGCGCGCCCAGGTGTGCTGCGCGCGCTGATCGGGCGACAACGCATCACCCCAATACTCGCCAAGCAGCCGCGAATAGATCCCGCTCAGCGTCTCTGACGTGATCGGCTGATCCTTCTCCACCAGGCGATGCGCCTCGAGCTCGAAGTCGGCAAACAACACCTGGTTGTAGAAGGTGCCGACGATGTTGTCGATGGCGTGCTGCAGGAGGACGATGCGCTCTTCCTTCGTCGTGGCGCGCGCCAGCATGAAGTCGAGCAGCAGCGCTTCGTTCAGCGTTGACGGCACTTCGGCAACGAAGATCGTATAGCCGGCGTAGACGAACGGCTGCGTCTCGTGCGACAGCATCGTGTGCATCGAGTGGCCGAGCTCGTGGGCCAGCGTGAACACCGCATCGAGCGTGTCGTTGTAATTCATCAGCATGTACGGATTGGCTCCGTAGACCGGCGCCGAATAGGCGCCGCTGCGCTTGCCCTGGTTCTCGTAGACGTCGATCCAGCGCTCCGAGAACGCGCGCCGCACGCGCGCCTGATACTCCGGCCCGAGACGCGACACCGCCTCGACGACCCAATCGAGCACATCTTCGTACGGATACTTGACGTCTTCGTCGACCAGCGGCACGAACGCGTCGAACACGTAGTAGTCCGCCAGGTTCAGCACGCGCCGGCGCAGCTTGTGATAGCGGCGGAACGGCGCGACGCCGTTCTTGGTCTCGCGAATCAGGTTCTCGAGCACGCTGGTGGGAATCGCGTTGCCGAAGAGCGCGGCGTCGAGCGTGGTCTGGTAGCCGCGCGCCCGCGCCTCGAACCAGTCGCCGTGCATGACGCCGTTGTAGATCGCCGCGTAGGTGTTCAGGCTCGCGGTGTAGGTGTCGTAGAGCGCTTCGTAGGCCTTGCGGCGATCGTCCTGCGATCGGCAGGTGGCGAGCAGCTTTCGATACTGGCCGTAACTCACCTGCGTCGTTTCGCCGGTCGAGAGGGTGATCGTCGGAAAGCGCGCATCCGCGGTCGACAGCGCGGCGTAGGAATCCTTCGGCACGCTGCCGAGGCGCTCGGTGAGCGACAGCAGTCTCTCGCCCTGCTCGTTCAATACGTGTTCCTGGAGACGGAACACTTCCTCGATCGCGAAGCGATACACCTCCAGGCCGGGCCTCGCATCCATCCACTGGCGCACGCTCGCGAGCGGCAGCCTCAGCAACTCGGGCTGGAACCACGAGGTTGCCTGCTGCCACTTGGCGATCAACAGCTGGACGCGCTGCCGCCGCGCGTTGATGGTGTTGTTCCGCTGATCTTCGTCGTACTGGAGCGAGGGGTAATACCAGACCTTGTAACTCAGCTGTGCGAGCGCATCGCGATCGGTCAATGCCTTGAGCAGATGATCGCCGCCCTGCGCGAGCGTGCCCTCATATTTCCTGTAGGCCTCGATGCCGCGGTCGAGCTGTGTGAATGCCTGCTCCCAGGCATCCCAGCTGGGAAAGATCGAGCTGAGATCCCACGTATATTTCTGATCGAGAGACTCACGGGCCGGAACGAGCGACGGCGCAGGTGCTGCGGACGAGGACATTCTTAGATCATAGCAACTTCGTCAGTTCGCCAAGCTCCGGCCTGATCCGCTGCACGACTTTCTTGCGTGCAAGCATCTCGGCCAGTGCTTCAGGCAGCGGCACGTCCTTCTTGATCACGGGTTGCACGACCTCGCGGAACTTCGCCGGGTGGGCCGTGGCGAGAAACAGGGACAACCCGGTTCGCTTCTCCGGCAAGCCGAGAAAGCCGATCGCCGTGTGCGGGTCCGCGACATAACTGTATTTCTCGAACAGCAGCGCGATCGCCTTCCGCACCTCCTCATCGGTATGGCGCGCGCTGGAGATCACCGCTTTCATTGCCGCCAGATCCCCGTTGAATAGCCACTGCAACCGCTCGAGGTTGCTCGGGTGCCCGACATCCATCGCATTGGCGAGCGTCCGCACCGACGGCCTCGGCTCGACCTGGCCCGATGCGAAGTATCTCGGCACCGTGTCGTTGATCGTCGTCGGTGCCCTGAAGCACTCGATCGGTGCGCCCATCTTCCACGCCATCACGCCGGCGACGAGGTTGCCGAAGTTGCCGGAGGGAACCGAGATCGTCAGCGGCTTGTCCGCCGATGACTGGAGCGCCGCGTAGGCGTAATAGAAAATCTGCGGCAAGAGCCGGCCCAGGCTGATCGAATTCGCCGACGTCAGCCGCACGCGCGAGGTCAGCGACGAATCCGCAAAGGCCTCCTTCGCGAGGCGCTGGCAATCGTCGAAGGTGCCCGCGACCGCAACCGCCGTGACGTTGCCGCCGAGCGTGGTGAATTGCGCTTCCTGAACGTCGCTGACCTTGCCTTCGGGATACAGCACGACGACGCGCGTGCCGGCGATGCCGAAGAATGCGTTGGCGACCGCGCTGCCGGTGTCGCCTGACGTCGCCACGAGCACGGTGATCGGCGCCGATCCGTCGTGCACCAGCGCCATCACCCGCGCCAGCGTGCGCGCGCCAAAATCCTTGAACGCAAACGTCGGCCCGTGAAACAGCTCGAGGACGCCCAGCCCTTTCTCCAGTTGGACGAGACGCACCGGGAAGTTGAGCGCTTCGCGCACGAGATTCGTCAGCGTGGCGTGATCGAATTCGTCGCCGGCGAATTGCAGCGCGACGGCGATCGAGATGTCGTGAAACGACTTGCCGCGCAGCGCCGACCACCACGACTCCGGCAAGCGCGGAATCGTTTGCGGCACGTAGAGGCCGCCATCGGGCGCGATGCCCGCGAGGACGGCTTCCTTGAGCGACACAGCCGGCGCTTTCCCACGGGTGCTGATGCAGATCATAGGCGTCCACGGATTACACGGATTTCACGGATTGACGATGCCGGCGCGCTCACCGGATGCGCTCGCCCTGCGGGCGGTCGCAGGCCGCCTATCGGACACGCGACGACAAGATCAAGAGAGCGATCAAAAACCCTCCGAGCTCTCTTGATCTCGTCGTCGCGTGTCCGATTGACGCGCCGGTCTTCGACCGGCGCCGCAGGGCGAGCCTGAATCCGTGTCATCCGCGTAATCCGTGGATGCTGACGACACGCGCGCCCTGCCGGCCCACCGGACATACCCAGAGGTCTGTGCCAACCGTGCTCGCACGCTCAAAGGCCCGTTGCATGGCATCGCCGGCCGCTTGCGCGATCTCCATTGATGCGGCCAGCGCGAAGATCGACGGTCCCGATCCCGACAGGCTGCAGCCGAGGGCGCCGGCGGCGATCGCCGCCGACTTCACGTCCGCAAATCCGGGCACCAGCGAGGCGCGTTTCGGTTCGGCGATCGAATCGACGAGTGATCGCGACAGCAGCGCCAGATCCGAAGTGTATAGCGCGGCGACGAGGCCCCCGACGTTCGCCCACTGACGCGTCGCATCCTTGAGCGCGACCTGATCGCCGAGCAGCTTTCGCGCGGCGCCGGTTTCGACTTCCATTTTCGGGTGCAAAAGCGCGCACGCCAGCCCTGCGGGCACCGGTAGTCGAACAATGTCCGGCGGCATCGCGCTCCGCGCGAGGATGAAGCCGCCGTATAACGACGGTGTGACGTTATCCGGGTGGATGGCGCCGCAGCCGGCCTGCTCACCCGCCATCGCGCATTCGAGCAGCATCGGCAATGGAGCGGGCCGGCCAAGCAGCTCGTTGACCGCCACCACCGCGGCGACGGCACTTGCGCCGCTGCTCCCAATCCCGCTCGCCAGCGGCAGGCCCTTATGAATCGTCAGCGTCACCCCGCGAGTGGTTTCGAGGCGCTGCAACAGCGCCAGCACCGCCGCCGACGCGGTGTTTTTCCGCGGATCCGTCGTCAGCCGTCCATCGTCGCCGTGAATCGCGGCGATCGAGACGCCGGACGCATCCTGCGGCGCGGCGACCACCACATCGCCGGGCTCTTCGAGGGCGAACCCCATAATGTCGAAGCCACAGGCGACGTTCGACACCGATCCAGGAGCGTAAGCGGCAATCATTCGGGACGGATCGGGACCGGCACTCCATCGGGCCCGATGGCCACGAGCACCACTTCCGCCTCCGTCACCCGCACGCGCTCACCCTGTCCGGCGCCCCAGCGCTCCGCTTCGACGACCACCTTCACGGTGATCG
>Ga0193741_1000535_pt1 | contig 11351 bp, 8 predicted proteins | sample L2s2metaG_FD_143059 | JGI IMG/M metagenome (GOLD analysis project Ga0193741, IMG submission 143059) | Soil microbial communities from a riparian zone of the East river system, Colorado, United States - L2s2 | ecosystem: Environmental > Terrestrial > Soil > Riparian zone | place: USA: East River...
TAGCCGATCACTGCGATGTCGTCCGGCACCCGCCGCCCGGAGTCCTGGATCACTCGCAACGCCCCCGTCGCCATCAGGTCCGAGGCCACGAAGACCGCGTCGAGGTCGGGGTGGCGCTCCAACAGCCTGCCCATGGCCGCAGCGCCGCCCTCCGCGGTGAAGTCCCCGTAGTCGACCAGGTCGACCGGCCGCCCCGCGGCCGCGAGCACCTCACGCCAGCCGATCAACCGGTCGACACCGGCCGGCATGTTCCGCGGCCCGGCCACAGTCGCGATGAGCCGGGCGCCGCGCTCGAGCAGGTGAGTGGCAGCGGTACGGCCACCGCCGACGTTGTCGGCGTCGACATAGGGCACCTCGACGCTGCCGGGATCGAGCGGCCGGCCGCCGAAGACGAAGGGCAGGTGTGTCTTGGCCAGCTCGGCCGGAAGCTGGTCCTCGCCGTGGTGGCTGATCACCAGCGCACCGTCGACGTGGCCCGCCCGCAGATAGCGCAGCTGGCCGGCGGTGTCGCCGACCTGCTGGGCCACGAGGAGCACGAGCTGGAGGTCGGTGCCGGCGAGCGCCGTCGTGATGCCCTGCAGTGCACCGGTGAGAACGGGGTCGGACACGAACCTGTTGCCGGTCTCGGGCACCACCAGCGCGACCGAGTCGGTGCGCCGCGTGACCAGGGTGCGCGCCGCCCGGTTCGGGATGTACCCGAGCTCGGAGATGGCACGGTCGATCGCGTCCCGGGCATTCGCGCTGACCCGCTCGCCTCCGTTGATAGCGCGCGACACCGTCGCCCGCGAGACGCCAGCAGCCCGGGCGACCTCTTCGAGCGTCGGCATCCGCTGGTCCACCGGCAACGCCTCCATGACCGACCTCCCCGCTGCCCAGCGTACGGTCCGGTCACGGGGCGGCATTGGCCGCGATCACCGACGAGTACCACCGGGCGCTCGACTTGGGGATCCGCCGCTGGGTCGCGTAGTCGACGTACACGATCCCGAACCGGTACGCGTAGCCCCATGCCCACTCGAGGTTGTCGAAAAGCGACCATGCGAAGTAGCCGCGCACGTCGGCACCGGCCTCGATCGCATCGTGCACGGCGGCCACGTGGGCGGCGACGTACGCGAGCCGATCCGGGTCGTGCACTGCGCCGTCACGTACCTCGTCGGGATACGCGGCACCGTTCTCGGTGACGTACAGGGGCAACCACGGCACCTCGGCGGACAGCCACGTCAGCGTCCGGGTGAGGCCCTCCGGGTAGACCTCCCAGTCCTGGCCGGTGACCGGTCGGCCGCGCGAGCGGAAGCTGACACCCTCGGCCGCGATCCAGGGCGACGCCGGCGGCGTGGGCCGTGGCAAGCCGGCCGAGGTCAGCGGTCGCGGCGGCGCGGCCACCGGGTCGGCGTGGCCGGACACCAGGGTTCCGACGTAATAGTTGACGCCGAGCAGGTCGATCGGCGCGGAGATCAGTGCCAGGTCGCCCTCGCGGACGTGGTCGCCGAGCCCGAACGGCTCGAGATCGGCGGCGACATCGGTCGGGTATGCACCTCTGGCCACCGGGTCGAGGAACAACCGGTTCTGCAGCCCGTCGATCCGGCGCGCGGCCTCGACGTCGACGGGATCGGCCGGGTCGACCGCGTCAACCGGCGAGAGGTTCAGGGTGATCCCCAGCGCGCTGCGCTGATCGTGGGCCCGGATGGCCGCGCCGGCCAGACCATGGGCGAGCAGGAGGTGATGGGTGGCCGCGACCGCCGCGCGCGGCTCGACCCGGCCCGGCGCGTGCTCGCCGGACGCATAGCCCAACAGCGCCGAGCACCAGGGCTCGTTGAGGGTCGTCCAGTACGGAACCCGGTCGCCGAGGGCTTCGTGGACGGTGTCGGCGAACTCGGCGAACCGGTGCGCGGTGTCCCGCGACGTCCAGCCGCCGCGATCCTCGAGAGCTTGCGGCAGGTCCCAGTGGTACAGCGTCACCCACGGTGTGACGCCGTGCGCGAGAAGCTCGTCGACCAGCCGCCGGTAGAAGTCGAGCCCACGCTGTTCGACCGCTCCGCCGTCCGGCCGGACCCGCGGCCAGGCGACCGAGAAGCGGTAGGTCGTGAGCCCGAGCTCCGCCATGAGGGCGACGTCATCAGGCATCCGGCGGTAATGGTCGGCGCCGGGTTCGCCGGTGTGACCGCCGAGGATCGCGCCGGGACGCCGGGCGAAGGCGTCCCAGATCGAGTCGGTACGGCCGTCGGCCGTCGTCGATCCCTCGACCTGGAACGCCGCGGTCGCCGCGCCCCACAGGAAGCCTGCAGGGAAGCGCTTGGCCCCCGCCGCCGCGGCGGGCGAGGTGGTCGTCGAATCGAGCACGGTCATCCCCTCACTGCTCCCTGCATGATGCCCGACAGGCGGGGGCGGGGCCGCAGAGTGGGTCGCAACACGATCCCGTTGCGCCGCGCGAACACCAGTGTGATGAGCACCGTGCCGACGAGGGTCATGATGCCCCCGCCCAGCAGGGACCAGCGCGGCCCCAGCACCTCCGCCGCCCATCCGATGAGCGGCGCACCGGCCGGGGTGCCACCCATGAAGACCATCAGGTAGAGCGCCATGACCCGTCCCCGCATCTGGGGGTCGACGGAGGTCTGCATGTAGGCGTTGGCTGTCGTGATCACGGTGAGCGCAGCCATGCCGAGGGGGATCAGCGACAGCGCGAAGACCCAATAGGCGGGACTCAGCCCGGCGAGGATCTCGAGCAACGCGAAGACCACCGTGACGGCGACGATCACGCGTCGCCGAGGGGCCCCGTGACGGGCGACCAGCAGTGATCCCGTCAGCGACCCGATCGCCATGATCGAGCCCAGCAGGCCGTACTCACTGGGCCCCTTGTCGAACACGCCGGTGGCCATCAGAGCCATCGTCATCTGGAAGTTCATACCGAACGTGCCGACGAAGAACATGATCGCCATGACCATGACCAGGTCGGGCCGGCTGCGCACGTAGCGCAGGCCGTCGATCACCCGCCGCTCGCGGCCCGGCACGGCTCGCGGCTCATCGATCGCGTCCTTGCCGATGATCAACAGCATGACGATGGGCGCGCCGAACGTGACGGCGTTGAGCAGGAAGACGGGGCCGGTGCCGACGGCGGCGATCAGCAGGCCCGCCACACCCGGCCCGATCAGCCGCGCGGCGTTGAACGACGCGCTGTTGAGCCCGACGGCGTTGGCCAGGTCGTCGGGTTCGACCAGTTCGGCGGCGAAGGTGTTGCGGGCCGGGTTGTCCACTGCCGTGCCGACCCCGAGCAGGAACGCCAGGACGTACACGTGCCAGACCTGGGCCAGATCGGTGACCACCAGCACGCCCAGCGTGACCCCGATCGTGCCGAGGAAGCCGTTGGTGAACATGAGCAGCTGCCGCTTGGGCAACCGGTCCGCCAGCATGCCGCCGAACGGCGCGACCAGCAGGAAGGGCAGGAACTGCAGGCCGGTGGTGATGCCCAGAGCCACGGGACCGCCACCGAGGGTGACGAGCACCAGCCAGTCCTGGGCGACACGCTGCATCCACGTACCGATGTTCGACACCAGCATCCCCGACCAGAACAGCCGGTAGTCGCGGTATCGATGGAGGGAGCGGAACGTGGGACTCACAGTTGGGCCAGCTTCTCCAGCACCGGTGCGGCGCGGCGAAGCGCGTCGTGCTCGTCAGGGGTCAGTTCGCGCATGCGACGGGCAAGCCAGGCGTCACGCCGGCGCCGGTCCTCGGCCAGCAGTGCGGTGGCCACGCCGGTGATGCGCACAATGACCAGGCGCCGGTCGTCGCTGTGAGGCTCGCGTACGACGAGACCTCGCTCCTCGAGGGCGGAGACGATCCGCGTCATCGAGGGAGGCTGCACCTTCTCGTGGGCCGCGAGCTCGCCGAGGGTCATCGCGCCGTGGCGCTTGAGGGTGCCCAGCGTCGCGAGCTGCGTGAGCGTCAGAGACCCGTCCGCGCGCTCGGCCCGCAGCCGGCGGGCCAGTCGCATCACCGACAAGCGCAGGGTGCTGGACAGGCCTGTTTGGGTGCCGGGAGAAGCAGGCGCGAGAGTCACGACCGTTAGCTTACCTCATTACTTATGCTAACGACTAGCTCTCCAAGAGCAGGACGAACCCAGCCAAGCTCCTGCCCCTGCGTCAGCGCCTGCGGGCACGACGGCCACGGTAGGCCGCACCGGGCTCGCTGATCTCGTCTGCGTCCGCCGGGGTGCCCCGGCGTGCCCGCCGGCCACTGCGGGACCGCTCGTCGGTCTGATCAACGGCAGCCGGTTCGACGTCCTGCCACTCCGCCGGCTCGCCGGAGCGGTCCGCGTCGTCATCAGGGCCGTCCGGCTCCTCATCGGGGCGGTCGGGTGCCTCGTCGGGGCGGTCCGCCTCCTCGTCCAGCAGGGCCTGCGCGATGGCATCTCGCCGCTTGCGCGTGTACTCGAGCCCCAACAGACCCAAACCCACCCCTGCCAGGCAGGTCCACAGCCACCAGCCGAGGCCCTGCTCGTCCAGTCTCGTGCGGTTCAGCGCGAGGACGACGAAGGCGGCGGCCCAGAGCACGGTGCCGACCGCGACCGTGCGCACCCCGTCAACGTCGAAGGGGTGCACCGGCGGCGGCTCCTTTGCCCGTCGACGACGCCTGGCCATGGTCACGAGGCTATCCGCACGCGCGTGTCCCCTGTTCGCGTATGGCCAGGTCTGGCATTCTCACGCCCGCGGGGAGCCGGCCAGACACGCCCTGGGAGCACGAGGATGAGCGAGACGGCAACCACTTCCGAACCCACTAGCGGCATCGACAGGTTCTTCAAGATCAGCGAACGTGGGTCGACCGTAGGGCGCGAGATCCGCGGCGGCTTCGTCACGTTCTTCACGATGGCCTACATCATCGTGCTCAACCCGCTGATCATCGGTACCCAGCCGGACGCGACCGGCGACTTCCTCGGCGGCGGCGCGGCGCCCGACCTGGCGATGGTCGCCGCGGCCACGGCCCTCGTCGCCGGCCTGCTGACGATCGCGATGGGAGCGTTCGCCAACTACCCGCTCGCGCTCGCCACCGGTCTCGGCCTCAACGCGTTCGTCACGTTCGCGATCGCGAGCCGGATGACCTGGGCCGACGCGATGGGGCTGGTGGTGATCGAAGGCCTGATCATTCTGGTGCTGGTGCTCACCGGCTTCCGGACGGCGGTGTTCACCGCGGTGCCGCGACCGCTCAAGATTGCCATCAGCGTCGGCATCGGGCTGTTCATCGCACTCATCGGTCTGGTCGACGCCGGGGTGGTTCGCAGCACCGCGGTACCCGTGCCCCCGATCGAGATGGGCATCGACGGCCAACTGGCCGGCTGGCCGGTCTTCGTCTTCGCCGTCGTCCTGCTCGCGCTGATCGTGATGTACGTCCTCAAGGTCAAGGGTGCAATCCTCTGGGCGATCCTCGGCGGCACGATCCTGGCGATCCTGGTCGAGGCGGCGTTCGACATCGGGCCCGCCTTCGGTGCAGACGGCTCGGTGAACCCAAAGGGTTGGGGCCTGAACGTGCCGGCCCTGCCCGACCAGGTCGTCGACACTCCCGACTTCGGCCTGCTGGGCGAGTTCAGCCTGCTGGGGGCGTGGGAGGCGGTCGGTGTCCTCACCGCCGCGCTGTTCGTATTCACGCTGCTGCTGGCCGACTTCTTCGACACGATGGGAACGATGGTGGCGGTGGGCGCCGAGGGCGACCTGCTCGACGAGGAGGGAAACCCGCCGAACGTCCAGCGCATCCTCGTCGTCGACTCCGTCGGGGCGGCCGCAGGCGGCGCAGCCTCGGTGTCAAGCAACACGTCCTACATCGAGTCGGCGTCCGGAGTAGGCGACGGCGCCCGCACCGGCCTGGCCAGCGTCGTCACCGGCCTGTGCTTCCTGCTGGCGACCTTCCTCGCGCCACTCGTGGCGATCGTGCCCTACGAGGCCGCGACGCCTGCGCTCGTGCTGGTCGGCTTCATCATGATGAGCCAGGTGCGGGGCATCGACTGGGACGACCTTGAGATCGCGATCCCCGCGTTCCTCACGATCATCCTGATGCCGTTCACCTTCTCCATAACCGCCGGGATCGGCGCCGGCTTCGTGACCTATGTGCTGATCAAGCTCGTCCGCGGCAAGGCCGGCGACGTCCACCCGCTGCTGTGGGTGGTGGCAGCGTTGTTCGTGGTCTACTTCGTGATCGAGCCCATCAGCCAACTGCTCGACTGAGAATCACTCACGACGCCCGCCTCACTCTGTCGACGGTGGCTCGAAGGCCTGCTCGGCCAGTAGGACGGGCACGCGCTCGGGATCGCGTACCGCCTCCGCCACCGCGAAGCGCAGCTCCCAGCGACCGGACGCCCAGGCGAGCGCCCGGGCCAGCCCGTCGACCGTGGCGGCGTGGGCTGTGCCGTCGCCGTCCACCCACCAGTCGACCGGCCGTCCGGCCACGACCAGGTCGTCGTGCTCGACGTAGGTCGGTGGCGGGTCGGGCAGGATCTGGCCGACGACCCCGGGAACCGGGACGACCTCGCCACTGGACGCCGGCGTGGCGTCGTAGGCCTCTCTCGCGAGGTCCACGTTCAGGACGTCGGCCAGCTCGGAGGGGCCGGGCACCACCGCCGTCAGACCGAGTTGGAGCCACTGTGGCCCGTCGGCGACCACGGCATCGTCCGCGGCGACGACCCTCGACCCGGCGCCGTCCGGGACCCGCACCCGCTCCGGAGCAGCTACCGCCTCGGCATCCGCCGTCGCCAGTGCAGCGTAGGCCAGGGCGAGGTCGCGCGCCGAGAGGCGGAGGTCCGGATCGGCCAGCCGGTCGAGTAGGAGCGACGGCTCGGCATCGGCGAGAGTCGTCGGCAGGCCCAGCGACCGGGTCATACCGTGATCCAGCTCGAAGTCGAGGGGTTGGAGAAGCGCCCTGACCGCCGCTTCCGCGTCGGCGGCGCAGAACTCGCGGAGCCGCCGTCCACCGATGCGGGCGTGGGTGCGCAGCCACCAGGCGGTGTACGGCTCGACGGTGTGACGGGATCCGTCGCCGAGCATCGCGTAGGCCGGCTCGACGATCGCCGGCCGGGTGGCCGGGCTTCCGGCCAGCACCACCAGCGCCTGCGGCCACGCGTCCTCACGCACCAGGTCGAGATCACGGATGGCGCTGAGCTCGACGAGCACCGGCGGCAGGTCCTGGCGGGGCAGGCCGCCCACGACGTCGGCTACCCATCCGCCCTCGTCGTCCAGGTCGTGCCACGAGGCGCCGTCGAGCGGCACGTCGGCATCGTGGACGGCGCCGAAGCCGTCGCGCACGCCGACCGACCGCAGGACCGGAATGCCCCACCGTTGCACCGCGTCGGTCGCCACCGAGTACTCCGTCGGATCGACGTCGAGCAGGTCGAGGACCGGCGCCCCGGGCACCAACAGGTCGCCGGCGGCGACAGGGTGCCCGGTTGCGTCCGGCAGCGGGAGCCGGGCCAGCCACGGCTCGTCGTCGACAGTCGCACCGGCAGCGGCAACCAGGTGGAGCACGGCATCGACCAGTGCCGACCGCTCGTCCATGGCCACGCTCTCGTCGTCGGCGAGCGCGTCGACGGCGGCCCGGACTGATGCGTCGCGCAGGACCGCAGCGGGCGTTGCGTCCAGAGCTCCGAGCCGGGTCAGCAGCGGGTGCACCGCCTCGGCGGCGACGATCCTGAGCCCGAGAGGGGCGACGACCTGCGGATCGACCTCGCCGGTGGGCACCAACAGTCCGCGCGGGCCACGGACGACCCGGCCGTCCGCGAGAGGCACCGGCAGCGTCGCGAGAGCGTCCTGGTCGGCCCCGAGGAGGGCCGCGTAGAGATCGCGCCATCGTGTGGGCGCGAGGTCCAGGCGGCCGAGCTCGTCGACGACATCGGCGAGGGACGTCTCCCGGGCTCCCAGGCGCCGCAACGGCTCGGCCCGCCACCACGACGACACGGGCAGGCCACCGACGACAGCCGCGACCGCTGCCGGATCCATGGCCGTGCGCAGCCCGGGCACCAGCACGACGTCCACCGGGCGCATCGGGCCGGTGCCGTCGGCCGCGGGCACCAGCGGCGTGACCGCGAGTTCGGCGACCACCGCCCGGTGCAGAGCCGCGTCCAGCTCGCCGGCGCCGAGCGGACCGGGCACCAGGTCGAGCACTCCGGGACCACTGAGCGCGCTGACCAGCGCCGCGTAGGCACGGCCGACCTCCACCACCAGGGCGTCGGTGAGCGCACCTGGGGCGACCCGGCGGCGGGCGGAGTCGAGCGGAAAGGTGGCGAGCACGAGCACCGGCAACGCGGTCGACTCGTCGGTAGGCGTCGGAGCGTGGACGACCCGCGGCACGGAGGCCGGCAGACCCACGGGTCCCCCCACGGCGTCGACGGGCACCGCCACCGTCACGGCCCAGATCGGCCGGGCACGCTCCTCGGCCGGCCGGTCGGAGAGCAGAGCGGGCGCGATGTCACCGGCCCGGCGGGCCAGATGCCACCGCGTGCGGTCCCCGTCGTCGTCCAGATCGACCGTGTCACCGGACCATTGGGCGGACAGCACCCGGCGTACGCCGCCGACCTCGACCGCAACCTCGGCCAGGCCGGGCAGCGCCAACAGCAGGGCGTCGCCGACGCCCGCCAGCAGTTCCGCGCCGAGGGTGCGGGCCCGGTCGTCGCGAAGTGGCAGCACGACCATCGTGTCGTAGAGAGCGGGTACCTCACCCTCGGCCGGGAACGGCAGCCGGAGCACCGGAACGGCGTCGCCGCGCCGGGCCAGCTCGGGCACCAGTGCCGGGACACCGGCGGCCGCCGCATGGGCCTCGGCCCGCGACCACCGCACGCCTCCGCTCGCTGACAACACGGCCGGCTCGTCGGTCACTGCCAGCACCGCCGCAAAGCCGACGCCGAAGCGCCCGACCGTCGCGACCGGATCGTCCTCCCGCTTGGTCGAGGCACGCAGCGTCGACAGTCCCTCGACCCCGTGAGCGTCCAGCGGGGCACCGGTGTTCATCGCGGTGAGGACGTCGTCGTCCAGCCGTAGCAACAGCCGCCCCGGCACACCGGCCCGGACGGCGGCGTCGGCCGCGTTCTGGGCCAGCTCGATGATCAGGCGGTCGCGATACGCACCGCGGACGAGCTCTTCCTCGGCGTTGGCGTCCTCGCGGAACCGGGCGGGCGACGCGGCCCACGTCTCCAGGACCCGCGAACGCAGCGACGCCGTGCCGAACGGGTCCACGCGATGCCGCCCCTCAGGAGTGGCCGAGCTCCTCGTCGGCGGCGGCCTCGATGGGAACGTTCGGCACGAGCTCGTGCGAGAGGGTGTCGAACACGGGCCCTGCGACGGCCGGCAGGGGCTGGCCCACCCGCACCTCCGAATGAGCGCCGCAGCCGTGGTCGTAGGACACGACCTGCCCGTCGAACGGCGCCCGTTCGTTGGCGCACACGCCGAAGACCCGTCCGAGCGCTCCGGCCAGTGGGACAAGGAAGCCGCACGTCTCACAACGGAACGGGGCCGCTCGGGAGATCTCGGTATCCGGCCCGCCGGTGCCGTCGCGCCACCGGTCGGCGGCGTCGTCACGGCCCCATGGCGAGAGCACGCGCGCCCGTCCCAGCCCGAGCTCGTCGGTGACTGCGCGGGATGCGTCCGGGTCGGGGTCGTCATCGGCGCCCGTGTAGCCGGGCACGAGCCGCGGATCGTCGTCGGCGGTCGGAAGCAGGTCGCCGGGCCCGAGGTCGGCCGGCTCGAGCCGCTCGTCCCACGGCACCCACGGCGGCGCCAGGATCGCTTCCGGGCCGGGCAGCAGGACGCACTCGTCGACCGTGACGACCTTGGCCCGCGAGGCCCGGACGACCGTGACCGACCAGCGCCAGCCGCGGTAGCCCTCCGTGGTGCAGTCGAAGAAGTGGGTGACGACGCGCTCGCCCTCGACATCGTGGCCGAGATGTTCGCCGACCAGGTTGGCACGGGCGACGTCGATTGCTGCCGCGCGGGCGACGTCGACCGCCTCGATGCAGGCGGTGTCGCCCTTGCGGCTGCGGGACGGGGACGGTGCGAAGGTCACGAAGGGTGATTCTCGCAAACCCCGGGCCGGAGCGACACCTGCACCCTGGACCGGCGCCAGAGTGCCGTTCTGGTGATTGGGGTTGGATGGGCGCGTGAGGCCGGGACGGGCGCGTCGCGTCGCCGGGGTGTCCGCGCGGGCCGCCCGGACGGCGGCCGGGTCGACCTCACGAGCCGCCCGGTCCGGCACTGCCCGCCTGCGCCGGGCGGCCAGCGCAAAGGGTGCAGGTCAGTCCGGGCTGTCCCGTCTGATCGAACTGAACGCCGTCAACGCCGCGGCCGACGTTCTCGTCGCCATCGCACTGGCAGACACGCTGTTCTTCTCGGTCGCCACGTCCGAGGCACGTGGACGCGTTGCGCTCTACCTGGTGCTGACGATGGCCCCGTTCGTCGTCGTCGCCCCGGTCATCGGCCCCTTCCTGGACCGGTTTCGGCACGGCCGCCGCTGGGCCATCGGGACGACCACGGCGCTGCGCGGCTTCCTCTGCTGGGTCATGGCCGGAGCCGTGATCGCCGAAGCGGTCTGGCTCTACCCGGCCGCGTTCGGCTGCCTGGTCGCGTCCAAGGCCTTCGTCGTCACCCGGGCCGCGGCCGTTCCGAGGCTGCTGCCCGAGGGGGTGCAGTTGGTCACCGCGAACTCACGCCTGTCCATGGCGGCGGTGATCGGGGCGGCGGTAGCCGCGCCGATCGGAGTCGGCCTGACGGTCATCGGGTCGGACTGGCCCCTGCGGATCGCCTTCCTTGCCTATGTGGCCGCAACCGTCCAGGCGATCCTGCTCCCTGCCCGGGTGGACTCGGCGGCACAGTGGTCCGGGCGCTTCGCGCCAACACCGCGCTGCGCGCGTTCTCCGGGTTCCTCACCTTCTTCCTCGCGTTCGTCCTGCGCGAGGAACCGGTCGCGGGCCTCGACGACGCGGTGGCGATAGCCCTGCTGGCCGTCGCCGCGTGGGTGGGTAGCACGGCCGGCACCGCCATCGGTGCGACTTCACGTGCTCGCAGCCCGGACACGACAGTGCTGACGCTCGTCGCGGCGTCAGCCGCGGTCGCCGCGCTCACCGCGGTGCTCTGGGGACTGGTCACCGTCATCCTGGTCGCCTTCGCCGCCGGCTTCGGCCAACAGTTGGGCCGGCTCTCGCTGGACGCCGTCGTGCAGCGCGAGGTCCCCGAGCACGTACGGGCCAGCGCGTTCGCCCGTTCGGACACCCTGCTTCAGCTCGCCTGGGTGCTCGGCGGCGGGTTGGGGATCGCGCTGCCCTTGATCCCGCCGCTCGGCATGGGGATCGCCGCGGCTGGCCTGCTCGCCGGCCTGATCGCGGCCCAGCG
>Ga0193741_1000536_pt1 | contig 11321 bp, 9 predicted proteins | sample L2s2metaG_FD_143059 | JGI IMG/M metagenome (GOLD analysis project Ga0193741, IMG submission 143059) | Soil microbial communities from a riparian zone of the East river system, Colorado, United States - L2s2 | ecosystem: Environmental > Terrestrial > Soil > Riparian zone | place: USA: East River...
GTCGATCGGGTCGTCGTCGGCGATGTCGGCGGCTCCCTTGACCATCTCGGCGAGCGGCCAATAGGTGATGCTCTCACCGTAAGGCAGACAGCGTCCGTGGAGGATGGTCGTTCCTTCGAGCGAGCCGAGAAACTCGTTGGAGAGCCGGCTCTTGCCGACGCCTGGCTCGCCGTAGATCGTGACGAGGTGAGCGCGCCGGTCGCGCGTGGCGCGGGCGAAGGTGTTCTCGAGGAGCTCGAGCTCGTGGTCGCGTCCGACGAGCGGAGTCACGGGAACCCGCGCCGGGGCTCGGCCGTCGGCGGCGATCGCCTGCCAGACCCAGATCGGCTCCTGCCGGCCGCGAACCTCGACCGGCCCGATGTCGTCGACCTCGATGCGGCCGAGCGTCAGCCGATGCGCTGCGGGGCCGAGGAGGATCTGGCCCGGCTCGGCGACCTGCTGGAGTCGGGCTGCGAGGTTGACGGCCTCACCCGTGGCGAACGTCGAGTCGCCGGCGCCGGTCACGACCTCGCCGGCCTCGATGCCGATGCGCGCCTCGAGGTTGAGATCGTCGACGGTGCCGAGGATCTCGAGCGCAGCGCGAACGGCGCGCTCCGAGTCGTCCTCGTGCGCCTGCGGGACTCCGAACGCGGCCATGACAGCGTCCCCGACGAACTTCTCGACGGTGCCGCCGTAGCGCTCGATGGAGCCCGAGACGCGGTCGAAGAACTGCGTGACACGCCGCCGCACGACTTCAGGGTCACTGGCTGACACCAGCGACGTGGAGTCGACGAGGTCGACGAACAGGACCGTGGCGAGTTTTCGCTCCATTGCTCCTAAGTGTAAGAACGAACGGGAGCCCGTTTAGCATCCCGTCGATGCTGGATCCGAAGGTCTTCAAAGCGTACGACGTCCGCGGCATCTACCCGAACGAGATCGACGAGGACGGCGCTCGGGCGATCGGCCGCGCCTACGTCGAGCAGTTCGAGCCGAAGCGGATCGCGGTCGGGCGAGATATGCGTGCTTCCTCGCCGTCGATGGCGAAGGCGACGATCGAAGGGGCGGCCTCCGTCGGGGCCGAGGTCGTCGACATCGGGCTCGTGGGCACCGAGATGCTCTATTTCGCGGTCGGGCACCTCGAGCTGGACGGCGGCATCATGGTGACCGCCTCGCACAACCCGAAGGAGTACACGGGCATGAAGGTCGTCCGCCGCGGCGCGATGCCCGTCGGCGGCGACTCGGGCCTTCTGGACATCCGCGACCGGGCCGTGTCCCCGGCCGACATGTCCGGGGGACAGTCCCTCGGACCGGTCCGGGAGGAAGATGTCTTTCCGGGTTTCGTGGACAAGGTCCTGTCCTTCGTGGACACGGAGGCGGTCGAGCGGCGGCGCGTCGTGATCGACGCTGCGAACGGCATGGGCGGAGTGATGCTGCCGCCCGTCCTCGAGCGGATCCCGATCGACGCCGTCCCCTACTTCTTCGAGCCGGACGGCACCTTCCCGAACCACGAGCCGAACCCGCTCCTGCCCGAGAACCGCGAGTTCGTGATCGGCAAGGTGCTGGAGGACGAGGCCGACCTCGGTGCGGCATTCGACGGCGACGCCGACCGCTGCTTCTTCATCGACGACACGGGCGAGTTCGTGCCGGGCGACTTCGTGACCGCGCTCCTCGCCGAGTCGATGCTCGAGAAACACCCGGGCGCGAAGATCATCTACGACGTCCGCGCGAGCTGGGCCGTGCCCGAGACGATCGAGCGCGCCGGTGGCATCCCGCTCGTCAACCGCGTCGGCCACGCGTTCATCAAGCAGCGAATGCGCGAGGAGGACGCGGCCTTCGCCGGCGAGGTCTCCGGCCACTACTACTTCCGAGACTTCTTCCAGGCCGATTCCGGGGTCATCCCGTTCCTGCTCGTGCTCGAGCTGATCTCGAAGCGCGGGCAGCCGCTCTCGGAGCTCCTCCGGGCCTATCGCGACCGCTACTTCCTGACGGGCGAGATCAACGTGCCCGTCACCGACGTCGCTGTGAAGCTCCAGGAGATCAAGGAGCGGTTCGGCGGCGAGGGCCAGGTCTCGCACCTGGACGGGATCTCGATCGAGGCCGAGGACTGGCACCTGAACGTGCGGCCGTCGAACACCGAGCCGCTGCTGCGCCTCAACCTCGAGGCGCGCTCACGCGAGCTGATGGAGCGCAAGCGGGACGAGGTGCTCGAGGTGATAGACGCCACGGCCGCCCCGTAGTAATGAGGGGTCCGGCCATCTTGGTGGCCGGCTCGACCGTCTCTACGCGCCGACGCCGCTTAGCATCCCCGCCGATGGCACTCGAGCTCGGCCGCGTCACCGACCGGAAGCCCCCGTTCAAGTTCAGCTCCCTCGACCGAGTGGGGTTCTCCGACACGGACGCGCAGGGCATCGTCTACTACGGCCGGTACCTGCCCTACTTCGACGCGGCGCGCGTCGAGTACCACCGCCATCTGGACATGCTCGCGATGGACCTGGGCGGGGAACTCGTCATGCGCGCCGCGGACGTCGAGTACCACGCGCCCGCGCGGTTCGACGACCTGCTCGAGGTCTTCATCAGGGTCGCGCGGATCGGGACCACGAGCGTGACCTACGAGATGGCCGCTTACCGGGTCGACGACGACGTCCTGATGGTGACCGCGACCCAGACGCTCGTCCTCGTAGACCTCGAGGAGCGCAAGGCGTGCCCGCTCCCGGACGACGTGCGCGAGCGGATCCGCGCCTTCGAAGGCGCCGACGCCGAGCTCTGACCTAGTAACACAGTGTTACTTGGCGGAGGTTCGCCGGGGGAGCGGGACGCATGCCTGGGAGTGAAGGCCGGCGGCGACCCGGCTATCCGTCCTCTGAGTCACCGGGCGCCGCAGGCGAACCCTCTCCCCCGTCTTCTCGTTGTAGGTCGGGCGGCCCGGATCGTCTATCCCTCGTCCGAGCTACCTCGCACGTTCGAGGGATGATCCCTCGTTCGAGTGATTTTTCCCGCGCGCCGCCGGTGCGCGGGAAAAAGCGAGCGCAGCGAGCCGGGGATGATCCCTCGAACGAGTGGTTTCCAGTCCGCGCCCGGGCCGACAAGAACACGGCCGGTGCCAGGCACCAAACATGGCTCTACGAGATAGGTTCCGCCGGTGCGCGTCCACATCATCAGCGACATGGAGGGCGTCTCGGGCATCACTCGTTGGGAGCAGACGAGCGCCGGCGAGTCGGTGTTCGAGGAGGGCCGGAAGCTCTACACGCAGGACATCAACGCGGCCGTCCGCGGCGCGAAGGCGGCGGGCGCGACCGAGATCGTCGTCGTCGACTGCCACGGCGCGGGCAAAGGCTTCACGTTCAACTCGCTGATCGCGGAGGACCTCGACCCCGCCTGCGAGTTCGTCGTCCAGCAGGAATGGACGGGCTACACCGAGTTTCTCGAGCAAGGCTGCGACGCGGCGCTCTTCGTCGGGATGCACGCGATGGCCGGCACGCGCGAAGGCGTCATGAACCACACCGTCTCGGGACGAGAGTGGCAGAACCTCTGGTTCAACGGGACGCGCGTCGGCGAGGCGGGCATCAACGCCGGCCTCTGCGGCAACTGGGGCTGCCCCGTCCTGCTCGTCACCGGAGACGACGCGGCCTGCCGGGAAGGGACCGAGCTCCTCGGCAACGGCCTGACGACGGTTTCGGTCAAGAAGGGCCTCGGCCAGCTGAGCGCGCGCATGCTCGTCCCCGCCCGCGCACGCGAGCTGATCGAGGAGGGCGCGAGGAAGGCGCTCTCCGACCTGAAGGCGGTCGAGCCCTACGACCCCGGCCGACCGTGCGAGGTGAAGGTCGAGTTCACGTCGACCTTGACGCCGCAGAAGCTCAGATTCCAGCCCGGGGTCGAGCTCGTCGACGACCGCACGATCGTCTCCCGCGCCGACGACTGGTGGTCGGCTTGGAAGCAGTTCTTCTTCGTCTAGCGCTTGACAGCGACGATCGCGGAGGAATCAGGAGTCGTCAGGACCTCCGTCGCGAAGAGCGTGTCGCTGCCGAGCCAGAACTCACGGAGCGCGTCCGGCCACGAAGGCCCATCCGCAGGCCAAAGGTGCTTCGGCGTGAGGTTGTCCATGACTACGACGCCTCCTGCGGCGACGAGCTCGAGCGCGCGCTCGCTCTCGGCACGCATCTGCGCAGGCGGGCTCCGCTTCCAGCCGCCGCCGTCGAAGAAGAGTAGGTCGAACGGCGCTTCCGGGGGCAAGACGTCGTGCCAGTCGCCGTGGAGGGCGCGCACCTGCGGCTGGTCGGCGAACAGACGCGCGCAGGCGGCGGCACGATCGCCGTCGGCCTCGACGGTGACGAAGGTCGCCTCAGGCCCCAGCGAGGATGCGACCCACGCCGCGCCGACTCCCGTTCCGGTCCCGATCTCCGCCAGGCGACCGCGCGGCCGCGAGGCGGCGAGCACGCCCAGCAGCCGGCCGACCTCGGGGATCGAGGAGCGCTCGAACCTCATCGCCAGGGCCAGCGCCTCCGCGCGGTGAACGAGCTCGGGGGCCTGCTCTACGACGGCGTGACTCGGTAGGCGTCGAAGACCGCTTCCACGTTCCGCAGCGCCGTGAGCAGCGTCCTCAGCGCCTTCACGTCCCCGAGCTCGGCCGTGTACCAGTTCTTCGCGAGCTGGTCCTCGACGGTGCCGCCGTAGGAGACGATGTTCGCGCCGTGCTCGGCGAAGGTGCGGGCGACGTCCTCGAGCAGCCGCGGCCGGTCCCACGCGTCGACCGCGATCTGGACGTAGAAGCTCTTCGTCGAGCCGCCGTCCCACTCGACCTCTGTGAAGCGCTCCGGGCTGCGCATCAGCGTCTTCACGTTCGGGCAGTCCTTGCGGTGGATCGTGATGCCCTTGCCGAGCGAGATGTAGCCGACGATCTCGTCGCTCGGCACCGGCGTACAGCACTTTGCGAGCCGTACGAGGACGTCGTCGAGGCCACTGACGGTGATCCCGAGATCGGTGCTCGGGATCGTCTGAGTCTTCGGCTTGAGCGGGACTGCCTCTTCTTCGGCGACCTCGGCCGTCTTCAGGCGCGTGAGCACCTTCTTGACGATCACGCCGGTCTGGAGCTTGCCCGAGCCGAGCGCGATGTAGAAGTCCTCCGCCTTCTTGAAGCCCGTCTCGCGGATCACCTGCGCCAGCACGGCCGAGCCCGCGAGCTTGCGGTACGGAAGCCTCTGCGCCTTCAGCGCCTGCTCGAGCGCCGCGCGCCCCTTCTGCTCGGTGTCCTCACGCGTCTCCCGCGAGAACCACTGACGGATCTTGTTGCGGGCGCGCGTCGAGCGGGCGAGCGTCATCCAGTCGCGCGACGGCCCTCGGCCGCCCTTCGACGTCAGGATCTCGACGAAGTCGCCGCTGTGCAGCGTGTAGTGGAGCGGGACGATCCGCCCGTTGACCTTCGCGCCGACCGTGCGGTGCCCGACGTCCGTGTGCACCGAGTACGCGAAGTCGATCGGTGTCGCTCCCGCCGGCAGCGTCTTCACCTCGCCCTTCGGCGTGAACACGTAGACCTCGTCGTCGAAGAGATCGGTGCGGAAGCTCTTGATGAACTCGCGCGGGTCGGTCTCGTCCTCGCCCCACTCCATGAGCTGCTTGACCCAGGCGAGCCAGTCCTCGTCGGCCGTCTGCTTCGTCTTCGCGCTGCCGCGCTTGTAGAGCCAGTGCGCCGCGATCCCGAGCTCGGCCTCGCGGTGCATCTCGCGGGTGCGGATCTGGATCTCGAGCGGGCTTCCCGCCGGGCCGATCACGGTCGTGTGCAGCGCGCGGTAGCCGTTGAACTTCGGCATCGCGACGTAGTCCTTGAACCGCCCTGGCATCGGCTTCCAGAGCGCGTGGATGAGGCCGAGCGCGCCGTAGCAGTCGCGCGTCCCCTCGTCGCCGTCGCGCTCGACGATGACCCGCATGGCCGTGAGGTCGTAGATCTCGTTGAACTCGCGGCCCTTCTTGGACATCTTGTCGTAGATCGAATACGAGTGCTTTGCGCGGCCCGCGATCTCGGCCGGGATCGTGACCTTCTCGAGCTCCTTCGTGAGCACGATCGCCGCCTCGTTCACGTGCTCCTCGCGGTCGGCGCGGCGCTCGGCGACCATCGCCTCGATCTCGGCGTACTTGCGGGGATGGAGCGCCTGGAACGCGAGGTCCTCGAGCTCCCACTTGATCTTGTGGATGCCGAGCCGGTGCGCCAGCGGCGCGTAGACCTCGAGGGTCTCCCGCGACTTCTGGACCTGCTTCTGACGCCCGAGGTACTCGAGGGTGCGCATGTTGTGCAGGCGGTCGGCGAGCTTGATGAGGATGACCCGGACGTCGTGGGCCATCGCGACGATCATCTTGCGGTAGTTCTCGGCCTCCGCGTGCTCGCGGCTCTGGAACTGGATCCGCGTCAGCTTGGTGACGCCCTCGACGAGGCTCGCGATCTCGTCGCCGAACTCGGCCCGCACCTCGTCGATCGCGACGTTGGTGTCCTCGACGACGTCGTGGAGGAGCGCCGCCGCGATCGTCTCGTCGTCCAGGCGCAGCTCGGCGCAGATCTTCGCGGCCCCGAACGGGTGGTTGATGAAGGCCTCACCGGAGCGCCGCTCCTGGCCCGCGTGGGCGCGGCCTGCGAAGGCGAACGCACGGGCGAGCAGGTCGCGGTCGACGTCCGCGTTGTAGGTCGAGACCTCCGCGACCAGCTCCTCGAAGAGGTCTTCGTGTCGTTCCGGAGCTTCGATCAGGGCCATATGCAAATTGTAGTTAGGCGCCCTTCCGTCACAGGTTGTGCCGGCATGTTTGGGAAAGGACTCGGCGTAGCAAGAGAGAAGAGATGCCGCCTGTGCTCAGACGACACCTCAAGCGACGCCGCACGAGGGCGGGCCTCCGGCGCCTCCTGTTCGTGCTCTCCGCTTCGCACAGGCCGCTAGGCACCACCACGCGCTAGCTCGGCCTGCGTAGCATCGGCCGATGGGACGGCGCGCGCGCACCGTGCTCCTCGGCCTCTCGGTCGGCCTCGTGCTCGCCGACTCGTCGGTGGTCACGCTCGCGTTGCCAGACATCCTGGGCGAGTTCGACGTCGAGATCGCGACGTTGGCCTGGGCCCTGACCTCGTTCAACCTCGCGCTCGCCCTGTCAGCCCTGCCCGCGGCTTACATCGCTCGCCGGAAACCGGCCCTCGTGTTCGGGGTCGGGGCCGTCGTCTTCGCGGCCGCGTCGCTCGCGTGCGCCTTCGCATCCTCGTTCGAAGGTCTCGTTGCCGGGCGAACTGTCCAGGGCGTGGCAGGCGCCGCCGTGGTCTGTGCGGCGCTCGACCTGCTCTCGAGTGTGGTCGAATCGGAAGCTCGAGCGGCGCGGATCTGGGCGCTCGCCGGCGTGCTGGGCGCCTCTCTCGGGCCCGCGGCGGGCGGGATCCTCACCCAAGCGCTCGGGTGGGAGTGGATCTTCATCGTGCAGGTGCCCGTGATCCTCGCCGGACTGCTCGCCCTCCGCGGGGTTCGGGTTACGCCGGTGCCGGAGCCGGCCGGCCGACCTCACGTCGCCGCGAACGCCGCCCTGCTCCTCGTGTCGGGTGCGCTCGTGGCGGCGCTCTTCCTGCTCGTGATCCTGCTCATCAACGGCTGGCGGATCGAGCCGCTCGCGGCCGGCCTGATCGTGACCGTCATGCCCCTGTCGGCCATCGGCGCGGCTCGGTTCCTGGGCTCGATCACCCCGCTCTGGGCCCGCGCCGCGTCGGGGACGATCCTGATCTCCGGCGGCCTGGCTGCGCTCGGCTGGCTTCCGCACGCAGGAGCTGTGTGGACGGTCCCGCCGCAGATCGCGGTCGGAGCCGGGCTCGGGCTCGCGCTGTCGGCCCTTACCGAGCGTGCCCTCGCCGGCCGCTCGGCACAGGCGGTGCACGGCGGCTGGACGATCGCGGCCAGGCACGCGGGCGTCGTGCTCGGGCTGCTGCTCCTGACGCCGATCTTCACCACCGACCTCGAGCGCAACGAAGACGATGCGCTCGCGGCGGGGACCTCGGTCGTGCTCGACAGCCGGATCTCGCCGCTGCGCAAGCTCACGGTCGCGCGTGATGTCCTCGTCGCGGTCGACGAGGCGGAGGCGGAGGCGCGGATCCCGGACGTAAGGGCCGTCGTCGACAACGAGGACGAGCCGGAGTACGTCGAGCTCGGCGAGGACCTCCAGGATCAGCTCGACCGCGCTGTCACGAACGCATTCTCGCGTTCGTTCCTCGCCGCGGCCGTCCTCGGATTGCTCGCGCTGATCCCGATCCTCGTCGGCCGACGGGACGTGAGCGTCTGATGCGCGCGATTGCGTTGTCCGTGGCCGCAGCGCTGGGGCTCGTCGTCACGTACCTCGCGCTCGGCGGTGCCTCCTACGCGCCCGCGAAGGTGGCCGACCCGTGCGCGACCAGGGACTGGCGCGAACCGCAGGGGCTCGCGGAGGTCGGCGAGCAGATCGTCCTCTCGGGCCTCGACGGAGCGGCCTGCGAGCTCGGCGTGTCGCGCGAGGAGATGGTGCTCGCGCTGGCCAACAGCGACTCGCGCGAGCGATTCGCCCGAGAGCACGTGATCTCCGACCAGCGGCTCGAGGCGCTCGTGCGAGACGGCCTCATGCGCGCCATCGACGACGCCGTGGAGGCGGACGCGCTGAACCCCACGATCGCCGACATCCTGCGCGGGCTCGTCCGCACGATTCCCGTCGACGAGCTCGTCGACCTGCTCGACCGGCTGCCGCTCTGACGCTTACTTCTTTGCGCGCGCCTTCGAGCGAGAGCTCGCCTTTCGCGTCGATCGCTTCGTCGCCGCCTGAAGGTCCGCGACAAGCCCCGTCGGCTCCTTCGGCAGCCCCGCCTGCGTTCGCAACCGTTCGGCGATCTCCGAGATCTCCTCCGGTGCGTAGTCCGGCGCGAAGACCGCCGGCTGCGGCGGGAGGTCGCGCGGAGGAACACCTTCGGGAGCCTCCTCGAACACCTCGAGCTCCTCGCCGGTCTCGGGGCTGGGCCCGTTGAAGACCGCAGGCAGCTCTTGGTAGTCCTCGAGCGAGAATCGATAGAGGCGAAGGTGGTCGCCACGCTCGATATGCGGCCGGCACTCCGGGATCTTGTCCGTGGGAACTCGCGGCGTCGGGAACATGCTCATCAGGTTGGCGCCCGTGAGGTGCTCGACCGCGCGTGCATATGCGATCTGGTGGACGCCGCCGCGGACGAGCAGGTAGCCCGTCAGCGCACGGGCCGCTGGATGCTCGACCATCTCGTAGACCTTGAGCTTGTTGTTCCGGGCACCCGTTTCCAGGAAGAAGTTGTGGGTCAGGTCCTCGACGAGGTCGCCCGAGGAGAAGACGTAGTCGCCGTTCCAAGGCCTTCCGTTCGAGTCCTGAGGCAGGGCGCCTTGTCCACCCGCGATGAAGTGCTGTGGGTTGCCGACGCCTTTGACGTCGGCGAGCGGGCCCTTGCTCGCGTCTACGCGAGAGCCACGCTTGTCGGTCGGTGAAGCGCCCGTGAGCATCGTGTTGATCGCAGTCGCGACGAGCTCGACATGCCCGAACTCCTCCGCGGCGATGTTCGCCACGAGGTCGTAGAAGGGGCGTGCACCCTGACGCCCGCGGAAATTGAACGACTGGAAGGTGTAGTTGAGGAACGTCGACATCTCGCCGAAGCGCCCGCCCAGTAACTCCTGTACGGCGGCCGCGCCAGCCGGATCCGGGTCCGAAGGCGGCGGCAACTCCATTGCGATCTTGTCGTAGCGAAGAATCATCTCGACCCCTTTTTGTTTGACGGCGCCATCGTCGTACCCACGCGTCTCGCTGCGAAACAAGTGGCGGCCGCCTGACACGTACTCGGCGAGGGACCGGCGAGTAGGGTCGGGCAATGCCCTGGTACTACGCCGTCGCCGAGCGCGACCACGACATCCAAAACCCGACGAGCCGGGACAAGATTCGGCTCATGGGCGAGTGGCTGCGGCTCGGGCCGGAGAGCCGCGTCCTCGACATCGCATCCGGCAAAGGCGGGCCTGCACTCGTGCTCGCGTCGGCGTTCGGGTGCCGGATCACGGGTGTCGAGCAGTACCCGGAGTTCGTGGCGACCGCACGCGACCGGGTTACGGAGGCGGGCCTCGGCGAGCTGATCGAGGTCGTCGAGTCGGACGGCCGCGAGTTCCCGCTCGAGCCCCAAGCTTGGGACGTCGCGCTTTGCCTCGGGGCGACTTTCGTCTGGGACGACCTCGACGGGACGCTGTCCGCGCTCGTGCCGGCCGTCCGGCCGGGAGGTCATGTCGCCGTCGGCGAGCCGTACTGGCGACGGGCCGCGCCTGTCGGTATGGACACCATGGGGTACGTCTCACTGTCGGAGACCGGCGCCAGGGTCGAGCGGCACGGCGTGTCGCTGATGGGGCTGATCAGCTCATCAACCGACGACTGGGACCGATACGAGTCGCTCCACTGGCGCGCGTGCGAGACTGGCTCGCCGAGAACGAAGACGAGGAGATCCGCAATGCCCACGAGGAGCACAAGCGGCGGTACTTGGCGCGCCGCGACGCGTTCGGCTGGGCGATCTTCCTCGCGCGAAAGCCGGGCTAGGCGGCGCGGGCGAGCTCGGGCTCTTCGAGGAGCGCTCGGAACGCCTCCGACTCGAGGAGCGGCCTCCTGCCCCGCGTGTCGCCGGTGATCCCGAGCTCGCTGAACACCGCCGCTGCCTCGGGTGCGCGCTCTGCTTCGGCGAGCTTCCACTGCGCCGCGAGCCACTCACGAAGGCCCTCGTAGCCTTCGTGAGCGTCGAAGACGCGCCTGACCACGAGCTGTGGCGCGACCGTCCCGTTCCAGTGGTTCTCTTCGAGCCGGAAGACCACGTCGTAGCGACCCTGCCGCCGGAAGCGGTCGAGCTGGGTGCCGAGGCCGAAGGCGATCGCGCTTCCCGAGCGGTCGCGATCGTGCACGCGGAAGCGGAGGTGCTTTCCGTCGCCGACGGTCGCGAGGTCGGCGAGCTCGCAGGACGGGAGCAGGAGCGTCACGCCCGGATTGCCGAGGCCGAACGGCGCCAGGCGGCGCAGCTCTCCGCAGAGCGCGAGCGTGAGCTCCCCGCCGGAGACGACGGCGTCCACCACGGTTCGCGGGCGTAGGTCGTCGTCCGTGAGCACGGAGTCTGCGTGGGCCGCGAATGCGTCGGCGAACGCGTCGACGTTCTCCGGCAGGATCGAAAGCCCGGCCGCCGCCCGGTGGCCGCCGAAGCGCTCTAGATGGCCCGAGGAGGCCGCGAGCCCGCCGTGCAGGTCGAAGACACCGGTCGAGCGCCCCGAGCCCTTCCAGCCGTCGCCCGCGCCCGCGATGAGGACGACGGGCCGGTGAAACCGCTCGACGAG
>Ga0193741_1000538_pt1 | contig 11274 bp, 9 predicted proteins | sample L2s2metaG_FD_143059 | JGI IMG/M metagenome (GOLD analysis project Ga0193741, IMG submission 143059) | Soil microbial communities from a riparian zone of the East river system, Colorado, United States - L2s2 | ecosystem: Environmental > Terrestrial > Soil > Riparian zone | place: USA: East River...
GTGCCGATCCGGGTCGGGGAGCCGCTCTCGCTCGAGGACGTCGTCGAGGTGGCCTCCGGCGCCGAGGTGGCGCTCGGATCGGGTGCTCTGGGCAGGATCGGCGCCGCGCGCGTCGTGGTCGAACGCGCCGTGGCGTCGAACGCGACCGTCTACGGCGTGACGACCGGCTTCGGCTCGCTGGCCAACGAACGCATCGAACCTCAACAGGCCGACGCGCTCCAGCTCGGCATCGTCCGGTCTCACGCCACCGCGGTCGGCCCGCCGCTCTCGCGCGAGGAGGCGCGAGCGATGTTGTTGCTGCGAGCGCATGTGCTGGCGCTGGGACACTCGGGCGTCCGGGCCGAGGTGGTTGAGCGCATGGTCGAGATGCTGAACCGCGATCTCGTGCCCGTCGTGCCCCAGCAGGGCTCGCTCGGCGCGTCCGGCGACCTGGCGCCGCTCGCGAACCTCGCCCTCCCGCTCGTCGGCCGCGGCGAGCTGCTGATCGACGGTCAGCCCAAGCCCGCAGCAGACGTACTGCGTTCGGCCGGGCTCGAGCCGCTCGAGCTCAAGGCGAAGGAGGGGCTCGCGCTCGTCAACGGCACACAGGGCATGCTCGCGATCGGGATCCTCGCGGTCTCCCGGGCCGAGCGGCTCGTCCGGACCGCGGACGTCACGGCCGCGATGAGCGTCGAGGCGGCGCTCGGCTCCGACCGGGTGTTCGACGAGCGGCTCACGGCCCTCCGCCCGCACCCGGGCGTGGTCGCCTCAGCGTCGAACCTGCGACGGTTGCTCGAGGGGAGCGCGATCGTCGCGTCCCACCGCGACAGCACCCACCTGGTGCAGGACGCGTACTCGCTCCGCTGCTCGCCGCAGGTGAACGGCGCGACGCGCGAGGTGCTCCGGTTCGTCCGCGGCGTCCTCGAGGTCGAGGCGAACGCGGTCTCGGACAACCCCATCGTGCTCCCCGACGACGACGAGGTGCTCTCGGGCGGGAACTTCCACGGCCAGCCGGTCGCGGTCGCGCTCGATGCGCTCGCGGCGGCGCTCGTTCCGCTCGCGAGCATCGCCGAACGGCGTCTCTACCGGCTGCTTGACCCCACCCGCAACAACGGACTGCCGGCGTTCCTGGTCGCGGAGAGCGGCCTGAACTCGGGCTTCATGCTCGTGCAGTACACGGCCGCGTCGCTGGTGTCCGAGTGCAAGACGCTCGCACACCCCGCTTCGGTCGACTCGATCGGATCGAGCGCTGGGCAGGAGGATCACGTGAGCATGGGGATGACGTCGGCTCGGCACGCGCGGGAGGTGGTCTCCAACGCCGAGGTCGTGATCGCGCTCGAGGCGCTCGTCGCGGCGCAGGCGCTCGACCTCAGGTCGCCGCTCCAACCGGCGGCGGCGACCGGAGGCGCTCGAGACGCGATCCGAGCGCGTGTCGCGTTCCTCGATGCGGACCGCGAGCTGGGGTCAGACATCTCGTTGGTCACCGACCTCGTGCGGAGCGGCGCTCTTTTGGAGGCGGCCGAGCGGCCGCGGGGTCCACTGGACTGATCGCGCCTTCGGCCGTCGTCAGTGGTAGATCACGACGCGGGTGCCGTAGTCCGCGAGGCCGTACACCCACTGCGCGTTCCAGTACGGGATCCGGACGCAGCCGTGGCTGGCCGCGTACGTCGGGATCTCGGTCCATCCGTGGAGCGCCCGGTACCCGTCGAAGTAGCTCGGGTAGTAAAGGCGGTTCGGGCTGAAGCCCGCGGTCTTCCCCCAGACGCGGAACCTGCCGTCGCGCGTCGTGCCGCCCGCGCCGGTCGAGACGTGGAGCACGTTCGTCACGTCTCCGTCCTCCACCGTGTAGAGGACCTGCTTCGTCTGGTCGACCTCGAAGTGGAAGCCGCTCCAGTCGTTGCGTGCGTGCGGCTTGATCGGGTCGGCGAGCCTGCGCCAGGTCGCCTCGTTCACCGTGAACGATCGATCCATGCGCTGCACCTTGTGGAACGCGACGACCGCGTCGGCGGTTCGGGAGTCGTACCGACCGTCCTTGGTCGCTACGAGACGGTAGTTGAGGTCGACCATGCGGGCCTCGAGCAGTTTGACGAAGCGGCCGGCGGATCCCGACGAGAGACGGGGGAGCGGAGTGGTGTCGGCGTGCGACCTCGCGGAACCCTTCAGGATGTCGGACGCCGAGAACGAGGCCTTCGCGCGATAGGTGCCGGGTTCGGGGATCGTGAACCTCGCGCGGAACCCGCCCGCGGATCCCATCGCCACGAGACGGGTGTCGACCGTTCGCCTTCCCTCGGTCAAGGCGACCACGACGCTCGTGCCGGGCCGTGCCGGACGGACGGCTCCACGGACCACGACCCGATCGAACAGGCGGACCGGGCTCATCCGAGCCGAGAGCACGGCGCGAACCTCGACCGTCACGGGTTCGCTCGACGTGCCAGCGAGAACCGCGACGTAGGTGTCGGTTCCCTTGGGCTGGATCTCGACGGAGAACGCCCCGGTCGCCCGGGCAGTTGCCGATGCGATCGAAGCACCCGCGCCGTTCCTGATCTCGATCGTCGTGCCCGCCACGGCGCTCGGAGCCGTTCCGGAGAGCGTGACCTCGTCACCGAAGTCGATCTTCGTGGCATCCGCCGACAGCGTCGGCGTCGTCTGTGCGGATGCGGGAACAGCGACGATCATCGCGATGGCGAGCGTGAGTACGGCCGCGACCCTCTTCAACGTCCACCCACCCTTTCGCCGGCGACGAACGTCCGCACCACCGGGTTGTGCCCCGGCCGGTACGGCACCATCCGGAAGGCGTCGCCGTCGAGGACCACGAGGTCGGCGGGCCTGCCGGGCGCAAGCGTACCGCGCTCCGGCGCAAGGCCTAGCGCTGCCGAAGCATTTTCGGTCGCGGCGGCGAGCGCCTCCAGCGGCCGGAGCCCGTAGAGCGAACAGGCCGTCGCGATCGCCTCGGGCATCGAGAGCACCGGGGACGTCCCCGGGTTGAAGTCGGTCGCGATCGCGACCGCCGCTCCCGCGTCGATCAGCGCTCGGACGTCCGGGGGCGTCGAGCGCAGGAACAGCGTCGACGTCGGGAGCAGGACGGCCACCGTGGCGGGCGCGGCGCCGAGCGCCGAGATCCCGGCCGCAGACACGTGGTTCAGGTGGTCGGCGCTCAATGCGTCGAGCACGACGGCGGCCTCCGCCGCGCCCGAGGGGCCGAGCTGGTCGGCGTGGCATCGGAGGGGGAGCCCGACCTGGGAGGCGCACCGCGCGACCTCGGTCAGGTCGTCGAGCGAGAACGCGATGTCCTCCACGTAGACGTCGACGGCGTCAACGAGGCCCTCCCGCACGGTCTCCGGGATGAGCTCGTCGCAGACGGCGCGGACCCAGTCGGCGCGTTCCATGCCCTCGGGGACCGCGTGACACGCGAGCAACGTCACCGAGCACGTCTGGGGCGCCTCCTCGGCGAGCCGGCGGGCGAGGCGAGCCTGTCGCAGCTCGGCTTCCACCGAGAGGCCGTAGCCCGTCTTGAGCTCGAGCGCCGTGGTCCCGTGGTCGGCCATCTCCTGCACGAGCGAGCGGCAGAACGCGAGCACCTCGTCGTCGCTCGCCTCCGCCAGCATCCGAGCGCTCCGGTAGATGCCGCCCTCGCCATGCAGCTCGCGGTACGAGACCCCGGACAGCCGAGCCTCGAACTCGTCGGCGCGCCAGCCCGCGAACGGCAGGTGGGTGTGGCAGTCGACGAACCCCGGCGCGATCGTGCAGCCCTCGAACCACTCGGGCTCGAACCCCACCAGGCCGTCGGCCGGGCCGACGTAGGTGATCACGCCCTCGTCCCAGGCCACGGCCTGCTCGGACGCTTCGACGGGCCAGGGCCCGTCCCCGCGCACCGGCGCGAGGTCCGCGGCGGGCGTGACGAGGCTGGTCGCGGCGACGGCGCCACGGGCCGTGAGAGGCATGGCGGTCATGAAAGAACAGCTTCCGGGTGCGGCGCAACCCTTCCCGTCGGGGGCTACCGCTCGCGCGTTCGCGCTCGCTCCATCAGCCCTCGAACCCCCGTCCGTAGACTGTGCCGCGTGAGCGAGGCGGAGCGATTCCGGATCGCGGACATCCTCCGCATCCCCGAGATCCGAGCGGCGATGCTCGGGACGTTCGTGATCATGCTCGGGTACGGGATCCTCTCGCCCGTCCTGCCGAACTACGCGAAGAGCTTCGGCGTCGGCTACGACGCGGTGGGCCTGCTGATCTCGTCGTTCTCGTTCGCGCGCCTGGTGGCCGATCCGTTCGTCGGGCGATACATCGACCGGTACGGCGAGCGCGCGATGTCGACGGTCGGCGCCGTGTGGGTGGGGGTGTCGTCGTTCGCGGCGGCCCTGGCGCCGACGTTCCCGCTCCTCGTGTTGTTCCGCGCGCTGGGAGGGATCGGTTCGGCCTTGTTCTTCGCGTCGCTGCTCTCGTTCCTGCTGCGCTCGATCCCGTCACGACGCACCGGTCGCGTGATGAGCGTGTACTACGCGTCCTTCAACATCGGCTTCATCGCGGGCGGCCCCCTAGGAGGGCTGATGGCGAAGTGGTTCGGTCTCGCGAGCCCGCTCTACATCTACGCGGGGGCGTGCTTCCTCTCGGCGGTCCTGTTCTGGCGCACGATCCACGACCCCGAGCGCCACGAGTCCGAGGTGCGCCGCGGCGGCCTGCGACGACTGCCGTGGAACCGGGCGTTCGTCACCGTGCTCGTCGTGAACGGGGTCTACCTGTGGATGATCGGTGCGATCTTCCAGACGCTGGTACCGCTGTTCGGCACCAGCAAGGACGTCGGACTCACGCTGGAGGGCGTGGGTCTGGGTCTCGCGATCGCCACGGCGACCGAGCTCGCGGTGCTGTACCCGGCCGGCCATGCGACCGATCGGCAGGGACGGCGCGCCGTGCTGATCCCGGCGCTCGCGGGGCTCGCGCTGATCACGGCGGCGTTCGGGTTCGTGACCACGCCGGTCGGGTTCATGATCGCGATGGGGATCCTCGGCGTCGCGAGCGGTTATGCCGGGGTTCCGCCGGCACCGATGCTCTCCGACGTGACGCCGGAGGAGCTCAAGGGTTCCGCGGTGGCCGTGTTCCGGTTCGTCGGCGACCTCGGGTTCGTGATCGGTCCGCTCGTCGCCGGGTGGTCGGCTCAGGCCTTCGGGTTCACCACGTCGTTCGCGATCAACGCGGTGCCCGCCGTGGTGGCGCTGGCGCTGGTGCTCTCGATCCGCGAGACGATGCACCGCCGACGCCCGAGTGGCGACGCTCCGGGGCTGTAGCGGTGCGCGTCGAAGCGTCGAGGGACCTGCCCGCGACGCCCGAACGCGTCTGGGAGCAGGTCCGGCACTGGGAGGACCAGTCCCGCTGGATCCGCGACGCCGTCTGGGTGCGGGTCCTGACGCCCGAACGCGAGGGCGTGGGCGTCCGGGTCAGGGTCCTGAACCGCGTGCTGCTCGTTCCCCTGTTCACCGAGCAGCTCGAGGTCACCAGGTGGGAGCCGTCCCGGCGCATCGTGATGGCGCACCGGAGCTTCGTCGGAGGCACGGGGGTCTGGTCGCTCGAAGCGACCGACGGCGGCACGAGGTTCACCTGGACCGAGGAGCTCTCCCTGCCGATCCCGCTCCTCGGCGAGCTGGCGCTGCTCGTCTACCGGCCGTTCCTGCGCCGGTTGATGCGGGGCAGCCTCGCCAACCTTCAGTCTCTGGTGGCGTCGACGTAGGCGCGCAGGTCCGGCAGGTGGGCGGATGCGTGCGTGAACCTCCCGTCGTCCGAACCCAGCAGCGAGCCGATCCTCTCGCCGAGCGTGTCGTCGTCCGGATCGAACGCGTACTCGGCCGCCCACTCGCCGTCGCTCATCGCCGCGATCTCCGACATCAGGCGCCGGTGCAGGTCATCGAACCGCGCCAGCACGACCGTCGCCTCTGCGGCCAGGAACCGCTCGGCCTCTTGCTCGTTGATCTGATCGCCGGTGCGGATCTCGTAGAGCTTCTCGATCGTGGGCCGCTCGCCGCGTCGGAACGCGTCGATCACCCCGAGCGAGAACTCCTCCCACGAGCCCAGGTGCGCGGCAAGGTCCTTGGCCGACCACTCGCCTCCGCCCATCGTCCCCCTGCGGACGAACGCGTCGGGGTCGAGCTCCTCGAACAGGGTCGCGAGCTCGGCGTGCTGCTCCTCGAGCAGACGAACGGCTTCCTCGCGCGCGATCACGCGCGCATCCTAACGGCCGGGTAGCATCGGGACGGAGGGCAGGGGAGTCCGGGGAACCGGGCTGAGAGGCCGACTCTGGTTCGAGCAGCGACCGAACCGCCGCCGGCGACCCTTGGAACCTGATCCGGCTCACACCGGCGGAGGGAGCGAACGTGGCGCGCGTCGCCGAACGCCTCGAGCAGATCCTGCAGCGCGAGTCTCCGGCCTGGGGCATCCGCCCCGTCCCGCCCGAACGTCGCGATCTCGGCGGCCTCGACCTCGCCGTGCTGTGGTTCGACCTGTCGGTCGGGCTGCTCGTGATGGTCACCGGCGCCCTGCTCGTCCCGGCGCTCGGGCTCGGCCGAGCCTTCCTCGCGATCGCGGTCGGAACGCTGATCGGGTGCATCCCGCTGGCGCTCGTGGCGCTCGCGGGCCAGCGCGAAGGCGTCCCGACGATGGTGCTGCTCCGGCCCGTGCTCGGCGAGCGCGGGTCGTTCCTGCCGTCGGCGCTGAACGTGGTGCAGCTCGTCGGCTGGACCGCCGTGGAGTTCTGGGCGATGGGCGAGGTGGCGAACGTGGCGTCGTCGCGCCTGTTCGGGTTCGAGTCCCGGGTGGTCTGGTTGGCGGTGGTGGCGGTCGTGTGCACGGCGCTCGCGATCGGCGGGCCGGTGCTCGTCGTGCGGCGGTGGCTCGAGCGGTTCGGCATCTACGTGCTGCTCGCCTCGGCCGTGTGGATCACCGTCGAGGTCTTGCGTTCGGCCGACCTGGACGCGAGCTGGAACACGGCGGGGAGCGGCGGGCTCCCGTTCTGGCTGGCCGTCGACCTCGTGATCGTGATGCCCGTCTCGTGGCTCCCGCTCGCCGCGGACTACAACCGCTTCGCTCGCGGCGGCTCGCGCGCGGCCCTCGGCACCTACGCCGGGTACGCGGCGGGCAACGCGTGGTTCTACGCGCTCGGCGCGTTGCTGGTTCTCGCGACGGGGGCGAGCGCCGACGCGCTCGGGATCGGTTCGGCGATCGTGGCGCTCGCGGGCGGCGGCATCGTGCTGATCGCACTGCTGGTGGGCGAGAGCGACAACGCGTTCGCCGACATCTATTCGGCCGCGGTTTCGACGCAGAACGTCGCGAACGACGTGTCCCCACGCCTGCTCGCCATTGCGGTGGGCGCTCTCGGCTTCCTGCTCGCGCTCGTGTTCACCGCCGAACGCTACGAGCAGTTCCTGTTCCTGATCGGTTCGGTCTTCGTGCCGCTCGCCGCCGTGTTCCTGGCCGACTACTTCGTCCGGAGCCGCGGACGATACGGCGAGGCGGTGGTGTTCGGGCCGAGCGGTGTCCGGTGGCTCGGGTTCGTGCCGTGGGCGGCGGGGTTCGTCGTCTACCACTGGTGCGTCCCGACCGGGCCGCAGGGATGGGTCGACGCAGTCGGCGGGCTGTTCGACGGCGTTGGGTTGCCCTTCCCGCTGTTCGACTCGGGCCTGGGGGCGAGCGTCCCGAGCTTCGCCGTCGCCTTCGGCCTGACCCTGCTCCTGCCTCGCCGAACGCCTACTCGCTGACGGCGCGCTTCGGAGGCGGCGGCGAGGCGACCAGCAGGACCACGGCGGGATCCTCGGCCGCGTTCGTGACGGTGAGCTCGGACCCTGCGGGCACGAGCGTCGTCTCCCACTGCTCCAGGCGCTTGCGCCCGCGGTTCACCTGGACCACGACCCGTCCGGTCACGACCAGGACGAGGGCGTCCGAGTCGGGGTCGGCGATCGTCCCGAGGGCCTGGTTCCGGTCGAGGCAGACGACCTCGGACCAAAGGTGCTCGGACTCGAACAGGTCCTCGTGGTGCGGTCCGTCCTCGTCGAACCGCACGAGGTCGCGCAGGTCCTTGGCGTCCACGGCGGCCCAGCGTACCCAGCGCGCTCCCGTGTTGCCGCGCGGGACCGCCGGTAGACTTCGCCCGTCCCTGACCCGCCAAGGAGCCCACCGTGCCGACCTTCGTGTTCTCGACCGACCGCCCGACCGATCTCGACGTCGACGTCGACGTCCTGGTCCTGCCCGTCTTCGAAGGCCCCGAGGCCGGCCCCGGGGTGAAGGACGTGAAGGGGATCGACCTCCTCGGCCTGTTCTCGGCGGCCGGCTCGAAGGGCAAGCGCGGCGAGTCCCTGTTGGTCCCGAACACGGGGGACGAGGCCCTCCGTGCGAAGGCCGTCCTGCTCATCGGCGTCGGCAAGCGTGAAGAAGCCGATCCCGACGCCTGCCGACGCGCGATCGGCCGTGTGGCCCACCAGCTCGCCAAGCGGAAGACCGCCGCGACCACGCTCCCGCAGATCGTGAGCTCCAAGGAGCAGGTCGATGCCGTCCAGGCGACGGTCGAGGGCGTGCTGCTCGGCTCCTACCGGTTCGATCGCTACAAGTCGAAGAAAGACGGTGACGCGTCCCGTCTCGGCAAGGTCACGATCCTCGGTGCGGGCAAGGCCGACGCGAAGGCGAGCAAGGAGGCGATCCGCCGCGGTCAGGTGATCGCCGAGTCGCAGATGTGGGCTCGGGACCTCGTCAACACCCCCGCGCTCGATCTCCCGCCGGCCGAGCTCGCCAAGGCGGCCCAGGCGATGGCCAAGGAGGTCGGCATCACGTCCAAGGTCTGGACCGAGCCCGAGCTGAAGAAGGGTGGGTTCGGCGGCGTGCTCGGGGTGGGGCAGGGCAGCATCCGGCCGCCGCGGCTGATCGAGCTGCGCTACTCGGGTGGCGGGAAGGGAGCGCCGATCGCGCTGACCGGCAAGGGCATCGCGTTCGACTCCGGGGGCCTGTCGATCAAGGACGCGACCGGGATGGAGTGGATGAAGTCCGACATGGGCGGGGCGGCGTCGATCCTCGGCACGATGCGCGCGATCGCGCTGCTCAAACCGAAGGTGAACGTGATCGCGGCGATCCCCTCGGCCGAGAACATGCCGAGCGGCTCCGCGATCCGACCGGGCGACGTGCTCAAGCACCGAGGCGGCACGACGTCGGAGGTCCTGAACACCGACGCAGAGGGGCGGCTGGTCCTCGCGGACTCGCTCGCGTTCCTGGCCGAGAAGAAGCCGCGGGTGATCATCGACACGGCGACGCTCACCGGCGCGTGCATGATCGCGCTCGGGACCGACATCTGGGGTGCGATGGGCAACGACCGCGAGCTGATCCGCGACGTGCTGGCCGCTGGCGAAGCAGCAGGCGAACCGGGGTGGGAGCTTCCGATGCACGAGCCCTACCGCAAGCTGATCGACTCGGACATCGCGGACATCAAGAACATCGGCAAGCGGTACGGCGGCGCGATCACGGCCGCGATGTTCCTGCGCGAGTTCGTCGGCGACGTGCCGTGGGTGCACCTGGACATCGCCGGTCCCGCATTCGCCGAGCGGGCGGGCGACTACTGGCCCAAGGGCGCGACCGGCAGCCCGGTCCGCGCGCTCGTCGGCTACGTGCTCTCGAAGGCGGACGGCGCTCGCACGTCCTGACGGCGGGTTCGTCCTAGGGTTTGGTCCCGGTCGCGAACAGGACCTCGCGGAAATCGTTCACCGGGTCGGCGAAGCGCTCACCGAAGACCGCGCGGGCGCGTCCGAGGAACGCGGCGAAGCCCGACTCGCCGAGCATCGACCGGACGAAGCGGCCGGTCGCCCAGGTGCCCATCCCCTCGACGTACTCGTCGAGCGAGTACTGGAACCGGTAGCGACGTACCTCGGTCCGCACCTGGCGGATGCCCGCCTCCATGAGGGCCTCCTCGAGCGGCAGCCGTTGGCGGAACCGCTCGCGCCAGGGAAGTCGTTCGTCCATCGCCGCCTGGACGACCTCGCGCGGGACGACCGACTGCACGAGCTCGAACCAGGTCCTCGCCAGGTCGTCCTCGGCGTCGGCCCACGCGGTGAAGCCAAGCCGCCCACCGGGGCGCAGGACACGTTTCAGCTCGAAGAGAGCCGTCTTGTACTTGGTGAAGTGCGCGATCACGAAGTTCGCGAGCACGGCGTCGAACGCGCCGTCCCGGAACGGAAGATCGATCGCGAGCGCGGTCGCGATGGGGAGACTGCCGTTGGCCGAGTGCGCGACCCGGAGCATGCCGACGGACTCGTCGATGCCGACGGCCCTCGCGCCGGCACCCGCCGCGGCGATCGCCGCGACCCCGGTCCCCGTTCCCACGTCGAGCACCTTCCAGCCGGACTTGATCCCGGTGAGCTCGACCAGATCGTTCGCCGGCTCGGCGAGGCGCGGAGCGTGGATCCGCGCGTACGTCTCGGCGACGTCGTCGTACGAGCGCCAGTCGTCCATGGCGGACCAGCGTACCGGCGTTCCTCGCCTGCGTTCGGCCCGCCTCGCGCGGGTAGTCTCTCGCCGTGACCGGGCCCGCAGGCGTCACCGCGCTCGTCCTCGCCGAGACCGTCGCCGGCGGCCTCGTGCTCCTGTTCGTCACGCCGCTGTGGAACGAGGTCAAGCGCGGCTTCTTCACGCTGACCGGCGTCGTGCTGATGGTGCTGTCGTTCGCGACCTGGGGCTCGGCCGCGGCGGGGGTGGTCTCGGGGAGCGACGCGGGCGCCTGGTCGGTCCGGTTGTCGGCCTCGCTCGCGATCGTGAACCTCCTCTGGGTCGGCCTGATGTTCGCGAAGCGCTCCACGGCAGCTCGCGTCGCGGGGGCGGCGTCGGTCCCGCTCGCGATCGCCGTGCTCGCCGCGATGGCCGGCACCGCGGAGGGAACGTGGCTGGTGGCTTTCCTCCAGCTCCTGGCCGGGGCGGCGTTCCTCGGCGCCGTGATCGACGGGCTGCTGCTCGGGCACTGGTACCTGACCGACCGGGGCCTCACGCGAACGCCGATCAACCGGACGACCAACCTGCTGTTCGTGGGCGTCGGGCTCGAGACCACGGCGCTGCTGATCGGAGGGTTCGGTCCGACGGAGGCGTCCGAGCAGTTCAACCCGCTGCTCACGTCGGCCGGGCTCGCCTCCTGGATCGCGCTCGGGATGGTCGGGGCGACCGCGCTGATCGCCGTGATGATCCGCGCGACGCTGAAGGGGACGCGCTCCTCGGCGGTGCAGTCCGCGACCGGCTTCTTCTACCTGGCCGTGATCACGGCGCTCACGGCGGAGTTCGCCGCCAAGG
>Ga0193741_1000539_pt1 | contig 11273 bp, 11 predicted proteins | sample L2s2metaG_FD_143059 | JGI IMG/M metagenome (GOLD analysis project Ga0193741, IMG submission 143059) | Soil microbial communities from a riparian zone of the East river system, Colorado, United States - L2s2 | ecosystem: Environmental > Terrestrial > Soil > Riparian zone | place: USA: East River...
CGGCCGCCCGGGCAGCCTCGCGCAGCACGTGGCTCATCTCGTTGGGGTCGTCGTACGGTTTCCCGTCCGGACGGTGATGGACGTAGTGGAACTCGCCGACGCAGGCCACCCCAGCGAGGGCCATCTCGGCGTAAGCGGCCGTCGCCAGGGCCCGGTACGAGTCGGGGTCGAGCGTCGCTGCGATCTCATACATGTGGTCGCGCCACGTCCAGAACGTGCCGCCGGCGCCGTGGGTGCGTCCGCGCAGGGCGCGGTGGAAGGCATGCGAGTGCGCATTGGCGAAGCCCGGCAGCACGACTCCCGACATCCGCGTGTCACCAGGCGAGGGCTCGACGCCGGCGTCCACCGCGGTGACTACCCCGTTGTCGTCCGTGCTGACGCGGACCTGCTCCGCTATCCCTGCCGGGAGCCACGCCTGCTCGCACCAGTACGCCGCCACGTCGCCGATCTTCGCCGCAGCAGCCGAACTTGTCTCGCGCGCCGGCCAGCTTGACATGAGATTCTCTCGTCGGGCACGGCATCGTCTGAGCCGGTGCAAGCACTCTCGGGTCAGCAGGCGCAGGCTTGCCGTCGCAGGCAGACACTTGCCATAATCGGGAATCAACTTCAGCTTATGGGAAGAAAGATGGCACGAGCCGCGGTCCCGGAACTCTTTCCCCTGTTCCGATCACGACTTCAAGGGGAACTCCTCGCCTACGTCCTGATGAGCCCGGACCGCGAGCGAACGGCGAGCGATATTGCCGCCGCCATCGCCGCACCACTGTCGACGACGTCCCGCGAGTTGGACCGTCTGGTGCGAGCTGGCATCCTGACGGAACGACGCTTGGGACGTGCCCGGCTGGTCTCCGCCAATCTCGAGACACCGACGCTGGGGCCTGTCACCGAATTGGCCCTGCACACGTTCGGTCCACGATGGGTCATAGAAGACGAGTTCGAGGGCCTCTCCGGTGCAGAGGAGATCTGGATCTTCGGTTCTTGGGCAGCCAGGTATGCGGGCCAGCCTGGACCTCCCCCGGGCGACGTCGATGTCCTCATCGTCGGGCGCCCTGACCGCACGGCGATGTACGAAGCCGCGCAGCGCGCGGAGACGCGCCTCGGCAAGCCGGTCAACACGACCGTACGCAGCGCGCGTTCTTGGCGTGAGGAGCCCGACGCCTTCGTGCGGCGACTGCGCGACCGGCCGCTCGTCCCTGTCATACCAACCAGAGCGGAGCCACATGGTTCGGCCGGGTGAAGAGGACATCCTTCAACTGATCGCGAGCGGTGAGGTCGAGCAGGTTCAACCAGACCGCGACCTCGCTGACTTGTTGATGGATGACGCCCAGCGCCACCTGCTGTCCGCAGAACAGTTGGCTGACGACGACCCAGCCGGGGCCTTCCAGATGGCGTATGACGCTTCCCGCAAGGCGTGCTCAGCTCTGCTGGCCGTCCAAGGCCTGCGCGCGACCAGTCGTGGTGGTCACATCGCGGTGCGAGACGTGGCGCGCGCACAGTTCGGTCCCGAACGACGCGGTCAAGTGTTGCGCGAGTTCGATGGCATCCGCCGCCGACGCAAGGACGCCGAATATCCGCAAGATTCGGGCGACGCGATCGATGCGGACGAGGTGCGGAAGGTACTGCCCAAGGCGCAGGCCATCGTCGACTACGCGGTTGCTCTACTCCCTCACATCAAGCCCTGGTGAGCTGCCCGGCACGGGTTGCAGTGCTGACGCCTGGCCGGCCAGTGCGTCATCCTCGTCGAACACCCTAGGGGCGTCGTGGATGAACAGCACCTGCGGTCCGGTCGCTCACGCGGGCCGAGCGAGGTCCTCGAGGATCCTGGCGAGGGCGTCGACGCCGGCCAGGCAGTCGTCGCGCTCGGTGTGCTCGGCCGGCGAGTGGGAGATGCCGGTCGGGTTGCGAACGAAGAGCATGGCCGACGGCACGCCCGCAGCGGCAAGAATGCCCGCGTCGTGGCCGGCACCGGTCGGCAAGAGTGGCACGTCGCCGAGCAGAGCGACCAGCCGGTTCCGCAGCAGCAGGTCGAACTCCGTCGCGGCCGTCCACGACTCCTCGCTGACCGCGAGCTCATCCCTACTTGTCAGGGCGCCCGGCGGCATCGCCCCAGGCTGCCGCGTTGTCAGGCCCGACAACTCGGCGACGAGCGCGCGCACGCGCTCATCGTCCGGCCCACGCGCGTCCAGCCACGCAGTCACCCGCGACGGGATCGCGTTGACGCCGTTAGGTTCCACACGGACCTTGCCGAACGTCGCCAGCGCACCATGCCGGTCGGCCGCTTCGCGAGCCTCCAGGACGGCTGCGGCGTACCCGAGCATCGGGTCGTCCCGGTCCTCTAACTGCGTCGTCCCGGCGTGGTCCGCCCGCCCGGTGAAGTCGAAGCGCCAGCGACCGTGCGGCCAGATCGCGCTCGCAATTCCTACCGCAGCATCGAGGTCGACCAGTCCGCGCGGGTCGTTGCTGCGAGGCTGCGCTGCGCCGAGGTCCACCGGTCGTGCCCGCCCTTGCTCGATGTGGAGCTCGACAAAGCACCCCACCCGGGCCAGCCGATCCGCCTCCGGGCCGACGCGCGAGGGGTCATGCCCGGCCGCCGACATGGCCTCGGCCATGGTCGTGCCGTCAACGTCACGCAGCGAGCGGGCGCGGTCCGCGTCGAGCACGCCGGTGAGCAGCCGCGATCCTGTGCACGCCACCCCGAACCGCGCACCCTCCTCGTCGGAGAATGCCACCACGGCGATGGGCCGGCTCGGCGTCAAGCCGCGCTCTCGGGCCGCGTCGATCGCCGCGAACGCCGAGACCACTCCAAGCGGGCCGTCGAACGCCCCACCGTCAGGAACCGAGTCCAGGTGTGAGCCCACGACCACTGCGTCGCCGTCGGATGGGTCACCCCACCACGCCCACAGGTTCCCGTTGCCGTCACTCTCGACGTCGAGCCCGCAGTGCCCAGCCGCGTCGAGGAACCACTCTCGACACTCCAGATCAGCGGTACCCCACGCATACCGCCGATACCCCCCGGTCAACGGCTCCCGCCCAACGGGCAGGAGCGCATTCCAAAGAGCGTCAAAGCTCACGCGTCACCGCCCGCGGCGAGGAAAGGACCCGCGTGGGTCGGCCGGTTGCGCAGGCGGCCCGAACACCTCACGAGAGCTCTCGCATAGGGATACGAACGCCGCGATCGTCAGCGACGTCAGAGGCGCGCTCGTACCCGGCGTCGACGTGCCGGATGACCCCCATGCCGGGATCATTGGAGAGCACACGGGCGATCTTCTCGGCGGCGAGCGGCGACCCGTCCGCCACCGTCACCTGCCCGGCGTGTATCGACCGTCCGATGCCGACGCCGCCGCCGTGGTGAATCGACACCCAGGTGGCCCCGGAGGCAGTGTTGACGAGGGCGTTGAGCAACGGCCAGTCGGCGATCGCGTCCGACCCGTCCGCCATCGACTCGGTCTCGCGGTACGGGGACGCCACCGACCCGCAGTCGAGATGGTCGCGGCCGATCACGATCGGCGCCTGCACGGCGCCGGACGCGACCATGTCGTTGAAACGCTCGCCGGCGCGATCGCGTTCGCCGTATCCGAGCCAGCAGATCCGGGCTGGTAGCCCCTGGAAGTGGACGCGTTCACCGGCGAGCCGGATCCAGCGGGCCAGCGACTCGTTCTGCGGGAACAGGTCGAGCACGGCGGCGTCGGTCGCCGCGATGTCCGCCGGATCGCCGGACAGCGCCGCCCATCGGAACGGGCCCTTGCCCTCGCAGAACAGCGGCCTGATGTACGCGGGGACGAACCCCGGGAAGTCGAATGCGCGTGCATAGCCGGCCAGCTGTGCTTCGCCCCTGATCGAGTTGCCGTAGTCGAAGACCTCAGCGCCGGCGTCGAGGAACCCGACCATCGCCTCGACGTGCAGGGCCATCGACTCGCGGGCCCGCGCCGTGAAGCCGGCCGGGTCCTTGTCACGCTCGGCCACCCAGTCCTCGAACGCGACACCGACGGGGAGGTACGCGAGGGGGTCATGGGCTGAGGTCTGATCCGTGACGATGTCAACCTCGGCGCCGCGTCGGAGCAGATCGGGCACGACCTTTGCCGCGTTGCCGCGCACGCCGATCGAGAGTGGCCGCCTCGCGTCGCGGGCCTCGTCGGCCAGCTGGAGCGCATCCTCCACCGACGATGCCTCGACGTCGAGGTAGCCGTGCTCGATCCGGCGCACGATGCGTGACGGATCGCACTCGACGACGATCGCGACTCCGCCGTTCATCGTGACGGCCAGCGGTTGCGCACCACCCATGCCGCCCAGCCCAGCGGTCAACGTGACGGTCCCGGCGAGTGTCCCCCCGAACCTGTTCGCCGCAACGGCGGCGAACGTCTCGTACGTCCCCTGGAGAATCCCCTGAGTCCCGATGTAGATCCACGATCCGGCCGTCATCTGGCCGTACATGGTCAAGCCGAGTGCCTCGAGGCGCCGGAACTCCTCCCAGGTCGCCCAGTCGCCGACAAGGTTGGAGTTGGCGATGAGCACCCGCGGCGCCCACTCGTGCGTCCGCATGACGCCGACCGGCCGGCCGGACTGAACGAGCATGGTCTCGTCGTTCTCGAGCGTCGTCAGGGTGCGGACGAGGGCGTCGAAGCTGGGCCAGTCGCGCGCGGCGCGACCGGTTCCGCCATAGACGACGAGCTCCTCCGGATGCTCGGCCACCTCGGGATCCAGGTTGTTCTGAAGCATCCGCAGCGCGGCCTCCTGCGGCCACCCCCGAGCGGTCATCGTCGTGCCGCGCGGCGCGCGGACCGGTCGCGGCCCAGCCGTCATGGTGTCCCTCCCTGCCTTCCGCCCGTCATCGCAGCGGCCCCACTGCGCCTTCGGCGGCACTGACGATCGCGCCGGACCGCACGAGATCGGCGACGGCGTCGATCTCGGGGGCGAGATGCCGGTCGGGCCCGGGCCCGTCCACGACTGCGCGGACTGCGTCGCGGACGGCTGCCGTTCCCGCGGCAGGCTCCAGCGGTGCCCGCAGGTCCAGCGCACGTGCGGCCGTGAGGATCTCCACGGCGAGCACCTGGGCCAGCCCGTCGACCGAGCGCCGCAACTTACGCGCCGCGCTCCAGCCCATGGACACGTGGTCCTCCTGCATCGCACTGGACGGGATCGAGTCGACCGACGCCGGTGCGGCCAGCCGCTTGAGCTCCGACACGATCGCCGCCTGGGTGTACTGGGCGATCATGTGGCCGGAGTCGACGCCGGGGTCGTCGGCAAGGAACGGCGGCAAGCCCCCGCTTCGGGCGACGTCGAGGAACCGGTCGGTGCGCCGCTCGCTGATGCCGGCCAGGTCGGCCGCGACGATGGCCAGGAAGTCGAGGACGTACCCGACCGGCGCGCCGTGGAAGTTGCCGTTCGACTCGACCCTGCCGTCGAGGGTGACGACAGGGTTGTCGACCGCGGCAGCGAGCTCGCGACCTGCGACGACCTCGGCGTGGTCCAGCGTGTCGCGGGCCGCCCCATGGACCTGGGGCGAGCAGCGCAGCGAGTACGCGTCCTGTACCCGCGTGCACTCGGGACCGCGGTGGCTGGCGACGATCCCGGAGCCCGCCAGCAGGGCGCGAAGGTTGGCCGCAGATGCCTCCTGGCCGGGATGCGGGCGCAGAGCCTGCAGGTCCTCGGCGAAGACGCGGTCGGTGCCGAGCAGGGCCTCGACGCTCATGGCGGCCGCCACGTCGGCGGTCCGCAGGAGCAACCCCAGGTCGTGAGCCGCCATCACCAGCATGCCGAGCATGCCGTCGGTGCCGTTGATCAGGGCGAGGCCCTCTTTCTCGGCGAACTCGACCGGCTCGATGCCGGCGGCCCGCAGCGCGGGAGCCGCCGGGACCAGTGCGCCGTCGGCCGTCCGCACCTGCCCCTCGCCCATCAACGCGAGGGCGCAGTGGGCGAGCGGCGCGAGATCGCCCGAACAACCCAGACTGCCGTACTCGCGCACGACCGGCGTGATGCCGGCGTCGATCATCGCTGCATAGGCGGTCGCGGTCTTCGTGCGGACACCAGTGCGGCCGGTCGCCAGGGTCGACAGCCGCAACAGCATCAGTGCACGGACGACCTCGCGCTCGACCTCGGGCCCGGACCCGGCGGCATGGCTGCGGATCAGGCTGCGCTGCAGCTGGGCGCGGAGGTCCGGCGCGATGTGGCGGGTTGCCAACGCTCCGAAGCCCGTGGAGACGCCGTAATACGGCACGTCGGCCACGGCGAGGTTCTCGACAACCTCGCGGCTCTTCGCGATCTCGGCCAGCGCCTCACCGGTGAGCTCGACGCCTACGCCGTGCCGTGCGACGTCGACCACGTCGGCGGGCGAGAGCGGACCAGGTCCGACCGCTACGACGACACCGGCGGCTGGGCCGCCCCCATCCGCATCACGGACACCCATGGCGCCATTGTGAACCGCCGGCCCCGCAGTGGCGTGTCCAGGCCACCGGCCCGTACCGCCGCGACGATGGAAACGGCCGGAAACTGTGCCCAGAACCCTTGTGTGGCGACCAAGATCCGGGATGATGTGGCGCGCACCCGGATTCGCCCCTGCAGAGGAGTTCTCGTGGCAACCACACCCGGCTTCGCGGAGCTTCCGCTATATCGCAAGCTCGCCATCGGCGGTGCCGTCCTGCTGTTCATCGACCTGTTCCTCCCCTGGTTGTCGATCTCCGTCGAAGATCTCGACATCAGCGCCTCGGCGAACGCGTGGGACAGCGGCCTGGGCACGCTCATCGGCATCCTGCTCATCGTGCTGATCGCCTGGGAAGTGTTGCGTCTCACGGGCAACGCGCCCGAGTTCGGCATGAAGCACGACCTGGTGACGGCGGTGCTCGCCGGCGTGATCGCGCTTCTGACCCTGTTCCTCTTCTTCGACGTCCTCGGCGACACCGGCATCGGCGCCTGGCTCGGGCTGATCTTGCTGATCGTCATGGGCTACGTTGCCTACCTCGCGTTCGCGGCTGCCGGCGGCCGCGAGGCGATCGACGAGACCAGGGTCCGCGCCCCGGACACCGGCACGGCAACCGCTCCGCCCCCCGTGGCCGAGCCCGAGGTCGCCGCGCCTGCCGCGGCACCGGCTGCGGAGCCCCAGATGGAAGCGCCTGTTACGGCCCCCGAGCCGCCGGCGTACCCCGCCCCGCCCGTCGCCGACCCGTTCGCCGAGTCACCGTTCACCGACCCTGCTGCCCGTCCCGAGACTCCCGCCGCCGAGCCACCGGCATCGTCGCCCTACGCCGCCCCTGAGGCTCCGGCAACCGAATCGACGCCCGAGCAGCGCCCTGACGATCCACCCCGCGACCAGCCTCCTGCCGTTTGACGTAGCCGGCTGGCAGCGGTGGTGGCATGTACGAGACCGAAGCCGAACTCGCGGCGCTGCAGGAGCTCATGGATGCGTCGCTGGGACGCTCGACCGAGCATCTGCGATCCATCGTCACACCGGGCAGCCACACGCTGACCGCGGCACAACTGGTCCGCGTGCTGTCCGGAATGTGCACGCTGTCCGCAGCCACGGTCACCGCGCGGCACGAGCCGCGGATCAGCGGGGTGGACGGGCACTTCCTGCATGCCCGCTGGGTGTTCACCACGGCCGGCACGGCAGCCAAGGCCCGCCACCTGCGCGCTCGCCCAGCGATCAGCGTCGCTCATATCCGCGGCGACGACCTCGGCGTGTTCGTGCATGGCGAGGCCGAGTTCCTGGCACCCGGGCACGCCGATTTCGACCCGATCGAGGAGCACCTCGTCGCCCACTACGGCAGCTCGCCGTCGAGCTGGGGCGACGAGATCGTCTATCTGCGGGTCCAGCCCACATGGATGATCGGATACGCCTTCGAGCCTGCCAAGCTGCTGGCCGGTGTCGACGCAGATCCCGATTAGAGCGCTGACGGCTACCCGGCCGGCGCAGCGGAGACCACCCGGGGGTCGATCAACCGGTGCAGGCGGTACGCGAACGCTCGGAACCCGCGACGCGGCCAGAACACCGAGGCGGTGAGGCTGGCGGCCCGCCAATCGATGACGCACGCCTCGATGCCCTGCGCCGCAGACTCCGCGAGGGCACGTTCGCAGAGTGTGCGGCCGATCCCGGTGCCGCGGGCCTTCGCCAGTGTGGCCGCAACGATCAGCTCGACCGTGCCGGCGGGCTTGAACATCGTGCCCTCGGCCGAGGGCACGGGTCGGACCGCCACGAACCCCAGGACGTCGGTGGCGTCCTCGGCGATCCAGAAGCCGATGGTCTCGTCCTCGAGCGTCTCCAGGATGCTGGGGCGGAGATCGTCGTAGAACGACTGGTCGACATAGGCGAACACGGGCGAGGCCATGTTGGAGTCGGCGATCAGCCGAGATACCGGCTGCACCGCGTCGAGGTCGTCCGGCCCAGCCAGCCGCACCGAGATACGCGGATCGAGGCCGTCGGTACCGGGTGCGCGCCGGGCCTGGCCCGTCACGCTCGAGTTCGTCGGGCCCAGGGCGTGCACCTGCTCGTGGCCGAATGCGAGGGCGAGCCACGGTCCGAGGTCGGCTGCGGGGACGACGGTGTAGTGATGGATTCGTCCGTCGGCGACCCATCGTGCGGCCAGGTCGGCGTAGAGGTGACGGACGACCTCGGGGGCGTCCGGTGCACTCGCATGGTGCTCGAGCCCGGACCACACGTGGCGGCCGCGCAGATCGTCGCCCGGAATCGCGAGCTGGTAGCCGACGAGGTGGTCGCCGTCGAGGGCGACTGCGCCCTCAGCCTGCCGGTCGAGAGACTCACTGATCAACCGAGCGCAAACCTGGGGATCCTCGTACTGCGCGGCCAGCGCCGGCTCGGCCGACCGGTCGCGCTGGTGGCGTGCGGCCAGTAGCCGGCCGCAGGCTCCGACGTCGTCCACGCCGAACGCTCTGATGCGCATCTCAGGACAGCCGTGCCCGTTGCACCCCCGCCAGCCGGTCGAGGTGCCTGGACAGCCGGACCGAGCGGCGGGCCCAGCGCTCCATCCGCCGCGCCCGCAGGACATGCAGAGCGGTGCGCTGGCGCTCGGCCGCATCGTGGGCCTCGGCTCGGTCGTCGTGACGCAACCCGAACGCGTCGTAGGTGTGGGGCAACATGTCTCCTCCTTCGTACTCGCCAACCTAGAGCGAGGCACTGACAGCCAACGGCTACGCGGCTCGCGTGATCGTGATGTCGCCGCTGGCCGTCCGGACGATGACGAAAAGACGGCGGTCACTGTCGGCCGGTGCCTCGGCCGGCTCGAGCTGCGAGCGCACGCTGCCGCTCGCCGACCAGCACTCGAGCTTCGTGGCGGTGCCCTCGGGCACGCCGACGACGACGTCGCCCGAGGCCGTCGACGCGGTCAGCTCGCCCTCCGCGGCACGCCGGAAGGCCAGGTCGCCCGAGGCCGTCTTCGCCGCGACCGTGCCGCTGGTCGAGCCGAGCTCGACGTCGCCGGAGCTCGTGGATACACGCGCGTCACCGCCCACCTCGCCCACGCGGATGTCGCCCGACGCGGCGTGCAGTTCGACGCTGCCCACACTGCGGCCGATGGTGATGTCGCCCGAGCCGGACTTGACCGACGCAGCCCGAACCTCGTCGATGTCGACACTGCCGCTGCCGGTCCGTACCCGGACGTCGCCGCAGCTGCCGGCCACAAGGTCGCCGGAACCGGTCTGGACGTCGACCGCACCGACCGATCCGTCGATGCGGATCCCGGCCGACCCTGCCTCGGCGTCCACCGTGGTGCCGGTCGGCACCGTCACCCGGACCAAGATGGCGGGGTTGCGGCGGAAGACGCCGGAGCCGGACGAGCGCGGAGTCTTGATCCGTAGCTCATTGCCCCGGAGCTCCACCCGGGTCTCCTCGATGGCCGCGAGCGCGGCGCTGTCGCCATCCTTCATTGGCTGCAGGTCGACAACGGCCTGGTCGACATCGGTGGCCGTGATGAGGCACTCGCCCGCCCCCACGCGGACGGACAGCGACAGCGGGCCTGCGACCGGAAAGGTGCGCGGGTATTCGGTGGTCATGGGTGATCTCCTTCAGGTTGCGTTCAGCGCATCCAGCCGGTCACGTGCCGGCCGACGCGGATCGACACGCCGGGTGGGGTCCCGTCGAGGGTCTGGGTCACAGCACGGACCAGCCATGCGTTGACAGACAGGCCCTCGGCGGCGGCCGCGTCCTCGACCCGGGACTTCAGCGACTCGGGCAGGCGGAACGAGATCCTCGACGTCTCCTCGTCGGGCTCCGGGACCGGAGTGGCGCGCGGGGGTGCGGCCATGGACTCGCCCGGGTCGTAGACGACCAGGTCGGCATCGCGGCCACGCAGCCGAACCTCGACGACCGCCGTAGGCAGCTGCGCGGACACCTCTGCGGCGGCACTACCCAGCGCGTCCAGCAGGAGCAGACGCGCCGAGGGCTCGAGGGCGTAGGACAGGCGCTCCGCGGCGTCGCGCACATCCGCGGAGGCAGCCTCCCCGGCCTTCGCGAGGTCATGGCGGAGCGCGTCGACGAAGGGCGTGAGTTCCATGACGTCATGATGACGCCATTGATGGCGTCATGTCAAGCCACGAACGACATAAATGTGACGGCGCTTCGGCACCTACCTGGCGTCGACCGGCTCCTGCGCGCTACTCGGCTGTGACCGGGTCGGCAGAGCCGCGCCTGACTCCCGCGAGGAGGAGCTGGGCCACGTCGAGGACCTCGACGCCCTCGCCTTGGCCGGTTGCCTGTGCGGCGGTCAGCCCGTCGGAGAGCATCACCTGGCAGAACGGGCATCCGATCGCGATCGCCTCGGCGCCCGTGGCCAGTGCCTCCTCGGTGCGGTCAATGTTGATGCGCTTGCCGATCCGCTCCTCCATCCACATCCGCGCGCCACCGGCACCGCAGCAGAACGAGCGGGAACCACTACGTGTCATCTCGCGAAGCTCGACACCCGGCAGCGCGCCGACGAGCTCGCGCGGCGGTTCGTAGACCTGGTTGTGCCGGCCCAGATAGCACGGGTCGTGATAGGTGACCGGACGGCCCGCAACGGAGCCATCGGCGGCCGCGACCGGCGTGAGCCGTCCGTCCCGGACGAGGCGGTTGAGCAGCTGCGTGTGGTGGACGACCTCGAGGTTCAGCCCGAGCTGCGGGTACTCGTTCTTCAGCGCGTTGAAACAGTGCGCACAGGTGGCTACGACCTTCGTGGCCGTGCTCTCCCGCAGCACCTCGACGTTCTGCAGGGCCAACTGCTGGAAGAGGAACTCGTTGCCCGAACGGCGCGCAGGATCGCCCGTGCACGTCTCACCGTCGCCGAGCACCGCGA
>Ga0193741_1000540_pt1 | contig 11231 bp, 12 predicted proteins | sample L2s2metaG_FD_143059 | JGI IMG/M metagenome (GOLD analysis project Ga0193741, IMG submission 143059) | Soil microbial communities from a riparian zone of the East river system, Colorado, United States - L2s2 | ecosystem: Environmental > Terrestrial > Soil > Riparian zone | place: USA: East River...
TCACAGTATTTTTCTAGGAGCATAGCCCCATCTACATCAAATAATGCTTCTTTAGTAGCCCTGCTGCCGCACTTTAGACAGAATTTTGGCTTTCCGTCAACATCAACAAGTGGCTTCAGCGATGATAAAGTCTTTTCCATTTTATTATTTCATACCTACACAGATACTAATTGTGATTGTTAAAGATATCGTGACTCTAGTATTAATCATGATTTCTATATAAGATTAATTCTATAAGAACATTTAATATACAATTGACATACGGTAACTGAGGGTTATGTCATATATCAGACTTGTAATCTAAGTCTATGTTGAAAATCCTGGAGAACTTCTAACATTTGATTAATCCAAATACGGAATATGATATTAATGCTGATGCAGATGGAGAAGATCTAAAAGGAAAAAAATTGTTAGGCTCAGGTGGTTATGCTTTTGCAAAATTAACTGAGCAAGAGGAAATTAAAGCACACCTTGGAATTCCTCAAATATTTTTAGGTCATATAGGAAGACTGTGTAGGCACTACCTTTCGGTTTTAGGACTAAATGGTCTTCGGGATCAATAAGAGGATTAAAACAGGGGGACACCGAATTATGACTATAAAGGCACCAAGAAGTATACGATTAGAACCGCTCATAAAATAGATCGAGGGATCCTTTACTATTACTAACTAATCTTGTTGATTAACTTGTTTTCGGTCACAATGCTGATTGTTCAAGCAAAGAATTTTACATATGCTTAATAAAAGTCCTAAGTGACATTATTGACCTCCGCGGAACAAAAGTCAAAACCAAGATGGAAAGTACATGCGTACTTTCTAGATGCGTGTAACTGTGACTGGGGATGCCCTTGTCAGTTTAATGCTAAACCTACCCATGGTTATTGTGAAGGAGTGGCGGGATACCATATAATAAGTGGTATTTACGGGACTAACGTTAAACTAGATGGACTTAATATGGCATTAATTGCTTCATGGCCTGGTCCTATTCATGAGGGTCATGGGACGGCATCATTCTATATAGACAAAGGAGCAAATGAGAATCAGTTTGAAGCTTTATCGAACATTATTACGGGTAGAGCAGGAGGGGGACCTTTTGAAGTATATGCAAGCACTATTGAAAAATTACAAGAGCCAAAGAGAGGAGGTGTAAAATTTCAGACCAAGGATCTCAAAAGTCGTGTCAGTGTATTTGATAATAGAGGAGATAGAAGAAGACAAAGAGGACAATCCCAGAACATTATCGCTGAAGCATGGCTTGAGCCGATTAAAAATCCTGTAACAGGTCAAGTCCACAGAGCAATTATTGAAATTCCTGAAGCTTTTGAGTCCAGCCGGATGGAACAAGCATCTACAAAAAAACTTGTTGCAAATGATAATTATCTTGATTTTCGATATGAAGGAACATATGGCAGTTTCTCAGAAAATACGTGGAAAGGACCTTAGATGTTAAATGATTGTATGAAGAATCCAAATGAAAGTAAAAATGGGATGATAGCAGTAACACCATAGTTTATGAAATCGTTAAAGCATTTTCTTACACTACTCTTAAGAAATGTTCTAGTCTACTAAAACCATCAAGTTTATTCATAATAATCACGCTAGGTTGTAAACTATTGCTAATTCGCTCATCCATACTAGCAACTTAAAGATGGATAGCTGGCAAACTACTAAAATTTATAGTCGACCACTAGTACTTCGTCCATTAATAATCTGACTGGGTCTCAAAATTGTGTCAAAAATGGTTCACAAACCACTGGCCCATCATGTACGTGGTTTCAAATACATTTAGCATTATCACATACGCCTTATTTGTGCGCTAGTTTATTTTTCTACGAACGTATTATAACGATATCTAGACATTAGTGAACTGAACCTAATCAATTCATGCTAATATTCATAATTAAAGGTGATTCTTTTAATATTTATTTACTAACACTAATATTGAAGGTTTCAGCAAAATGACGAATAGATTTTTCTGCTTCCAAGGTTACGGATAAAGCTTGGGCATAATCATTTTTTACTTCTTGACTCTTATTTTGAATATGCCGTTCAAAGTATTCTAGTCGCTGTCTTAAAAGGGTAATGTCATCTACTATATGTCCCGATGATGGAGATTGAAGATTCGCTTTCATGATATAGGTTTCAACAAAACCAAATATAGCGCTTACATGTCAAAGAATCATATAATATACACGATTTTGTCAAGTTCATTTGTCAGGTTGCCATACACCAATACTATACCCATTATAAAAATAGGTTATAAGTTCCAATAATTATAGCATTAAAATAGACTACAAGGACGCCGTAAACCTTGACAAGGACAATAAACTTTTTCTGACAATATAGGAATTTACATGTGTATTGCATCCCACCGAACCCGCTGAGTACGGGATTGCAGTATAAACGGTAGAGATACGGCTGCACGTATTGCTTGGTCAGCCACATAAGATGGATAATTTTGATATAAAAGACTGAAATGGATATCAAAAATTAATAAAATGAGGCAGAAGCAAGAATATGTATATTCATTACTAATGCGAAGTTTCTATTGTTGTGTCTTTGCTCTGTGTACTTGATCTATGTGCATACTTAATTCATGCGTATCTTTAAATTCTATTTGACAAATCTCACATAGTGGATGATGCAAGTGTTCGTCTCCTTTTCTTTTTTCCATAATCTATATGTTTACAAATATGATAAAAAAGCTAATCATGGGCCTTAGGTAACGAACTTAAGGACAGAATATACAAAATGGGCTACGGTCCTGTGATGTCTAATATATTGGAATATTTTACCAGCTTGTGCACTCATTACCACAAGATATTAAACAAACTACTGACCTCCACTAAGTATAGATGTCAAATCCCGGTGACCGCACTATATCCCGATATGAATAATCTGAAATTGGATTCTGTCATTATGACTGTTATTGGCTATCGACAATAGTGATTAATCTATGAGTTGGCGGAAAAAGAGCAAAAGGCTGTATCCGATATCCTCATACAGGGTATTCTTTTATTATAGTATCCGCATATTTATCATTCTGTAGATATCCTTTGGAGTTTATTTCAAGACCCTATGAATTATCCCGGTCCCCTCTCGCCTTCGAGGTAGGATACACTGACTTAGCTGCTCGTATAGCAAGGCTACAAACTCCACACGGAATTATCGAAACTCCCGCTTTTGTACCTGTCGTTCACCCAGTACATCAGACTATTAGTCCAAAATTCCTAAAAAGCTTGGGTTTTGATGCCATCATTACCAATGCATATATCGCATTAGAACATTACGGAGATACAGCGCGAAAGAAAGGCATCCATGAAATTGTAGATTTTGATGGGGTTGTAATGACTGATTCAGGCGGCTATCAAGTACTAGAGTATGGATCCATTGATATTGAAGCTGAAGTTATTGCACAATTCGAAAGGGACATTGGAAGTGATATTTGTGTTCCGCTTGACAAACCTACTGGTTATGGGTTAGATTATTACACAGCTAAGAATTACGTTGAACAAACGCTAACAAATGCAAAAGATACACTCCGCGTTATGCTAGAGGAAAATCCAAATGATGAGGAGCCTCGCCACAACAAAAAAGAGACCCAAATGTACAAGCAAATATGGGCTGGGCCCATTCAAGGCGCTGAACATCTGGACTTGGTTCGATATTCCGCAAGCGAACTTGATAAAATCGGATTTACTCTTATGGCGTTGGGAAGCCCTGTTGAGGTCATGGAAGCATATGAATTTTTGATACTGGCCCAGATGATCGCCTCAGTGAAAAGTGTTGTACCTACCAAGCCGATTCATTTATTTGGTGCGGGACATCCCCTCACGATCCCGTTGGTGGTTGCGTTAGGCTGCGACCTGTTTGATTCCGCATCCTACATATTGTATGCCAAAGATAATCGATATATGCATTCAAACGGGACCGCAAGACTTGATGATCTAGTTTACTTACCGTGTCACTGCCCTATCTGTACCAAATATAGTGCAAAAGAGTTACTTGAAAAAGATAAAGAGACAAGAACTACTGAAATTGCCAAGCATAACTTGTATATCCTGCAATCAGAAGTCAACTCTGTAAAACAGGCGATAGTGGACGGGAGGTTGTGGGAATATGTCATTCAGAAATCCCGTGCTCACCCGAAACTCATGGATGCCGTGGAGATGTTAAAGACCTCAGAGTTATTGAGACAAGGAACACCTCTCTTCAAACAAAAGGCCATTTTCTTATTTGATCCAATAGATCAGTTTAGGCCAGAGGCCGTCCACTTTAGGCAGATGGTATCTAAATTTAGATCGAGGATAAGACATAAGGGTGTTAGAACTCTCATTTTATATCCAGAGCATGGCCTTCATCCGTTCTATTCAACACAAGATTTTAAGCAGCTAGCTAAGAAATTCCCAGATGCTCAACTGTGTACTTATAATCGATTTCTGGGAATTATACCTGCAGAAATATCTGATATTTTTCCGGCAGCACATAATTTAACCGCGAAACTGATGACCTATCAAACAAATGATTACCCTAGTTTCGTAGAATCCTTTAAAGAATTTCTTACAAATAATAAATTCGACGAGGTTATAATAATCGCAGACCAATTCATTAAAAACATGATTACTAATGATGGATCGGTACTTGGGAAAATAAATGCAAGGGTTATCGATTATGGAAAAAATGTAATTTCTGCAATATAAGACTGGAAGTCGTAATAACGAGTACAACTATGAATCATTCTAGTACAAACGATTTTATGAAAATCATATGGGCTCGACATTTTACAGACTCCAATACAGTTACAACTTAGGTCCACCAGGTAGAGTATGACTTCAAGTTTAGTCCATGTTATAATGGCAATTCTATCCGAATAAGATATCCTAAGGTGCTATTTGCATCCTTTAAGGTTCAAGTGAATATATTATCGACGATACTTATTGACTGGCCACCACATAATAGATAAAAAGCTTGAGATATTACTTTCAAACAGATTCATTAATTAATGCTACAACAAAAACATGCTGAGCATTCGAGAAGCGAATCAGAACAGTACAAGTACAATCATATTTTCCATCCCTTTGTGAAATGGGCAGGCGGAAAAACACAATTACTCCGGACATTGAATAAGCATATCCCCCTCAATTTCAATCAATATTTTGAACCATTTTTGGGGGGAGGTGCAATGTTCTACAATCTCTCCTCAAAAAATCTTCGATTCAAATCGTATTTGTCTGATACTAATGAAGATTTGATTAATGCTTATAAGATTGTAAAAAATAAGGTTGAGGAGCTAATTCTTCTTCTAGGACGTCATGAGAAAGAGTTTAACAAGTCTCATGAAGAATACTACTATGAATTACGAGCAAAGCCTCCTAGAACGGCTATTGAAAGAGCAGCTAGGTTCATCGCGCTAAACAAAACTTGCTATAATGGTCTTTATCGAGTGAATGGTAAAGGTGAATTCAATGTTCCAATTGGACGCTATAGAAAACCGGTCATTTGTAACAGTACCAATCTACGGAGAGTTAGTATCGCTCTACGACAATCAAAGGCAAACATAACACTGAAAAACTACAAAGATGTACTTTCCAAATATCCAGTAGAGGGAGACTTCGTTTACCTAGATCCCCCCTATAGCCCAGCAAGTGAGACTGCCTATTTTACAAAATACACTCATGTTGGATTCACAGATAAGGATCAAGCTGACCTTGCAGACATTTTTAGAATATTAACAGATAGAAATTGTAGAGTTTTGCTGAGCAACTCAGATACTCCATTTATTAGGCAGCTCTACAAAGACTTTGCAATATATTCAGAAGAAGTCGTCGCGATGAGAGCCATAAATAGCGATTCCTCGAAACGTTTGGGTCATAAAGAATTATTGATAAGGAACTATTCTTAATACTTGGAATATTAGTAATGGCACCGGAGGAAGAAGTCGATTAATCACTTTCGTCCCATCCCGTGTTGAGAGAGTGAATACTGTCATCGGTTCATTAAACCTCCTACCCCTTAATACATGAGGGAATCTATTAATTCAAATTCCACGGACGGAGCTAAAATGAACTTCAATTCAAATTATTCTTGAAAGATAAGGATGACTTAGCGGAATATTAGCTGCCATATAGTACTGAGCAAGTCGCAGAGAAAATTCATTAAACTTGCGAATGAATCTAACTCAATTGCAAATCGTTCAAATTTGAATCTACTAGATCTCTGGTATAACATACAATTTGTAGATGTGTGAGCAAGAGTCATCACTTCCAAGGATTTGAATCCAACAATGTAGGTGGATATGAAGTGCATCACACATGTCTTAGCTTTGTTGTACATTCCATTCAACATGATGGTGAGACGTATGGGCGTGAACGATCCGGAAAATCCGTGTGGATTTTGAATAGTTCAGTGAGGAATAATGTTTAGTTCTCTGTGCGACCTAATTTTGTTTATTTATGATAATTTCATTATTTGGTCTTTTATGGTTATATTTATTTAACTTCAGATATTGCTTGAAAACCTTATATCGTTATATCATTTTATAGCAGAATATGAAACGTATAGAAGCCATAATTGCCAGTGAAAAGCTTCTTCCTGTTAATGAAGCATTGAAGAACGCTGGAGTAGGCGGTTGCACAGTTCTGGATGCTAAGGGTAGAGGAAAAGGAGAAAAACCTATGGTTGAATCTGGGAGAGGAACTTCACGGTTTACGTCAGAATTTTCGGCTCGCTCTACTCTTATCACAGTAGTTGATGACTCTGAAGTGGACAATGTCATCAATACGATATTAGACGTGGCAAGTACCGGGTCGCCTGGGGATGGCAAGATCTTCATTTCAACTGTCAACGATGCAATCGATATTGGTAGCAAAGTTCGTGGTGGCGGTAGTGTCATTAAGTAACACTAGAACTACCTTGTACGCTAGCCTATGCTTTAAAGAATGTTTTGGTCTGGCCTAAAGCCATTAAGTTTGATGACGTAATTTTTGCAACCATAGGCAGGTCCCGTACAACCTTTCCAATAACTAAGCATTGACGCTGCGGTAAGGTTCTAACTATGGACTTTACAGTGTCACTATCTACTAACGACACTTTCGATATCTTATCCAAATCAGTGTCATTAGTAAAGTTAAAAAGGAAAATGTTATCCACCTGACGATAAATTCCGTCACTAATTGCGTCCGGCTGGTTTGTAATGAATGTAGCATAGATTCCAAAATGTCTCATTCTTGTTATAATGTCTTCCCAGTATGTATCCCTGACATACAGATGCGCCTCTTCAGCAAACAGGAATACGGGTGGAATTACATCCCTTCCTAGAAGTTCAACCACTTTTGTCAATACCAATTCCACTATCATCCTTCTGACAACTGGCATTGCCTTGCCCATATTCAATATTAGAGCCAATCCCTGATTCTTTCTTGCAGTGAGGGATTCAAACCTCAGCCCCTCGTGATTGATAGTCGGGGTACCGACGAATAGGCCCGATGTGCAGATTGAATGATATCTTGAAATTAATGCATCTCGCACTAATTCATTAGTATTCCATGTATTAATGGCGTTGCCCAGAGCTTCTATGTCTAATGTATTCTTGTTTTCTAACCAGTCCCAAATTCGAGTGAATTCTCGCAACGAAGCTGCAGGCATATCCAAGGCATTTTTGAGCATACTGGAAATAGCGGCTTTACCACAATAATCTAGCGAAAATCCCAAGCCACCTCCAGGCTCCAATATAGTAATTTGATTATGTAACGCAGATTGTGTTCCATCTCTATTCCATGCAAGCCCACCATATTCATTATTCAAATCCATTACAATTACAAATGCTCCATATTCAACTAATGACTTGATAAGTAGTTTTGTTAGATGAGATTTTCCAGACTCCTTTTTTCCAGTAACGATATTTAACTTTCCATCAAGATCGTCTGCAAATATTTCAAATTGTTCGTCATCCCATCCACTGTTTCCAAGATGAATGGAATAAATTCCAGTTCTTTTAACTAGATTATTTATCTCAGAAATCTTCATTCTGTTTATTTTGGAGTCGACTCTGGACGGGAGCCATGTAATCTCATTGGAGAATTTAGACTCCGAATCTATACTGGCTCTTATCTTTGTTCTAAATAATCTTGCATCTCTAATCATCCGAGATAACTTTCCGATATCTAAAGGATCATGCAAATTTTCTACACTTGATGCGACCACAACCTCGTCTTTTACTATGTCCTCGATCAGCGACTGAGAAGAGAGATATTCCTCATTGTAAATTTGAACGATCATTTTCTTGTTTATCTTTTCATCATGAATGAGCAGATAATCACCCTTCCTCGCGATGTCAGATTCCATAGCAAGTAAAATGAGTTCGTCTATGCTATTTTTATAGAGAATTTTCATAGCGGAATCGAACCCAGAAGCTTTTTACGTATATCCTCTGATACCAGCTCTATTACATCATACTTGTTCAATACATGACTTTTTAGGCAAGATATCTCAGTACTCGTAAAAGTTGAAATATGGTGTGCAAGTTGCAGGGTCTCCGGATAGCCCCGCGCAATTGAATCATTACCAAGAATTTTTCTAAGCGACCTGTCTCTATCTCCATCAGCAGTAGCAATATCTGCACGCAATATAGGGCTTGTATAGCTATTTCCAAATTTTACCAAAAGACTATCCCCAATGGTGTTCCGAGCTAGACTCTTGATAATCAAATCTACGTCCATAAATCCAGGGCCTTTAATTTTTGTTAAGGGATGAGAAATTTTATTAAGGATCCTAATCTTCGTACTCTTACTTAATCCGACTATGGTATTCTTATAGAGAGAACAGTTTTCCACAACTTTCTTGAGAGTGTGCTTTCGGTGTTCAAAAACAGATGATCTTAATGATCCATCTACGAGTAATATGGAACCAGAAAAATGGTGTGAGAGCTCTAACTGGATGGCTCGTTCCACCCTTATTCTAATTAGTTTTTTTGCAGATTCTGAATCGAGTAGAACAAGCCTAGCTATTCGATGATCAATTTCAGAATGCCTGAGAGTATCCTCACTCAAATAGAACAGTATCGGACCCATTTTAAAGTGTGCTAATATTTGACCTTGAATTGCAGTTGTAATCCCACTCTTTAAAGCGTATAAGGCTCCTTCCTCGGTTTCGGCGATTTGAATGCTGCTAGAGTCGACTGCTAGTATTGTAGTTTCTTCTTTTAAAGGTTGAATAGTTATAAGTGGCGTATCCCCATGCCTGTTCGTGAACTCCCATCCTTGAATTGGGACTAGCCTACGCTCTCCATTGCCAAAAATAATCTGTCTACCGTTCAGGAAATTATTGAGATCTGAAGTTATACATTGACCAATTGCCAGTTCAAGGATACTCTCCAGTTGCTTCCAACCCAACGAATCCTGCACAAGATTTATCTGTGTGTGCATGTTGTTCAACAGTATAAATAAAGTGATGCATATTAATGTTGCGCAACATGAGCAACTTGTCCAATATATCATGCTACTGATTAAGCTCCCCCGAAATATCTGGTCACTTAGGTTTTCATGAGTGAATCACCTCCTCCCCCTACTGAAGTAACCATTAGGCTCAAACATCGCGATTGGGAAATTGAAGTCTCATGTATTGAAACTAAAATCAAGGAGGTTATAGAAGATATTCTCACGGGCATAGACAATGTTTCCCATGATGATCCCACCTTAGGTTTCCAGATCGATGAAATAAGAAAGGAAATTGAATCACTAAAGGCGACATCAAATATGACATTACGAAACATAAATTTGAGTTCAGGTGACGTTCATAGCAAAAAATTACAAAAGGGTGGTGCTACTTGCAGAGGCTTGCTTGAAAAATTGCTATTCGAAAGATATTTTGAAACAGAGAAGCTCTTGGGGAATGTTCATGAAGAATTGTCAAGACGAGGGTACAATTATGATAGAACGGCAGTCTCCCACTCACTTACAGATATGGTGAGAGAGAGCATTCTTACCCGAGTTGGCTCTCTGAGAAATTACCGTTATATTCAAAAGAAACCTCCTTCTGAGATCTGAACACCCGAGGAAGACATAGTATTCATATTATCTAAATTTTTTGCCAATTACAGAATTTAGCCAGTGTATCCCCTGAGTAGTAATTTTGTAGCTTACGTGGTCAACATCGTCTTCTGGATTTCCCCTCGAAACAAATCCAGCCTTCACCAATTCTGACAGTCGAGAGCTTACTGATTTTGGTTTAATTGAAGTCGCATTGTAAATCTCCGAAAGTTGCATGCCCTCGTTTTGAATCTTACTCAGATCCTTGGCAATTTTCGATGCTACCAGCTGCAGCATAACTCTATCTTTATCAGACAATTTCTTAGCCTCTGCATCATCCAATTCTGGAATTACCCTCGGACCATCTGGAGTAATCTTAATCAGATTAGAGTAGATATCAATCAACTCAGTAACTGCATAATCTAACGAAATCTTCTGGGCAAGGTCAAATGCTGGAATTTGTTTCGCCAGGAAACCGATAGCCGATCTCATGACTGACTCTGGAGACCCTTTAAATTCTACCCTTACATCTCCTACAGCTATAGACACATTCACACTTATATCTCCCTCAAGGTTATGAGTCGTCTTCATCACCTAATTCTAAATTTGTGCGCATTTCTCTCGCTCCGTGTCTATAATTTCATGAGGGAGAAATATATACACGTTATTATGTGGAGCAGTCGCAAGAGTGATCGAAATATCAGACCCTTACGTTTCTAACGTACAAAAAATAAGCTACAGTCGTCAGAGCAGGTCAACATAAAATATTAGCTTATATCAAATCTCATAATTATATCTTGATGTGTGTGAGCTGTTAGATCCAGATAAATGCTGTGGGGTCTAAGGGCAAATAACCATAGAGAACAAAAGAAATCCGAGAGCGTAATCAACAAACCCAATGAAGCCTATACAAAGGAAATTAACTGATCGGTTTACGGATAATTTCTATGCAATAGCAATGAATCTAAGAAGGATCCCGGTAGACCATATCTCTATTCCTTAGAAGTTACAGATGTCATGAATTGAACTATGAACACACTTTGGATGTTACAGCTCTACAATGTAGATAGTCAAAGATTAAAAGATCTAATCTAACTACAATACAACACTCACAATAATGAAATTCAATACAATCCCCCTACATCGAGAAAGGCTGCAAGTAGCAGAATCATTATTGACAAAATAACTATAGTTCTTCCAAGAAAAA
>Ga0193741_1000541_pt1 | contig 11231 bp, 11 predicted proteins | sample L2s2metaG_FD_143059 | JGI IMG/M metagenome (GOLD analysis project Ga0193741, IMG submission 143059) | Soil microbial communities from a riparian zone of the East river system, Colorado, United States - L2s2 | ecosystem: Environmental > Terrestrial > Soil > Riparian zone | place: USA: East River...
CCCGAATCGTGGTCGCCAGGCCCCGGGCCCAGCCGTCGGCGAACGGCGTGAGCCAATCGACGGCTGGCTCAAGCTGAGTGATCAACGCGATCAGCAGCCCGGTGAAGATCACAGATGTGATCGCCGGGGGTATCGCCCCCAGCAGGAACATCCGGGGGCGGCGCACGATCAGGCTCAACCCCCTCGTGAGCAACCCGGCACCGGCCAGCAACTCCCCCACCGCCGGCCGCGGCTTCTCGGTGAGATTAGCGGAGCCCACTGCCCTGGCCCTCCGTGTTTGCCCGTACGGCAGCGCCCTTGGCCTCTGCAGTCTGTCGAAGTTGATCTTGGAAATCGAGCATCTGCTGCCGCAGGCCAGGATCGCCGGCCGCCAGGATGCGTACCGCCAACAGCCCGGCGTTGCGAGCGTTGCCGATGGCGACCGTTGCCACCGGCACACCAGCCGGCATCTGCACGATCGACAGCAGGGAATCCATACCGTCCAGATACTTCAGCGGTACCGGCACTCCGATCACCGGCAGCGGAGTGACCGCTGCGAGCATGCCGGGTAGGTGCGCCGCGCCGCCTGCCCCGGCAATGATCACCTCGAGTCCACGATCATGAGCCGAACGCCCATAGGCGATCATGGCGTCGGTCATCCGGTGCGCCGAGACCACGTCGGCCTCGAAGGCCACGCCGAACTCCTGCAGTGCCACTCCGGCAGCGCCCATGATCGGCCAGTCCGAATCAGAACCCATCACAATCCCGACCCGCGGCCGAGGAGCCTCATCAGGCACTGGCATCTCCCATCAGGTACGCCGCGGCATGCCGCGCCCGTCTCCGCGTCTCATCAAGATCATCTCCGAAGGTGGTGACATGCCCCACTTTGCGACCGGGGCGTACGTGCTTGCCGTACAACTGCACCCGGAGCCGCCGATCACGGGCAAAACAATGCAGCAGGGCCGATGGAAGATCCTCCAGGCTCCCGCCGAATACGTTGTCCATCACGATCCACTTCTCCTTGCTGCTCGGATCGCCAAGCGGTAGGTCCAGCACAGCACGCAGATGGTTCTCAAATTGCGAGGTGTGGGCCCCGTCGATCGTCCAATGGCCGGTGTTATGCGGCCGCATTGCCAACTCGTTGACCACTACAGACCCATCGGCGCGCTGCATCAGCTCAACCGCAAGCACTCCCACCACTCCCAGCTCGTGAGCGATCATCAGCGCCAGCTGCTGGGACGCGACGGCCGGAGCATCTTCCAAACCCGGTGCTGGTGTGATCGTCTCCACACAGATGCCGTTGTGCTGCACCGATTCTGAGATCGGGTACGCCGCCGCCTGCCCAGACGGTGAGCGCACCACCAGGGCGCTGAGCTCACGAGTAAAGTCCACAAACTCCTCACCTATGATCTGCACGCCGTCGGCCACTGCGCCGAAAGGCTTGCCCGCCTCGGCAGCAGAGTCGAGCCGCCACACTCCCTTGCCGTCGTATCCACCGCGAGAAGTCTTCGCCACGATTGGCCAGCCCAACTCCTCGCCGAACGCGGCCAGTGCCGCCTCGTCGGCCACCACTCGACTGATCGGACAGGGAGCACCCAGCGCCGTCAGCCGGTCACGCATGATCGCTTTGTCCTGAGCGTGAATCAGGGCCGCAGGGCCCGGCCGAACCACCACCCCCGCCGACTCGAGATCTCGCAGCAGCCCAGTGGGCACATGCTCGTGGTCGAAGGTCACTACGTCGCAACCGCCAGCAAAGCTGCGCACAGTTGAGGGGTCCGTGTAATCGCCAACGGTGACGTCATGCACCACGGTCGCTGCCGAAGTGTCGGGTGCCTCCGCCAGCAACCGCACGTTGATCCCGAGGCCGATTGAGGCGGCGTGCATCATCCGAGCAAGTTGCCCACCGCCGATGATGCCCACGGTGAAGGTCCGCCCTCGCCTCACTCGCGGAAGCGTACCGCTCACTGCAGCCTGAAGATCACCGAACGCTGCACGATGAAATTGACTGTGGTGGCAATCCCCTGGGCGATGACGAACGCGATGATCTGAACGCTGAGCTGGCTCAGGCCTTGAGCAGTGAGCAGGGTGAACAGGATGCTGAACAGGCCGACTTGCAAGGCGAACGTCACTGCGTACAAGACCACAACGGCGACGAATCGGCGAGTCGACGGCGAGGCCCGGAAGGTCCAGCGTCGGTTGATCAGATAAGCGGTTGTGGTGCCAGCGATGAAGGAGATCGCCTTGGCGGGTGTGTGCCCAAGCCCCAGAGCCATCAAGATCACCAACAGTCCGAAGTCGACGATCGCTGAGAAACCGCCCGTGATGATGAATCGGGTGAGTTGGGCGGGCAGTGGAAGGGCGCTTTCCCGCTCATCGACAGGCAGCTCGACGGGCTGCGGGAACGGGTGGGGATGTTCGGTCATGGACCGATCTCCCGCCAGCTTGGCCAACGCGGAGCCCGGCGCAAGTTGAAGGCCTCGATGCCCTCGACCCGGTCGGCTGAGAATGCCGCCTCTTCCCATGACTGACTCTCGATTTCCAGGCCGCCGGCTAGGTCGACATCGAGGCCCTTGCGAAGCGCGCGCTTGGCGGCGCGCAGGCTGATCGGGGACTTGGCAGCGATTTCATCGGCGAGCTCATATGCGCAGCTACGTGCCCCACGTTCTGGAACGAGTCGGTCGACAAGTCCCATTCGCAGTGCCTCGTCGGCAGCCACCTTTCGCCCGGTGAACACCAGATCGGCCGCGCTGTTCAGCCCGATCCGGCGAGGCAGCAGCTGAGTACCGCCGCCGCCTGGGATGAGGCCCAAGCCCACCTCCGGCAGTGCAAAGACAGCGCTGGCCGATGCGATGATCAGGTCGCAGCACAACGCCAATTCGCAGCCACCGCCCAGCGCGAACCCCTCCACGGCGGCAATCACAGGGACAGGTATCTCGAGGAGCGCCGCGAAGGTCTCCTGGACGACCAGCCGCTGCCCGCGAAGATCATCCTCGGCGAAGCCACGCCGTTCCTTGAGATCAGCTCCCACGGAGAAGGCGTTTTCGAGGGCGCTCGAGACGATCACCACACTCACCTGATCATCAGCAGCAAGCTGCGTGGCGGCCCGACCCAGCCGGCGGAGCTGCTCGGTAGACAATGCGTTCATGGCGTCGGGGCGATTCATGATCACCTCGGCGACATGGGCCGAGGGTCGCCCGATATCGACGGTCATGTGCGAGCAGCAGGGGGGTTCTGAGTGCCCTGTGGACCGAACAGCAGGTGGGTGATCTCTCGGCTCACATGCTCGACATCAGGCACATCTCGCAGCACGATCATGCCGTCCTCGGCAGCAGTCTGGACGTTGAGGGAGCCACAACCAAGTATTCGATCCAGCAGGCTGCGCTCGTAGGACACCTCATTGATCCGATTCAGCGGGAGATCTTTGCCGATCTTGTTGAGGATGCCGCTGCGCGTGATCAGTCGGCGATTGGTAATCGTGTATGTGGTGGTCCGCCAGCGCAGGAACGGCAGCAGTACGAGCCAGATGGCGAGCACCACCCCGAGCAGCGCGATGGCAAGTTGCCCAATGGGGCGAGCCTCGCGCGGGATCAGAGCTGCTCCGGCACCGACCGCGGCAGCAATCAGGACGAATGCCAGCGCAGGCAAGATCATCGCCTTCACGTGGGTCCTGGTATAGATGACCACGTGCTCGTCTGCACTCAGCAGTTTCGCCGGGAGAGCCACGCCCTCCATGCTGACACAAGTGCGAAGCGCTAGGACTCAAGATGAACGACGTCGCCTGCAGCGTACGCAGCCGATCCCGAGGCAGTCCGTACCACGAGTCGGCCGTCAGCATCGATGCGGTCGGCGATCCCCTCCACGCTGTGTTGCCCGGTCAATACCACCCGAACCTGGCGACCGATCGTGTCGCAGCGACTTGCGTATGACGCGGCCAGCGAGGCGTCATTGCCGGCCTGAGCTTCCCATCGGCCATACAGGAGCTCAAATGCGGCGAGCACGGTAGCAATGACGGCTGTACGCGAAGGCGGCATGCCCCCGAGCTCACGAGCGGCGATTGCGAGCGAGATGGCACTCGGTACCGGCAGCTGCTCGTTGTCGAGGCTGACATTGAGCCCTATACCGACCACACAAGCCGGGCCCTGAGAGGTATCGACTCGTTCGGAGAGGATGCCGCAGACCTTGCGGTCGGCAATCAGGACGTCGTTCGGCCACTTCAGCACAGCTGGCAGGTTGGCCACACGACGCACGCCGTCAGCGACTGCAAGGCCTGCCAACAATGGCAACCAGGTCCATCGAGGCGGATCGATACCGTTCGGTCGCACCAGGATGGACATCGCCACACCGGATCCGGGTGGAGCCGTCCAGGTCCGGCCCTGCCGGCCCCGACCCGCCGATTGGTAGTCGGTGATCAGCACGGTGCCCGGTGTTTCGCCCTGCCGCGCCCGTGCGGCAAGATCGGCGTTGGTGGAGCCGGTCTCCGGCACCAGATCGACCCTGTGCCAGAGACCGCCCGGTCGGATGAGCTCCTGCTGCAACTCGGCAAGGTCGATGACGTCGTTCGTCGGCATGCCTGGACATTAGTATTCGGCGCTTGGTAACTGGTTAGAGTCCCAGTCATGGATCGCACGATTCCAGGACCGGACATCCACACCACAGCCGGAAAGCTGGCCGATCTGGACCGCCGGATGTGGGCAGCGGTCCATGCCGGCTCGGACGCAGCCGTCGAGAAGCAACACGCCAGGGGTAAGAAGACAGCCCGGGAGCGGATCCAAATGTTGCTGGACACCGAGTCGTTCACCGAGCTGGACGAGTTTGCGCGGCATCGCTCCACATCGTTCGGTATGGAGAAGCGGCGACCCTACGGCGACGGTGTCGTCACAGGCTTTGGCACGATCGACGGACGCGCGGTTTGCGTATTCAGCCAGGATGTGACCGTTTTCGGGGGCAGTCTCGGCCAAGTGTACGGCGAGAAGATCGTCAAGATCATCGACTTCGCGCTGAAGACGGGCTGTCCGATCATCGGTCTCAACGAGGGCGGCGGCGCCCGCATCCAAGAAGGGGTTGTCTCACTCGGCCTCTACGGGGAGATCTTCAAGCGCAATACCCATGCTTCTGGTGTCATTCCGCAGATTTCATTGATCATGGGCGCAGCCGCTGGCGGGCATGTCTACTCCCCTGCCCTCACCGACTTCGTCGTTATGGTCGATCAGACCTCTCAAATGTTCATCACCGGCCCGGACGTGATCAAGACAGTGACCGGCGAGGACGTATCCATGGAGGAGTTGGGCGGTGGGCGTACCCACAACACGAAGTCCGGAAATGCGCACTACCTCGGGGCAGACGAGGAAGATGCGATCTCTTACGTGCGGACCTTGATCGGCTTCCTGCCGCAGAACAATCTGGAAGACCCACCAGTCTTTGACGTGGAGAATGCGCTCGAGCCAGACGACATGGACCGGGATCTCGACACGCTGATTCCCGACTCGCCCAACCAGCCCTATGACATGCACGAAGTCATCTCGCGGGTCCTTGATGACGCCGACTTTCTGGAGGTGCAAGCGCTCTTCGCTCCCAATGTGGTAGTCGGCTTTGGCCGAATCGATGGGCACAGCGTCGGCGTGGTGGCGAATCAGCCACTTCACTTTGCCGGGTGCTTGGACATCAATGCGTCCGAGAAGGCTGCGCGATTCGTCCGGACCTGCGATGCGTTCAACATCCCGGTGATCACTTTCGTGGACGTACCCGGCTTCCTCCCTGGTACTGATCAGGAATGGAACGGCATCATCCGGCGAGGCGCGAAGTTGATCTACGCCTACGCTGAGGCGACGGTACCGTTGGTCACGGTGATCACCCGCAAGGCGTACGGGGGCGCCTACGACGTCATGGGATCAAAGCATCTTGGGGCAGACCTCAACCTGGCGTGGCCCACTGCACAGATTGCTGTGATGGGAGCGCAGGGGGCAGTGAACATCTTGTACCGCAAGGAACTCGCCGCAAGTGATGATGCTGAGGCGATGCGTGCGAATCTGATAACCGAGTACGAGGACGAGCTGGCCAATCCGTACCTTGCTGCCGAGCGCGGCTACGTCGATGCGGTGATCAACCCGCACGAGACCCGTGTGGAGATCACCAGAGTGCTGCGCCTGCTGCGTACCAAACGCCAGACCTTACCGCCCAAGAAGCACGGCAACATTCCACTATGAGCGGCCCTGATGATCAGAATCTAGAGTTCACCGTGGTCAAAGGCTCGCCGACGGAGGACGAACTCGCAGCCGTGGTGACTGTGCTGACGACGGAGTTCAATCGACCGCGCCAAGGCGAAGCGAAGCCGGCTCAGTCCGGCTGGTCGGCGTACTGGCGATCAGTTCGTAGCCCCCTCCAGCCGGGTCCTGCGTCGTGGCGAATGTCTGCAAGGCCGCAATAGTCCCGCCACTCGTCGACGTGACGAAACCGGTCACGTCCAACCCGTAGCGGGCCCTCAGGTTCAGGTGATCCTCGCAACACCGCCTTGGTCTGCGGCCATGATCTCAAGCCCCGAAGGCCGTCTAGATGTCGCGCCAGATCGCAGACTTGCGGATCTCGAACTCGGCGGCGCTGATCATGCCACTGTCACGCAGGGCGCGGAGTTCGGCCAGCACCTGCAGCGGGTCGCGCTTTGGCCGAGTTTCCCCGCGGATCGCCTCCCGCGCGTCATCGGCGAGCATCTCCCCCTGCCTACCGAGGATCTGGTCGACGGTAAGAGTGCCGTTGTAGGTGGTGACGCGTACGGTGCCGGAGACCCGACGGGTTGAGCCCTCGATGACAAGGACATCCCCAAGCGGCACGCTAAAGGCGCTGGGCCCGGCGCCGCGGCGGGAGCGGAAGAGGATGCGTTCGCTGGTCAGCACCAGCAGGCCCATCTCGCGGGCGTACCGCCCGTCCATCATCCGCAGAACGGTCTCCGAGTCGGTGAGGGATGACTCAAGCCTGACCACATGGACATCAGAGCGCTGGTCGGAGGCCATGGCAGCCGCCGCAGCCACCACATCAGGGCGCAGGTTGTACCGTGCCAGGCGCTCGCCGACACTTGGCGGCCGTAACCACCGAAGCCATGACATAACCGCACCCCTGTCGTCGGATGATCATCGATGATGACACTCGAGCCTCCACCGCACCAAGTAAGCACAGCATGGGCCCAGGCAGGGCTTGGCCGGCGAGTACGGATACGGCCGCCTGAGGCACGCTGCACGATCGCTGGTGACCGATGGCGGCGACGGGTGAGAATCTGCACCCTTCTACGCTGTGCCCATGTCTCTGCGCTCTGGGATTCGGCCAAATCCGGACGAGCGGTCTCAGCCGAGCGCCCGCCAGGTCGACGCCATCGCGGATCGCTACGTCGACGAATGCGTCGCGCGATATCCCGAGATCGCAACATTCCTCGGGATTCGCGATCACGACGACTCCTGGAGCGACTACTCCCCTAGCGGTCTGGCCGACCGTGTCGCACACATCCGCGCCACGATCGCGGCGCTACACGCCGCCGCGCCTTCCGATGAGCGGGAGAACAGCGCGAAGGAAGCCATGCTGGAGCGGCTGAGCCTGGACGTCGAGTTGTACGACGCCCACATCACAGCCTCGCGCGTGAGCGTGATCGGTGGTCAAGCACAAGAGATCCGGGCCATCTTTGATCTGATGCCGACTGAGTCAGAAGATGCGTGGCGCAACGTAGCCGCCCGGCTTCGCTCGGTCCATCGCCCGCTCGGGCAGGTCCAGGAGACTTTGACCGCTGAGGCTCGCGAGGGCAACATCTCCGCGGTCCGCCAGATCTATGCGACCATCGAGCAGATCCGGTCCTGGACGGGTGAGACCGGCGACGACGACTTCTTCGCGGGGTTGGTCGCGCGGGCGCCAGAGCACGATGCCCTGCGATCCGCTCTCGGCAGCGCAGCCGACGAGGCGCGGCAAGCGTTCTCCGACTTCGCAGACTGGCTGGGCACCGTCCTGGCGCCGCTCGCCCCAAGTCTCGATGCGGTCGGCGAGGAGCGGTACGCGCTTGACTCACGTTATTTCCTCGGGGCGGTGATCGACCTCGATGAGGCCTATCAGTGGGGCTTCGAGGAATTGCACCGAATCCAACAAGCCCAACGGGCCATTGCACAAGACCTCGTAGGCGAGTCCGACATCAAGGCGGCGTACGCGGCACTCGATGCGGACCCCGCCCGCCGCCTCGAGGGCGCGGAAGCGTTCCGCACCTGGATGCAAGACCTTGCTGACCAAGCCGTCGCTGACCTAGCCGGCAAGCACTTCGACATCCCCGACCCGATCAAGAAGATCGAGTGCTGTATCGCTCCGACCCATGACGGCTCGATCTACTACACCGACCCAGCCGAGGACTTTTCTCGGCCAGGGCAGATGTGGTGGGCGGTGCCCGAGGGGATCGACACCTTCTCCACCTGGAAGGAAGTCACCACCGTCTACCACGAGGGCGTCCCGGGTCATCACCTGCAGATCGCCCAGAACGCGTACCGGTCCGAGCTGCTGAATCGCTGGCAGCGCAAGCTCTTCTTCTGCTCCGGCCATGGTGAAGGCTGGGCACTGTACGCCGAGCGGCTGATGGACGACCTCGGATACCTCGAGCCGGGCGACCGAATGGGCATGTTGGACGCCCAAGCATTCCGGACCATCCGGGTGATCATCGACATCGGCATGCATCTGCAACTGCAGATCCCGCGGATCAATGCATGGCACTTCCGGCCTGGCCAACGTTGGACTCCCGCCGCCGGGTTTGAGTTCCTGACCGACAACTGCTCCTCCGACGAGCCGACACTGCGCTTCGAACTCAACCGTTACCTGGGCTGGCCTGGGCAGGCGCCGTCCTACAAGGTGGGTGAGCGGATCTGGCTGGATGCCCGGGAAGATGCCCGGCGGCGTAAGGGTGCCGACTTCGACCTGAGCAAGTTCCACTCCGACGCGTTGAATCTTGGGCCGATGGGCCTAGATCCGCTTCGCGCCGCCCTCGCTCGGATTTGACCTCCGATGGCGCCTGCGGTCCGGCTTGTTCTGGCGTCGGCATCTGATGCCCGGCTGAGAACATTGCGCAATGCAGGACTGGATCCTGAAGTCATCGTCTCGGGTGTTGACGAAGACACACAGCCGGTAGACGGCGTACCCGAGCTCGCCATACGACTCGCCCGGCTCAAGGCGGAGGCCGTCAGCGCTCGGATTGATCATGGACCCCGAGCAACGGTAGTGATCGGCTGCGACTCACTGCTGGAGCTCGATGGCGTGCCATACGGCAAACCTGGAACGCCGGCTGAGGCCATACGACGCTGGCAACGGATACGGGGGCGCGCCGGGCAATTGCACACCGGTCACCACGTTGTCCTGCGTCGAGGAACAGAAACAGGGGCCCGCACCGCTGTGGCATCGACATTGGTGTACTTCGCCCCTATCACCGATGCGGAGATCGAGGCTTATGTCGCCAGCACGGAGCCCCTGCAGGTCGCAGGCGGTTTCACAATCGACGGCCTCGGCGGACCCTTCGTGACCGGCATCGAGGGCGATCACCACAACGTTGTCGGGCTCAGCCTGCCCTTGCTGCGCACCATGTTGAACGAGCTCGGCATCTCCTGGCCGAGCCTGTGGCGCGTGTGATTTGCTCCGCTCATTGCTGAAGGGTTGCTGAAGGACGGTCGCGATCAACCCCGACTGCGGCGTCTGCTGCCCAACACTGGGACGCATGAAGCAGCTAACGAAGATCATCGTTGCTGGAGTCAGCACCGCTGCGGTAACCGGGGGAATTGGCGCCGGACTCGCGTACGCAGACCCGCCGATCTACGGGGATCCGACAACGAGCCCAACCGTGACGGCAACAAGCAGTCCCGCCGACCCCACCCGCACCGGTGAGCCCAGCGACGAACGCGATCAGAACCGCGACCGCCGACGGCCCCCTCGCCGACACTTGCGATTCATGGCTCGCGCGTTGCACGGTGAAGTCACCCTTGCCGGCGAGAAGCACCGGGTGATCGTCTTCCAGCGGGGCACCGTAGAGAAGGCCAGCTCAAGGTCGGTGACCGTGAAGAGCAAGGACGGCTTCGTTGAGACGTACGTGCTGAGCGAGGACACGAAGGTGCGCGAGGACAGGCAGGACGCAAAGGTGTCTGACATCGACACCTCTGACCGGGTCCTGGTGGTAGCCACCAAGGACGACTCGGCTCTCAACGCTCGCCGGGTGGTGGTACGCGGCGAGTGAGCCTCATGCGCGCCGAGCTTGTCGAAGGGCTGCAGGGATGCACCCTTCGACAAGCTCAGGGCGCATCTACAAACCCGACGCGATAAGCACTATCAAGATCAAATTCAGTGTCGTGACGACGCCGATTACCAACCAGGCGACGCCAATCGTGGCTCGCCTAGTTGGCACCAGGTGCATCAGATCCCGATCGGAGGCAATTCGAACCAGCGGGACAAGGGCAAACGGGATTCCGAACGACAAGATCACCTGAGACAAGATCAGCAATCGGGTCGGCTCCAGGCCCAGCCCGAGCAAGATCAGTGCTGGAATCGCAGTCAACAAACGGCGCCAGAGGATCGGTATCCGACGGTGCAGCAGGCCGTCCATGATCACAGCGCCGGCATAACCGCCTACCGAAGTGGAGGCCAGGCCCGACGCGAGCAGGGCCAACGCAAACAATCCGGCGAGTAGCGGGCCCAACTCTGCTCCGATGGCGCTATGAGCGGCCTGCAATCCGTCCACATTCAAGCCATACAGGGTGCTTGCAGCGAGCAGCAGCATGCCGATGTTGACGGTTCCGGCGACCAGCATGGCCAGTCCAACATCGAGCCGGATGGTCTTGAGCATCGGAGCGGCGCAGTCGGGGTCCGCACGTCCGTGCCGGTCCCGGATGAGTGCGGAATGCAGATAGATGGCGTGCGGCATCACGGTCGCGCCGAGCATGCCGACTGCGAGGACTGCGCTTTCGGCGCCGCTGAGTGCCGGCACCAGCCCAGCAAGAGCCTGTCTGGAGTCCGGAGGTGAGGCAACCAACCCCGCAAGGAAACCGACGGTGACGATGGCCAGCATGCCGGTAATGACGCGCTCGAAGGTTTGCTGGCTCCTGGTGTTCTGCAAGAACAGCAATCCGGTTGACACGGCGGTGGTGATGAGCGCCCCAGTCACCAGCGGGAGGCCGAAGAGCAAGTTGAGCGCGACTGCGCCGCCCACAATCTCCGCCAGATCGGTCGCCATGGCAACCAGCTCAGCCTGGATCCAATAG